>Ga0134124_10000356_pt1 | contig 39723 bp, 27 predicted proteins | sample KB304_FD_96880 | JGI IMG/M metagenome (GOLD analysis project Ga0134124, IMG submission 96880) | Terrestrial soil microbial communities without Nitrogen fertilizer from Kellogg Biological Station, Michigan, USA - KB3-0-4 | ecosystem: Environmental > Terrestrial > Soil > Unclassified ... | reverse complement strand
TGCGTCGACCAGCGCGACGCGGTATGCGAAATTCGCCGGGCAATTCTCGGCCCAGCCCGCCAGCAATCGGCGATGCGTGACCAGCGCTGTGCGAAACTCCGCTCGCTCGTCGTCCGTCGCGTCGGCGAAGCAAGCCGCCAGGGTGAGCGCCGCAAAGAAATGGTACTCGGCGAGTTCGAGGAAGCTCGCCGAGTACGCAATTAGGGCGCCGGCGCGCTGCTCGGCGGCCAGCGCCGCTGGCCAGTTACCGTAAATGAAGCAGGCCTGCATCGTGCGGATCCAATGCCAGCCACGGGTCAGTCCGAGCCGTGTGTAATCTGCCAACAGCCCGCAGCCGTCGTCCAAGCTGCACGGGTCCGGCAATTGGCCGCGCAACGCGCGGACTAGCCGCAGCTGCCCGCTCAGGCCGTCGATCGCGATGTCGAACTTGCCGCGCTGCACGACGGCGAAGGCGTCTTCCGCTTCGCGTTGAACGCTTTCCAGAGGTTCGCCTCGGCCGAGCACCAGCGTGACCAGACACAAGTGAGCAAAGCTCACGTAGGTCACGTCGCCCACCTCTTGTAACGCAGCAAGTCCACGTCGAAGCGATGCCTCGGCTACCGAGATTGGCTGTGTCCACGCGAGCACGTGTGTCCCCAGCGTGTGGTAGATCCGACCTCGGTAACGAACCAGGCCTCTTTGTTCGACCAAATCACGCGCGAGCTTGCCGAACAGGAAACCGGTCCGATAGTCACCAAAGCCGGAGCCCAGCACCATGCCCAAGAACGCATAACCCAGTGAAGTTGCGTCGGTGTTCCCGTGCTCCAGGCCGAGGTTCCCAATCCTCAACAAGACCAGCGCAACCAGGCCGCGGTCGGTGTTGAAGGCCGGCGTGAATAGCCCGAGCAAGACTTCGATCGTGGCAATGATGTCGGGATCCGTGACCAGCGGCAGATCGAGCAGCTCGTCGATCGAGCGCCCCCCGAGGCGCGCCAATAGCGACTGATACTCGCTTTGAATGATCTCCGGGGATGGGTGCGCGGACCAGTCGATACCGACCACGCGCAAATACTCGAGGCAGATCTCGACCGCACGATCCGCGCGATCGACCATGGCCGTGTACAGGTTGGCCAGCACGTAAATGACCGCAGCGCGATCAGTGAGACTCGTCGCACGCTTTCCAAGCCGTTCCAAGCGTTCTTCGGCGACTTGCAAATCAGCCGTCATGAACTCGCAATCAGCGAGCTCTAGCTCGAGCTCGAACGCCAGCCGGAAATTGCGTTGCCAGCCGTCTGCTCCGAGCAGCGTGACACCCGCCGCAAAGTAGCGACGAGCAGCCGCGTGGGCGTTCGAAGCCTTGGCTCGCTGCCCCGCGATTCGGTTCAATTCGGCCGCGCGATCGCGATCTTGCTGATCGTCAATCAGCAGCGCACCGCGATCGAGGTGATTGACGATCTCGAAGATGTTGTCCGCCAAGTCGTCGGGCAACGTATGCGTCGCCAGCAGGGTGCCGATGCGCAAGTGCTCCGCGGCTCGATCTTGCGCGAAGATGGTGGCGTAGGCAGCCTCTTGCACTCGATCGTGAAGGAAGGCGTAGCCGTCGGTAGAGCGCAGCGCCAAGCCAGCGACGACCGCATCCTGCAGCGCCTCGTGCACGCCCGCCTCCGAAGCGCCATACACGAGACTCAACGTCCGCGTCCGCGCGCTGATGCCTAAGCAGGCGAACGTGCCGAGCGCACTCCTCACCGCTGCCGGCAGCCGCTCGAGCTTGCGCGCCATGAGATCGACGACATTGTCGGTGAAGCCCTTGGCGCGGATGGTCTCCAGATCCCAGCGCCACGACGCTCGGTCTGAGTCGAACGAGAGCAGGCCCTCGTCGACCAGGGTCGCGATGAATTGGTTGACGAAGAACGGGTTGCCCCCACTCTTCTCGTGCACCAGCGTGGCCAGCGGCCTGACCGAAGCCGGATCTGCACGCATCGCGTCCGCGCAGAGCGCGGTGACGTCCTCGACTTGGAGCGGCGTCAAAACGATCTCGCGGACGCGAGTCGAACCTTGACGAAGCTTGCCCAGTGTCGCTAAGAGCGGATGCTCTGGGCCGATCTCGTTGTCACGATAGGCGCCCACGAACAGCAGGTGCTGAAGCTCTGGGTCAGCCAACAGCTGCTCGAGCAGCTCCAACGTCGCCACGTCCAACCATTGCAAGTCATCCAAAAATAGCGCGAGCGGGTGCTCGGCGCGCGCGAAGACACCGAGGAATCGCCGCACCGCTTGGTAGAACCGCGACTGGGCGTCCTTGGGAGAAAGCTCGGGAACGCTCGGCTGCGGGCCGATGATCAACTCGAGCTCCGGCACCAGGTTCACGATCAGCTGTCCGTTCGCGCCCAGTGCCAACAGGAAGCTCTCACGCCAAACGGCGACTTCCTGCTCGTTCTTGCCCAGCACTTGGCGGATCAACGCCTGAAACGCTTGAGCCAACGTGGCGTATGGGATGCCCCGCTTGTATTGGTCGAACTTGCCAGCCGCGAACAGGCCTCGCGGTGGCACGAGCACCTTGTGCAGCTCATTGACCACCGAGGACTTGCCGATCCCGGAGTAGCCCGACACCAAGACGAGGCGGGTGGCGCCGTCGACCACCACGTGCTCCAGGCTCGAAACGAGCACGCCGATGTCGCTGGCTCGTCCGTAGAGCGTTTCGGGGATGCGCAGGTGCTCGGAGGCGTCGTCTGCGCCTAGCGCGAAAGAGGGAATGGCGGTGGTCGATTCCCAATCTCGTAGACAGCGCTCGAGATCGCGTTCGAGCCCACGCGCCGTCTGGTAGCGGTCCTCTGCCGTCTTGGACAACAGCTTCATGACTATCGCCGCCACTACGGGAGGGATCTCGGCGATGCCGCGACCGCGCAGCGGCGCGGGTTGCCGCGCGATGTGACAGTGCACCCACTCCATCGGATCATGGGCCGTGAACGGTAGATTTCCGGTCAGAAGCTCGTACAGAGTGACGCCGAGAGAGTACAAATCGATGCGCGAGTCGATCGAGCGATTCATACGCCCTGTCTGCTCCGGCGCCATGTACGCGAGAGTTCCGGCGAGGCCCTCGGGAGGCTCCGGCGATTGGCGCTCGCGAGGCAAATGCGAGGCAATGCCAAATCCGGTCAGCCAAACTCGCCCGCTCGCGGGATCCGCGAACAAGTTCGCCGGCTTGATGTCCTTGTGAATCAGCCCGCGCGCGTGCAACTGCCGAATGGCCCCGGCGGCGCCCACCGCCAAGCGAAGAAAGGCGGTGATCGAGACGGGACGACCGATCTGCCGTGCCAGCAACTCTCCTCCCGGATCATCGCTAATCAACGCCGGAAGCCCGTGGAGCTCCAGCAACGCGCGCGGACACGCCGCCCAAGCGGACGAGAGCTGCCCGCGAATCGCGTGAGCGCGCTCCAGCTTCGCCGTCCCGGCGGCCGCGAGCTGCGCAGACAGCGCCGCGTGCACGAGCAACGCGGGTTGCCCCGCTCGTAAGTAACGAGACAGCGTGAGCTCGCCGTCCTGCGAGAGCTGCGTGGCCTCGTAGCGCGACAAGTCAGTGATACTCACGCCGACTCGCCGCGCCGCGGCCCGTAGAAGCGCTGGACTTCGATCATCTGCTCGCCTGCGACCGACATAGCAGCGACCGTACCACCGCCCACTCCTAGCCAAGCGGAGTTTTGAGCAGCCGTATCTGAGTCTGATCCGGGAGAGTGACTATGAATTGGTCACGCTGACCAATCACTGACGCGGACAGGCCAAATCCCTTGCACGCGAGCTCGGGCGCGCGGCGCGGATCGTTCCGTGACGACCTCGCCTCGAGCGACGGCGCCGAGCCAGACGGATTGCCGAGAGCAGCAACAGCATGGCCGAGACGGTGCCCTCGGCTGCCGGTGACGTGCGTCCGACGCGACAACCACATCCGGAGTCGCCCGGAGCGGCGCCGCCGTTCGCGGCACCGCTCGTTGCACCAATCGGGTTCGAGGACCCGCCGCTCGGCATCGCGAAGCCGCCGCTTCCGCCGCCGCCTGCGGCTCCACCGAAGGCGCCCGAGCCGGCTGTGCTGGATTGCCCGCCAATGGGGCTCGCTCCCCCGCTCTCGCTGTTGCCTCCCGTTCCGATGCGACCGCCGGTGCTGGCTCCACCCGCCGTTGCTGCGCCCCCGGCTTGAGGTGCGCCGCCAGTACCGGGAGTGCCACCGCTGCCGCCAGTGCCACCGGCCCCGCCCAGCGCCGTCAACACGAGGCGATAGCCGTCCGTGCCGTTCGCGCCGGACACCGAGACACTGACCTGGTCGTTGCTGACCGCGAGATCGCTCATCGCCACGGTCTGGGTCGCTTTCACGGCGGTCGTGCGGTTCACGAAGGGAGCGCGCTCGACGAGGGCGTGCACGGTGGCGCCGAAGAACGACGCGGCTTTGAAGCCCTTGACGACAATCTGAATCGCGCCGTCGTTGACGCCACCGAACAGGACGCTCGCGCTCTTCCCGGTCGCGTCCAGATTGGCGAAGCCATCCAGCGCGGTGGCGCTCGAGGGCGTTGGCGGGGTGGTCGAAACCATGCTGCCTGCCATCTCGCCGTACCACTTGTAGAACCACCAACCGCCATTGGGCTCGGTGTTGCTCGCCATCAGGCTCCCGAGTCGTCCGGGATGCGGAACGTCCCAAAACGAAATGCAGGCGCTGTCCACGCCGAAGCGCTCGAACTTGGCGATCAACGGTGCCGAAGCGCCAGGCTGACCCTCGACGTCGATGTGCGCAGCTCCACTGTACTCATTGATACTGATGGGCAGCGGACCGATGCCGAGCTGCTTTTCGAGTGCCCGATAGGATTGCAGCGTGCCGGTGAAGTTTCCGCCACCGAGCTCGTGCCAACCCACGATGTCTGGCAAACAACTGTTGGTTTTGCAGAAGGACAAGAAGTCCTTCAGGAACGCTTCGTTGTAGTACGACAGCGAGGGCCCGGTGATCTTCACGCCCGGGTCGAGCTTGCGCAGCTCGACGAACGTCTGCCGCCAGAATTCGTTGAACGACAGCGGGTTGCTACTAGCGTACGTGCCGTTGGGTTCATTCCAAATTTCGTACGCGTAGATATTTGTCAGCCCGGCTGTCCTCTTGCGAGACACCGTCTGACCTACCTTGTCGAGCCAATCAGACATCGAGGTGAATGTGTAAAATCCCTTGAGCCAGTCCGCCAAACGAATGGTGACCAGGGCACCGGTAGGCGCCACGCGGCCCGCAACCACGATGGCGTCACCGATGGGCTGCTGAACATCGGCCGCTGGATTGGTGAACATCTTCGGATGCAAAGGGGCAATCCAGGCGTTCACGTCGGCCGGCAGGGTCTCGGTGACCCCGTAGAGCGAGCCGCTGGCGACGTGCGTCGCCGGGCCAATCGGCGCCGAGAGGTCGACCGTCAGTGGTGTCGCGGCCTGGACAGGCAACGCAACGAGGAAGCTGATGGCTAGCCACGTCAGGGTGGCGCAGGGAATTGTTCGAAGCTTGGACTTGGGCGCAGGGACCGCGTGCATGTTCATCGATTCTCACTTCCGCGTCGGCGCCGGATTGGTGGGACTGTCCCGACGGCGAGGCTTTTGTTACGCGAAAATTGCTGGAGGGTCCGCCGGGGCCTGGGGCTATTTGCGCCGTTGCCCCGGGTGCGATCGCTCGGATGCCGTTTGCCGAGCAGCGCCTGCGAGGACTTTGGCCTTCGTACACTCGCGAAACCATACGAATCGCGACACGTTTCGCGGCAGCCATCAATTCAACCGCTTGACTTAAGGCGTTTCTCGGCGTTTTGTAAACCAGTGACGCTTCGACAAGCGCGAGCTCGAGCTCGATCCGTTGAGCAAGCGAGCGGACCGCTGACGAGCGAATTGATCGAAGCGGTGCGGTCGGGAGATCCGCGGGCTTCGCAAACCCTCTGGCAGCGCTGCAGCGTCCTAGCCAGGCAAGTTGCCCGTCGCTTTGCTTCAGGCGGCATGGACGCGGAAGACCTGAGTCAGGAAGCTCTGCTACATGCCATCGAGAGCTTCTCGTCGCTGCGGGATCCCTCTGCGCTCGTCAAGTGGCTCCAGGTCGTCGTTTGGCGTTCGGCAATGCACGACGCGGAACGCGTCCGCCAAAAGCGCCCGCTCTGGTCCGGCGGCGACGACCCGGATGTCTTGGCTTCGCTCGACGCGCTGCCCGACTTTCAGGTCGACGTCCGACGCCTACTGGCGCTGCTCGACGGCTTGACCGAAGAAGAGCGCCGCTGCCTCTGGCTGCGACGCGCCGAAGGTTGGCACATCGACGAGATCGCGCGCGAAACGGCGCTGTCGATCTCGACCATCCAGCGCCGAGTCCGCACGGCCGAGCGCTGGCTCAGGAAGCAGCTGCGCGACCCCGCCACTGTTGCTTCGCGCAACCGGTTGAATCAAGACTTATCTAGGAACAACACCCCGGCCTCTTCACCGCAACAAAGGCCCAGTCGGCTCTCGCGCAGACGGCGAGCGACCGGGCCGGGAGTCACGAGTTGATCATTCATCGTCGCAATCAGGCACCTGTGCTGACCGTCTCGAATAGGCCCACGTTCAAACGGTCCATCACCGCCTTCGTCGGCGTGTGTGGAACCTTGGTCACCTGCGCCTGTTCGAGTGACGGCGCGCCGAGCAAGGCCGTCATCGATGCGGGTGGCGCTGCCGCCGTGGCGGGCAGTGCGGGCTCCGGCGGAACATCCGGCAGCGCGACGACCGCGGGCGGGACCGCTTCGGGCGGGACCGCGGGCGCAGCGACGACTACGGGGGGAGCGACCTCTGGCGGCGGCGCGCCGGACGGCGGCATGGCAGGTCTCGCAGGTGCCGCGGGCAGTGGCACCGGCGGCGTCGCTTCCGGCGGCGCGGCCAGTTCGGTTGGCGGCGCCGGGACTGGCGGTTCCGGAGGTTCGGCCGGGGGCACGACTACTGATTGCGCGGGCCATGCGCTTTCGCTGAGCGCCAACGGTTCCGGGACAGCGTCGGATGCAGCCAAGGCCCGCGTCGAAGTCGACTTGGCGAGTGATTTGCCCATCGGTAGCGCGAATCGAACGGTCGAGCTTTGGGCGTACATGAAGAGCTCGGATTGGACTGCCAACCAAAACACCCTCTTCTTCTACGGCCCGTACCCCTCCGCCCGAAATGCGGACGGCTTTGGCCTCGACTTCGGCAGCACCAGCAACTCCATCGGCTCCATCGATCCGTTCACGAACGCTTACTTCGACAACGACAACCAAGCCAGCGGCGTCAGCGCCACGACCGCTCAGTGGGTGCACTTCGCGATGACGTGGAACGGCACACAAGTGCAGGCCTACGTGAACGGCGTGCTCAAATCGACCAAGACCTCCGACAACGCCACGCAGAAGGTGCTCAAGACCGGGACATCCATCCTCACGATTGGCGGCTATCCCGGTGAGAACGCGTATTTCGCCGATTACATCGACGAGTTCCGGGTTTGGAATGTCGCGCGCACCGCCGCAGAGCTCTTGGCTGCCAAAGACAAAGCCCTGGTCGGCAACGAGACCGGCCTGGTCGGCTATTGGCAATTCAACGAAGACGCTGGGCTCACCACGGCCGACAAGGTGACTACCTCCGGACACACGGCGCACGCCGGGGCGCTCAAGGCGGCTTCCAGCAATCAGGTGCCGACGTTCGTGCTACCGAAGCCCGCGCTGCCGATTCAGTGCCCGTAAGGGCGGCGTTGCTCGTCTTGGCGCGTGCCGCGGAGCGCGCGCCAAGACGAGGCCGGTCAGAAGGTTGCGGTGAGCCCGGCGTTGAAAGAATTCACGCCTTGATGCTCGCCGCCCCACCAGTCGGTGTCCGCGCGGAAATAGTCGAACGCAGCGTGCAAGTAGCTCGCGACGTGCCAAACGACGACCGCCGAGATACCCCGCTGCTGCTTCAAATAGTCCGTCTGCGACGGGCTGAGCGCGAGGTCGAGATCTTCCGTCATCTGATGGGCGCGGGTGATGCCGGCGCCCACGTTGAAATCGAAGCTGCGAAGCGCGACTTGCGCCTGCACATAGCCGCCGTCGAACGGGCGCATCTTGTTGCTGGCTTGATTGTTGATGCTGTCGGTCTGACTCAAGAAGTAATTGACGCCTAGACCCGTGCCGCCGAACGCCGCGACGCCGAGGTGAAACGCACCGAACTCGCCGCGAACGCCGGCTTGAGCGCCGTACACGTTCTTGGAGTCGTTCGTACCGTTCGTGTCGTACAGCTTCTGAAATGCGCCCTCCACGAACGCGTGCAGTCGAGCATTGTGGGCGAACGTCACGTCGTAGGTGGCTTGTGCTTCGGGTCGCCCGCCCTTGGTGCGCGCGTAGCGCTGACCAACGAGCACCGCGGGATCGTAGTAGCCAACGTTGAGCTGCAGGCCGGCGAAGCTCGGCGTGCTGTACACCAAGCCCGCAGCGAAAACGTTGGCGAGCACGCCGAAGCCGATGTGCCCAGCCGTGGGGCCTTGATCGTTGAAGCCCTGCGGCGCACCCACGGCGTAGCCGTGCCCGTACAGGAAATCGATCTCGGTCGCGCCGCGTCCGAATAGCGAAAGTGCCCGACCAGCGAGGACGGTGCCCCAAGGCCCCTCCACTCGCACGTAGCCTTCACGCACGTCCGGCAAATTCTTCTGATACGTTCGCTGACCCTGCGATTCGATGGTCGACCAGATCGCGATCTTACCGCTCACCAGCGTGGTCGGGGTCATCTGACGTCGGATGCCGAACGCGAGGATGTTGGGCACGAAGCCGCTGCGGACACGAAAAACCAGCCCGTGTCCGGACTTGTTCGACGTGCCGTCGCTGGAGTCCGCGTCGAACGCGATCCCCTCTTGCGCCAGCGCGTGGTTCGGATCCAACGGCTGAGGAACGCCGTGGCCTTCGATGACTGCGGCGAACGCGCTCAGTCGACCAGTAGCGTACAGCTCCCAGTCATCCGGGAGCTTGGCCACGGTCACTTCTGCCTGTGCAAGGCTCGGCCACGAGCAGAGTGCGAGTGTGCCGAGCAGGAGGGCGCTGCGGAGCCTGATCTTCACTGGGCGACCGTCACGCTGATGACATCGAAATGCACGAACTGGCCATTCAGATTGCCGCCCGAGCCGCTGGTCACCTTACCCGTCCACGAGGACGGTGGCGCGGGCATCGAACCCGTGAAAGGAATGCTTCGGGAGCCATTGCCACACATGTTGTTGTTGGACGTGCCGCAGTTCTGAATCTGCACGCAATTCGAGTCACGCACGGTGAGCGAAATCGTGGCTCCGGCCGGGATCTTCAGCGTCGGCATTTCGTCGATCTCGAACGAGAGGTGCTGGGTCTTGGAGCTCGTGTGGGGGTTCTCGCTCGACATCACGGAGTTCAAGAAATACAGGCTCGCGGTGCCGCCGCTGGGCGTGATATCGAGCTCGTAGGAGTTGTAGTCGAAGCCATTGCCGTTGTCGGCATAGGTCAAGTTCGTACCGCCCGTCTGAAACAGGTCCTTGGCGTACGATTTCGCGCCGGGCACCGTGGAGCCCACGTCGACAGAAGTCGTGTTGCCCGCTGAGCGCGTGCCGCCGTGATACCAAGAGGGCTCGACCACGCCTTGAATGTGGACCTTCACGTCGTACGTCGTGCCCGGCGTACCACCCATCGTCCAAGAGGAGACCTGCCCGCCCGAGGGCTTGATGATTGCGGCCGCTGGCGAACCGGAGGACGCGTTCGTGCAGGGCGACGGCTGCGTGCAGTCGTAGTTCGGCGTGCCGCCACCACAGGGGTACTGCAGCAGTGCGCCGTCGAACGTGCCGGTCAAGGTCGTGTCGACGGGCGAGCCGCCGCCTGCCGTGCCTGCGCCAGCCGCAGCGCCGCTGCCGCCCGTAGCAGATCCGCCGGCCGCGATGGATCCGCCCACTGAGCTCCCACCTGTGGCAGTCGTCCCGCCGCTCGCTCCGCCGCTGGCGCTGCCGCCGTTGGTGCTGTCTTGTCCGCCCGTATTGCTCGAGCCACCCGGGTTGGTTCCACCGACTGCGGGCGAACCGCCATTGACCGTCGCCGAACCGCCGGTCGCGCTGTTGCTGCCACCGCTGCTGTTGCTCGCGCCTCCCTGGTTGGAGTTGGTAGGCGCCTCTGCCGCCGTCGAACAGCCCAAGAAGGCGAGGCAGGAAAGACCAGTCAAGATTGGATTGCGTGTCATCATCGTCATAACCTCAGGCGTTTCGACTTGGCTGCGCGACCAAGTGATCTCGAGTTGTCCTAGCGCTGGCCATTCGAGCACGGCAGCGCTGCGCCGACGCATCTGCGCCGGCACGCAGTCACTCCGTCGTGAAAGAGAAAATCATGGTACTGGCGTAGGGCGCCCCCGGCTTGACCAGAACCTGATCACGCCAAGCGGGAACGTTGATCGCGTTGGGGAACCCCTGTGTCTCCAAGCAGAACCCGGCATACTGCGGGTACGAGGCAGCCCCCTTCCCGCGCAGCGTGCCGTCGAGGAAGTTGCCCGAGTAAAACTGTACGCCCGGTTGGTCACCTTTCAAGGTGAGGACTCGACCGGAATGCGGATCTTTCACTCGAGCGACGTCACGCAGCTCGTGGGCAGGTCCGTCGACGATCCAATTGGAATCGAAGCCGACGGGGTCTCCCCCTGCCGCCTTCAGATCTTGACCGATGGGCTTGGGCGTCGTGAAATCGAAGGGCGTACCGGCGACCGGGGAGATCTGACCGCCGGGCGTACGCAACGCCGGATCATTGGGGGTGTATCGACTCGCGTTCAGCTTCACGACCTGATCGAGGACCGGGCCCGAGCCGTGGCCTGCCAAGTTGAAGTACGAGTGATGCGCCATGTTGATCACGGTCAAGCGATCGGTCTCGGCCCGCATCTCCACTTTGAGTTCGTTGGCGTTGGTGAGCGTGTAGGTGTTCTTGGCTTTGACGGTGCCGGGAAAACCCTCTTCGCCGTCTTTCGAAGTGTAGCTGAGCTGCACGCTCGGTCCATCGGGCGTGTCCAGCGCGACCGCGTCCCAAACGACCTTGTCCCAACCCTTCACCCCGCCGTGCAGGGAGTTCTTGCCGTCGTTGGCCGCGAGCTGATAGCTCACGCCCTCGAGCTCGAAGCGCGCGCCGCTGATACGATTCGCGATGCGACCAATGACCGCGCCGAAATAAGGGCTGCCCTTGACGTAGCTTGCGACGTCATCGAAGCCGAGCACGATGTCCGCAAGCTTGCCCTCGCGATCGGGCACGTGAAGCTCGGTGATGATCCCACCGTAGGTAGCGACCTTGGCGCGCAGCCCGTTCTTGTTCGTCAAGGTGAAGAGCGTTACCGACTTGCCGTCGACTTCACCCCAAGTGGTCTGTTGAATTGATTGCAAACCGATCTTTCCTTCGGTCGAAGCTGCGTGGCCGCTAGACCCGACCGCGCAGCTTTCGGTGGAGGCGAGGACGGACAAGACCAACATCGAAACTTTGAGCCTCAGCCTTTGCTCGGGTGCGTTGCAATACGCGGGCATGGGAGCGACGGGATCTGGCATTCCAAGCCAGGTCAACCGGTTGAATTAAGCCTTCGAAACCAATTCATGTCAAGCCAACTCGGTGGATTCCTGTGCTCGCCAAACTTTCCGCGGATTGGCGCGCAGGCGCACTCGCTATTGCTGGTTCTCGCGCTTGTTTGTCAATTCGCGTCAACTGGTGGCGCCCGTACGCAGCACCACAGGCACGCTCGCTTCGACGAGCTGCGTTGCGCCCCCAGCGACGAGCTGGACAATGGCGTCGAACGCCATCTGCGCGAGACCCTCCGAATCGAACTCCGCCGTCGTGAGCCCCACCAGCGCGCCGTACTCGTCACCATCGAAACCCGCGAGCTTCACGTCACCCGGGATCGAAAGGCCCAAGCCTTTGGCGCGGTGCCAGACCTGCATTGCACCGCGATCGTTGGAGCAAAAAATCGCAGCATTGGGACGCTCGGCGATTCGCCGCAGATCGGCATCCGTCAGCTCTTGAGCAACTTTTTCGAGGGTCTCGGGGGAACGATGCTTTACCCACGTCTCGCGCGCCCCGCGCCAGCGCTCGATGTGTCCCAGGTGCTCCGAGACGTGCTGAACGAAGGTCAGGTGCTGTGCGCCGCGCTCGAGCAGGTGTCTCACGATGGCACGCGCTCCTTCCCGGTTCTGAATGCGCAGTGCGTTGCCTACATAGCGTGCGTAAGAAGGATGGTGGGGATCGAGCACGATTGCGGGCCGGTCGTAGGCTGCCGAGAAGCGCTGCACCGAGGACGCGGGGACGTCACCCCAGACCAGCAGACCGTCGGCATGGAGCGCCAGGTTCGGATCATCCGACGCTTCCAGCTGTTCGCTGGCGATCAAGTTGAGCGTCAGGCCGCGTGGCGCGGTGAGTCGCGCGAGCGCCTGAGTCGTGCGAGCGACGGGTGGATGCACCAAGCACTCGAACGTTGCGGGCATGATCAGCCCGACGGCGCGCTCTGCGGAGCCCGCCAGTTGCTTGGCGGCCCAGTTTGGTGAGTAGTTTTGCTCCGTTGCCGCGCGGCGCACGCGGCTTCGCGTCGCTTCCGAGATGCGCGGGCTGTCTCGCAAGGCCAGTGAAACGCTGGATTTGTCCATCCCCAGCGCACGCGCCAGATCGGCGATGGTCACCCGTTTCTTCTGCGGCTCGATGCGGCTGGCGGCGCTGACGGACGAATCAGCGCGATTTGGCAGCGCCGAGGGCTGCGCGCTCGCGCGAGACTTCTTGATCGGAGTCACCATTTCTCACTGAACTCTATCATGTGAGCTCACGCGGCGGGGCTGCCGTGCGGGGCCAGGCCGCCTATTGCTTGGGCGCGGGCGACTGACTATTTTTGGACGGGAGATAGTTTCCACTTGACGGAATGCCTTAATAACCTGCCAATACAACCGGTTGAACTGAGAACCAAGTACCTGCCGCCGACGGCTAGTGGACCTGTGAACATTCATCGTCAAGATCAAGCACCTGGAAGCGAAGGCACCGAGAAGACCAACCGGCGCCGGATTCTGGTTACCGGTGCGACCGGAAAGGTTGGGCAAGCGTTCATTGCCCGCCTGCTCGAGGACCCCGCGTATCAAAGCTATCGCATTCGCGCGCTGTGCCACAACCGGGTACTGACCGCGCACGATCGATTGGAAGTGTTTCGAGGTTCGATCGATCAGCAAAGCAGCGTGGCCCGCGCCATGGAAGACGTCTCTCACGTCCTGCACTTGGCGACTCCCAAAGAGACGCCAGAGGCCATCATGGATGTGGCCGTCAAGGGCATGTTTTGGCTGCTCGAGGCCTGCCGCCAAAGCCCGGACTTTCGCCAATTCATCCTGATCGGCGGCGACGCCAGTCTCGGACACTTCTTTTATCCGAGCCAGGTTCCCGTGACCGAAGCGCAAAGGCATACCGCGTATCCCGGCTGCTACGCGCTTTCGAAGGTGCTCGAGGAGGTCATGCTCGAGCAGTATCACGTGCAGTATCGCCTCTCCACGTGTTGCCTGCGCGCGCCGTGGATCATGGACAAGGACGACTTCAAGTACCAGCTCTCGTTCGGTCCGGACGTCTTTGGCGGCCCCCGCTGGTGTGATCTCGTGGGGCCGGAGCGCGCGGCGAAGTACCGAGAGAGCGGCGCGGTGCCCATCATGCTCGACGCCCATGGTGTCCCCTTGAAACGCAACTTCGTGCACGTCGAGGATCTGGTGTCGGCCATCCTGTGTGCGCTCGATCAGCCCGCCGCGGTCGGTCAGACCTTCAATGTTTGCATGGATGAGCCGGTGGACTACGGCGCGTTGGCCCGGTACTTGGCAGAGACCCGGGGGCTAGCCGGAGTGCCGGTCCAGACGCCGTATTTTTCAACCTGGCTCGACAACAGCAAGGCGAAATTCTTGCTGAATTGGCGGCCGGTCTTCGATCTGAAAAAGATGACGGACTCGGCCTGGGAGTACCGACGTGCGGCAGACGACCCGCGCATCGTTTGGTATCCGGGTTGAGAGCGCCGCCCCGAATCTTGCCTGAAAGCCGAGACACCTCCATGGTCAATCTGCGCGCATTGAAAGAGCGCTTCGAACAGCTCTATCAGCAATCGCCGCGTTTTTTTTCCGCTCCGGGCCGCGTGAATCTGATTGGCGAGCACACGGACTACAACGACGGCTTCGTGCTGCCGATTGCCATCCAACGGCGCACCTTCGTCGCTGCTGCGCCGCGCCCGGACAGCCGGGTCATCGTCCGCTCACTGACGATGGACCAGACCGTCGAGTTCGACCTGTCCCAGCCTGGTCCGACGCGCCGCGGCTCTTGGCTCGATTATGTCGAAGGCACTGCCCGCGCGCTGATCGAGCGCGGTTTCGCCCTGTGCGGCGCCAATTTGCTGGTCGACAGTGACGTGCCTGCGGGCGCAGGCTTGTCCGCTTCTGCCGCGCTCGAGCTCTCCGTCGGCTATGCCTTGGCCGCCGTGGGTGGGAAATTGAGCCCCGCCCCTTTGCAGCTGGCCCTCGCCGGCCAAGCCGCCGAGCACACCTACGTGGGCACCCTATGCGGCATCATGGATCAGTACATTTCGGCGCTCGCCGTGGCGAATCACGCGCTGCTGATCGACTGCCGGACACTCGCATTCGAACCCATCGCGCTGCAATTGGGGACGGCCTGCGTGTTGATTTGTGACACTCGGGTCAAGCACGAGCTGTCTTCTTCCGCCTACAACGAGCGGCGCCAACAATGCGAAGCGGGCGTGCGTGAAATGGCTCGCCTCGTTCCGACAATTCGCGCTCTCCGCGACCTCGGCGTCGAGGCCTTCGAGGCGCTTTCGCCGAGCTTGCCCGCACTCGTTGCGCGCCGCTGCCGCCACGTGATCCACGAGAACGCTCGCACCTTGGCTGCCGCGGCCGCGCTGAAGGAAGGAAGGCTGGCTCAATTGGGCAGCCTGATGTCAGCCTCACACGCGTCGTTGCGCGACGACTACGAAGTCAGTTGCGTCGAGCTGGACGAGGCCGTTGCTGCCGTTGCCAACGAGCCTGGAGTGTATGGCTCGCGGATGACGGGCGGTGGGTTCGGGGGCTGCACCGTCACCGTGCTCGAGCGGGAGGTCGTGCCCCGCGCCATGAGCGCGATCAGCGAGCGCCTGCGCGAGAAGTTCCGGATCGAGCCCAACTTCTTTGCCACCGACGCCGCAGCGGGCGTCGCCGAAGAATACCTGGAGCCGTAAAATTACGGCGTCTTCCAGGGTCTTTCACGATCACACGGTGGGGCGCGTCGTCATCGCCGTTGGAAGCCGAGGCCGTAGACCAGTTGCTGCGCGCTCTTGATGTCCCAAAGCCACGGCAGAGTCACGTGGACATTGGCCAACGCCGCGCCCAGGCCCGAGCCCGTGAGCTGCGCGAGCAGCTCGGTCGGCGCAGGGTTCAAGGCGACTTCACCGGCTGAAAGCTGCGCTTCGACGAACGCCTGCAGCTCTTCCGCTGGACGTTCTCGGTACGCCAGCAACCCGGGTAGATGGTCCGAGGACACGACGTCGAACGCCATGAAGGCGCCGCCACCCGGGCGGGTCGCGCCGAACAGCGTGGCCAAATGGACTGCGGTAATGCAGGCGCTCAACTTGTCCCACTCCTCCTCGTGCATCACCCACGTCTCCTGAAACGGCAAGACGAGCTGACTCAACACGCAGGTCGAGAGCGTCACGTCGAACGGTCGCCCGATGCTCTGGAGCAACCCATGTGCCGCACGCAGCGAGGTTTGCTGTAACTCGGCGTCGCTCGGAAATTGCTCCGCCCAGTCGTCCAAATGCTGCAAAATGCCGGAAAGATCGCGATCTCCGTGGAGCACGATGCGCTCGCGCAGCGCCCTGGGCTGGCGATCACGCGACCGCGTAATCGCGTCCTCGTCGATGTCGACCAAGTGAATCTCGTCGAAACGCTTGGCCAAGAATTCGAAATCGATGTCGGCGCAGTTGCCCGCTCCCAGCACGCACAAGTCGCCGGGGACTCGGGGCAGCTCGTCCATCACGCGACGCCGATGGGGCGTGTACCAATCGGAGGCGTCAGGCGCGCGGCGATTCATCTCACGCTGTGCTTGCCGCACGCGGCGAGCTGTCTCCTCCGGCACCGAGCCATGCGCCGCTCGCTGATGAGTGCGCAAGCAGCTGAGCGAACAGGCCAGGAACGCATGCTGAGGGGTGCGGCAAAGATCGCACACTCGGCGCGGATCTCGCGAACAGCCGCAGCGCTCGAGCTCGATTTCGACGCCCCCAGCTGCGCTCATGATTCGATGCGAGAGATCACGAGCGACTCAGACGATGCCGGTCATGACCCCAGTGGAATAGTCTTTGGTGCCGAAGCTGGTGCGCGTATCACCGAACATGTTCAGGATCGAAACCAGCAGGTTGTTGTGAGACTCGCCGGTCTTCTTGATCCAGCGACCGGTCGTGCCGGTGTTCAAACCACCGCCACCAGCCAGCATGAACGGCATGTTGTTCTTCTTGTGCGTTGCCGGCTCCTGCAGCTCCGAGCCGAAGAAGACCACGGTTTCATCGAGCAAGGTGTGGTCGCCAATCGTCACGGCGTCCAACTGTTGCAGCAGATACAAGTGCTGCTGAGAGTACCAGGTGGCGATTTGCTCGCACTGCACCGGTTGAAAGCCGCCGTCGTGCTGATAGAAATGGTGGTGTTGGTTGCTCGGCAACGAGAGCCACGGAAACGTGTGCTTGGCCTCGGTATCGCTCCACTGCAGCGTGCCCACGGGAGCCAGGTTGCAGGCAAAGGCCATGACCATCATGTCGATCATGAATTTGCCGACCTTGGGGATCGCCTTGTCCGTCGAGGCATCGACCACGCTGCCGTTGTCGGAGTACGCGGGGTGAGGATTGTAGTCCGAGGTGCTCACGTTCGGCACCTGCTTGCACACCGACGAAGTGCTCGGAATGGACGTCAAGCTCTTCTCGAGATCACGGATCTTGCTCAGGTGTTCCTGCAAGCGCAGCTTGTCGGCGGCGCCCAGCCGCTGCGACAGCGCGTCATAGCGCTTGTCGACGAAGTCGAGGATCGATTGCTGGCGCTTGAGCGCTGCCGCTGCTTTGGCGTCCCCGGTACCGCCGGACACTGAACCGAACAGATCCTTCCAGATCTGCTGCGGGTCGACCAAGGGGCCGATCGGGCTGTTGTTGTCGGCGTCGAAGTTCGCGCAGTTGATCGGATGCAAGCTGCCGTGCGACTTGCCGGTCGCCCAGCGAATCGCGATCTGAATGCTCTTTTTCTTCTGATTCGAGAAAAGCCGTTTGGCGATCACCTGATCGATGGATGGGCCCGTCGCGTATCCGAAGTTCGGAGCCTGCACGCTGCCGGTCAGCCACGCGATGATGCCGGCTTGGTGCTGCTCGCCGATCGCGCTCTTCATGTCCGGACCGTCGACGATCAGGAGCTTGTTCCGGATGGGTTCGAGCGGCTTGAGGATGGGGCTGAGCGTGAAGTTGGTTTCGGTGCCCGTGGGTGCCCACCTATCGGCGCCGTTGTAATTGCGGACAGTGCCGCCTGGCTGGTAGACGGCCAAGAAATGATTGGCCGGCTTACCCGCGACCGCAGCTTGCGCCCGGCGCTCGGGGCGCATGATTTCGAGCCAAGGCAGGGCAATTGCAATGCTGCCTGCCCCGCGCAGAACGGCTCGACGACTCAAACGAAAGTTAGGCATCTAACCATCACTCCTGGGCGGGCAAGTACTGAAAGTCAGTGGTCTGCGTGAGGTCGAGCAGCAACTGCTTGACGTTGTAGCCCGACGCTTTGAACGCCGTGTTGACCTTCTCCTGCAGGCAAGCGTCTTGCGGACTGGCGCTGCTCAAGGTGCGCCCGTACCCGTACTCGACCCAGCGCTGAGCAAAACACTGCTGAACCTGCGGGGAATCAGCGAGCTGTTGCGCCAGCTGGACTGCCCCGTTCACGTTGTCCGCTGCACCGGGCAGCTTGCCGCTTGCGTCGATGGTCACGTTGTTCTCGGTGGTACGGTACTGACCGACCGCGTCGTAGTTCTCGAGCGCAAACCCGACTGGGTCGATCAGACGATGGCAGCCCTGACACAGGGCCTGCTTGGAGTGCGCCGTGTAGCGATCGCGGGCAGTTGCGCCGGTGACGTCCACCGGCACGGCGACCAAAGCCAGAACGGCGGGGTCCGATGGCAAGCTGATGTTCATACACATCAACTTGTTGAGGATGAATGAGCCGCGCAACACCGGATTGGTGGAGTTGGTCACGGTGGTACCCGTCATGATCGCACCTTGGGTCAGCAGCCCACGGCGCTGAGCGGGGTCGAGTTGCACCTTTTGGAAGGTGGTGCCGCTGACCCCACTGATGCCGTAGAACTTGGCCAAGGGCTCGTTCACGAACGTGTAGTTTGCCGTGAAGATCGACGGCAACGAGCCGTTTTCGGTGAAGATTTGATTATCCAGGAACTTCTCGGTCTCTTGCCTCATGTAGGCGCCCATCTGAGGCGAGAAGTTCGGATACTTGACCGCGTCGCGCGTCTGGTCCGTCAACGTGGTGATCGGCAATAGGCTGTCGAAGAAGAACTTGACGACGCCGTGCGCTTTGTCGGAATCGAGCAAGCGCTTGGCGTTCTTCAAAATGCCGTCAGACGTGAGCAGCTCCCCGCTCGTCGCCGCTGCGCGTAGCGTGTCGTCGGGGGGCGAGCCCCAAAACATGTAAGACAGGCGCGTGGCCATCTCGTCGCCCGTGGGGCGCCGGAGCGACGGTTGCGTCGCGTCGGCGACGCCAAACTCAGGACGGTACAGGAAGTCAGGAGACTGCAGGACCGCTTCGATCACCGCAGCGAGCCCCGAAGCAAAGGTGTCTGCGCTCGTCACGCTCTTCTCGAGCGTCAGCAGGGCGTCGGCTTCGCCGCTGGCCAGCGCGCGACGATACGCTTTGGGGACCCAGCTGTTGATGAATGTTTGCGCGCAACTGTCCTGACTGGCCGAGCTCGTTGCGCTTGCGGCGCATGGCGCAAGCTTGGCCAAGGAGCTCGTTTGGACGGCGCGACTCGCGATATCGGCCGCGACATCGCTGTATCCGGAGACCAGGTCGGCGGAGACGGTTTGCTGGACGGCGTCGTTGCTGAAGCCGTTGCCGAGCACCTCCGGCGGCAGGTTGATGGCCGGTGAGGTGGTATCACCCAGCAGATCAGCGACCGTGTTGTTGAATTCGGCGCGCGTCAGACGACGAATCGGCGCGGCGCTCGGCTTCTGCGTTTGGCTGGTGCAGGCAGATGCTTGGGCAGCGGCGCCTCCGCTCGCGTCAGCGCCGCCGAAAGTCTGCGGAGCTCCGCCGCCGCTGACTCCCCCGCCTGCCCCAGGAGGAGCACCGGCGCTTGCGCCCGAGCCGTTGCCCGCCGCGTTATTGGGGGTGGGCGCACCGGGTGCGTCACCATTCGCACTGCAGCCGACACCCAGCGACACGCACAACAGCGCAGCTATCGACACGTGAGCGCAGAAAGTGGGCGAGAATTTCTTGGTCATTGGCGATTGGGCGGCTGTCCGCACTGCCAGCGAGGGCATGGGCCGAGGTGCCTTCCTGGCGGCTGACAGCACGAGAGATAGGGGACGATTCGGGCCGAAAGTCGTTCAAACATTCGTAGGTCGAGCGCCCTTTCTGGGCCGGATCTAGCGGCGAACGAAACTTCTAGGGTCCCGCGAACGGACGCGGCGACCTTGGCTCGAGCAACCGCAGCGCGTCCGATCGCACAGCTGCCTGAGCGAGCATCCACTCGGGCCGCGCGCGCAGCCGTCCGCGGCGCACTCGGGGGACGCCGACCAGGTCTCATCACCACTTACTGTCTCGAGTCCGCGTATGTTGTGAAGGAAGGAAGGAAGGTACGAGCCGCGAGCGTCGCGGGACGATGGCACGGCCTCGCGCAGCCTTGGTTAGCCACACTTACATTCCCCTGGTGGGCGGGCGCCGCTTGCCCAGTGAATGGCGGTCAGCGGCGCCAACGGCAAGAGCGGTCAGCGCTGCACACTGGAGTCGGCGCGCTCGGCTTCGAGCAAGGCCAGATTCTCGGCCACGCCAGGCAGATGCGGATTGGCATCCTTTGCCCGTCGATAGCTCTCGGACGCCGCCCGCAAGTCACCCAACAAGTGCTGCACGGCGCCCAAGCTCGCGTGTGCTTCGGACAGGTCCGGGAACGCGTGCGCGGCGCGCGCGAAGGCGGCCTGGGCTTCCGAAAAGCGCCGCTGCCGTCGGCGCTCGTTGCCGACGTCGAAGTGAACGACCCCCAGCACTTCCGAGACCGTCAACGGGCGCGCGTACTCACGCGCAGAGCCACCAGGAACCGGGAAGCGGTGGTCGTACCACGAATCGGGCATTGCCTCGCCCGCGCGCAGTAGCTCGACGTTCCTGGGTCCGCTCGGCTCTTGCACGCGGGCGTAGAAATGACCGGGCATCAACACGCCTGCAGCCGACCAACCCAAGCCTTCTGCGATGGCCAAGAACAAACTCCCCAGGCCAACACAACTGCCCCGGCGGTGCTCGAGTACGCTCGGCAGCAACACGTAGCGAAGGCTCGGGTCATCGACCTCACGCGTGAAACCCCATTGCTCGAAAATCAGCGCGCTCAACTGCGCGACCGGCGAGCGCGCCGGGCTTGCGGAAAGCTCGCGCTGCGCGAGCGCGATCAGACGCGCCACCTCCGCCGAACTCCGACTCAGCGTCTCGTCCCCCGACCCACTCTGCCGCGCGACCAACAACAGCGCGCGGGTGAGGTCGACGGTCGACGCGCGTTCGTGGTGGCAGCCAGTCGCTGCGAGCAACAGTAGGAGCGAGCGGCGCGTCACGGCTTGTTCAGCGGCTCCCAGTCCTCCCAGTAGTTGTACAAATCACGAGCCGTCATCATCCAGATCACCAGCTTCTTGCTGGCGAGCGCTTGCACTCCGCGGCGCATCAGCTTCTGCCGCACGTTGGGTCCGCCGCCGTAGCTCATGACCAAGTCGAGCGGATAGCCGATGCCACGGGCAATGTGCGCAGAAACGCCGGCGTGCTCGGCATCAGTGAGCTCGTACACACCGGTGAAGCTGTCCCCCAAGAGCACGACCGGGCTGTCGGGATCGTCGTCATAGGGTTTGCCGGCGGCCACGACCTGATGCGCCACCAGAGTTTCCGGCGTGTACTTGTTTTGCTCCGCCTCGGGCAAACGAGATTGTAAATCGCCGAAGCGGGTAAAGCTGGTTTCGCGCAGGTCGTAGCTGCGCTTTTGTTTCGCGAGCTCTTGGTACCAGGGATACTTCTTCACTCGCGCAGCCAGCAGATCGGCGGTCAAGCGCAGCCCTCGGTCGGTCCAGTGCGTGTCTTGGTGCTGAAAGAGCAGCTCGGCGCCTGCTGCGCGCTTTTCGTGCAGCAGCGTGGGTAGCAGATCGAAAACTTCTACGCCTTCGCTGGCCAGGCTGGCGAGCAGCTTGCGAAACGCTGGGTTGATGACTTGGTCCGAAAACGGCTTCAGCTTTGGGTCCAGTTGCTCCGGGTAGACTTCGAGCTTGGTCGGCACGGGAACGAACAGAAAGTCGACTCCTTGCTGATCGAGCAGCTTCTTGAATTCGACGATCACCGGCAGCGGGTTCTTGCCCTTGCGCTGTTTCTCCAGATCGCCGCCGCTCACGAACTCGAGGTCGTTGCGGTAGAACAAAAACCCATCTTGGCCAGCCAGCGCCTTGACCTTCTTGGGCATGGCTTTCAGCCGTTTTTTCAGGAGATCTCGAACTGGGGCGACCTGTTCGGTCCACTTTTCCCAGGAGCCCCCATGAGCCGCCAATTCGCGTTGGACCGTTTCGGCAACCACCTTGGGTGCAGGACTTGGCCGGGTCTTCGCCAACTGGAGCGCCGGCTTGCTCGGTCCTGCGGCCGCGACGGGCTCTGTGCCAGGCGCGCGCACCAAAAAGACGTTGTACGTCGGCTTGCCCTGGGGCTTTCCGCGCAACACGAAGCTGGGCGAGGCAAACGACCGCCCGCCGAGCTCTGCTTTGATGTCGGCCTCCGTGTGCTCGTCGGGCCACGTATCGCCCGGTGGCACCAGATCCGTATTGAACGAGGGATACCAATACGACGAAAGTTGGTTCGCCCAGCCCTTCACCTCGGAGGTCGACAGCAGGGGCTCCACGTAATCCTTCTGGATGGCGCTCACCAGGTTCGTCGTCACCGCGCTCTGCACGACGCGGCCGTAGAGCTCTGGAAAGCCATCACCGTCTTGGTCTGACGCGCTCTTGAATTGCGGGAACCAGGGCTGAAACTCGACCTTGGCCCAAAGCTCGACCGTGCCCCCCGCCTGGTGCACGTACAACTCGCTGAGCAACTGGCCGGAAGTCCCGGGTGGCAACGACAACGACCAATTTTCGCGGCGAACCGCCGAGCCCACTTCCGCCAGCGCTTCTGCGCCAGCCACCTTGTGCGCCTGCAGGAACTCCGACAACGGTGCGAAGGCCAGGGCCTGCTGTCGCTCCGCCGGTGAAAGCGGCGTTTTCGAAAGGTCAGCCGTGAGCGTGCCGATTTCGAGCTGACCTGCGAACGGGTGCGAGGTGTCGGGCACGGCGGTGGTCGGTAGCGGCGACTCCGGCTCCGGATCTGCGATCATGAAATTCGAGTGATAGGCAGCGTAGTCGAGCGCGGCGCGACTGGAGCGCGTCACCTCGCGCACCAAGACTTGCGAACGCGTTCGCGCGTAGCCCTCGTTCAAAGTACGAACGTCGGCGCGCTCGACCGGCTCGCCCCGGGCCCCCTCACCCCACGGAAACTTCGCAGCTCCGGGCTGGCACGCGCCGAACACCCAAGCCGCCGTGGCGCTCACGAACAGACTCCTCCGCCAAGCACGATCACGGCGCATAGTGACCTCGCTGATAGTTCCACATCACTCGCAACACCCGAAGCCCATACGTGAGCGGGTTCAGGTGCGAAACTTCATCACCGTAGTGGGTCGGAATGGGCGCTTCTCCGACCGCAAGCCCGTGCGCGCACGCCGTCGCGATGACTTCCAAATCGAAATCGAAACTGTCGGAAAGAGTCGAAAACGGCAGGTCGAGCGCGGCAGCTCCGTAGACGAGGTAGCCACTGTGATAGTCGGTCAAAGACAATCCGAGGGTCTGATTTTCGATCAGGTTGAGCACCGCGTTGCCCACGTACTTGTAGACCGGCATCCCGCCCCGGAGCGCCGTCCCGCCGGCGATGCGCGAGCCTTGTAGAAGGGCGAGCCGCCGCCGTGACAACTGCTCGATCATTTCCGGCAAGACTTCCGGCGCGTACTGGCCGTCAGCGTGAATGCAGGCCACCACGTCGGGCCCGCTTTGGCGCGCCAAGGCCAAGCCATCTTTCATCGCCGCGCCGTAGCCACCGTTCTTGCTCCGCTGCACCAAGTCGACGCGAAAGGCATCGGTTCGAAAGTCGCGGACGAGCGGAGCAGTCGCGTCGCGGCTGCCATCGTCGACGACGATCACCTGCTCGAGACCGCTCGGGACGAGTCCGGCGATGCGCCCCAGCACGGACTCGATGTGCCGCGCGGCGTTGTACGCGGGGATCACCACGCTCAGTTTCATTCGGAGCTCGCCAGTCGCGTCAGCCGAACCGCGCTCGCCGCGGCCACGCGCTCGCCGTAGCGGTCAGCGTAGTCGCGCACGATCGGTGGCAATGTTTCAGCGAGGGTCTTGAGCGGCTTCCAGCCCAACAGTTGCCGGGCCTTGTCGACGTCGGGAATGCGCTCTCGAGTGTCATCGTAGCCGGGTCCGTACACGGCTTCGGCCGTAACGACTTCGCAGCGCGCCCGCTCACGACCGGGCGAAAGCGAGGCGAAGGCGTCCGCCAGCATTCCTGCCAGATCGGCGATGCTGACGTCGTTGTCCGGATTCCCGAGGTTGAAAATCTGACCGTTGCTCTGTTTGGGGCGTTCCAGCACGCGACACACGGCTTCGGTCATGTCGCTCACGTCCATGAATGCTCGCCGCTGCTGGCCGCCGTTCACGAGCGGCAACGGCTGTCCGCGCAGCAAGGCGTTCATGAAGCAGGCCAGCACGCGCGGCGTGCCCTCTCCATCAATCCCCGGCAGATAGTCCATGCGGGCGCCGATGGTGTTGAAGGGACGAATGATCGTGAACGGCAAGGAGCCGTGTCGACCCTGGGCCCAGATCACCCGCTCCAAGAGCTGCTTGGCGCAGGAATAGGTCCAGCGTTCGCGCTCGACCGGCCCGAGCAGGAAACACGAGTCATCTTCACTCATGCGCTCGGTGGGCTCGCCCTGGCTGTCCAAGGCACGGCGCCCGTAGACCTCGGCGGTCGAGAAATGAATCAACCGCACTTTTCGCTGCGAGCAGCGCGTCACGAGCGGCAGCAGATGCGTGAAGCTCGCGTCGATGACCTCCAGCGGGATCGTCGAATACTGCGCGGGGTTACACAGCGCCGTGAGCGAGATGACGACCTGACAGCGGCTCGTCACTGCTTCGACCAGCTCCGGGTCTTCGACCCGGGCCTCGATGCGTCGAACCCGCGGGTCCTGACACTCGAGCTTTTGCAAGTCGAGGTCGACCGCATCGATCTCGCAGTCGAAGCGCTCGAGCAGCCCCGGCACCAAATGCGATCCGATGAAGCCGCCGGCTCCCAAGACGGCGATGCGCGTTTGACTCATTTGGCACTTCCCGCTCCTGGGATGAACACGTCCGGCCAGCGATCATTGGCCGAGTTGTAGGTGAGCCGTACGGCCTTTTCTGGCGGCGTTCCCACTTCCCACAGGTAGATTTCGTAATCCGCGGTGTCGTGGTCGTGCCCACGCTGGGTGATGCCCCAAACCAGCCATTTGCCGTCGCGTGACAGCTGCGGGAAGTACTCGTGTGAGCGCCGCCCCGGTAGATCCATGAACTCCAGCTTGTCTTCGTCGGGGTCTTTGGGCGGCGTGCCGTTTTCGATCGGCATGCGCAGCACGCGACTGCCGCCATTGCCCGTGGGGTGGACCCAATAGATGGCGCTGTGATCGGGCGTCCAATTCACCTGGCAGCCCAAGCCCGTCTGGGTCCAAGTCTTTTTGGCGATGTTCCAGATCCCGGTCTCGCGCTTGGACCCGCGCAGAGTGACGGCCAGGTACTTGCCGTCGCTCGACAGCTCCGGTTGCTGGAGCAGCGCGCCGCTCAAGTCCGAGACGCCTTCGCTGTCCATCAGCTGAGTTTCGTCCTTCGAGCCGAGCTTGGCGCGAAACACTTTGGTGCCGCGCACGTACAGGATCTCGTCCTCGGAAATCCAGCTGCCCCAGCTCGCGCTGTCGACGACCTTCTTCGCCTCAGAGCCGTCGGGGTTGATGGTGAAGATGTCCCACTTGTCGCTGGTGTTTGCGTCGCGTTCGCTAACCCAGCCCTTCTTGCTTCGGCAAAACAGGATCTTGTCGCCGCTCGGCGAAAAACGCGGGAACCAATCGACCTCCTCCCCGCTGGTGATCTGCTTCACCTCGGAGCCGTCGGTCTTCATCGTGAACAGGTCGTGGTTGCCGACGCGCGAGCTGGACCAGACGATCGTGCCGTTGGCCTTCCCGCCGACTTCTTTCATCGCCGCGGCAGCTTCCGCCGGAGGCGCTTCGTCCGCGCCCTTGGGCGGCGCCCCGGACAGCGAGGCGCAAGCTACGAGCGCAGGCCCGCACAAGGCGAGCAGGAGAGGCAAGCGTTTGAATGGTGAAAGCAGACTCATCGGACTTGTCCTTTCGCGATCGACGTCGCGCTGGTAGAAGGTGCGCTTTCCTGCGCTTGGAGGCGGGAGAAGCATTGCTCGAAGCCGGCGCGTACCCCGAGCGGTGCGTAACCCAGGTCTCGCATCGCCTCGCTCGGATCCAAATTGGCGTCGTTGACGATGCCGGCGATGGCACTCGAGGTGAGCGGCGGCTTCTCCATCAGCAGCCCGAGCAGAGCCGCAGCGGCGCGACAGGCAAACACCGGAAGTGGCAGCACGGGGCGGGGCCGGTCGTGATATTGCAGCAAGAGTTCGGCCAGCTCGCGCATCGAGATCGCTTCGCCGCCGCTGAAATTGTAGGTCTTTCCGTGCGCAATGGCGGCGCCAGCGAGGCGCTCCAAGCCGTCGACCACGTCTTCCGACCAAACCGGCCGCTTGAGCGCCGAGCCCGACCCGATGAACGGCACGATCGGATAGCGCTTCAGGTAGTCCAGGAACATCATGATCTCCTGGGCCCCCCCCTGCTCGTACACCAGCGTGGGGCGCACGATGGTGTACGGAAGCCCGGAGCTTGCGACGATGCGTTCGGCCTCGAGCTTGGACTCCGCGTAGCGTGTGCGGCGCGGATAAGTGACCGACGCCGACGACACATACACGAAGTGCCCGACGCCACTGCGCTGAGCCTCCGCGACGACATTCGCTGTGCCATCGCGATTCACTCGTTGAAACACGGTTGGGTCGTGCGAAATGATCACGGCCGCGAGGTGATAAACCAGATCTACCCCCTCACACGCGCCGCGCAAACTGCTGGCATCACTGATGTTGCCCTCGCGCACCTCACAGCCCAAGCGGTCGACGCGTGAGCGCAGGGGATCGCCGGGCATCACCAGCGCGCGCACGTTCCAGCCAGCCTTGCGCAAGCGCGCGGTCAAGCGCGTGCCCATGACACCCGCCGCTCCGGTAATGAATGCAGTTCTCATGTTACTGGGGCGGTGTAGCCGGCGGAGTCGGAAAGTCGAGCGGTTTCCAGTCGCCCACGGATAGCTCGCGTGATGCAAACTCCCAGATCACCACGCGCTTACCTGCCAGCCGGTCTTGCCCTGCCTGCAGTTCCTTCGACAGGGCCTGACGGGTCGCGAACGCGCCCGAATCGTTCTGGGCGATCACGTCGACGGGGCGATGAAGCGAGAGCGCCAAGTGCGGCGCCAGGCCGGAGGCACTTCCCCAACCCATGCCCTCGAGCGAGAAGATGTTGGTGAAGCTATCGCCCAGCAGCAGCACGTCGGCGTTCGGGTCGGACTCCCAGGCCTCGCCGTCCTCGTTTTGAACTTGATGCACCAGCACGCTCTGAGGCTGAAAGAGCTGCTGCTCCTCCGGCAACTTCAGCATGTCGACCAAATCACCCACCCGCGACGCGGGCTGTTCGACGGCGTGAAGCACGGGAGCATCGGCCATTTTCGGCAACACGCCGAGTGAGTCGACCGTGATGGCCAAGTCTCGAGCGATACGCTCCATGAAGTGGGGCGCAAAGTGGGTGTCTTGGACCAGGTACAGCGGTTCTGCGCTGCGCGGCCCGGCACTTTGCCGCGCGTCGAAGACCGTGACCCCCGACTGGCGCAGCTGCTGCAGAAAACGGTCGTAGTCGAGATTCTGCGCCGGCACGCTGCTCGAGTCGCGACGGCCGGTGAGCGGCGCGGGCTCGAGCGCGGCCTTGTCCGGCATGGGCAACAGCACGAGCCGCGCGCCGCGCAGCGCGAGCGCGCGCTGAAACGCCAGAATGGCGGGGATCGGATCGGCGTGAACGGCTTCTTGACCCGCGTCGAGCGCATCTTTTTCACGACTCTGCTGGGTGACGCGGTCGAGGAAGCCCGGGCCGCCGACGTGCAGGACGCCTGGCGTGAAGTAGAGCCAGCCGTCGTGGCCGACGACGGCCAGCTTGTTGCCCACGCGGCCGAGGCGGGTGAGCCAAAGCTGAGCACGCGGTTGAACCCAGGCTTTTGCGTACGAGGCATCCTCGATGCCCTTCTCGACTTGACGCAGATTCTCGGCGGTCGGCGCGCGCTTGAACAACTCGGCTAGCGACGAATCCTCACCCTCGCGCTTCTCGAGATAGGCTTGCGCGAGCGGCACCGCGTAAATGGCCGCCAAGAACAGCAGCGTGAGCAGCCACGCCACTGGGCGGCTCACGTCGGTCGCGATGATGCCGCGACGCAACTGCTCGTCGTGCGCCGGGTCGGTGGGCCCTCCGCGCTGAACCATGGGTGTGGCCGCTGACAATGTGCTGCTCATCGGGCGGCCTCAGAATTGGAAGTATAGGAACGGGTTGATGGTCTGCGTCCACATCATCAGCGTGGCGAGCACCATCGCGCTGGTCGCGAACGCAACCCTCGGCCAAGTCAGACGCGCCGTCAGCTCCCAGCTGTTCGGCATGGCGAAGACGACGATGGTGCACAGCCCGAACAAGCCGAGATAATACGGAGGATAGAGCGCTCCCGAGACGACATCCGAAGCCGGCGACGCCGCACCGAGTCCGAACAGTGAACTCAGATAAGTGCCGGCTTGCCCGAGCGTCTTGGCTCGAAAGAAGACCCACGACAAGCACACGATGAGGAAGGTGAAGGCGACGCTCACGCTCGGGGGTAGCCGGCGCAAGGGGTGGGCGTTACCGAGCCTGCGTTCGAGCCCCAGCATACCGCCATGAATGCCGCCCCAAATCACGAAATTCCAACTCGCGCCGTGCCAAAGGCCACCAAACAGCATCACCGTCATCAGGTTCACGTAGGTGCGTACCGGGCCTTTGCGGTTCCCGCCGAGAGGTATGTACAGATAGTCACGGAGCCAGGTGGAGAGGCTGATGTGCCAGCGCCGCCAAAACTCGGTAATGCTGCGCGACTTGTAGGGCGAATCGAAGTTCTGAATCAACACGAAGCCGAGCATCAACGCCAGGCCCACGGCCATGTCGGAATAGCCCGCGAAGTCGAAGTAAATCTGAAAGGCGTAGCCGATCAACCCGAGCCAAGCGTCATAGAAGTGCTTGGCTCCGGCCGCGAAGGCGGTGTCGGCGAGGTGCCCCATCGGGTTCGCCAGCAAGATCTTTTTGGCCATACCCAGCGAAAAGAATGCGACGCCGCGCGCGAATTTATCGAGCGTGTGTTGCCGCACCCGCATTTGCTCTTCCAAGGCGGCATAGCGAATGATGGGGCCGGCGACCAAGTCGGGAAAGAAGGCCTCGAAGCACATGTAATCGGTGAAGCGCCGCATGGGGCGCGCCTCACCGCGATACACGTCGATGGCATAGCTCATCGCCTTGAAGGTGTAGAACGAGATGCCGACCGGCAGCACCACGTGCAGAACGGGCACCAGCTGCGCCGAACTGCCGAACAGGCTGCCGAGCGCGTTGATGTTTTCGGCGACGAACCCGGTGTACTTGAAGACTGAAAGCAGCCCCAGGTTGGTGACGATGGACGTCGCGAGCACCAGCTTCATGCCACGAGTCCGCACTACCTCGGGGCCAATCACCGGCGGCAGACCGTCGACGTCCGGCAAGCGTGACATCCGCAGCAACAAAATGCCGCACACGTAGTCGACACTGGAGCCAAAGAACATGATCACGGCCCAGATCGGGTTCGCCCAGCCATAGAAAATGTAGCTGGATACCGCGATCAGGGCCGTGCGGGCACGGAAGGGCAGCAGGTAGTACGCCGCGAGGACCAGCGGCAGAAAGTAGAACAGGAAGATCTGACTAGAGAAGACCATGTGCGAGCGTCAGGGGGCCCAGGGGAACCAGCCCTTGTCTTTCATCATCTTCAACGCGCGCTGTGCCCAGGTGCGCTGCCCGTCGAAATTGAAATGGTGATCATCTTGCATCGCCAGGGTTGCCGCCGACACGAGCGCGAAATTGGAAACGACGCTGGGGGTCTTTTGGATCTGCGGATAGATCGCGTTGTATACCGCGCCGCCGACCACGAACTCCCCCTTGGCTTCCATCTCGTAGTCGTTCATCAGCGCGGGCAAGTTCGGCGCCTCGACGTCTTTGCGAATGGCGCTCACGAGTGTGTTGATGCAGTCCGGGAAGCCATTGACGTCGGCCGCGGTTCCATGCCGCTCGGTGATGCCGAGATAAATGAAGATGGCGCCGAAGGTGACCCGGCCTTTGATGGCTTTAGGCCCGGCGATCAGCCCGTCATAGTACAGACCGCCTGGCACGAATTGCGAACAGTAGGCGGAGGGTTGGCCGTAGCCAAGCGAGATGAAGTAGTAGTCCGGAGCCAAGGCGACGGCTTCCTTGACCAAGGCCGTGCCAGGCCCAGCGCCGGGGCCGCCGGCCGTGGGTTCCTTGGCGAGCGTGGGCGAAGAGCCCGGTTTGTACATGAAGGCGTGCGGATTGGTCTCGGTGTAGTGATACGCGCGCGAGCTCGAGGGAGAGCTGGCCTCGCCGTACATGTTGGAGTGACCAATGTGGATGAAGGCGATGGCCTTCTCTTTCGGTACGTTGGTGCCCCCCAACGTGATGGTCACCCCTGAGCTTGGCGCGCCGCCGGTCGCAACGGGCGGGCTGCCGCCAGTGCTGACCGTGCCATTGCCACCGCTACCGCTACCTGCGGTGGGAATCGCGCCGCTGCCAGCGGTGGGAACTGCGCCGCTGCCGGCTGCCCCTGGAACGCCGAACCCCGCCACGGCACCAGACGCGGTGGTGTTGCCGGTGCCACCCATCGACGAAGTACCGCCGGTAGCGGGGGGGTTCGTCGTCGCGCCGCCCAGGGGCCCGAAGTCGCCACTGTGGTCGACCGCCTGCTGGGGGTGCGGGTGCTCGGCGACGCCACAGGCCAGTGCGTCGAGCACCAGCACCAGCGCGACTGCGGAGCCTCGAAGCGTTGCACGATTGATCTCGAAAATTGATTTCATTGTGCACTCTCTTCCAATTTGGCCAAAATCTCCGTCGCCTCAGGGTCGAACGGTCGAACGCGCAGCGCTCGCCGCAAGAAACCAACCCCCTCGCCCGCGTCACCTCGCCGCAGCGCAATCAGCGCCATGAGGTTCAAGCTGCGAACGTCGTCTCGATCCCCCTTCAACGCTCGGCGGGCCAACTGCTGGGCAAGGTCCAGCTCGCCTGCTGCAAACCGCAGGCGTGCTTCGAGCGAGCGAGCGTCTGGCGTGTCCAGACCGCTCAGAGCACGCCGCGCGGGCTCGAACTGCCCCAGCGCGCCCAGCAGTGTCGATAGACTGACGCGCGCCGCAGCGTGAACCTTCGGTAGCCCGGCGTAGCGTTGCTGCAACTCTGCCAGCATCCGCTGAGCGTCATCGAGCTCGGTCACTCGCTGTTCGGCGACGTCCCGCGTCAGATCACGACGCCCGAACAGAACCTCCGAACCGTCCGTGTACAGCAGCTTCCACTCGGGGCTCTCGTACAAATGCGCGATCAGCCGCTGGTAGCGCTCCGGGAAGAGCACCGGCAAAACGACGTAAGAGAAGCCGTGTCGCGCTTGAAACGCATCGAAGCGCTCTGGCTCGTCCGCCAGGCGCAGGTACGTGGCGTACTCGTCGGCCGTGCGCAGCACGAGCCGGGTGTCGATGTACGGCCGGAAACGCGGATAGAGCCGCCAGATCAGATAGCCGCCGTGATGATCCGCACAGAACACCGTTCCGCCCGCGGGCAGGGTCGCCAAACGCTCGGCACTCATCGCCGGCACGCGAAACGGACTTGGTTCCGCGAGCGAAGACTCACGCACCGTCGCCACGGCCGAAGTGCTGAACAGCGCAACGACGACGGCTGCGTTGAACGCAGTCGCGACCGAAAGCCCGTGCCGGTGGAAACGCACGGCCACCGCGCGCCGAAGCACTGGGCCGACGTGGATGGCCAGAATCGGAGCAGCCAGCCAGTAGAAGAGCAGCACGTTGCGATTGCTCAGCGCCCCCAAACCAGCGAAGCCGAGCAAAAGCAGGGCGTGACTGAGCTTCAGCCGGCGACCCGCGATGAGCGCTGCCACGCCGACGAGCGCCAGGCTCCACTTGAAGTGCCAGTGCTCACCGCCGGACACTCCCTCCAAGACGAACGGGGACAGATTTTCCGCGACGTTGCGAGCAAACACGTCGTGCTCACCCGGCAACAAGCGACCGAGCAGCAGCGCTGGCAAGGTCGCCCCGCGCACACCGAAGGGCGTGATGAAAGACGCGAGGCCGCACGCGGCGAGGGTTGCAACCAACCAACGCGCGCGCCGTGCGGGCGGCAGACCGCCCGAACCTTCGCCCGCGAAGGGCCAAACGTGGGCGGCGCCGCCGACGGCCCAGGCACTCGCGGCTACCGCGTAGGCGGCGACGAGCGCGGGGCCCAACGCCGAAAGCCCCTGAAAATTGGCCCATACGACCTGCGCTACGGGCAGCGGCCACAGCTGACGGACACGTCCGTCACGCGCGAAGCGCTCCAACTGCAGGAAGAAGAACGCGAGTAGAACCAGCGTTCCGATCACTGGCCTCACCAAGAGCAAAGCGCGCGCCGCGAGCAGACCGCCCACGAGTGAAGTCAGCAGCACTCCCCTCGCCCACGAGCCCCGCTGCTGTAGAACGGCCAGGTAGAGCAGCCACGCGCCGAGCCCGAGCAGCGCGCACTTGGCCCAGACCAAACCCGCGAGCCCGAACGCCCGATGCAGACCGAACACCGCCAACTGAAACAGCCAATGCACGTCAACCCAGGGGCGCCCCGCCGCGCTGACCGAAAATGGATCGGTAAACAGCAGGCCTCCGCGGGCAACCATTTCGCGCCCGGCGGCGAGATGCCACCAAATGTCACCATCTGCCGAGGGTGACAGCCCCGTGATCGCTGCGCCGCACACGACCGCGCAACCGAGCGCGCGTGAGCGAAAACGAAGCAGATCTGACGGACGCATCATGGTGACTCGTCAAAACGGGGAAACGGTGACGCCCAAGCCAACCGTCCACGGCTGCAGCCGCGAGCCGTGAGTGGCGTTGGCGGTATCGACATAGCCTCGCTCGTCCCAGCCAAACGGCAAGGAAACTCCGCCGAGGATGGCGATCCAGTCCGTTGACCACTCGAGCTCGAATGTTCCAGCGATCGAGGACAACAGCACTTGTTGATCGATGCCTCGGTCGCGATCGGCACCGAAAAAGTGCGACACGGACAGGCCGAGTGAAGGCACCCAAGGGCCCATGAAATACCCCGCGTAGCCGTACACGGAACCGGCCGGAGCGCGATAATTGCCGAGCGAGTTTTCTCCGCCGCGGTAGGCGAAAGAAGTACCGACGACGATCAGACCCCAGGTTTCGTCGAAGGTGTGATCGACGGTCGCGCTGCCGGTGAACTTACCGAGCCCGAGTTGCTTCTCCTGCGTCAGGAGATCCATCTTGTAGGTGGCGTCGTAGGTGCCCGTCGGAAAGCCGACCAACAGCGTCGCCGTCGTGTCGTTGATTTCCCCGAAGCGTCGGGTCAGAAACGCCGCGACGTCACCGAAGCCGCTGTTGGAGATGTCTACCGGCAAGCCGCGGTAATCTCGGTAGTACTTGTAGAGCAGCGGGACCGCGAAGCCGACATTCCACTTCTCGCCCAAATCTCGCGAGACTTGGGTAAAGAGCGTGAGGTTGTAGCCGTCCTGAAGGTGCAGATACGTGCCAATCGTCTGCAGCTGGAAGGCACCACCCGTCACACTGCGGCCGATCCATTTGATGCCACCACCCGCGCCCGTCGAGCTACCCGCGCCGCAGCCGCCGATGGTTTCCCAGCTCGCCAGCAAGCCTTCCAAACTCGAGACCCGGAGAGACAGCGGCGCGTCCAGCGTGAACACGCCCCCGTTTCGCTCGAGGCTGGTCTCTAGGCGCGCTAGGCGCGCGGCGTTGCGGCTAGCGGAACGCTGAGCCATGAAGAACGGAACGCTGGCGCCCGCGAGCAAAATGCAAGCCACCAGCCACGCGCCTCGGGCGCGCCATTGTCTGAGATCCAAGTGATACGCTCCAACGAGGGATCAGGCCGGGTCTACTTGCAGACACCAGTAGCGAATGCTTTTGTGGTCGGTCGCGGCGTATTCGTCTACGAGCGCGCCTTTCCAAATCGACTTCAAGTCAGCGGCTAGCTTCAGCTTGTGCACGTCACCCTGGTTGAAGCTGCGTAGCTTGCCGCCGACGCGCGCCTTCATCTTGTCCTTGATCTTGGAGCGCGGGACGAGCGGCTTGTAGTGAGCGACGAGGATCTGCTGACCGTCCATCGCGCCGCCCTGCACCTGATAGCGCATGACGTACGCGTAGTCGTACAGGTCGTCGGGCGGCATCTTGGAGGGGATCTCCAGCAGCTTTGCCGTCACCTCGACGGGCGCGGCCTCCGCACGGGCCAGGTTCGGAACGGCTGCTATTCCGAGCAGAAACAGGCCCAAAAACGCTTTGCGATCGAAGCGCAGGTGGTTCGAGTCAATCATTGCCAGCTTGAGTCCTTTGAGTGAAGGCGCGCTCCGTCGCGAACAGGATCGAAGAAGAAACAAGGCAAACGCACGCAAACGAGCGAAAAGCGCACCCGGCAGCTTCGTGTACTTATGCAGCGCGAACGGCATCCTCAGCGGACACAGCACGCCCACTGGCACTTAGTAACGGCACCCAACTAAGGCAGGCATGAAATCGACACACGGCTCACTACTCACGCATCGCCCACCAGGTCTACTCGATGAGGCAATCATGCTCCCAAGCGATGCGCGGGAGACGAAGGGCGCAGACGTTGTCGAGTTTGGCATCATGACGTTGGGAACGGGGCAAGCGAACGCTTGGCTGATTTGCGGTGGACCGGCGTCTAGGAATTCCCGCAGTGCTTCAATGGGCAATAGCGCAAGTCTGACATTTCCATCTGCCCAAATTCGCGCATGATGGAAGGCGCGCGATTTCCGGATCCGCCACGCCAAAAACCTTCCAGGAGGAGCGTCCGCACGAACGCCACAGCAACAAAAGAGCACTACGAACGCAGCTCAGCGAGGGGGGACAAATCAGTCCTCCCTATCAACCCGGCGGTATAACCTGATCGAGAAACTCTCCTCGGATCTACGCTCGGGTCTTAGCGTTCTCCCCAACGAACCTCTCGAACCGCGGCCGCACACGGCGGGCGTATCTCGGTGCTATCCCGCAAGGCCGTTCGATCGCAGACATGAGGAGATTTTTGGTTAGCGGACGCGGGATGCTCAGAGCGGCGCGTAGCTCTGACTGAGCAGTGCTTTCTCCCTCACTCCCGTCCGCGACGCCGAAGGCTGAGCCTGGCTCGGGCGTGTTCGGTGACCATCAACCATCCAGCCGCACAGTCAGCCGCCGGTCTTTCGATCACTACTTCGGACGGGTGCCCAGCCAGGCCCCGCCCGATCCGCCGCGCGGGGCGACACCCACCGCGGGCGGCTCGTCCTCGCTCCAACCCGAGACTCCACCTTCGGCGATCGCCCCGGCGCCCACCGAGTCGGCACCCGCCCCGATCGCGGCGATGCCAAGATAGACACCGCCGCAGCCCGCGCAGTTTTGAGGTTCGTTCGCGCGCCCGCCGACGCCCCCAAGTAGACCGGGTCGCCCACGACCCCTTCGCCACCTGCTCCGGAGCCGCTGGCACCTGCTTGGGCGCCCGGTTGCTCGGCGGGATTAGAACCCGTTTCGACGCTTCCCGAATCGGATCCACCACCCAGCAACGCTAGCACGGCTGTCAGCGCGGCAAAGGACCGAGGACTGTCCACCCTCACTCGTCGAGCTGGAACGCTTGGCGATACTCCGGGATGACCGTTCCGTCAGCGGCCATGATCATGAACCAGTGCTGCCAGGGGATCTGCAGCTCTTTGAAAATGCCGATCAGGTCGCTGTAGTAGCGAGCGCGATCGGCGAGCCGCGAGCTGGCGTCGTAGGCGCCGAATTCGTTGCAGATCACCGGCACGTTGTGGGCGACCGCCCAACGCTTGGCGCTCACGATGTGATTTCGGATGGCTGCGCGGCTCCCGTCTCGGTAATAGCTCTTGAGCGCATCGAGCATCCACGGCTCCATGCTCGCGTTGAAGCCGAGGCCGGCGTAGGACTCCGACCAACGCGCGGGATCATATGGGTACGGCAGATCATGAGTCGCACCGAGGTTGGCCCAAGATGCCCCCTGGTGAGTGAAGATGAACGGTTCGTAGTCGTGAAAGGCGTAGATCACGTTCGTGTCGGAGAGCGGCTGCCGCGACACCAGCTTATCGATGCCGTACCAGGCGACATCGCCGAAGATGATGGAGTGCGTCGAGTCCTGCGCGCGGATCGCGCTGACCATGCGTTCTGCGATGGCTCCCCACTCCGCTTGCGTCGGGTCGGTTCCGCCGAAAGAGAGCTCGGGTTCGTTCATCAATTCGAAGAACAGGTCTTCGCGCGCGCTCTTCGAAAAGTGTGCCGCCACCTGCCCCCACAAGAGCACTGCCGTTTGCACCGAGTCCGGCTTCGCTACCTCCGGCAACGTATCGTACTGGTGATAGTCGATGGTGAGGGAGAGGCCGTGCGCGTGTGTCCAAGTATCGAATGCATCCAGAACTTGCCACAGATCGTCGGACACGGTGATGGCGAGCGAGTCGCCCGTGCCAGTGGTCGAAGCCACGTACCGGTCCAAGTCGATCGGCAGCCGCAAGCTGCGAAAGCCGGCTGCGGCCAATCTCTTCACGAAGCCCTCGTCGTAGGTGAAGCCGGTGAAGCGATCCTGCTCCAGCCAATTGGTCAGGTTGTAGCCACGCGTCAGGTATTGCATGGCCTTGGCTTGCAGCGGATTGTCGATCGTCAGCGAGTCGAGCGTGACGTCCGCTGGCGGAGCCGCCGCTCGAATCGTCATGTCCGGCGTGGCCGCCCCGGATGATCGCGTCAGCAGCACGTTATCGATCTTGATCCCACCGCTGGCACCGTCCGCGCCCTTGATGAAATATCCGATGTTTTTGACGTGGCTGAGATCGAACGTCGACTTGGCGCCCCAACCTTGTTGGGCCATCGTTTCGAAAGCTATCGTGACGGTCTTCCAGGCTGCCGATGCGGGCAGATTCAGCCCGAAGTGGTCGTAGTCTTTGACGTCGCTGATTAGAACTTCCAGCCGGTGCGCGTCACCCTGATAAGTGTAAGAGACGCCGGTGTACGAGCTAAGATCGTACGGTGCGGCGTCGCTACCGATCGAAACGCCCAAGCCGACGTAGGGATCGATCGTGGACGTCCCTTTGGCGAATGTGTAGCTGACCTCCAGCGACTTCTGCGATTGAAAACCTGGGCCATTCATCGCCACTTTGCCCGCGGCAGCGCCGACGAAGCTCAACGTGGATAGGCCGCCGTTGTCGACGTCGGCGTAGCCGTACCAACTGCCCGGGATCAGGGGCAGGTCGTCGCCATCTTCGAAATCATCCAACAACAGGCCGCCCAGCACCTGCCCGCCAACGCCGCCAACGCCGCCAACGCCAGCGCTCCCTGCCATCATGCCGCTGCCGCCGGTCATGGCGAGCTCGCCGCCCTGACCCGCCGAAACCGTCGCGGGCGGCGCGCCGCCCTGCCCCCCCTGAGACGGTGAGTGGGCGTCAGTGCCACCCGTACAGGCGAACAAGACCAAGCACAGCGAGGGAACAAGCGAGGCGGCAAGCGTGAGACGGGGGCGTTTCATTGTCGATCCTGTGGCGATGCGCTGCTGATCGAACTCAATCAGCGTGCCCAACGCTGACGGATCTGGAGCGCGCTGACTTATCACTTTTTGCACTTTGTAAGCCAGATTCAAAAAATGAATATGAAATTTGGTACGGCTAGATCGTCGCGTCGTCGATGCGTGTTCGCTCGCCTGCGAAGTAGCGATTGGGGGAGCATCCCAGGACTTTCGTGAGTACGCGGTGACACTGCGCGTAGCTGCCAAAGCCCGCCGCCATCGCGGCGCTGGTCAGCGATTGGCCTTCGTCCACCAAGCGAACGAAGGCCATGGCGCGTTGCCGCGCGCGGTACGAGACGAAGGTCACTCCGAAGGCAGTGTGGAAATTGCGGCTGAGCGCGCTCTGATCGACACCGAAGTGCTGCGCGAGCTCTGCTCCGGCCGTGTCGGGCCTGGCGCTCGCCTCCTCGAGACCGCGCCGGCTCAGCACGTGATTCGTCGAGAGCTGGGATTGGATCATGGAGAACATGTCGACCGTTCTGCTCTCCACGATGGTCGTGTCGCCGACTTGTGCGAGTCCGCCGAGCGTGTCTCCAACCGTAGTCAGGACGGCGGGAGACAAACCTTCACCAACGCTCGCTGCACGCGAAAGTGGAGGAAGTGCCCGCCCGGCCACGTCTGGGCGCAGCGCCACCACCCATAACTCGAGGTCCGCGCTCGCTTCCAAGAGGACGTGATCTTGACCCGGGTGGAAGAGGACGACCCCGCCCGGGCCGAGCCGGACCACGCGATCGCCCAACCCGATGACCGCGATCCCCTTGCAAACGACGTTCAGCTCCGGTTCGGAATGGAAGTGACGCGGACGGCGATAGGCCGGTTGATGACGCCAAGCCTGCGCGCGGCGCCCCGGCAGCATTGGAAACGGTTGATACAAGCTCTCGACGACCAACTGCGGTGATGTACCGCAGGTCTCGCCGATTGGCTTCCGCGCTGCCGATCTTTTTTCGCGAGCACGATTTCGCTGCGACAAGCGGCCTTACTAGCCTGGCTGGCGCAGAACGAGACGGCTCCTGCCGCCAGCGGCAGGAGCCGGGCCAGTCAGACTAGCGGTCGGAGCGCGAAAGGATTCGCTCGGGGTTGCTGTCGGGGTTGACCTGGTACACGCCACTCGAACGCCGCTCGCCGCGTGCGTAGTGAAGCGGCGTTACGCCGAAGGCGCGTTTGAAGTGACGATTGAAGTGGCTTTGGTCGGCGAAACCGCAGCGCTGCGCGACGTCGACTGGCGGGCTGCCTTCGCTCAGCAGTCGGCGAGCTTGCCCGAGGCGCACTGCCATTTGGTAAGCGTGAGGAGGCAGCCCATAGCGACGTTTGAACGAGCGCAGAGCTTGGTAGCGGCTCAAGCCCACTTTGCGAGCCAATGTCTCCAGATTGATATCGAAGCCTTCTTCATTCAGGCATTCACGCATGCGAGCGGTGCCCCGAATGGACGGGCCTGCGGCGGGCACGGCGTGCGCGGGCATGCCGGCGATGAGACCGTGCACCATCACCTCGGACAGCTGCAGCAGCTCTGATTGCAGCTCGAGCGGCGACGCAGCTGGCTCGAACACCTCGAAGAAGTGGGAAAATCTGGCGCTCGCCTGGGCGCTGAGCGCTTGGATGGCAGCCGACCACTCGGGACGCAAGCGGGTTCCCGGCTGCTCCGCGAGCCACTCGTCGAGCAACTCGGGGGTGAACTCCAACACCTTGAACGATCCCGGTAGACCGCCCTCGGGTCGTCCGACTGTCAGTTCATTGGGCCTTTGACAGAGCACGAAACCCGGCGCCCCGTGCTGCATTCGCCCACCCATGCTGATGGGGCCACGCCAAGTTTTGAACACGACGACGTAGAACAAGTGAGAGACGACGCGCCACTCGCGAGCCGAATTGTCGGCGTCCATCACCTGGAAGCCCGGCGTCGAAAGCGACCGTCGAAAGCCGATGACTTCTTGGTCCGCGTCGAGCGCTGCGCTCACCATTCGCGCCGAGAATCGCACGGAGTGACCGGCCGAGCAACGAGCGAGGCTGCAGCGCCATCACTTTGGGTGTAGAAGGGGGCGATTACCGCTTCAGTTGGGACGCGACGACTCAGCAACGAAGAGCTCTTCGTTGCCCTGCTGCGTTGCCCGCATTGCCGGCAACGGTTGCAGACGGGCTCCGCGGGTCTCGATTGCATCGGTTGTGGACGGCGCAGCCCATTGCCTCCGGACGTAGATCTGGTCGCGGCAACGGAAACCACATCGACGTTGGGCGCAGCGTTCATGGGCTCACGCCTGGCGGCTCGCATCTACCAAAGGTGGTGGCGGCCGCTCACCTTTGGTCTGTCATCCGGGTTTCGTAAGCCGAGCTTCGATCGAGAAGCGGAGCTCGTCTTGGATCGGCTGGCTAACTATTCGGATCCCTGGCTCGACCTAGCATGCGGCCCAGGCGTGCTCGCGGAGCGCATGCTGGCGCGCGCCCC
>Ga0134124_10000355_pt1 | contig 39738 bp, 35 predicted proteins | sample KB304_FD_96880 | JGI IMG/M metagenome (GOLD analysis project Ga0134124, IMG submission 96880) | Terrestrial soil microbial communities without Nitrogen fertilizer from Kellogg Biological Station, Michigan, USA - KB3-0-4 | ecosystem: Environmental > Terrestrial > Soil > Unclassified ... | reverse complement strand
GAATGCCGGCGATGGCTTTGTTGTCCATTGCGGTAAAGACTAAACAAGTTGTGGCTGCAGGGGAAGGTCAGGTGATTTGGATAGTTCGTTACTCATGCGAGCAAGGGCAAGATGCCCTCGCGAGAGCCGGCGGGACGCCGGCGCTACTCAAAGCCTCGCCGTCGGGCAACGGTAGTAACCCCGAGGGCGCCTGGCTTCTCGCTGACCTTACGTCGCCTTGGTGACGTTGGCTGCTTGCGGGCCCTTTTGCCCCTGGGTGACCTCGAACTCGACTTGATCGCCTTCCTGAAGACTCTTGTAGCCCTCAGATGTGATCGCGCTGTAATGCACGAAGACATCAGGGCTGCCATCGTCGCGTCCTATGAAGCCGTAGCCCTTGGCATTATTAAACCACTTCACCGTACCTTTCAAACGTTCCACGTACGCCCCCTAGGGCACGTTCTCTTGCAATGCGAGGCCGTACCCTGCATTTGTGGCAATTGTGCTGCCAGAGAAAGAGTGCTGTCAAGAGAATGCGGCAGAGAAAAGCCGCTATTTGCGCGGCTTTGAACCACGCCGCGACTGGCTCAGCCAGAGGACCCCGGCAATGGTCTTGCCGTCCTTGATGGTGCGCCTCATGACCATGCGAACAGCGGCCGAAAGCGGCACCATGCGAATGTGGATGACCTCATCCGCCTCGGGTTGAGCCGGGCCGGCGCGTAATCCGCGCGCGAAATACAGATTCATGGCCTCGGCCAGAAAGCCCGGGCTGGCATAGAACTGCAGAATACGGCGCCATCGCGTCGCGGTGTATCCGGTCTCCTCCAGGAGTTCGCGTTTGGCGGCGTGCAGGTCATTTTCGCCTTCGTCGATCCGTCCGGCGGGCAACTCCCAGAGCATTTGGCGGGCGGCGTGACGGTACTGGCGCTCGAGCAGAACGCGAGGCTCTGACTTGCCTTCTTCAATCGCGAGGATCACCACCGAACCCGAGTGATGGACGATGTCGCGGCGAGTGCGCACACCGCTGGGTTCGAGGACTTCGTCTGCGGTGACGCGAAAGGCGGGTCCCTGGTAGACCACGCGGGATGAGAGCACGCGGCCTGTGCGGGTTTTCTTGCGGGGCGATTTGGGCATGGAAATACTATAAAGCAGGTGGCAAAACAGGTGGCGCTGGCGCGCGGGCAGGTCGCCCGCGGCTACACAGCTTGTGGTGAGGGAGGTGCTATGCTGCGACGATGGTAGGGAAACCGTGCATCGCGATTGTGGGGCCGGGGAGACTGGGAACGGCGCTGGCGATGGAGTTACGGCGGGCCGAATATTCGATCAGCGAGATCGTGTCCGGAAACAGCAGTACATCCCGCAGGAAGGCCCGCGCACTCGCCAAACTCGCACACTCCAGAACGGCAAGCGCGGGAGGGCGTCTTCACGGGGATCTGGTCTGGTTCTGCGTGCCGGACCGCGAGATTGCGCGGGCGGCGCGGCAGCTTGCAGACGCAGCGGACTGGCAAGGCAAAGTAGCGCTGCACTCGAGTGGAGCGCTGGGAAGCGACGAACTTCGTGGATTGCGCCTTCGCGGTGCGGCCGTGGCTTCGGTACATCCGCTGATGACATTTGTGCTTAGATCAGTTCCTACGCTCAAGGGCGTGCCCTTCGCCTTGGAAGGCGATCCGGCAGCCGTGACGGCGGCACGGAGAATCGTACGGGATCTGGGTGCAGAGGCCTTCCCCATCTCCAAGAGCAGGAAAATGGCTTACCACGCTTGGGGCGCCTTTACCTCACCGCTCCTGATCGCATTGCTGGTGACGGCGGAAAGCGTCGCGCGTGCTGCGGGGCTTTCGACTGCCGGGGCCCGGAGGAAGGCGCTGCCCATTTTGCGTCAAACGTTGGCGAATTATGAAAAACTTGGTCCGTCGGGAGCTTTCAGCGGACCGATTGTGCGTGGGGATGCGCAGGTAGTGCGAGAGCATTTGAAGGCATTGCAGGGAGTTCCCGAAGCGAGGGCGATTTATCTGGCATTGGCGCGGGCTGGATTACGGCATTTGCCGGCGCGCAATCGGGGACGATTGGAAAAGGTGCTGAAGAAGTAGTGTGTTCTTTGCGAATCGGAGGTTTGCGACGTAGCGTGAACTCCGGGTTCAAAAGAAGGTAGGGGTTTTTCGACTCCGCAACGTCTTTTTTGCTCCGCGAAGAAGTTACTGCGCCCAGGATGACGCAGGGTTTTAGCTGACCATGAGTCTTTCGATCTGTCGGGAGCGGCCGCTGCTATCGTCACAATCCACGACCACGGCGCAGAGGCGGACGTCGCCGGTGGCGGCTTCGAAGCGGGTTGGCATGTTGTTCAGGAAGCGGGCGATGATCATTTCTTTTTGCACCCCGATCACGCTGTCGTAGGGACCCGTCATCCCCACGTCAGTGATGTAGGCGGTGCCGGCGGGCATCACTCGCTCGTCGGCAGTCGGAATGTGGGTGTGCGTGCCCACCAGGGCTGTGACGCGTCCGTCGAGGTACCATCCCATGGCAAGTTTCTCGGAAGTAGTCTCGGCGTGAAAATCGACGAAGATTACTTTAGCCTTGATCTCTTTCAACAATTGATCGGCAACGCGGAACGGGTCGTCGTTGGCAGCCATGAACACACGTCCCTGAAGATTGATTACGGCGTAGGGGACACCTTTTTTGCTCCCCTCATATACGCCCCAGCCTGGCAATTCAGGCGCGTAGTTGCCCGGGCGCAGCAGGCGGCGGGCCGGGCTGTGCTGGTTCCCGTCTGCGCTTTGAAAGTAGTCGATAATCTCGCGCTTGTCCCAGATGTGATTGCCGGTGGTGATCACATCAATGCCCAACTCGAACAAATCTTCCGCTAACGGCCCCGTGATGCCAAAGCCCCCAGCAGAATTCTCCCCGTTCGCAATCACCAGATCAATGGCGTGGTCTTTTACCAGGCCGGCGAGGCGGTCTTTAACGATATTGCGTCCGGGACGTCCGAAAATATCGCCGATGAAGAGAATATGCATGGTTGAAGATTATGTTTCGATGTTAACACGATGAAAATCAGCCGTTGGTCGTTCCTCGTTGGTCTTTGGCCAACGACCGACGACTAACGACCCACCATGAGCTCTGCGGTTTTTAGAAAATCGTAGTTGCCGGAGGAATTCAGCGTGAGGTTGCGGACTCGTTTAGAGTGCACCAGGACGTTGTCGAAATACCAGAGATTGATGTAAGGCAATTCGTCGGCCAGGGTGCGCTGGATTTCTGCGTAGAGCTGTTTGCGCGTGTTCTGGTCGAGCTCCTGGCGGGCCTGGTCAACCAGCGCGTCAATTCGCGGATCGGCAAAGTATCCGCGGTTGGCACCGTTGGGAGGGAATTTGGAGGAGTGAAAGAGGTATTCGAAGATGTCGGGGTCTTCATTGCCTCCGATCCAGCGCAGGGAGTAGAGCTGGAACAGTCCGTGGGTGACGTCGGAGAAGAAGGTCGCGAATTCGAAGGTGCGAATATCGAGCGCGATTCCCACTTGGCGCAGTTGCTGCTGCAGCACCGCTGCCATCAGGCGCGTACTCTCCTCAGTGGACGATTTCATGGTGAGATGAAAGCGGACACCGTTTACCTCGCGATATCCCGCCTGCTCGAGCAGTTGACGGGCGCGCGCCGGATCGTGGTCATAGGAAGGCACGTCGCCGTTGTACGCCCAGCTCTCCGGAGGCAGAACGCTGTTGGCGGGGCGGGCGAAACCCCGCATCAGATATTCGAGAAAAGGGCGGCGGTCAATGGCATAAGCGAGCGCCTGCCGCACGCGCTCGTCTTTGAGAATGGGATCGCGCAGATTGAATGCCAGATAAGACAGGACCGTGCCGGGAGCACGCAACACGGCGAGATTGGTGTCGCGCTGCAGGGTCAACACCATGTCGGAGGTCAAGGCATTGATCGCTATGTCGGCGCTGCCCTTGCGCAATTCAAGCGCCCGCGTGGTTGTGTCGGGCACCACAATGAAGCGGACATTCTTGAGATGCGCTTTCTCTCCCCAGTATTTGTCGTTAAGCGCGAGCACAACCTCTTTGTCCGGCTCGGCACTGACGAACCGGAAGGGCCCTGAGCCAATGGGCGTGCGGCTGATCTCGTCGCCGCTGCCGTAGGGCACGATGCCCATGGCGCCGTCGGAGAGATTCCACAGCAGGGTAGCGAAAGGCTGTTTGAGGTGGAAAACGATGGTGTAGTCGTCGCGGGCGTCGATGTGATCTACAAATTGGTAGACACTGGCCTTGGCGCTGCGAATCTTTCCCTGCAGCAGAGAATCGAAGGTCCACTTTACGTCGCGGGCGGTCAGCAGACGGCCGTCGTGAAACTTTACGCCGCGATGCAGATGGAAGACGTAGGTGAGCGGATCGGGAATGTCCCAGCGTTCGGCGAGGCCTGGGGCAACGTTGAGATGCGTGTCACGGGTGAGCAGGTCGTCGAAGATAAGGTCGTCGATGCGTTCGGATTGCGCGTCGAGGCCAACGCGGGGATCGAGGTTGGTGGGGCTGCTCTCGATGATCATCACCAGGGTGTTGGGATCGGGTTTCCTGGAGCAGGAAAGAGTGAGGACCAGGCATAAGCCGCAGACGAGAGTCCGAAAGATTTTCGACGAAGTCAAAACCAAACACAAGGTCCCGCGACTCGTTTCGGCGCGCGTGCGCATCTTCGCTCGGGCTGACAGGGGGATTTGATGGTTAGGCATACGAGATCTTTCCCAGGATCGCTGGCCGATTGGCTCCCGTCGCGGAGGGAATATTTGATGGCCGGTGGTTCCAGGTTTCGTATGCCATAAGGGCGAAGGCGGCGGCTTCTTTGGCTTCGGAGGGTAGTCCGAATTCGTCGGAGGTGCGAATGGTCAGATGCAGTTGCCGAAGTTCATTGGCGAGCATGGCCAGCAAAGTCGGGTTATTAGCGCCGCCGCCGGAAACGATGAAATCTCGAAACTTTCCGCGACTTGGCAGCACGAAGCGGCTTATGGCATCGGCGATCGAACGCGCTGTCAACGCGGTGGCCGTGGCGACGACATCTGGCTTGCTTGCACGTCCACAACGGTTGACGAAACGCCGGGCGAATTCGCGTCCGAATTCTTCGCGTCCTGCGGATTTCGGCGGCTTACGGCGGAAGAATGGCAGGCGCAGGAGATCGGAGATAACCGGTATGAGAATTGCGCCCGACGCCGCGATGCGGCCGTCACCATCGTAGGGCCGCCCGAAGAGCCGGTCGGTGACGGCGTCAATCAGCATATTGCCTGGGCCGGTGTCGAAAGCCGTAACCTGTTTAGCGGCTGCGCTCGCCGGAATTGCTGTGAGATTTGCGATGCCGCCGATGTTTTGCACGATGCGGCCGACCTGCGGGTCGCGATAGAGCAGGTAGTCGAGGAAGGGGACCAGCGGCGCGCCTTTGCCTCCGGCGGCCATGTCGGCTGGACGGAAATCGGAGACGACTGGGACGCCGACGCGGGCGGCGAGCACAGCGCCTTCTCCGGTTTGCCAGGTGACGGCCAATTTGCTGCCCAGGAATTTGGCGGGCTCGCCCTGATGGTAGAGAGTCTGGCCGTGGCAGCCGATCAGTTCTGCTTGCAGGTGGAAGCGCCGTTGGGTGGCGAGTACGGCTTCGGCGTAGAGTTCGGCCAGCAGGAAGTTTAAACGCGCCAGGTTGGCGACGCTGGCTTGCTTTGCGTTCATGGCTTCCATCACAGCCTGGCGGACTTTTTTCGGGTATGGGTATTCGGCTTGGCCCAGGAATTTGAATGCGAGGTTAGATGAGGTGGAAGCACGCGGGCGGGGGCGCCCGCGCCACACTACGTCGATCAGGGCTACGTTGATACCGTCGGCCGATGTGCCGCTCATGATGCCAGCGACGATCATGAAGCTGCTGCTCCTGACTTGGAGAGGCCAACCTGCTCACCGAGTTGCTGTACCTGGCGGGAAAGTTTCTTCAGCTTGGCCGGCGTGGGGGGCGGCGGGCGGCGCTTCAGTGCGGATGATTTTTTCTTGAAGGCCAGCACGCGGGCCGCGGAGACGGCTACGCGCTGGGCAAACGAGCGGTCACTCTCAGCCTCTTTGATCAGGGCCTCGTAGGACCGTGTGACGTACTCTTCGATGTGGCAGATCAGGCAGAGATCGCCACCGGCGCGGATGTGTTCAATGGCTGCCTGTTCGATGGGCGCAGCTTTTAACACGCCTCCCATCTCCAGGTCGTCGGAGACAATCAGTCCGCGGTATCCGATCTTTTTTCGAAGGACATCGGTGATCCACTTTTTTGAGAGCGATGCCGGGCTTTGATCGTGGGTGATGGCGGGATAGCTGGCGTGTCCGATGAGGACCATGGGCAGCTCACGGCGCAGCGTCCGGTACGGGTACAAGTCTTCTGACCAGAGATGTTTCCACGACTTGTTGATGGACGGGAGTTCCATGTGGGTGTCGAGGTTGGCCTCGCCCAATCCTGGAAAGTGTTTGGCTGAACCTACGACGTTGGCGGAAGCCAAGCCTTTGAGAAATTCGCGGGCGTAGAGGGCTGCCTGCTTTGGATTGGCCGAAACAGCGCGGGAGCTCATGACGGTTTTCGAGGCTTCGAATGCGAGGTCTACGACCGGCGCGAAATCCGTATTGAATCCCAATGTCCGGCAGGATTCGCCGATTACTTTGCCGTGCTTGCCGAAGAGTTTGCGATCACCGGTGGCGAAGACGTCGGCGGCGGAAGGAGTTCGGCCGACGACGTTGCGAAAACGGTCGACGCGGCCTCCTTCCATGTCCACCGCGGTGAAGAGCGGTGTCGAGACGCAGGCTTGGCAGTCCTTGAGCAGTTTGTAGGTTTGCTCTCCACCGGTGATGTTGCGGGTGAACAGGATGACGCCGGCGGGTTGTACACGGGTCAGTAGGGCGGCAAGGTTGGAGGACATTTCGGTGCCGTCGAAGCCGATGATCAGCAGTTGACCGATGCTGCGGTGAAGATTGGAGGAGCTTTTCTGTCTGGCCATTATGGATAACTATTCAAGTGTCACTTTATTTCTCGACCGACAACATAGTTTTAAGGGTCACAGCGGCTGAAGCCGCCTCTCTCGCAAGTTCAGATGCAGCACTAAGCGTTGCTCCGCCCAAAACTCAGGCCAATCTCACTCCACTTGCTTTTTCAGCTGGGCCAGGAGATTCAGCGCCTCCAGCGGAGTCAGAGAGTTCAAGTCTACTTCCCGTAACTTGTCCAGAACCGGTTGCGAAAGCGGCGTAAATATCGTCAACTGCGCCGGCGGCGGGGTTGAACCCGGCGACAGATGTCCCATCAACTGACGTTCTGCACTTTCGTGCTCCGCCAGGACTTCGCGGGCACGCACGATCACCTCATGTGGCAGTCCAGCCAGCTTGGCCACCTCGATGCCATAGCTGCGATCGGCCGCGCCGGGCGCGACTCTGCGGAGGAATGCGATCCCGCCGCCGGTTTCTTTCACCGTGACGTGATAGTTCTTGACGCCGCAGAGTTGCCCCGCCAGTTCGGTTAATTCGAAGTAATGCGTGGCGAAGAGAGTCTTGGCCCGAGTGCGGGAATGAATGTATTCGACCGCTGCCCAGGCGATCGCCAGGCCATCGTATGTCGCGGTGCCGCGGCCCACTTCGTCGAGCAGTATCAGCGAGCGTGGCGTGGCGGTGTGCAGGATGGCGGCGGTTTCCGTCATCTCAATCATGAAGGTGGAGCGGCCGCGGGCCAGGTTGTCGCTGGCGCCGATGCGGGTGAAGACGCGATCCACTAGCCCCAGGCGGGCCGAACGTGCGGGCACGAACGATCCAGCTTGCGCCATGATTACGGTGAGCGCGGCTTGCCTGAGATAGGTGGACTTGCCCCCCATGTTCGGGCCGGTCAGCACCATGATGGCGTTGGTGGTTGAGTTCAGGAAAAGATCGTTGGGGACGAAACGGTCTCCGCTGCCCAGTTCCAGTTGTTCGATCACCGGGTGGCGGCCGGCAACGATTTCAATGTCGGTGGAATCGTCAAATCGGGGACGACAGTAGTCGCGTGAGGCTGCGATTTGGGCAAGGGCAGCGAGGACATCGATTTCAGCAAGGGCAAGCGCGGTCTGGCGAATGCGGCGGGCTTCTCCCGCAATCGCCGAGCGCAACTGGGCAAACAGCCGGCGCTCGATGTCTACGATCTTTTCCTGGGCGTCGAGGATTTTGGATTCGTATTCCTTCAACTCCGGGGTGGTGAAGCGCTCGGCGTTGACCAGCGTCTGCTTGCGTTCGTAGTCCGGCGGGGCCAGGTGCGAATTCGCCTTCGAGATCTCGAGGTAGTAGCCGAAGATCGAGTTGAACTTTACCTTCAGGCTTGCGATACCGGTTCGCTGGCGCTCCCGCTGCTCAATTTGGGCGAGGAACTGTTTGCTGTTGCGACTCAGGTCGCGCAGTTGGTCGAGCTCTTGGTCGGCACCGGGCTGAATCACGCCGCCGTCGCTGAGGGAGATTGGGGGCTCCGGGATGATGGTGTTTTCGATGCGCTGGCGGAGGTCGGTTAGTTCGTCGACTGACTTGTGGAGTGTGGTGAGGCGATCGGGAAAGCTTTCCTTTGGTTGGGTGATTGGCGTTGCCTGCGCGGCCGAGTCGACCGCGGCCACGCGAGTATGGCTGCTGCCGAAGCGTTCGAGCGTTTTGCGGACTGCGGGTAGCTTCGCTAGAGATGCGGCGAGGGCAAGAACATCGCGCGGGTTGGCGGTTTCCAGCGTAACCCGGCTGAGGAGTCGCTCCAGGTCGAGGATGCCATCCAGCGCGCGACGAAGTTCTTCGCGGGCGATGGTTGCTTTTAGTTGGGACTCGACTGCGTCCAGACGGGCGTTGATCTCCGCGATGTCGATCGAGGGACGCAGGAGCCAGGAGCGCAGTAGCCGCTTGCCCATGGGAGTGACTGTGGCATCGACGGAGCGAAAAAGAGTGACGCCCGCGTCGGCGCCGGCGAATAGCGGCTCGATCAGTTCCAGATTGCGCACCGTGACGGCATCCAGCACCAGGCAAGTTTGACGTTCGTAGAAGCCGATGCGATCTACGTGACTTAACGTTCCCCTCTGGGTGGAGCGAACGTAATAGAGGATGGCGCCTGCTGCCGCGGCTGCAGCCGGTTTGCCCGACAGGCCGAAGCCTTCGAGCGAGAGGACCCCGAAGTGGTTTTCCAATAGGGGGATGGCGTGCTCGGGGGCAAGGATCCAATCGTCTAGGGGGGTTTCGGCGTAGCCGGAGGTGGTTGGGACTCTCGCGGGCGAGGGCGCCCGCGCCACATTCGACCCCTCGAATAGGGGGGCTGATGATGCGTAGAGGACTTCTTTAGGTCGCAATTGCTGGATTTCTTCCTGGATTCGTTTGGCAGCGTCTGTGCCCTGAAACTCAGTGGCACGGAATTCTCCCGTGGAAAGGTCGAGGGCAGCGAAGCCGACGCGCTCGCCGATCTGGGTGACCGCGGCGAGGAAATTATTCTCTTCAGAACTCAGGGAAGAATCTGCGGCGGTGCCCGGGGTAACCACGCGGGTGACTTCGCGCCGCACGAGTTTTTTCGCCACGCGTGGATCTTCAACTTGTTCGCAGATCGCGACTTTGAAACCTTTCCGGATCAACTTTGAAATATAGCTTTCGGCGGCGTGGTGGGGTACACCGCACATGGGGACGGCGATGCCTTTTTCTTTGTTGCGCGAAGTGAGTGTGATTTGCAGCTCGCTTGCGGCAAGGACGGCGTCGTCGAAGAAAAGCTCGTAGAAATCTCCCAGGCGGAAGAACAGCAGGGCAGTGGGATGCTCCTTCTTAATGGCGGCATACTGCCGCATCAACGGCGTAGAGGGCTCGGTCATTTCAGCGGGGTTCGTGGGCGGATTATAACAAAGGCGGTGGTGATTTCCGGGTGATGGAAATCACAATGTGCCCGGGTTGCTTTCGCTCCTTCGGAGCTTGCTGGTTGACGCTCGCCAACCCGGGGCTCACGCCCCGGGGGCTTCATTGTTTTGTGGCGTTCACGGCTGGCGCGGGTTGTGTTCACCCACGTGCTTACGTGAGAGTGCTCGCGCTCGGCCGCGCTGCACGCCAGATCGCAGTTGACGTGGCCTCGGCGCCGATGTTTTCCTTACACGCATGGAATTGCGTAAGGATCCGATTACCCGCTCCTGGGTGATTACGGGCGACGATGTGCCTGACCAGGCTCCGCGTGCGGAAGGCTTCTGCCCGTTTTGTGCCGACTCACCGGTGGCGGCACAAGTGGTTTCGAACATGCCGGGAGTTGAGGGTGGTCCATGGTCGGCTCGTGCGGTGGTGCATCCCGCGCCGCTTTATAGGATTGAAGGCGAGCCGAACCGGCGGGGCGAAGGGATTTACGATCGCATGTCGCCGGTGGGCGCGCATGAGGTGCTGGTGGAGAATCCCCGGCACGACCGGCAGTTGTGGAACGCAAACGATGCGGAGACCGAGCAGTTCCTGCTGCTGGCGGCGCATCGTATCCAGGATCTCAAACGCGATGCGCGCTTCAAGTACGTCAGCATTTTTAAGAATCACGGATCCAATGCGGGGCAGGAATTTGAGCATCCCACGGCGCAACTTACCGCGACCACGTTTGTTCCGCGGCGGGTGCTGTACGAATTGAGGGCCGGCAGGGATTACTTCAAGGCGAAAGAACGCTGTGTTTTCTGCGACATTATTTCCCAGGAGCTGCAGCAAAACCAGCGAGTGATCGAAGAGCGCGGAGATTTTATTGCGCTGTGCCCGTATGCGCCCCGGGTGCCGTATGAGACCTGGATCATTCCCCGGACCCATGAAGCGGCCTTCGAACGTTACGGACTGGCCCGGCCAGCGAGTATGCTCGACCTCGCGGCGTTGTTGCGGCGGACGCTGCAAAGGATTCGGACCGTGACTGGCGAGTTTCATCTCGTGCTGCACACTTCTCCCAATACGCTGTTTCGATCGAAGAGCCTGGATTATTGGAAGACCATCGATGACGACTACCACTGGCACATCGAGATCCTGCCGGTGATTGCTGGGAAGGCCAAGTCGTATACGTTCAAGGAAGTGTATTACTCGCCCGTGACCTCGGAGGGCGCGGTCAAATTGCTGCGGGAAGTTCGGATCGATGGTTAAAAGCGGACCTCGGACGTCAGCCTCACTAGAGCGGCAGGGCTGCGCTTGACGACCAACGACTATTTCCTATGACTCTTCGTCGCATGAAGACGTATACCGGGGGCCAGGGATACGTCTATCAATACTATTTCGTGGGCCAGCGGGCGGCGATGGCTGACGCTTCGGAAGCTCCGGCCCGCGAATACATTTTCGATGTCACTTCGGACCGCAAGACTATGTTTGCGGTGAGCGTCCTCCTGCCGGATGAGTCTCTGCGCGCCTGGGCGGATGGGCACGGACGCGCCCTGACCGATGCTGAGCAGTACGGGGCGGTGAAGATGCGGTTGTTTCAGGCCTTTGACGAGATCGAGGACATGCTGGCGAAGGGGCGGCGGCTGGTGGTGAGTGAGAAGAGTCTGGAAACGGCACTGGCTGCGCTGGGCGTCCAATAGCTGCGCAAGAGGATCGCTTTCTCGGAGGCGGGATGCCCCCCGCACAGCCAGCGGGACGCCGGCGACTTGGATTAGCCGGTTACTGGGTGACCTTGCGATTTTTTTGCCTCACGACTGGTGCAGACTATAATCACGGGGGGACGGCAAGGGCGCCGATCCGCGGGCTTCGCGTTTATGCCAATACTGTGGCTCCGAGTAGCGCTTTGCTGCTATGCCGTAGGCCTAATCTACGCGTTGCTGGCCTTGACGCGCACCAGTTCGCTGTTGAACCGGGTGGCTTTGCCGGCCATGAGCCTGGGCACGGTGTTTCAGTTTGTATCTTTAACCGAAGCAGTTCTGCTGTCGGGACAGCTTACCCTTACCTCGGTACACAATTCGGAGTCGTTGCTGTCCCTGATGGTAATGGCGGCATTCATGATTGTGTATCTGGTGTACCGCACGACCTCGCCGGGGATCGTCGTTTTTCCACTGGTGTTTGTTCTGACGTTCGTTGCGGCGACCACCCAGCAGCCGTTTCTGCTGGCTTCGCCGGGCATGCGCCGGGGATGGCTCTTTGTCCACATCGCCATGATCTTTGTCGGTTACGCGGCGCTCTTCCTGAGTTTTGCCGCCAGCCTGCTTTATCTTTTGCAGGAGCGGAGTCTGAAGTCGAAGAAGCCGGCCACGATTCTGTTGCGGCTGCCGGCGCTCGAAGTGATTGATCAGATCGGCTATCGGTCTCTGCTGCTCGGCTTTCCCTTTATGACGCTGGGGCTGGTGGCGGGGAGTATCGTGGCCCAGGCCACCTACGGGCGTTTGGACTTTCTCGACCCCAAGATTTTTCTGTCGTTGTTGATGTGGGCAGTTTACATGGTCATGGTGTTTACCCGCTGGAATGCGGGATGGCGTGGGCGGCGGGCCGCTTATCTGGCGACTGGCGCCGTGGTGGCCGCGGTGATCGCCTGGTCGGCGAACTACTACAGTACCATCCACGGGTTCGTCCAATCATGAAGTTTCAGCTCATTGGAGTGAATCACAAGACCGCGCCGGTGGAGGTGCGGGAGCGCCTGGCGATCCCTGAGGCGCATCTGCCGGAGGCGTTGCGGCGATTGGCGGGGCATCCGGGTGTCGAAGAAGGAATCATTCTTTCGACCTGTAACCGGGTGGAAGTCCTGGCCCAAACCAAGAATGGCGCCGTGGACCTGCGCGGATTTCTGCGTGATTACTTTCCACTGAGACCCTCCGAGTACGAACCCCACCTGTATGAATATGGCGAGAGCGAGGCGGTCCGTCACCTGTTTCGCGTGACTTCCAGCCTGGACTCGATGGTTGTGGGTGAACCGCAAATTCTGGGGCAGGTGAAAGAGGCATACGCCACGGCCCGCGCGGTGGGCGTGGTGCACTCGCAGCTTGATCTGCTTCTGACCCGGGCGTTCGCAGTGGCCAAACGGGTACGGACGGAAACGGCGGTGGGATCATCGGCGGTCTCGGTGGCCTCGGTCGCGGTGGAACTGGCGAAGAAGATTTTTGGATCGTTGCAGGGTAAGCACGTTTACCTGGTGGGCGCGGGCAAGATGAGTGAACTGGCGGCACGCCACCTGATCGCTCACGGTGCGGAATCCATTTTTGTGGCCAACCGCACTTACGATCGGGCCCAGCAGCTGGCAGCCAAGTTTGATGGACAGGCGATCCTGTTTGAACAACTTTACGAGACTTGCGACCGGGCGGATATCGTCATCACTTCGACGGGCGCGCCCCACGCCATATTCCGGCGGGAACATGGCGAGTTGTTTCTAGCGCGGCGCAAGAACCGGCCCATGTTCTTTATTGATATTGCGGTGCCGCGGGATGTTGATCCGGAGATGAACCGGCTGGACGGCATCTTCGTGTACGACATTGACGATTTGCAGCAGGCTGTGACCTCGCACGTTGACGACCGTAGAAAAGAAGCGGACCGCGCCGAGGCCATCATCACGGCAGAGGTGGAGCGCTTCAAGGCGCGGTTGCAGACGCTGGACGTTGTCCCCACGATCGTGTCGTTACAGGACCACCTGGAGACGATTCGCCAAGCGGAGATTGACCGGGTGCGCGGGCGCCTGGGGCCGCTCTCGCCGGAACAGGACCTGGCGGTCGAAGCCCTGACGCGCGGGATCATCAGCAAGATCATGCATACTCCGATCAGCACGCTGAAGACCGCAGTGAGCCAGCCTGAAGCCACCACCGTCGTGGACATTGTGCGGCGGCTGTTCGACTTGCAGGATAAGAAGAAGGACGAGGACAGGAGAGCGGCGAAGCCATCTGGTGCAGACCCCGGAGCGAAAACGTAGTGGCTCTGCTACGCATCGGTTCCCGCGGATCGCAACTTGCTCTCTGGCAGGCGAATCACATCAAGGCTCTGCTCGAACACCGCGGACACCACGTCGAAATTGAAATCATCAAAACCACCGGTGATCGCGTTACCGATGTCGCGCTGGCCCAGGTCGGCACCAAGGGCATGTTCACGAAGGAGATTGAGGAAGCGCTGTCGGAGAACCGAGTGGGTCTTGCGGTGCACAGTTTGAAAGATCTGCCCACGGAGATCCCGACCGGCTTCGAGATTGTGGCGATCACCACCCGGGAAGATGCGAGAGATGTTTTCTGCTCACGAAAATACGGCAGCATGAAGGATCTGCCGAGCCGAGCGCGGGTGGGAACCAGCAGTCTGCGGCGGCAGGCGCAGCTGAAGGCATTGCGACCTGATCTCGATATTCATCCCCTGCGGGGAAATGTGGATACGCGCCTGCGCAAGCTCGAAGCCGGTGAGTACGATGCCGTGATTTTGGCGGCGGCCGGACTGAATCGCCTGGGCAAACGGGAGTGCATACGGCAGGTACTGCCGGCCAAACTCATGTGTCCGGCGGCGGGGCAGGGCGCTCTGGCCATCGAGATTCGTAAAAATGATGCGGGCGTGCGGCGGCACGTCATTTTTCTGGATGATGACGCGGCGCGCCTCACAACCACCTGCGAACGGGCCCTGCTGAACCAGATGGGCGGAGGCTGCCAGGTTCCAATTGGAGCGCTGGCGGAGGTCGTCCACGGCCGGTTGCATCTTGAGGCGGTGGTGGCGCGTCCGGATGGAACGAAAGTGTTGCGGGAATCGGGCGATGGCGATGATCCGGTGAAGCTCGGAGAATTGGTGGGCGAGGCTCTGCTGCGCCAGGGCGGCGACGCAATCTTGCGGGAAGTGTACGGAAAAGCGGTAGCGACGCCGCAGCAACCATGAGCTCTTAGTATTTGCAGTGATTGTGTGGCCACGGGCGACTCGCCCCGCGCTGGATGGAACCAGCAGTCCCAAGCAATGAAATCGACCTCAAAATCAGGGACGGCGGCACTCCTTTCAGGTGTCCGGGTGCTGGTCGGACGGACCCGGCATCAGGCGAGTGCTCTGTCTTCCGGACTGCGCGATTTGGGCGCGGAGGTTCTGGAGATTCCCTTTATCGAAATCCGCAAGCCCCGTTCTTACAAAGCCCTCGATGAGGCACTGAAGAATCTGACAGAGTACGACTGGCTGATCCTGACCAGCGTGAACGGAGTCGACGCGCTGTGGGAGAGGCTGCGAAAACTTCATTTGGGTGGAAAGCCGATGCGCCATCTGAAGGTTGCCGCGATCGGGCCGGCGACCCGGCAGGCGATCGAGCGGCACGGCGTAAAGGTAAACGTCGTGCCCAAGCAGTATGTGGCGGAATCGGTGGTGGCCAGTTTGCGGCGGAAGGTTAAAGGGAAGCGGGTTTTGTTGGCGCGGGCGAAGGTTGCCCGCGACGTGATTCCGCGGGAGCTGCGCAAGCTGGGTGCGCGGGTGGATGTTGTCGAGGCTTATGAAACCGTGATCCCGGGGACTTCCCGTCAACGTTTGAGGGCGGCTCTGAGATCTCGGCACGGGCGGCCCGATTGGATTACTTTTACGAGCTCTTCTACGGTGAGAAATTTTGTGGAGTTGCTCGGCGGGAAACGCGGACGAGGGCGCCCGCGCCACCTGGGCAACGAAGATGACCGGGTGAGGCTTGCTTCCATTGGGCCGGTGACTTCGTCTACTCTTCGGGAGCTTGGGTTGCCGGTCGACACTGAGGCTGCGGAATATACGATCCCTGGGCTCATCAAGGCCATTTCTTCCAGGAGGTAGGTTTGCGAACGACGCGTCTTGTTGTAACCCTCGGCTTAATTGTTGGGGTTTCTTTTGGATCCGCACAGACTGGTTTTTCAGATTTTCCACCCAACGAGCTTTTGCAGCGGATCACCGCCGAGGGCCTGAGGGCGCACATGGCGTTTCTGGCCGACGATCTGCTGGAGGGACGCGCCACCGGCACTCGTGGCTATCAACTGGCAGCGAACTACGTCCGGGCGCAGTTCGAGGAGATGGGATTGAAGCCGGCGGGCGTGGGTGGGTCGTACTTCCAAAACGTACGCTTTCGCAAGATTGAATTGCTGAGGGACAAGAGCTCGTTCGTCGTCAAACCCAGGAACGGCTCGGCTCGGACCCTCACCATCGAGAAGGATTACGTGATGGGCGGCAACCCACTTTCTGCCGATAGCACGGCCGAGGGCCAGGTCGTCTTCGTTGGCTATGGCGTGAGCGCGCCGGAATTCAAATACGACGATTACGCAGGAGTTGACGTCCGAGGCAAGATTGTGGCGGCTTTGTATGGTGCTCCCCCAAAGATGCCGTCGGCTCCCGGCGCGCATTTCTCGTCCAGCGAACAGAAATTGCGGATGGCGGCGGAACATGGGGCCATCGGGTATGTCTCGATCTGGGCCGGCAAAACCGAACAGCGTACTCCGTTTTCGGAATACGTCCGCTTTACGCGAGGGCCGGCGCTGCGGTGGCTGGATGAAAAAGGTGTACCCTATGGCGCCGAGCCGAGTATGCGGGGCGCCGCGCGGATAAGTTCCAGCACGGCGGCGCTGCTATTCGAAGGCGCACCGAAATCGTGGAAAGACGCTCTCCAGGCGGCGGAGAACAGTCAGCCGCAGGCCTTCCCGCTGGCCGCTAGTGTGACCATGCACATCGTTAGCCGCTATTCCGAGGCGGAAAGCCCGAACGTCGCTGCGATTCAGCCGGGATCGGATCCCCAGCTCAGCAATGAATATGTCTCCTTCACCGCCCATCTGGATCACCTGGGCATCGGCGATCCAGTCAAGGGAGACAATATCTACAACGGGGCGGCTGACAATGCTTCAGGCACGTCTGCGTTGATCGAAATGGCGCGGGCGTTTTCCGAGTTGCATCCTGCGCCGCGGCGGTCGCTCCTTTTCATTGCGGTTACCGGGGAAGAAGAGGGCCTGCTGGGCTCGGACTATTACGCGCAAAATCCCACGGTGCCCATCAAACAGATCGTGGCAAACATAAATATGGACGAGGTTTCCTTCCTTTACGACTTCAAGGACATTGTGCCCCTGGGCGGCGAGCACTCGAGCCTTGGAGCGGTCGCGGACGATGTGGCCCGGCGCATGGGTCTCACGGTGAGCCCGGATCCGCTGCCGGAAGAGGTTTATTTCGTGCGCAGCGATCAGTATTCCTTCATCCTGCAGGGCGTTCCATCTCTGTATGTCGAAGAGGGGTTGCAAACTGTGAATCCCAATCTTGATGGCAAGAAGATGCAGTTCGATTGGGAGGTTCAGCGTTACCACCAGCCCAGCGACGACATGAGCCAGGCGTTCGACTTCAATGCGACGGTCAAGTGCACGCGGGTGGATTTGGCTGTGGGTTATGAAGTGGCGCAGCAGACGGAGCGTCCGCACTGGAATCCTGGGGATTTCTTTAACAAATTTGCCAAGAAGTAATGAGGGCACTCGCGTCCACGCTTTATTCGGTGAGGGAGCAGCCGCAGTTTGCCGGTGGAACTCGCGCCTTTAAAAACTCTGAGACGCGCTTGTAAGCGTCAATCTGGTTTTCGACACGGGCAAAGCCGTGGCCTTCGTTTTCGTACATTTTGTATTCGGCGACGCCGCCGCGTTTCTTGACTGCATCTACAACCTGCTGGGCTTCTTCCTTGGGACATCGCGGATCGTTGCCGCCGGCCAGCAACAGCAGCGGCGCATTGATCTGGTCCACGAAGAAAATCGGGGAGCGGTCGTGGAAGAGGTCTTTGTTTTTCTCCAGGTCGCCCATCGTGGCCAGATCGGACTGCTGCAGCACGGGATCTTCGTTGGCGATTTCCGTGAACCAATTGACGAAGGGCACGATAGGCACTCCCGCTGCCCACACGTCGGGCGCCTTGGTCACGCCCATCATGGTCATGTAGCCGCCGTAGCTGCCGCCCATCAGGACAAGTTTCTTGGGATCGAGGTATCCGGTCTGCTTGATGAAGTCGGCGGCGGCGAGGACATCGTGCAGGTCGCCTCCACCCATGTCGAACAGGTTGGCATGCTGGAATTCCTTGCCATACCCGGTTGATCCTCGGTAGTTGGGAGCGATCACCATGTAGCCCTGGTTGACCATGTGCTGGATGATGCGGTTGAAAGAATTCACGCTCTGCGACGTGGGGCCGCCGTGAACATAGACCACGGCTGCGTTCTGGCCGCTGCGCGCCATGTTGTAGGGCACGTAGACGAAAGCGGAGATGGTCCATTTGCCGTCGCGGGAGGGATAGTGCACCAGAAACGGCTCGACCATGTCGTCCGAGTGCACGCCTGCCACCAATGAATTCGTAATCTGTTGCGCTTTGCCATCGCCGACGGAGTATACCCAGGCATCGTTGGGGGACGTCGGACCGTTGTGGTAATACAGCAGGCGTGCGCCGTCGCGCGAGAAGGCGGACTCGGCGCCTCCCAGACGGTTGACGCCTTTGGGCAGCGGCAGGGAAGTGGTCTTTCCGGAACCGAGATCGTGGACGTAGATTTGGGTGTTGCCGTCAACGTTGGCGATCCACGTAACTGACTTGCCGTCGGGAGAGAAATTCCCGCCTTCGATTTCCCATTTGTCCTGGGTAAGCCAATCGATTTTCTTGGTCGCTATGTCGAGTACGCCGACATTGTCGTAGCCATTCCCGGCGTTCGAGGTGATCAGCAGATGCTTTCCGTCGGAGGAAAAATCGTTGGCAGCGTAGATTGCTTCTCCCTGGTGGGGAGTGAGCAGCACGCTCTTGCCGGTCGCGACTTCGGAGACGAAGATGTTGGAATCTGTGCCCTTGGCCTGTGATTGGGTATAGGCGATCCATTGGTTGTCGCCGGACCAGATGGGGCTCACGTTCATCTTGTCGTTGGGCGTGCCGGTGGTCAGGTGCCTGGTGTCGCGCATCAGCGTGTCGAAGATGTCGATTTCAAACACCGACGACGTCTTCGGCTTCACCGTGTAGGTGAGATAACGGCCGTTGGGTGACCAGGTTGGACTCTCTTCCGAGATCTCGCGAGTGTTGGTGATGTTTATGACCTGTCCGGTCTTCGGAGAGACGAAGAAAATGTCCCACTGTTCGTCACCGTCGTAGTCAGAGATGTAGGCAATCCATTTGCCGTCGGGCGACCATGTCGGCTGGGTCTGGCGCTGATCGCTGACCGTGAGTTGGGTAGGCCATCCTCCATCGGCGGGCACCAGCCAGATATTGTTGCGGCCGCTGATGTTCGAGATGAAAGCGATGCTCTTGCCGTCCGGCGACCAGGTGGTGGCCCCGACCGATCGAGTCATGTACAGGCGTTCGATCGAAAGGCTCTGCTGGTTCTGCTCCACGTTGGCGTTGGGCTTGCTGGTGATCTGTTTGGGATCGGTAATCGCCTGGGGTGCGGGCAGGTTTTGCGGCAGAGTGAGAGTGCTCATCGAGATGACCATGGCCAACAGGGTTAGCGAGCGCATCGGTGATACGAAAAAGTGTAGCAGCTGTCGGTTACTTGGCGTTTTTGTGGATTTCGACTGTGCTCCAGGTTTTGTCGGCAGCATGGCAGATATTTTCCAGCGGGCATTCTGCGCACTTGGGGCGGCGGGCGATGCATAGTTTGCGGCCGTGCCAGATGATCTGGTGGGAAAACAGCGTCCATTTGTCCTGTGGGAGGATTTCCATCAGGTCTTGTTCGATCTTCTTGGGGTCGGCGTTGCGGGTGAGTTCGAGGCGGCGGCTGATGCGGTGTACGTGCGTGTCTACGACTACGCCCTCGTTTTTCTTAAACCAGGTGCCCAGGACGACGTTGGCGGTTTTGCGGGCGACTCCGGGCAGAGTGAGAAGCTGGTCCATCTGATCGGGGACCTGACCTCCAAAATCACTCACCACCTTTTTTGCCGCGCCGACCACGGACTTCGATTTGTTGCGAAAGAATCCCGTCGAGCGGATGTCGGGCTGGAGCTGTTCGGGCTCGAGCGCTGCGAAATCCTGGACGGTGGGGTATTTTTTGAAGATCACTGGCGTAACCAGGTTTACGCCAACGTCGGTGGACTGGGCGGAGAGAATGGTTGCGACCACCAACTCCCAGGCGCTTTTGTGGTGCAGAGCGCAAGTGGCTTCGGGATAGAGCGTGTCTAGCCGCTGAAGAATGTCCTGTAACCGATTGGGGGCTGTGGGATTGTAAGGTTTGCCGCGAGCCTTGGCGGGGGCAGCACCACGAACCATATGGGCACGCTCGCCCGTCCGGGGCCTCTGAAGGGCGCCTGGTTTTTTGCCCGCGGCTTTACGGGTGCCTTCGTGGCGTCCAGTTTTGGCGGGTTGTCGCGGAGTGATGCCGCGGGGCATGGAACCTCCTCAAAATTGAGGGTCAATCTTAGCAAATTGTTCGCATAGCAACTGTGCGGTGATGCGGCAATGTTGACAAGACCCAGCCGCCTTCGGACGGCCTGGACGGTTCCCCTCGACTTCGCTCAAGGCAGGCTCCGACCCCTCCCCACATAGTCCTCGCTCCCCCACCATCCCTTCTTGCCCGTCCTTTCGTAATGCTGTGGAACCACGGGACTAATTGACGCACTGCATCCGTCCCAGTAACCTGAAAGAGGTTTTCAGGGATTTTCAGGAGTGTGACGTGGCGGTGAAGTCCATCCAACTCGGGCAGGTTTGGCGGAACGATATTGATGGGCAGGACTATCTTGTCACGAAGATGTACAGCGAAGTGTTCACCCAATATGCGATGCTAAGGCCGGCGGGGTTGACCGCGCCGGATGTGCCTACCGTGCGGGTGAAAGTAACCAAAAACGCCAGCGGCGCCTCGCTGCCCGGATACACCTTTACCCAGGAAGGCGCATTCTGAACTTTGCCGTCGGTCTGGCGAGTAAAGAAACCGTGCCTGCACCTGCGATCCCCGTTTAACATGTTTCCCGCATGACTGAAAAAATCCTTGCGGCTTTGTTTGTCTTCATCAAGTCCGTGGTGGCAGCCACGGGCTACGGCGGGGTTGCCATATTGATGGCGATTGAGTCGGCGTGCATTCCTTTGCCGTCCGAGTTGATCATGCCGTTTGCCGGGTACCTGGTGTATGAGGGTTCGATGAACCTGCTGTGGGTAGCGACCGCGGGCGCAATCGGCTGCAACCTGGGATCATTGGTGGCTTATGAAATTGGTTGCTACGGCGGGCGGCCACTGGTTGAGAAATATGGCCGCTGGATCCTGATGGGCCGCCGCGAATTGGACTGGGCCGACCGATTCTTTTTGCGTTGGGGTTATCTGGCGGTGCTGATCGGGAGAATGCTTCCCGTAGTTCGGACCTTCATTGCGCTACCGGCGGGAATCGCTCGCATGCCGCGGGGACGCTTCCACATCTACACGTTTCTTGGTTCCTGGCCGTGGTGCCTGGGCCTGGCATACCTGGGCATGAAGCTTGGCGAAAACTGGCGCGAGCTGGGTAAGTATTTCCACGAGCTTGACCTGGTTATCGGAATCGCAGTGGCCGCCGGTATTATCTGGTTTGTTTGGTCACATTGGCAGAACCGGATGCGTACGGAGTAGGCTCACAGATAACATTTCAGGTCGTTAATTTCCGATTGTCGATTGACCGCTGCCTGAGTTTTGAAAAATCTGCAATCTTGATGGTCTCAGGAGACCCACCATGAAACGTCTGATGCTCTTGTTCGCTGTCTTGCTGATTGGTGTCAATGCCGGTCTGGCGCAGAGCGCGGCCGCGTCCGGTCAGCCTTATGTGACCGAGTATTACTACAAGGCCAAGTGGGGCCATGCGGACGAGTTCCTAAGATTATTCAAGAAAAACCACTACCCGCTGCTCAAGAAAGAGATCGAGATGGGGCGCATGCTTAAGGTCTGGATGGATCAGCCGCGCTATCACACGACCGAAGATGGACGCTGGGATTACCGCGTTACCATCGTGTTCAAGAACGCAACTGTGGCCAACGAGCCGTTTGAGGAAGATGCCTTGAAGAAACAGCTCTGGCCCGATCAGGCAGCCTACGAGCGGGAAGAACAGCGACGGTTTGAGATTCTGGACGCGCATTGGGACTTGCCGGTGAAGGCGCTGGATTTGAATAAGTAACGACTCAACCACGGAGGACACAAAGTAAGTTCTTTTGACATTGGCTTCTCTGTGTTCTCTGTGGTTGATAAACTCGCCATTCGCGTCCCTTCCGCAGCCGTTCACTGTTCGTGCGGTTGCAAATGCCGACTCAATACGAGAACATAAGAAGTTCGCCTTACATTCCCAACGGAGTCTATAAGGAAGCAGCTTAAACATGCCGACGCGGCCGAAGAACGCAAGAACGAAAAAGGAGTCGACGCAGAATAGAGATGAGATCCGGGCGCCCAAGGGTAAACTGGGAATCATGATCCCCGGCATGGGCGCCGTGGCCACCACTTTCGTCGCTGGAGTGGAAGCCGTACGCAAGGGCATTGCTAAGCCGATTGGATCGCTCACCCAGATGGGGACGATCCGACTGGGCAAGCGCACGGATGCGCTCTCTCCCAAGATCAAGGAGTTTGTTCCCCTGGCGTCGCTCAATGACTTGGTCTTTACCGGCTGGGACATTTTCGAAGACAACATGTACGCGGCGGCCTCGAACGCCGGAGTTCTGGAGCGTGATCTGCTCGAACAAATCAAGCCGTTTCTGAGTTCGATAACGCCCCGCAAAGCGGTCTTCGACCACAACTATGTGAAGAAGATCGACGGTCCGAACGTCAAAAAGGGCAAGAACAAGATGGACCTGGCGGAACAGGTGCGGGCGGACATGCGGGATTTCAAGAAGACTTCCGGCGCGTCCCGGCTGGTCACCATCTGGTGCGGTTCGACGGAGTCGTTTATTGAGCCAACCGCTGCCCACCAGTCGCTGAAAGCGTTCGAGAAGGCGTTGACGCAGAACGATGAGATGATCGCGCCGTCGATGATTTACGCCTATGCGTCTCTGATGGAGGGCGTACCTTTCGCCAACGGGGCGCCGAACCTCACCGTGGACTTGCCGGTTATGCAGGACCTATCGCGCGAGAACTCGGCGCCGATCTGCGGCAAGGACTACAAGACCGGGCAGACGCTGATCAAGACCATTCTGGCGCCGGGATTCAAGGCGCGGATGATTGGGCTGAACGGCTGGTTCTCCACCAACATTCTGGGCAATCGCGACGGCGAAGTGCTGGAAGATCCGGGTTCTTTCAAAACTAAAGAAGAGTCCAAGCTGTCGGTGCTGGAACACATTCTGCAGCCGGAACTTTATCCCGAACTGTACGGCAAGTTCACGCACAAGGTGCGCATCAACTATTACCCGCCGCGCGGGGACAACAAAGAAGGCTGGGACAATATCGACATCTTCGGATGGCTGGGTTATCCCATGCAGATCAAAGTTGATTTCCTGTGCCGCGACTCGATTCTGGCCGCGCCGCTTGTGCTCGACCTGGTGCTGTTTCTCGATCTGGCGCAGCGCAGCAAGGAGTTGCGCGGGCTGGGCATCCAGGAGTGGTTGAGCTTCTACTTCAAGTCGCCGATGAGCGCGCCCGGGCTTTACCCCGAGCATGATTTGTTTATTCAGCTAATGAAGCTGAAGAACACATTGCGGCATTTGAAGGGGGAAGAGTTGATTACGCACCTTGGACTGGAATACTACTGAGTTCGACACATTCGACTGTAGGGCCTTAAGGAGAGTAGAGCATGGCAGTCAAGATTGCGAAGACGGCAGATCGTAAGAAAGAAATGGACACTACCAAGAGCACGGATTGTCCGAAATGCGGCAAGCCTACGCGTATTGTGAAGCGGGTGAAAGATCGGGAGCGCGGAGTACCAGGGGGGATTTTTATTTCCTGCTCGGCTTGCGAATTTTACGAGAAACTTTAACGGCCCGCACGAACACTCTTTCGCCCTTTCAGGGCTTTGTCATTTCCTTGCGCCGCTTCGCGGCCAGGTCACGCGCTGACTGCCAGGCTCATTTGCTCGAGGATGGCGCGGGCTTCCGCACCGGGATTTGTGGCGCCCGTGATTGGGCGACCGACCACGATGTAAGTTGCGCCAGCGGCGATGGCTTGGGCGGGGGTTACAACCCGGCTTTGATCGCCGTGATCTTTTCCCGCCGGGCGCACTCCCGGGGTCACAATCAAAAAGTGCTTGCCCAGTTCAGAGCGTAGCTCGGCGGCTTCCATGGCGGACGCCACTACCCCGTGACAACCGCTGGTAAGAGCAAGGCCGGCCAGGCGCAATACCTGGTCTTGCAGGTGGCCGCGGACACCGACTTTGTCGAGATCCATTTCATCCATGCTGGTCAGCACCGTAACCCCAAGAACCATTAGCGCTTGATTTACCGTACGCGCGGCTTCGACCGCGGCGTGGATCATCTTGCCGCCGCCGGATGCGTGGATCGTTAGCATGCTGACGCCGAGTCCGGCGGCTTCGCGCACCGCGGCGGCGACCGTGTTCGGAATGTCGTGATACTTCAGGTCGAGAAAGACGCGCCGGCCCGAGGCCACTAAGTCGCGCACCACGCTCGGTCCTTCGGCGGTGTAGAGCTGCATGCCGACTTTGAAGGTCAAAGCGGATACGCCCACGGCCGCCACGATGGTCTGTGCGGCGGCCGCGGACGAAACATCTAACGCGACGATCAGATTTTGTCTCGGATCGTACATCGTAAAGAAGTGTAAAAGATTTGGGGCCTAGAGGCTAGTATTGCAGGGTGGCGATCATTTCTGGTTGGGTGCTGGTTGGTCGGTTACTTACCACGTCGAGGCGTACCCGCTGCAGGCCTTTCGAGCCAAAGTGAAGCACGCGCGCCGTGTTATACGAGAGGTCAATGATGCGGCCTGGGACGATAGGCCCCCGGTCATTGATGCGCACCACCACTGCCCGCCCGTTGACCAGGTTTGTGACCCGCACCCAGCTACCTAAAGGTAGGGTAGGATGCGCGGCTGTCAGGTCGTACATGTCGTAGGGCTCACCGCTGGCCGTGGCCCGGCCTTGAAAGTAGCTTCCGTACCACGACGCCGTCCCAACTTGATACGGCTTTGTCCGGGCTGTCTTGCCCGGCGCCACTGTTGATGCCTTATTACGGGTGTTCACGGACTCCGATTTGTTTGGTCGCTGAGCCGCCCCTAGGCTGACGACCATTAAGACAGTCGCCAGTATATGAGCTATATGTCCTCGCATTGTCACCTCACATCTCTAAGTCGTTCCTCCCCACCATCACCAAGGATTCAACAAGGCTAGCCGCCGCTCGCGTGCCTGTCAACCCAGATTTTCCTGTAGCAAGATGCTTATCTAGTAATAGATGTCTCACGTAACATACTGTTAATCTTGACTAATGATACCCATATTGCTGTAGTCAATCGGCTTAGATGTTTATATAGTAGTAAATGCAGCCAGAAGTGTGCAGTACGGAAATTCTTACCTGGTATTCGTTTTCAATGGGTTACGAGTATTACTTCAGTTAGCGCGAAGGTAACGATTGGCTTGTTTTTTGTTGGTGCAAGCTTCGGCTCGTTGCTTGAGCGCCACATGATCCCGGCTCGAGCAGGACGCTCGCGCCCACATTTGTTACATTGCCTTTATGGCGCCGTCTCCTCCCGTGGTTCTGACCATAGCCGGGTTTGACCCTTCTTCCGGGGCGGGAGTGACGGCGGACGTCAAAACCATCGCTGCGCATGGCTGCTACGGCGTCGCGTGCATCACGGCTTTGACGGTTCAGTCCACGGCCGGGGTCCGGCGGACGGGGGCCGTTAGTCCTGAGCTGATAGCGGACACCCTTCGCGAACTGGGGGCTGACCTGGAGATTTCGGCGGTCCACATCGGCATGCTGGGATCGGGGAAGGTGGCTCGGGCGGTGGCTGACTTCCTGAAGGAAGCTGGACGGCCCAATATTGTCGTGGACCCGATCATTAAGTCATCCTCCGGGCATGACCTGATTGACCCGGCCGGATTGCGCGTTCTAGTCGAGCGGTTGCTGCCCCTGGCCACCGTCATCACCCCGAATATAGATGAAGCAGCGGCCCTTACCGGACTTGCGGTCACGAACCTCGAGCAGATGCGTGTGGCTGCGGCCAGACTGCACGAGATGGGTGCTGCCAGCGTAGTCATCACTGGCGGCCACCTGGAGAAGGCGATTGACTTGTTGAGTTTTACCAGCCAACGGGGCGCTGAGCAGGAAGTTTTCAAATCTGACCGGTTAAGGTCGAACTCGACCCATGGCACCGGCTGCGCATTCTCCTCCGCGATGGCCTGCCATCTGGCGCGGGGCCGCGGATTGCCCGAGGCCGTTCTGTTGGCGAAGGCATACGTCGCAGCGGCAATTTCCAATGCGTATCCCCTCGGACAGGGCGTCGGGCCGGTGCATCATCTGTATCGCATGCATCAACAGAGGCGGGTGGTAATTAACGACGCATAACGCTCCCCTGACTACCTAGGGGACGTACCCTCACCCGCCCGGCCGGGCGAAGCCTGGATCGAGTTGGTTTTGGGTCTTACGGCGCAAACCCAAGAACCGTGGCGAGCGCTGCTCGCCCGCCCGGACGAGGGCGTCCGGGCTTGCGTGGGTTGTGATGACTGTATCGCTTGTTAGCGCTTCGGCTCGGAGGATTTTTTCAGCAGCAGGCCGGCGGCAAAGGCTGCTATGGCGCCCAGCAGCCACTGCATCCGGTAGAGCTGAACCGCCTGAAAGTCATTGAAGGTTTGAATGCTGTAGATCATGCCGACGGCTATGCCAGCCATGACCAGGCATGCCATTCCTACGACGAACGCGATCAAGGACGCGGTGGACAGTCCAAGAGTGCGCTTGATGTTATGGAACTCGAGATAGAGGGTCCAGTGCGTGGCGGTCAAAGGGCGCGCTTCGCGCGAAGCGCCACAGAGGTGACAGAAAAGCGAGCCAACCATGAATTCGGTGGAGCAGCCGTCGCAGACCTCCACCAGGCCCGGACGGGCCGCCTCAACCGCAACCGCAGGGGGCCGCCAGAACTCATGTTGCGCGTCACGCACCACGTCAGCCATAGAAACTCTCGTCTACGCACATCGCAAGCCGGTGACCAAAAACCGAAAGCCGGTAAGTCATTGAATCACCGCTTCTTCGGCGACTGCACGTAAAAGCAAACGTCTCAAACTGGGCAAGAATTACCGCTTGAACTAGGAAAGATGCGCTCGAATGATGATAAGAAAATAAACCCGTAAGCGATTATAGGCATAATTTCCTCCCGCTGAGGTTCGGCGAGTCTTAACTTTCATGGTTCGCGGCGGGCGGGGGCTGGGCTTCAGGTAAACTAAAGTTCAGCGACCTCACGAGAAAGAATTGCTTTCCCCGCTTCCACGACGCGTCTTTGTCGTTCTGATTAGCCTTCTACTGGCTGCGCAAGTGATGGCGGCGCTGCCGGACTCGAACCCCGAATCGCTGGCTTATCGTCCGCATGATCCGCAGAACCTGATCGCGTTCAACCACTTTTACAACCTCGACTACAACCGGGCGGTGCAAGAGTTCGAACAGGTGCTGGCAAGACACCCCGACGATCCTTTTGCGGTCAATCATCTGCTGACGGCGACATTGTTTCGGGAACTCTACCGCATGGGAGTGTTGAACACGGGCGAGTACGCCAACGATACCTTCATTTCCGCGGCTCATCGCCCGGCGGACCCCAAGATCAAGCGGCAGATTAACGATCTGGTGAACCGGGCCCTGCAGTTGGAGGAGAAGCGATTGGCGGCGAACGCCAATGACGTAGAGGCTCTTTATGCCCGAGGAGTGACTCGGGCCCAGTTCGCCACCTATACCGCGCTCATCGAGCGCGCCTGGTTCTCGGCTTTGCGGAACGCGGTGGGGGCGCGCCGCGATCATGAACGGGTGCTCGAACTTTCTCCTTCCACGACTGAGGCGAAGCTGATTGTGGGGGCGCATAACTACGTGGTGGGGAATTTGCCCTGGGGGGTGAAGGCGGCGGCCTCCATGTTGGGCTTGGGCGGAAACAAAGACAAGGGCCTGCAATATCTCAGGGAATGCGCCCAGGGCAACGGAGAAACCAGCATCGACGCGCAAATCCTGCTGGCGGTATTTTTGCGCCGCGAGCACCATTATGACGAGGCCTTACCGCTGGTGCGTGGGCTGGTGCCACGCTTTCCGCAGGATGTGTTGCTGGCGCTGGAAGAGGGCCATTTGTTGCGCGCAGCCGGACGCAATCAGGAGGCAGAGGCGGTTTATCGCAGGATCTGGCAGGCTGGACGGGAGGGACGTTATCCTGGACTGCACTATGAAATCGCCGCGCTGAGCATGGGCGATTTGCTACGCAGCCAGAAGAACTACAGTGGAGCAGCCGCGGCCTATGAACAAGTCGGACAGGCTCCGCAAGCTGATTCGGAGGCGTTGCAGAAGGCGTATCTGGGAGCCGGGGAGATGTACGATCTGCTGCAGAAGCGCGATCTTGCCTTGGCCAAATATCAGGCTGTGGTGGCGAGTGATGGCAGTACCGTCCTGGCTGAGACAGCGCGCAAGCTGATGAAAGAGGCCTATCGCGAGAACTAGCCCCTGGAACCTTTTGTTTGGGTTGGCCGTATCCTCAAGCGGGAGAAGATCTATGTATTGCAACTATTGTGGCAAGGTTATCCAGGATGATGCGAGTCACTGTGCGTATTGCGGCAAGCGGATCGGAAGCGTGATCGCGCGGCACCGTCTGATGCGGCCCCGGGCCGGGCGGCAGATTGCGGGGGTCTGTGCCGGGTTCGCGGAGTATTTTGATCTCGACGTGACGCTAGTCCGTCTGGTGTGGCTGCTGGTGGGGGTGATGACGGGCGTTGGGTTGCTCTCTTACCCCATCGCCTGGGTAGTGATGCCGGAAGAGCCGCTCAAGCTGGAGGCACCGGCCGGGCAGCAGGCTGCGGTTCTCTAACTCAACGGTCATCCTGAGGGTAGTGGCTTCTTCGCGTCGCGAAGAAGCTGCGGAATCGAAGGAGCCCTAATTTTCTGGATGGCCCGTTCGCTTTTGAGCACGGCACAAGGTGGCGAGCGGTCGTGGCGATATTGCGGGTCCTTACGACCCCACATTCGCGAGCGAATGGAAATGTTCCGCTCCTAATGAACAACTTCGATGATTCATATCAAGAGTGGCGACGCTGAGATCGCTTATCAGGTGCTGGGTAGCGGTTCGCCGGTCGTGTTGCTCCATCCTTTTCCGGTCCATCATGAATTCTGGTTGCCCGCAGCGCAGGCGCTTACTTCTCGCTATCAGCTGATCCTGCCTGACCTTCGCGGGCATGGGGAATCGGGCGCGGGCGAAGGTGCGGCCACAATGGAGAAGCATGCGGCCGATATCGCAAACGTACTGGACCATGCCGAGATCGGACGCGTCCCGTTTGCGGGAGTGTCGATTGGCGGCTACGTGCTGTTTGAGTTTTGGCGGCGCTATCGCGAGCGGGTGGCTGCGCTGGGATTGTGCAATACAAAAGCCGCAGCCGATTCTCCGGAAGCCAGGGCGGGGCGTTTGCAGGCTGCCGCCGACGTGGTGGAACGAGGAACCGAGCCTTTTTTCGAGAGCATGGTACCGAAACTCATTGGCCAGACTACGCGCACAAGTCGGCCCGACCTGGTGGATGGTGCGTTGCGCATGATGAGGAAAATGTCGGCGGGCAATGTCGCACAGGTGCAGCGCGGGATGGCGGAGCGTCCGGACTCGGTGAGTGATTTGAAGACGATCAATGTTCCAACCTTGCTCTTTGCCGGAGACGAAGACATTCTCACCGGACCGGCGGAAGCCGAGTTGATGCGGCGGAATATTGCTGGCAGCGAGTTAAAGATCATTCGGCATGCCGGGCATTACTCGCCTTGGGAACAGGCGGCGGAGGTGGGTAAAATGCTGCGCCAGTTTTTCGACAATGTAGGCGCGCCCGTCCACACTCGCGCTTAGTCGTTCATGGCGCGCACGAGGGTTCTTGCTCGTACCCAGGGGTTCGTGACGCTATCGCACGAGCGAGGGCGCTCGCGCCTACATTTGCTACAATTCTTTCGCCATGTCCTCGAACGCGACGATTGATGCTCTGCTGGTTCCTGAAAAGACCGTGGTCAGTACCAAAGGTGATGGCTCCGCTCTGGATATCAGCGGGGCAGCAAGCCGCGTTTTCCTTTTGACCCTGGACATCACCGACATCATCGAGCAGGAAGCTCTGGACGTGAGCATCTTCGGTTCCGCCGATGGCGCTACGTGGGGGGCGAAACCTCTGATCGCGTTTCCGCAGAAGTTCTACCGTGGACCGCATCCGTTGCTGCTTGATTTGACCGGGCACGCGGACGCCAAGTTCATTCGGGCGCACTGGGAGGTCAACCGCTGGGGACGGGGCACAGCCACTCCCATGTTTGAGTTCCGTCTCTTCATCCGGGAAGTGCCTCCGGATATTTTGAAGGAAGCCACGGCCGAGGCCAAGGCGCTGGCATAGACATTGCAGATTTCTGATTGTAGATTCCAGATTTCTAATCGAACTATAGGCCGATCGAAGGACCTGTCTCGCCACATCAAATCATTCAGACATCAGCAATGAATTCGATTCCTCTTACTGTCATACGTCCTGCCCGAAATATTTCGGGATCGCTGCGGCTGCCCGGGGACAAGTCGATCTCGCACCGTTACGCCATGCTGGCCGCCATCGCCGAGGGCGATACGCGGCTGGAGAATTTCTCTACCGGGGCGGACTGCGCCAGCACGCTGGCTTGTGTAAAGGCTTTGGACGTCGAGGTGGAGCGCAGCGAGAACAGTATAGTGGTTCACGGCCGGGGCCCGAAACTGCAAGCTCCGACAGCGCCTTTGGATTGCGGCAACTCCGGTTCGACGATGCGGATGTTGAGCGGAATTTTGGCGGGACAGGGTTTCAGCAGCGAGCTTACGGGCGACGAGTCGCTTTCGCGGCGCCCCATGGCGCGGATTATCGCGCCCCTGGAAATAATGGGGGCCAAGATCACAGCCCGGAGCGGTGGCCGGCCGCCGCTGCAGGTTACGGGCGGAAAGCTGACAGGGATCCGCTACAACATGCCGGTGGCCAGCGCGCAGGTGAAATCTTGCCTGTTGTTCGCCGGGTTGTTTGCCGCAGGAGAGACCGCCGTGGTTGAACCAATACGCACTCGCGATCACAGTGAACTGGCGTTGCGGGCATTCGGGGCGGAGCTTAAGCAGCTGGGTAACGAGGTCCGGATTGCGGGCGGACAGCAGCTGCGGGCGATTGAAGCGATGGTTCCGGGCGATATTTCGAGTGGGGCGTTTTTTCTTTGTGCCGCTGGATTGTTTCCTGGATCGCAACTGGTGATCGAGGATTTGCTGATGAATCCTACGCGGGCGCGGCTTCTCGACGTTCTGATTCTGATGGGAATTGGGATTTCAGTTACCCAAATCAGAGAGCAGCACGGCGAGTTGCGCGGAACGGTGAAAGTCGAAGGGCGCGATCTGAAAGGGATCACGATCGCCGGAGCCGATACGGCCGCGCTGATTGATGAAATTCCTGTGCTGGCGGCGATTGCGCCTTACACCACTGGCGGAGTGGAGATTCGCGATGCGCGCGAGTTGCGGGTGAAGGAGTCTGACCGGATTGCCGCCATCGCCGCCAACCTTCGCGCCATGGGAGCGCAGGTCGAAGAGCGGGATGACGGCTTGAAGATTCCCGGGAACCAGAAATTGCGCGGCGCGGAAATTGATTCGTTGGGCGATCACCGCATCGCCATGGCGTTTGCAGTGGCGGCGTTGCGGGCGGAAGGGGAGACGCGAATTCGGGGAGCGGAAGCGGCGGTGGTTTCGTATCCCGGATTTTTCAATGCGCTCGAGCGTGTGGCGCAGCGTTAGGCTCGCATGGCGGGTTCTTTCGCCCTTTCATGGCGCGCCCCCATTTCCTGTTTGACCGGAGCTTGCGCCTGGGCTCCATTCTTGAGTTGCTCCGCAGCTAGTTTACGTGTTCCAGCTTGCCACGAAATTTGATTGTGCCGTTGGTCTCGTTGACCGCGGCGACGTCGGAGTTGGTGTATCGCCTGGTCGCTTTCTTGTGAGGACCGATGCCTGCCAATTGGGCCACGCCGTAGTCGCTTTGAAATGTTGCGGCACCCAACTCGATTCCGTGTCGTTCGGCGGAGAGCGCGGCGGCGGTTTGTGTGGCAGAACTTGACGATCCCTCCGCCGGCGAAATGTATTGCGCCCCCGGCTCATACAGGAGTGGCTGGTTATAGTAGGCAGGGGACCCGGCGGCATTTTCCAGCATGCTGTTGCTCGCGCCGACGGTGAGAGGCGGAGTGTCGAGGATCAGGACAGGCGTGAGCAGGTCCTCGGGGGACGCAATCGGAGTAGAGAGACGTGGAGCGGACGGTTCAGCGTACTGGCCTGGATAAGTCCATGCGTCCTGCGCGGACACGAATCCACAACACAAAAGCAGCGCGCACAAAGAAAAAAGCTGTCGCATCTGTCCTCCTTTAGAGCCGGTAGATGCTCAGAGTTCCAGGTCGAGCCGTCTGGAAGCCTTAACCATGGCCTAGTCTCCGGCGCCCCACATTCTAGCTCCCTACGTAGTGGGCGTAAAGGCTGCGGGCAACGGCCGTATCGGTGGTGCCCTTGATGATGGCCCGGCCGTCCGGGAACAGGGTCATCTCGTAGGGTTCGGGCCAGAATTTCAAGACGAAGTCATTGTGCCGCACCAGCCCGTGCGGTTCGAGGCGAACACTTAGCTCTACGAAATCAATCGGGCGATGGCGCTCGTGGATCTGCACCGAATTTCGTCCGCATAGAGTGATGTGGGGCCGGCCTTCACCGGCGAGATGGATAAAGTCGCGCTCGCCGCAGGCGCGGCATCCGGGGCGTGGTTTTCCGGCGGCTACCTCGGCGCGTTCGTTGCGCCACAGGTCAAAGGAAAGCAGGGTCCGCCGCAGCTGTCGGCTGGCGCCTACGATCAGTTTGATCGCTTCCGTCGCTGAAATGGACGCTGCCAGATTTACCGCAGAGTTCAGAATTCCGGCGGTCTCGCAGGTTTCGAAGGCGCCACGAGGCTGATCGGGGAACACGCAGGCCAGGCAGGCGGTTTTGCCCGGCAGCACGTTCAACGTAATGCCGTAGCTGCCCACCGCCGCGGTGTAGATCCAGGGGACGGAAGTCTTCACCGCAAAATCGTTGATGAGGTAGCGGGTCTCGAAATTGTCGGTGCCGTCGAGGACCAGTTGCACTCCGTCCAGCAGGGATTCAATGTTTGCGGGCACCAGGTCGGCAACCACAGCTTCAATTACAATCTGAGAATTGAAAGCGGAAATTTTCCGGGTAGCGGCGATCGCTTTGGGCAGCGATTGCGCCGCGTCGGCTTCATCGAACAGGGACTGACGTTGCAAATTACTGGGCTCGACGTAGTCACGATCAATGATGCGAATCGTGCCCAGGCCGCCACGGGCCAGCAGAGAAGCCAGGGCGGAGCCGGTGGCGCCGCATCCCACCACGGCGACGTGGGCTGTCGCCAGCTTCTGCTGTCCCTCCCGACCGATTCCAGGGAAGAGCAATTGCCGCGAATATCTTTCTTCGAGGTCCAAAGAGATCACCAGTTCCAGGGGTGCAAACCTTTATTATAGGGGCCGCTCGATTTCCCAGGCTAAATGCAACACTGCCTGATACCCGTTCATCGAACCTTATAACCCGCATGCGCGAGGAGCCGGTTTGCGTTTAGAGGCAGCGATTGGGAAAACCCTGAGAGGATTGGGGCTTGCGGCCATTCTCTGCCTGAACGCGGTGGCACAGTCGCCTCCGGCGCAGGGAGTACCGGGAGGCGAGCCCGCTCCCAAATCCTCAGGGCCCTCCCCAGCGCCGCCCGCACTTGGAGGTATAGCCGGGTATGAGGGATTGATCGTCGAGAAAATTGATTTTCCCGACCTGCCCTCGGCGAACACGACGCGCCTACTCGACCTGATTCCTCAAAAAGTCGGCGCACCCCTGGAGCGCGAGGAGGTACGCGAAAGCATCAAGGCGCTGCACGCCACCGGACGCTTTGCCGACATTCAAGCTGAGGCCGAGCGCACTTCGGACGGCCGGGTCGAATTGGCGTTTCGCATGCGCGCGAACTTTTTTGTGGGCGAGATATACGTGACCGGGGAACCGAATCCTCCGGCTGCCAATCAGGTAGTGAACGCGTCGAAACTCCAATTGGGTGAGCTGTTCACGCAGGAGAAGATAGGCGGCGCGCTAAGCAGCATCAAACAACTGATGGAGCAGAACGGCTACTACCAGTCCCACATCAGCGACGAGCAGCAGCCCCAGCCTCAGACTCAGCAGATGAACGTCGTGTTCCACATCGCGGCCGGACCCCACGCCAGGGTTGGCCGCATCACGGTGACCGGCGCAGCGGGATTTTCCCCGGCTCAGATTCAGGATGTCGCCAAGATGCACACGGCGGATTACGTTACCGTACAACGTGTCAGCCGGGCGCTTGACCGCCTGCGGAAAAAATATCAAAAGCAAAACCGCCTTTTGTCACAGGTCGCAATCTCCAGCCGGACTTATCGTCCGGAAACAAATACCGTGGATTATGCCTTTGACATCGAGCCGGGACCGAAGGTTGTGATCACGGTCGAGGGCTTCAAGATAGGCCGCACCCAACTGCGAAAGAATGTCCCGGTCTATGAAGAAAACGCTCTCGACGATGACCTGCTGAACGAAGGCCGGCGCAATTTGCTCAATTACATGCAAGGCCTGGGCTATTTCGATGCCAAAGTCACGCTGCAGAAAAAACCAGCTTCCGCCGGTGAAATGCGGGTCACCTATGACATTGACGCCGGTGATCGGCACAAACTGCTTAAGCTGGCCATCATCGGCAACAAGGCTTTCACGGAAGAACAGATCCGATCGCGGATGCAAATCCAGCAGGCCGGCCGTTTTCTGGCGCACGGCCGCTACAGCCAGTCGCTGCTCAATTCAGACGTCCGCAACCTTATCGCCAACCCCTATCTGGCCAACGGTTTTCTCGAAGTCAAAATCACGCCCAAGGTGGAAGACAACTATCAGGGCAAGCAAAACGATCTGGCCATCACGCTGCAGATTGACGAAGGTCCGCAGACCATGGTGGGGACTCTGGAACTCGTCGGCAACGAAACGAAACTGGCCAACCCGTTCCCCGAACTCAACATCTCTGCCGGACAGGCGTTTGGTTATTCCAAGATCAATGAGGACCGCGAAATAGTTCTGAACTATTACTTCAATAACGGGTTTCCCAATGCCACATTCGAGATTTCGGCCAAGCCTTCGCCCAGCAATCCGTTGCTCATGGACGTTGTTTATACCGTCCACGAAGGCGATCAGGTCATCGTCGACCAGGTCTACACCGCCGGACTGAATCACACGCGGCCTTTCATCGTGCAGCGCGAAGTCCAGATCAAGCCAGGCGATCCCTTGAGCCAGATTGACATGCTGAACACCCAGAAGCGCCTCTATGATCTCGGCATATTCAGCCAGGTGGATACGGCCGTGCAGAATCCGGAAAGCACCGAGCGCGAAAAGAATGTGCTGGTAAACGTGCAAGAAGCCAAACGCTACACATTCAATTACGGCCTGGGACTGGAATTCCAAACAGGGCAGCCGAGCTCGGACACGAACCAGCCTCTGGGAGAGACCGGGGTCAGCCCGCGAGTTTCGTTCGGCGTGACCCGCCTCAACTTCCGCGGCCTCAATCACACGGTGACGCTCAAGGCCAACGTCGGAGGCTTGCAGCAACGCGGCCTGATCAGCTACGAAGCTCCGCGCTGGTTCAACAATCCCAAGTGGCGCCTTACCCTTACCGCTTTCTACGACAACACAGTGGACGTAACCACGTTTACCTCGCAGCGATTAGAAGGATCACTGCAGGCTGAGCAGACAATCAATAAGACCAGCCTCATGACCTACCGTCTTACCTACCGGCGGGTTCGGGCGAGCAAGATCCAGAATACCGTGAGTCCCGACCAAATCCCCCTACTCTCCCAGCCCACCCGGGTTGCGATCCCCAACTTCAGTTACATTCGCAACAAGCGCGACAACGATCTTGAGACCACCAAGGGAAACTACACCACGATTGACGGAGGCGTGGCCGACAGCCACTTTGGCTCGGAGACCGACTTCGGACGACTGCTGATCCAGAATTCCACTTATTATTCCATCGGCCGGAAGCGGAACTCGGACCAGAAATTTGTTCTCGCGCGCTCCACTCGCATCGGGATTGAAACTCCGTTCGGCAACACATTCATGCCCCAGCCTGGAGCAGAGTGCAACGAACCTCAGCCGGGACAGCCAGCGTGCCTTCCGCTGGCCGAGCGCTTCTTCGCCGGAGGCGGAAATTCACTTCGGGGATTCGGACTGAACCAGGCCGGTCCACGCGATCCTGTGACTGGCTTTCCCCTGGGTGGCACGGCGCTGTTTATCAACAGCATCGAGCTTCGGATGCCTCCACCGACCCTGCCTTTTTTCCAGAACAACATCAGCTTTGTGATCTTCCATGATGCGGGGAACGTCTTTACCAACGGACATGACCTTACCCGCAACCTGCTGCGCTGGTCTCAGAAGGACCCTCAGGTTTGCCTGCAGGAGGCCACTGCGAGCCAGTGCGATTACAATTACATTTCACATGCGATCGGTATTGGCGTGCGCTACAAGACGCCGGTCGGGCCGGTGCGCTTCGATTTCGGATACAATTTGAATCCGCCCGCGTTCCCGGGCCAGACGGTAAGGGATGACCAGACCGTCTTTGACCCGAAGCACGCGAGCCATTTCAACGTTTTCTTCAGCATTGGGCAGACTTTCTGATGGGTCGCAAAATTTTCACAATCGTCGGCACTCTAGCACTCCTTACGACGACATTCGCGGCTGGTGCAGAACTGATTGACCGCATCGTGGCGACGGTGAATGGTCACATTATTCTTTTGAGCGATTGGGAAGATTCGCTGCGCTACGAAGCCTTCAGCAGCGGACGGCCTCTGGATCGAATGACGGCGGCCGACCGCAAGTCGGCTCTGGATCACCTGATTGATCAGGAATTGCTGCGCGAACAACTCAAAGACTCGGATGTCCTGCACCCGTCCTCCGAAGAAGTAGCCCAGCGTGTGGCGGAGATTCGCAAGCAGTTTCCAGAAGCCGAAACCGAACTGGGCTGGCGGAAACTTCTCGATAGCTACCGGCTCAGCGAGGAAAATCTCAAAAGCCGAGTGGCGGCAGAACTCGACCTGATGCGCCTGGTAGACGCGCGGCTGCGGCCATCGGTTACAGTGGATTTCAAAAGCATCGAGAGCTACTACAGCGAGGAGCTGTTGCCGCAGCTTCGCCAATCCGGCGGGCAGAACGTTCCTCTGGCGGATGTCACAGCGAAAATCAAGGAATTGCTCACCCAGAAGAAGATCAGTCAGTTGCTGACCGCCTGGCTGCAAGACCTGCGGGCGGGAAGCGAAATTCGCGCCGAGCCCCTGGCTGCCGCATCCGGAGGCCGTAGCCAATGACTGAAACCGGCGCGAAGCCGGGGCGGCGCCGGGTCTGGAAATATCTGTTGTTGCTGGGGCTGGCGGGTGTGGTGGCGCTGGCCGGTATCGGCTGGTACAGCACTACCGAGTCCTTCCGGACACTGGTCCGCGAGCGTTTGATCGCCACCCTCGAACGAATGACGGGCGGGCGAATCGAACTGGGCAGCATCCACGTCGTTCCATTCCGCTTTCAGCTGGAAGTCCGCGATCTGACCATCCATGGCCGGGAGCAGGCTGGGGAAGTTCCTTACGCTCATGTGGACAGCCTCATGGCGCAAATCAAGATCCTGTCTCTGGCGCGTACCGAGCTGGGGCTCAACTACGTGGTTCTCGATCACCCCGTCATCCACATCATTCTTTATTCCGACGGTACGACCAACCAGCCGGAGCCGATCGCGAGGCAGGTGTCACAAGAACGGCCGGTGGAACGGCTGTTTGCGCTCTCGATCAGCCGTCTTGAAGTGCGCCGCGGTGAGCTGATCTGGGGCGACCAGAGGATGCCGCTTGATTTTGCCGTGCGGGACGTGTCGGCTGACATGAGCTACTCGCTCTTTCGCAACCGCTACGAAGGAAACCTTCTTTTGGGGAAAGCTGACACCGCTTTCAGCGGTTATCGTCCTATTTCGTGGACGGCTGAGGCCCATTTCAGCCTGGGCAAGAACCAGATCCTATTACGTTCTTTGCAGGCGACTTCGGGACGCTCGCACTTGCAGGCCAAGGGTACGGTGGCCGATTTCAGCCAGCCCAGAGTGGACGCGGACTATGACGTCAGTCTTGATCTGGCCGAGGCGGCTGCGATCGCAAGACGTCCGGAGCTCCAGCGCGGGGCCATCCAATTGATCGGGCACGGTTCCTGGGCGGGACCGGATTTCTCGACGATTGGCAAGGCCATCTTGTCGAACGTCGACTGGAAAAATGCCCCGATCGGAATACACAATGCCGGTCTCAGCACGCAATACAACCTGGCTCCGAAGCGGTTGACGCTCTCGCAGATCGAAGGCCGCGTGCTGGGGGGAAGCGTGGTGGGTGATGCCGAGGTGACCAACTGGCTCAATCCGCAGCCTGCGAGCAAGAACGCGAGGGAAAAAAGACCAGACCCGCAGACCGGAGTCGTGCACCTTCGATTCAAGGATTTATCCGCGGCCGAGATTGCGGCTGCAGTGTCTACACCTTCGCGTCCGTTTCAACGAATCAAACCTGCTGGAATTGCCAGCGCAAGCGTAGAAGCCAGCTGGAAGGACGCGATCCGCAACATGGAAGCCCGGTTCGTGGGCGATGTGACGCCTCCGGCCAACTCTACGCATGCGCAATTTCCGCTAACGGCGCACGCCCAGGGCGTATTCCGGCCCGGGCCCGGCGAACTGGAACTGGCGGAGCTAACCGCCTCCACCCGTGCTACCCAGATTCACGCTTCGGGCACACTTTCGTCCAGCGCGGCGCTCAAACTCTCGGTGACGACCACCGATCTCGGCGAATGGCAGCCGGTTTTTACCGCGGCGGGATATTCCGGGCAGATTCCGGTCACGCTAAAAGGGCATGCCTCATTTACCGGCACCGCCACCGGAAAACTTTCGCAAATCGCCATCGCCGGCAGCCTGCAATCGCAGGATTTCGAGACGTTAATTCCGGCGACCTCGCACACGCCAGCAAAGATGGTTGATTGGAACTCGTTGCGGGCCGATGTTCAACTCTCGCCGTCGCTATTTGCCGTACGCAACGGCATCCTCAGCCGCGATCCGGACTCGGTTCGATTTGATTTCCACGTACAACTTAACCAGAGGCAGTTCAGTGATACCAGCGCGATACGGGCGCATGTGGATACCGAGAATGCAGACTTGCCGGGCATTCTTGCCCTGGTAGGAAACTCATACCCGATCACCGGAACCGTGGACCTCCACCTGCAAGTCGCGGGCACACGGTCCACCCCGCAAGGGCAAGGCCACATCGTGTTGCGCAACGGCAGTGTTTACGGCGAACCGGTCGAGCGCTTTACTTCGGATCTGAATTTCAACGGAGAGGAAGCTGAACTCCAGAACATTCAGCTGACGCACTACGAATCGAGTGTCACCGGCGGCGCCACCTACAATAACTCCAGTCACGCTTTTAGTTTTAGCCTTGCGGGAGACAATTTTGACCTGACCCGTATAGCCGTGCTGCAAAGCGCTCGAATCGCCGTGACCGGCCGTGCGGATTTTACCGCGACCGGGTCTGGAACTCTGGAACAACCCACGCTCAATGCCGCCATTCATCTGCACGACCTTACCTTCGACCAGGATCGCGCGGGCGAGTTCACCATTAACGCGATTTCCCAGGGAGCGGAGCTGCGGATCACCGGAGAGTCCCAGTTCGAACAGGCGGACATGAAGGTGGACGGCAACGTTCATCTGCGCGAAGACTGGCCCGCCGATGTCTACTTTCGCTTCCATCAGTT
>Ga0134124_10000354_pt1 | contig 39763 bp, 35 predicted proteins | sample KB304_FD_96880 | JGI IMG/M metagenome (GOLD analysis project Ga0134124, IMG submission 96880) | Terrestrial soil microbial communities without Nitrogen fertilizer from Kellogg Biological Station, Michigan, USA - KB3-0-4 | ecosystem: Environmental > Terrestrial > Soil > Unclassified ... | reverse complement strand
CTCCTTTAAGTCGTAATGCGAGACGGCTTCTAAGAACTCTTTGCGGGCCGGCGAGGAATCGAATGAGCATCAACGATTCCTGTTCTTGATTTCGCTGAATACATCTTCGGCTGGAATCGCTTCGATCTCGCCTCGTTCGTAGGCGTCCAATCGATCCTCGGCTTCTTTGGCCCAGAGCTGATCTATTTCAGACAGCTCAGGGTCCAGACTCGAGAGAAGCCGTTCGGCAAATGCCGCGCGTTCGTTCGCCGGAAGACCAAGCGCCTGCTCAATTAGTTTTTCAGCCAACTCTGACATCGTCGTTACCCTGCATCCAAGATGTTCAAACCAGATTGTACGCGTTGGATCGCTTTCCGTTCAACGGCCTCAATTGCCGAAGCCAGCAACCAGGCGTTCATACACCTTCCTCGTCACTCGAACGTCGTTCAGATTGTACTCTCGAATCTCGGCGAGCCTTCCCGCCTGATACAACTCGAACACCCGGCTGCCTTCCACTTCATCCGTCTTGCTCGACGGAATTCCCAGCGCCCACGCGATGTCGTCCAGCGCCACCCGATTCCTCATACCAAGCCACCAGCGGTGCATCGTGTCGTAGACGCCTCGCACGTTGAACTCGGCGATATTAACAGACGGCCGAACTGTGATGTTGTTCACCAGACATCGCTGAAAGATGAATGGCAGATCAAACCCGATGATGTTGTGACCTACGATCTCGTCGATGTCAGGATCAAAGCTTCGCATCAAGGCGAGAAACTCAGTGAGAGCTTGTTCTTCACTTTGTTCCCGCCCGTCAGAGTCAATGCCAAAAACATGTTCGCTTCCTTTAGGCTCGCAGTCTTCTGCATTGCTGCCCGCGATTCGTCCGATGTGAACGGCTATCGACAGAACTCGCCCCGAGGTCGCAGCGAGCGAGCCCAATCCATAAGCACGCTCCTCCTCGGCTGACTGATCTTCGAAGTATCGCTGTTGTTGTTCCTCACTCATCTTTCCAAGCTGCAGCGCACGCTCCAGGCGTCGCGCGGCTCTCTGTCTGTAGGCCGGAAGCGGAATTGTTTCGATGTCGATGGTGAAGGCTCGCGGAAGGAGCGGTTCAGCGTTTTGTAGCTCGCGATACTTGTCGGCGGTGATCGGCCTGAGCTCTGAGACAACAAACTGTGGTTGAGCTTGAAACATCTCGAGCCGCCCGACGATTCCGAACAACCCCGGTGTGATCGGCGGGCTTGATTGAAGGTGTTCGCTGGGAATCTTCAGAGCGATCGCCCCGCTCGCGTTTCGCGCACTGGCGAGAAAGAAGGGCTTCCCTTGCTGCGGTCTGATCTCACGCGCTGACGTGATGACAACGGCGAGCCAGATGTCCTCACCGGGGTTCAGTTCGGGAATTGGGATGTTCCCTTTCATGAGTGTTTAGCCTTTCAGCTTTGCGGGCTTTGCGGTCCTTGGCGAACTTTGCGTGAAAGAATGTATACGTTAAGCGCAAAGCTCGCAAAGAACCGCAAAGAGAAACGATGCATTCACAATCGTAGCAGAACGCCGTTAGCGGCCTGCGCAGTTGCCCGCGAGATCGCCAGAGCATACAAGCCGACTTGTTCCCGATACTCGTCCAGCCGTCCTGCAATCTCGAAGTCAGTTTTGAAATCGACGACCGTCCACGCACCTGACTCGGCTTCATCGAGAAACGCCAGGTCGACGATTCCTTCCACCAAAGTCTTGTCCTCGAGCTGCATCGCGATCGGACTCTCGCGGCGGCAACGGCCGCCGAGCCAAGCCGCGGCCGCGCGTCGCATCAATGGATGCGAAAGCGCTCGTGCGACCGTTTTGGTTGCTGCGGTGATTTCATCCGCCGTTGAACCGAGCAGATGACCCTGGAGTTCAGCGACCTCCGTTACACTCTTGGCATCGGCATTCAGATCGACAACCGAAAGCACCGAATGAACCAATACTCCAAAACGCTTTCCATGCGGACGAGAGAAGTCGATCTCCACAGATTCGACGGTTACCTCTGCTTTCGAAGGAGCCCGCGAAGGAGCCGGCGGCGGCGAGAAGAGGCCCAACTGTTCAACCTTACTCTGATCTCGTGGTGTTGGTTGCGTGGAAGCCAACGGCTCAACCGGGTGAGGCATTGCGGCGGCGTGTTCAGTCGCAGTGACCACTCGCATGCTTGGCCTGCCGGCTTGCGCGCGAACATCCGAACGTTTCGACTGCCACGCATCGTGATCGCGAATGCCCTGGTCGGATCGTTTGCCTTCCGCGTCCGCCGCCAGCAGTTTGTTCAATCTCGCGCCGATCTCGTCCTGCCGGTCTAAATCGAGCACCGACGGGTCCCACCACACGACACGATGCTCGCCCGCTTCCGGTTTGTGCAATCCCGGCGTCACCGATCCTCTGGGCCGCAACGCGTTGCTCGGACGAAACGCAACATTGTCTGGTCCGAACTCCGGACACCCCGGCGGATGATTCGTCTCAGGTCTGAGGCTCGCGGTTGCAGGCGGATAGATCGCTGGATCAAGCGTGCTCAGCCAGCCCTCGCGACGTTCATCAGCAACCGCAGTCACAACCAGCAGATCACGCGCGCGAGTCGCGGCAACGTAGAGCACTCGCGCGGCTTCTTCGCGTTCGAGCTGAAGTTCTTCTTCGGCGTGTTCCTGGAGTTCGGGCGGCAAGCAGCCGGCGAGTCGCATAACGCACAGCCCGGCTTCGGTGTCAGCCCATCGCGAAGGCTCGCGAGCTTCTTTCGCGGTCATATCGGCGAGTATCACAACCGGGAACTCGAGCCCCTTCGCTTTGTGAACCGTCATGATGCGAACGCCTTCAGCGCCTTCTTCTATGATTGGCGCGTCACCCGCCTCGCCGTTCTCGGCTTGATCGTCGAGCCAGTCGACAAAGGCTCGAAACGAGATCAACCCGCCCTGCTCGGCTCGCCGCGCCATGTCCATCAACCGAGTCACATTCGCCAGCGCCTGTTCACCGGTCGCCCAGTTCGCAAAGCCGGCGTGCGCTCGCGTCGTCGCAAGCAGCCGCCCAATGGTGTCGGCTACCGGACGGCGATTGCGTCCGCGATGAAGCTCGCGCAAGACGGCGAGCGCGCCGACTACTTCCACAAGCGGTTCGGGCAGATCTTCCGGCACTTGTTTGTATGGATGCAGAGTCTTAAACCGGGAACGATATGCCAGAAGCTGCGCGTCGCTGATCGCGAACAGCGGGCCCTTTAGCGTTGCAAACAACGCAAGCTCATCGTCGGGCCGTTCGATTGCGGCGAGGGCGTTCCTGATCGCCTCGACTTCTTCGCGCGAGTGGAAAGAGCTTCCGCCTACAAGCAGATGAGGCACACGCCGGGCCTCGAGCGCTCGAACGTATGGGCGGGTTACATCGGTGCCGAAGCTGCGAAAGCGGCGGAACAATAAACAGACGTGGCGTGCCTTGATGGGCACCCGGTCGCTCGGGTGCTCGCGTTCGGTGACTGTCCACCCGCTATGGTTCACCAGCCAATCGACGAACGCGGCTACACCGTCGGGCAGAGTCTCATCGATTTTCCATTCGACCACCTTGCCGTAGTCGCCGTAAGGAGCGGGCACAGGCAAGGCGACAACAGCGGGTTGAGAATCGACGCCGGACCGGTGCGGCGAAAGCGGCACATAGCTGGCCTGAGTCGCAGCACAGACTTTAGTCTTTAACTGTTCTTCGGAAGCACGCGACGACAGACTGAAGTCTGTGCTACCCACAGAACCGGCTTCTGGAGCCGGTTTCAGGGCGGAGCCAACGGGGCTCATCACGCGGCTGAAAGCCGAGTTCACCGCCTCTTGAATCTCGGGCACCGATCTGAAGCTGACGTTCAAGTGAACCAGTTCACCGCCTGTAGCCTTGATTTGCCGCTTCACCTGTTCATACAGAGCCACGTCGGCGCGGCGGAAACGGTAGATCGATTGCTTGGGGTCACCGACGATGAAGATTTTGCCGGGTACGGGACGGACCTGCCGCCAGTTCTTTTCATCCGGATCGTCCGCGGCGAGCAACATCAGCAGCTCGGCCTGAAGCGGGTCGGTGTCCTGGAATTCATCGACGAAGATGTGTGTGAATCGTTCCTGAAGATCTTTTCTAACCTGAGCATTGTCTCGAACCAATTCACGTGCCTTCAACAGTAGATCCAGAAAATCCAGACAGCCCGCGCGTTCCTTCAGCCGCTCGTACTCCTCGATAACCGACCACAATTCGTCGCGCAACCGAGGCGCCAGATCCGCGCCGGCTTCGTCGATGAACGACTGAAGACTTTCCTTCAGAGCATTTCGTCGCGCGAGCAATTCATCTTTAGGGTAGCTGAGCTTGCTCGACGCATAGCCCACCCACTTCCAGTGCCGTGCGCGATTCGTCTCGGTCAGCAAAGCCTCGAGCCCGTCGTAGTCGCGTTCGGCAAGATCCTCGACCCGCTTGACGTCTTCGACGAAGACTTTGATCTCCTTCAACGATTTCAAAAAATAGTCATTGGCGGTTCCCGCATCGGCCCACCCGGCAAGCGAAGTCATCTCGGTTATCAGAGCGTCGATGGCTGCCTCGCGATCGAACTCGGGATTGCGGCGCCACTGCGCGGGGAAGTCACGTCGTTCGATTAGTTCACGGGCCGCGGCGCGCAACGTGCGCTTCGGCCCGGCGTCGCGCGGGCGTCGCGCGAGAATGCCGGGCAGGTCTCGCCGGTATTCGCGGCGCGTCCTTCTTCTCAGAATGCGGCGAACCGCTTCGCCGGGATTTGCGAGCTGCTGCTCGAACCATCGATCGAATGCAAGCTCGAACAACGGCCGGGCAATGTCTTCTGAGGCGACATCGAAAAGCGGATCGATCCCTGCTTCGACCGGGCGCTCGCGCAGGAGATCGGCGCAAAAAGAATGAATTGTCCCGATGCGCGCGGCCTCGAGCTCCGGTAATGAATCATTCAGGAGTTCGCGGGCATCGGGCTGGCAATCTTGATCCTGGCGATGTTGCTCGATCGCGTCTCGGATACGGAGCTTAAGCTCGCCGGCTGCCGCGTCGGTGAAAGTGACCGCGACAATTTTATCGAGCTTCAGCCGCCCGCACTTGATGCCCGCGACGATGCGCGCGACGAGTTCACTGGTCTTGCCGGTGCCCGCCGCGGCCTCGACCACGAGAGTCGTATCAAAGTCGCCGCGAATCCGGTCACGAGCGGCTTGATCGACGAGGCTGTCTGTCTTTGGTTTCTCCGTGCTCTTCTTCACGGCAACTCCCTCAACCGTTTCAAGTCATACAAAGCGGCGCCCGGCTTTCTGGACGTCCGAATGTATTCGAGAGGCCCGCACACCGCGCGATAGTCGCACCAGTCGCACGCGCCTTTTTCAGGAGCGGCGGGAAGGAAACCCTCTTCAAGCGCGCGGCCGATGATGTGAGCTACATCGCCGCCCTCGGCTCTGCTGATCTCAGTGAGAGGCACTTCTACTGCTGTAAAGCCGCCGTCGCTTGTGCAGTAATAAAGCCTGCCTGCTTCGACCGAGCCCTCGAGAAGCCGCTCGCACGCAAGAGCGTACAGAACCGGCTGGAGGTACTTGCCGCCTCCGACGACCACACCGTCGCTCGCCCGTGCCTTTCCGGTCTTGTGATCGGTCGCGCGAAGTTTGCCGCTCACGTGGCGTTCTACCAGATCGATCGAGCCTCTGAGCGCAAGGCTTACTGATTCGACGGTCGAGGTGTGGAGATCGAGCCGCACCGGATCGGGAACGCTCGCCGGGTCTTCGTCTTCGCGGTCGCGATCCGCGAGACCGAACCCGAGTTCGAACTTGAAGGGCACCCATCCGTCTTCAGCTTCCGAAGCCCGGCGGAGCCACTCCCGCAGATCGGCCCGAATCGTGTTAATCCCGTCTTCCCATACCTTGTCGATCGCGGGCGCAAGCTTTTCCTGAAAGGTCAACGCCACTCGATTGAGCACATCATCGACCAGGTCGATCGCTCGAGCGCACGTGCTCGGCGTGAGAGGCAAAAGGCCTGCCTCGCGGAGCATCGTCAACACCTGGTACTGCACCTTGTGAAACAGCGAGCCCCGGGTGAGCGGATCGATCACTTCAATTGCAGCAGGTTCTTCGCGAGGCTGAAGCCGGTGCACGGCTTGAAGAAAGAACCGGTACGGACACGCGGCGTAGTTTTGAAGCGCGGTTGGTGAAAACGATCGCGACCCGAGTTGATGCGCGGCGAGAGCTTCGCGAGCGAGGTCATCCGGCTCGACAAGACCATCGCTTGGAGTCCAGCGCTTGAGCCAACGCCGCGACCGGGAGCGCAACGCTCGCGCCAGGTGTTGATTCGTCGACAGCAAGTAGTTCGCGGTCCCCGCGACCGTCTCCGGGTCTGCATCGATCAAGGGGGCGAGCAACGCCAGGTCATATTCGGCTTCGTCGATGGCAACTCCAGGATTAGCCGGCGCCGGCCATCCGAGCCGCCCGCTGGAGGTTTGCTCGGCGCGCCGCATCAGCTTATCGAAGCCGGGCAGATGACCCTCTGACGCTCGCAGCGCTTCAAGCCCGTAGAACGAGGGCACGCGCGGGCGCGCCTGCTGAACGTCGATGCGCGGATATGACAGGTGCACTCGCGTGGAAGCGGCTCCCACGGCCAGTTTCAGGGCAAGCCGTTCCGATTGTATGCGATCGTGCTGAGTCAGCAAGTCGGTATTGTCTATGCGCCTGCGTTGTTCATCGAGAAGGATCGGGTCCTCGATCACTTTCCTCGGAAACAGCTTCTCGGCCAGCCCCGGCACAAACACGATGTCGAAACTCATCCCGCGCGCCGCATCGGTCGAGCCTACGAAGACACATCCGTAGCGGCGGCGCGGCGGAGGAACTGCCAGTTCTCGCAGTCGCGGCGTCAGCACGATCTGGACTTCGTTGAGGTCGATCGGACCGATGGGCGACATCGGCTCGAGCTCGACCAGAGTCTCGAGTACCCGATCTGGATTCCGCAAAGCTACTTGCGCGAGCTTGCGTAGATGAGTCAGCCAGTCTTTCCAGTTGCCGCGATCGGGCAAAGCGGCAAGCTCATCAATCAACGGAAGAGCAAATTCGCGAAGGTGACCGATGTCACGGAGCTGTCCGTCGATAACCGCGACGCGAGTGTCTTCTCCTTCGTCGACCAGTTCTTTGCGGCGCAAGCGGAGTTCCGCTTCGAGACCTTCGATGCGCATCTTCCATCGATCTTTGCCGCCGATCACCGACGACTCGACGAGCAATCGCTCCCAACGCCACGGTGCTCGAAGCGTGCCTTCAAGTTTCGCTTCGCTTTCAAGATCGACCGGCAGCGGTTCTGACCCGAAGTCTGCTTCAGGGGCCGGCTCAGGCTCGACGCCGATCGGGAGCATTTCACTCGAAGGCGGCGCCCAGCTCGCATCAGGCTCGCGCTGGGAATCGGCGTCAGGCACTTGAGCGAGCGAGGTGTATTCGGCAAATCGACGCGCGGAGAAGTTCTCCGCTCTACACGCCAGCAACGCGAGCAGCGCGCGTCCCGCCGCATCCGGACGGGAAGTCCCGCGCGCGAAGTAAGCCGGAATCGCCGCGCGGCGAAACGCTTCTTCAAGATGCGGCCGGTACTCGGCAGGCGAGCGCAGGAACACCGCGATCTTATCGAAGGCAATCCCGGCAGCGGCTTCCGCTTGAATGCGCCGGGCGATCTCGACACACTCGCGAGCCTCGCCGGGAGAGGAGCCGAGCGTAACGCTGTCGTCCAACTCTTTCTTTTCGGGCTTCGAGTCCTCGAACAAATGAGCCTTCAGGGTTGTGAGAGAACTTACCGCTTTTGTAAATTTACCGCTGATCTTCGCTGACTGGCGTGACGCTGATCTTCGCCGATCTGCGGGAATCTGCGAACCGGAGGCTGCGGCAATCTGCGGTGAATCAGGTTCGGCAGGCGTTGAACCGAGCGCGCGTTCGAGCATCGCTATCGAGCGAGTGTCTCCCCGCGCGGCGGTCGCGAGCGTTTGAGGCGCGCGTTTGGCTAGCGCTTTGATCAGGGCAGCTTCACGAGTTGTCTGAATCGAAAGATCGAGCAGCAGCAACGGGCAAGAGAAGGGGCAAGAGAAGGGGCTAGCGAAGGGGCGAGCGACGCGCTGAGTGCTGACATCTGAGTGCTGAGCAGATTCGAGCGCCGCTTCGTATATTGTCGCGCGATCGGCGAGCCCTGCCGCTACGAGTTCCCGGTCGACGCATTCGGCGAGCGCGGCGATGTCAACGCCTCCTCGCGGAAGATCACGCAACGCCTCGATGTCGACCGCGTTCATTCGAAGCTCGGTGAGCGTCCTCGCAACTGCGCGCGGAAACCCGGGACGCTTTGCAACCGGAGCGAAGTAAGAGAGCGCACTTTCCGAGACAAGCAAATGAACCGCACGCGCGGTAAGCGCCTCAAGAGATAAGCTGGTTGTTGGAACGCGCGCGCTTCGAGCGAGAATGGGCGCAGCCAGATTAACGGCCAGCCGCTCGAGCGTCATTCGGGTCAAACCGAACCTGGAGCCAGCCTTCAGCGCGGCTTGTCTCACAAACTCATCGCCGGCTTCGTGGGACGCGGATAAGACAAGAATCTCGGCGTCGGGCGGGAACGCCTTCAACCAGTCGGCTGCCGCCTCGAGTCGGGTCGCGGAATCGTGCGAGATGATCAGTCTTGCTCTTTGGGGCTCAAGCATTGACCTAACCTGAAACGAACTGATGTCGGACCGACTCGCCCTAGATAAGCGCGGAGCCTGTCATACCAAGTCAAGCGCGGCTTTGATGCCAGAGTCGACTTGCTGCATCAAGTCTTGAGAGAGCACGCCGATCAGTTTCGCTAACTTAGCCCGATCGAGTGTCGTCACTTGATGACACACTGCGATGCTGGTCTTCTTTAATCCCGCCGACTTAGCTGGCAGCACAACTGCTGTGGGACCACGATCTGCCTGAGAGCTTGAAGTTGATATCGGAACGACTATCACTGAGCGCCAGTTTGGCACCCTGTTGAAACCATCGCGTGAGACTATGATGACAGGCCGCCGACCTTGTTGCTCCGAACCTGAGCGGGGCGCGAGCATTGCCCAATAGACTTCACCTCGCTTCATCGGCTGTTACTCACGTCTGCGTCAAGCAAGAATTCCACCGAGGCGGCTTCGAGCGCGGGATCCAGGTCGAGATTATCAGGGCCTCCACCATGACGTAGCGCGTAAGCAGCGATCTCATCGTCGAGAGCGGAACTTTGCTGCGAAGCCCGCACGCCTGTCTTTCGCCGCCGACCAGCTTGCAATGTGTTCTGCGGCTTCGGTAGCTTAGCTGTCTTGCCAAGCAAATCAACTACGCGCTTGATGAGCAGCTTCTTATCGTCAGTCGAGAGTCTCTCGACCTTGGTTAGGATGGAATCGATTTCGCTTGTTGACATCTTTTCACCTTCGATTTGGGCTGCCATCGTTCTTTCTGCATTATGCTTTGAACCGGAAGCGTCTGCAATGAGCCGGCTATCCCTGAGGTGTGCTTGCTTTGTCTACTCAATCACACAATCTTCCGGACTCTTATCCGGGCGCAGTCTCACGAACACCGGCTCGCGAAGATTGCCGGTGCTCGCTCTTGAAGAGTACTGAACCTCACAAACCACTTCGGGTTCGAGCCACACCGTTACCGCGTCGTCGATTGGTTTCTCCTTAACCGGACGCTCTCCGCGTTTCACTTTTTGAAGCTCAGCCAGTATCGCTTTGGAGGTTCGGTCATCAAAGCCTGTTCCGACTTTCCCAACGTAGACCAGTTGTTTCCCTTTGTACATTCCCAACTGCAAAGCGCCAAACGTCGTTTCGCGGCCGCCCTTGCCTTTCGTGTAGCCGATGATCACGCAGTCAGCCGTGTGACGTGTCTTGATCTTAAACCAGTGCGAAGTTCGCTTGCCCGGCATATAAACGCTGTTGCGTTCTTTCGCTAAAATGCCTTCGAGCCCGTGCGCGCGCGCGGCTTCAAAAAGCGCGACTCCCTCGTCGATCGCCTCGTTTGGCCTGAACGCGGGATTCGGCAGCTTGATCGAATCGACCATCCACGCGCGCCGGCGCACAAGAGGTTCGTTGACTATCGGGCGGCCATCGATGTAGAGGCAGTCGAACACATAAGCCACCGCCGGGTGCTTCGCTCGAGCGCGAGCAACCGCTGCATCGTTTCTATGTTGCAGCCGATGAAGTACGTCTTCGAAGACCGGCTGGCCTTTCTCGTTCAAGCAAACTATCTCGACGTCGTACAACCCACACGCTGCGCGAAAAGCCTGATCGGGAATCTGCAACTCGGGAAAGAGACTGGTGATATCGCGTTGCGCTCGACTGCGGATTGTTATCGCGCCTTCGTCAAGCGTCACCATCGCGCGGATGCCGTCCCACTTCACTTCGTAGATGAAGTCGGGAGAGTCGAATGCGTCACTGCGGCTCTGAGCCAGCATCGGTTCGACTGGACTGCGCAGCCAGTCGATCTGCGGCGCGGCGACTCGCTCGCACAACCAGTCCTTCTCTTTGGTGTGGATCATTCGGTATTCGTCGTTCATCTCGCGGCTCTGAAGTCGAAAGTAAAACCCATCCTTCTTCTCTTTGGTGATCTCGTACCGGCCGCGCGCGAAGATCCACATATCGCCGCCGCCGTATTCACCCTTCGGAATCGTGCCTTCGAAGTCGAGATACTTGACGGGGTGGTCTTCGGTTTGAACTGCCATGCGTTTGACCCCAGGACGCGGCGGAAGCCCTTTTGGAATCGCCCAACATTTCAACGTCCCGTCGCGTTCAATTCTCAGGTCATAGTGGAGTCTTGTTGCGTGGTGACGATGAACTACGAACGCGTTGTTCTCGCCGGCGAAGACTTCGGGCCCGGGTTCGGGTGTCTTATCAAAAGCGCGCTTGCGAGCGTAGTCCGACAACGCATCGTTGTTCTTCGAAGGCACTCGCTTGGCTTTGGTCGCTTTCTTTGGTTGCTGTGTGTGAAGACTCGTTGCGTAAGCGCCAATAGTCTCCCACGGGTCACCTTCTTCGAGCAGAATGTCAGCGGCATTTCGCAAGTTAAACTCGTTGGGATCATCGACCGACGCCAAGCGGTCCCAGGTGACCGGCATGGACACCGGCGCGTGAGCCCTGCCTCGAACGCTGTAAGGCGAGACTATTGTTTGATAGGTGCTGTTGCGATAGATGTCGATCAGCACACGACCCTTTCGCTGGTCCTTCTTGATCAGCAGCGTAGTCGTTTGGCTGTGACTCTGAATGTAGCTCTTTGCGACGTCCAGCGCGGCTTCCTTTCCAAGGTCGAACGACCACTTTGGTTCGATAGGCGCGACGATGTGCACGCCTTTGCCGCCGGTCGTCTTGACGAACGTGTGATAGCCGTACTTCTCGATGTGCTCCTTCATCTCAAACGCCAGCTCGACGATCTTCGTGAACGGATAGTTCTCCGGCGGGTCGAGGTCCCACACGATGTAGTCGGGCTTGTCGAAGTGAGGAGAACGGCAGTGCATTTGATGAAGCTCGATCACTGCGAGATTCGCCAGCCACACAAGCGACGCTTCTTCGGTAGCGAGCACGTAATCTACTTTGTCTTCCTTGCCGCCAAGCACAATGTGTTCGAGCCACGCCGGCGCCCACTCGGGGCGATTCTTTTGAAAGAACGTCTGATGATCGATGCCGTCGGGCCACCGCACGAGTGTCAGCGGACGCCCTTTGATGTGACGCAACACCGTAGGCGCGATCTTAAGATAGTATTCGATCAGCTCCGCTTTGATTATTTGATCGGGCGGGAAGAGGACCTTGTTCAGGTTCGAGAGTTCGAGCTTGCGTTTACCGACTGTTGCTGTGGTGCTTGTACGGGCCATGCGTTGTGGGTTAACCGCTGATTGCCGCGGGACTTCGTTACGCTGATCTGCGCCGATCCGCGACATGAAATCAGCGGAGATCAGCGGTGAATTATTCAATCACACTTCACGCGTTGCATCGGAAAGTCGACGCGCTTGGGCTTGCCCTTATCCTCGCCTTCAAGCGTCGCAACAAGCGAACCGTCTACTTGCCGTTCATATGCAATCCGCTGTGGAAAGTCGTGTTGGAGATTCTCGAAGACCGCGGCGCTCTCATTCAACTTGACCAGCTTGAATGGCGTAGGCTCTTTGCCTTGCGGCCTTGCCACGTAGACGAGGTCTTCGCCGTCGCGTTTGATTTGCAGAAACTCGAAGAAAGGAGTCTTGCCGTTCACCACCGTGCGGCTCATGCCGAGCATTGAGCCGCCTTCGGGCCGCATCCATTGTTCCTGCGTGACGCCGCTTCCCATCTTTCCTTGCCAGCATCCGGCAATCCACGCCAACTTGTCGAAGGCCGTCGGCGTTTGCCTTGCGCCAATCGGCAGCAAAACCGTGCAGATCGCCGCTGTTACCATCACTAATCTTCCAATCACGTTAAATCCTCCGTTTGGGACGATCATCATCGAGTTAAAGAATACCTGCTCTGCGGCTGCTCCGCCCGAGAGCGTTATCGTTGCGAGCGTAGTTCTTCGCCCGGCGCCAGCTCTGTAAAGTAAGTCTCAGTGTTGAACGGCTGAAAGCCGCGCTTGATATAGTTCGGCAGCGCGGCCGCGTCATCAAGAGTGCACGTGTGCAGCCACACGCGATTGGCGCCGTCGCTCCAGGCTTGTTCGACCGCGGCGCTCAAAAGGTGCTTGCCCAGTCCTCGCCCGAGGAACTCCTGCAGCAAGCCGAAGTACGCGATCTCAATCGAGCCGTCATCGTGCTTCTCCAGTTCGAAGTACCCGGCTGGTGAGCCTTCGAAGTACATCACCCACAGTGTTATCTCGGGCCGCGCGAGTTGTGCTCGAATGTCGTCGTCGGTCCACGGAAGCTTGTCGGTCCAATGGTAGTAACGCCCAACCTCAGCATAGAGGTAGCGATAAAACGACGCGGGTGAATCAACGACGCGATCTATTCTAACGCGATCATCATCGATGCGAGCTGCATTCAGATCGCCCGGCTGCAAGAGCTGGAGATAGGTTCGCGTGACCTCGATGTTCATCAGGCGAGATTATCAACCACAAAGGCGCCAAGCCACAAAGCGAAACCGGCCCCGTCGCCTCTGCGCATTAGCCAAATGGTTGCCCACTTCTTTGCGAGCTTTGCGGTCCTTTGCGTCTTTGCGTTGAAACCAGTCTCACGAACTACGCAAAGTCGCCAAGATCACACACCCTTCACCCTCACACTCACCAGCCTTCGATTACTCACGCGCCCTTTGGTAATATCCTTCTTCCTAAACGAAGAAGACCAACATGCCCAAACAAATCATTTCACACAAAGCAGAGCAATTCACCGAATCAGTCATACGCGAGATGACTCGCCAGGCGCATCTTTACGGCGCGATCAACCTCTCGCAAGGCTTTCCGGATTTCGCGGCGCCCGAAGAGATCAAGCTCGCCGCGTGCGACGCAATTATGGCGGATGTGAATCAATACGCGATCACCTGGGGCGCCAAGAAGTTTCGCGACGCGATCGCCGAGAAGTCTTCCTGGTATCTGGGCCTCGAAGTCGATCCCGAACGAGAGATCACCGTCACCTGCGGCTCAACCGAGGCGATGATCGGAGCGATGCTTGCCATCGTGAATCCGGGCGACGAGGTAATCGTCTTCGAGCCTTTTTACGAGAACTACGGACCGGACGCGATCCTATCCGGCGCGACGCCTCGCTTTGTGACACTGCACACACCGGACTGGTCTTTCGATCCCGACGAGCTGGCCGCTGCCTTCAACGACAACACCAAAGCGATCATCATCAACACGCCCAACAATCCCACCGGAAAAGTGTTTACCCGTGAAGAGCTTCAAACGATCGCCGATCTCTGTCACAAATGGAACGTGATTGCTATCACCGACGAGATCTACGAACACATTCTGTTCAACGACAAGAAGCACGTTGCAATCGCAACTCTCGACGGAATGCGAGAGCGAACGATCACGATCAACGGATTGTCGAAGACTTATTCAGTCACCGGCTGGCGAGTCGGCTACACGATAGCGCCGTTCGAGATCTCTCAGGCAATTCGCAAAGTGCACGACTTCCTGACCGTAGGCGCTGCGGCCCCATTACAGGAAGCCGGCGCAGTCGCGTTACGTTTGCCACGCTCTTATTACGATCATCTTCAAGCCGACTACACCGAACGCCGCAACCGGTTGCTTCCAGTGCTCAAGGAAGCAGGCTTCAAGTGTTTCGATCCTGATGGGGCTTACTACGTGATGACGGACATTTCGGCATTTGGCTATTCGGACGATGTTGAGTTCGCGAAGTATTTGGTGAAAGACATCGGCGTGGCGGTGGTGCCGGGAAGCAGCTTCTATCACGAGCCGGAACTTGGCCGCACTCAGGTGAGATTCACGTTTTGCAAGAGAGACGAAACCCTGGCGGCAGCAGAAGAGCGTTTGCAGAAACTGAAATCAATCGCACGGTGAATCTAATTCTACGGACTGACCGTTTCGAGGACTGCTTCCACTTGTTCTCTTGTGACACCTTGAAACCACAATAAGAAATCATCAGTCGAGGCCCCGCTCTCGAGATTTTCAAACAGCGCGGCCACAGGGACACGAGTACCACGGAATATCCATGAACCGCTGACCTTCTCCGGGTCTCGCTCTACGACAGGACATAAAGACCAATCCAACATGAGTGAACCACATTATCGTCAGTCTGACGAACGCAAGAACCGCGCGCAGTTGATGCGCTGATCGAAAGCTTCGAGCAAGAACTGAGCAAGAGATCATTTGAAATCGGCTTTCACCTCTTTCAAGGCTTTAAGGATCTGGTCACGAGCCGGATTGGCTAACGCCACGAACAACTCCTCCAACCATAGTCGATAGGGCGATAGCTTTTCGCTGTGATTGATGAAATGTTTGGTGCCTTCAAAAGGCCAGTCAACCTTGAACTCCGCCGGCTGATGGGACACATCTGCGATTATCGTATCCATTCTGACAAATACGAGCTGGGGTTGTCCCAGCGCCAGCAAGTCAGCAATCTGAGTAGCACGCAACGCAGTCTTCATACCGGGAGAGACGTCCGGCTTGGCTACAAGGGTGCTGATGAGCTGTGCGGATTCAAGAAAACGGCCCGTCGTGAACTGCTTTTCCGCAAAGTTCACTTGGGCCGAAACATCACCCGGATACTGTACCACCCACTGCTGATTCACGGCGAAAGCGTCCTCGAATTTGAATAATGCCTCATGGTAGATCGCGGTCAGGCGACTATAGGCCTCTGGGTAATTGGAATATATCGTTAAGACATTCTCGTAGGCTTCTGCCGCCGCAATCCAATCCTGGAGTACATAATAAGTTCTGCCCAAATTATTCTGAGTAGTCACCCATAATTGCGGCAGTTGCTCGCGGGGAGTAACCTTCAAGGCCTCGACAAGTATGTTGACCGATTGCTGAAGTAGCCTCTTACCTTCCTCTCCGGCCAACCGCTGACCCTGTAACTGTAGATTGTGTCCGAGATCGTTCTGCGTCATCGCCCAGTCCTGTGGTAGTTGCTCAGAGGTAAAGACCTTCAACGCCTCACGAAAGGCGGCATTGCCCTGCCGAAGCAGGTTAATGCCTTCTACGCCTGCCAGCCACTCGCCTTGAGCACTGAACGCGATGCCCAGACTAATCTGTATTGCTGCCCATTGCTCTGGCGTTTCCTCAATGGTACAGATCTTCAAAGCTTCGCGATAGGCTTCGACCGCCTGTGCCAGCAGTTTCGCCCCTTCGACCCTTTGCAGCCTTTGACCTTGAAAACTCAACACATCACCCAGATTGACCTGCGTTGCTGCCCAATCCCGAGGCAATTGCTTCGGAGACCTGACCGTCAGCGCCTCGCGAAAGGCTTCGACCGATTGCTGGAGCAACTCCATGCCTTCCGGTCCTGCCAGCCGCTCGCCTTGAGAAGTCAGCGCTGCGCCGAGATTGTGTTTGGTCGCTGCCCACTCCTTGGGTAGTTTCTCAAAGCTATAGACCTTAAACGCTTCGTGAAAGGCTTCGACCGATTGGTGAAGCAGCTTGTCGCCTTCCGCTCCCGCTAGCCGCCCGCCTTGAGAAGTCAACGAAACGCCGAGATTGTTCTGCGTCGCTGCCCAATGCAGCGGTAATTTTTCGAGGGTAAAGACAGTTAAAGCTTGCTGATATTCTTTGATTGATCCTGACAACAATGAGCGGCTTTCCTGGCCCTCGACCCTGGTTCCCAATGCCTCTTTCACCTGGCCAAGCAAAAACTTTATTTCGGCCCATTCGGTTGGATACTTATCCTTTGAAATATGCGTTTCGGCCCGTTCGTACATTTTCAATGCCGCCGCAAATTTGTAGTCGGCTGAAGCGTTGTTCCCTCTAATCTTCCAGTCCTGATAAGCGATGAGTTTATCTTTCTCGAGTTTCTTCTCATCTTGTTTCACTCGCTCCTCGTCCCTCAGAGTTACTTTGTCAAAATATTCGTCTGCCAAGTCATACTTTCCTTGATAGAAGGCACTCAACCCTTTCTTTCTGTCGTCGTCGGAGGTCGCGACGTCATCTGCCCACGCGTCGAACTGCTGCTTGACCTGGTCTGGCGTGAATCCGTACTCTTTGGCCCATTCGCTTAAGTAGGAAGTAAAGTCGACTGGTTTCGGATGGTTCCCCTCTTTTTTTAGCTTTGCAATCTCATCCGACAGTTTCCCTACGTACTTCTCGATGCGTTCGTGAGCCCAGAGCGCCTTAGAGCCTTTGGGTACGATTACGACATCGAGCGTCTTGATATTCTCCTCTCGGATGTTGGGCAGGTTCCATTCTCCATCTACCGGATGATTGATGACCCAGTTGTATCTGAAGACCTTAATCAAGACACGCTGTCCCTCTTTGAAATCATTGGAAAGGATAATCTTGAATTGACCTTTGGGATCCGTAGGTCGCGCCTGCCCGCCTGCCACACTGACTTTGATGGAAGGCACCGGCTTGTTACTGTCGGTCTTTAACACCCCCACGAGATCGATTTGTTGGCCGAGTGCTTGCGCGGACAGATCCAGAAATAAGAAAAGCAGAAGAATGTGTTTCATTGGTTACTTCTCCAATTTGATATCCGCAGGACCCGGGAGAGTCCAATATTGATTGTACTTCTCTACACCGTTTACTCTGACGATCACTCTTACCCGGTCTCCGATTCTTGCTGGAATTGGGCTGATATTGAAGCCGCCATCGTTGGTGGTGGTCGTTTTCAGAACCGGCTGCCCTAATATCTCGGTAAGCTCTACCTCAGCACCATCGACGGGCTTGCCGTTCTTGTCTTCAACTGAACCTCTGAAATAGCTGCTGCGATCATCGGCGCCAACTGATGTCGAGGCTGAAACCTCCAAGGCAATTGTCTCAGAACGCCCCTGTTCAAACGCATCGACACCAACTTCGTATGTACCGGCCTGCAAAAGGTTCAACGTCACTTCGCCCGCCGACTCCCGGAAGTGTTTGTCATCTTCTCCGGATTTTTTTAAGGTGACGTTAGCCTTAACGCCGGCGACATCCACCTCTCGAAACCATTGCTCCTTCGATATCATCCATCGAATCGTGACGCTTCCCGTGTGTGCCTGATACACATTGTCTTTCTTGAGTGCCGGAGCCGTGATCCTAATTTTGTATTTTGGTATTGCGGCGCTGATGAACCCGGCGCTCAGGACCAATGCGACAAGCGCCCCTACGATAATCTTCCAAAGTCCGAGAGCGTTCTTCTTTTCTTTGTCGGTCCCTGATTTGGCCGTACTCGGGTCAGCTCCGGTTGAACGCTGCTTCGAGCGCTTCTTGTTGACCTGCGGATGTTGACTGCGCGCCATCGTCGTTATCGTTCCGTAAAGTACTCAGGCCGAATCAGCAGGCCCAAATCTCAAATCGCTCTTATCAAAGAAATCTTGACCTTCTACGCTTGCACTAAGAGAGCGCGATTGTAAGTGAGCGGCCAAAGTTACACAAGTATGGCGGAACGCGGCGACGCCGCATTGGCGGAGAACTGTGCGGATGCCGAAAGCTTCGCGACTACGCCTACGGAGTCTTGGGCTTCTTCGATGAGCGGGGTTTGCGCTCGCTTTTGGCGTGTGCCGCCGACCTGCGCATATTGGGCTGAGTCCGACCCGAAAATCCCTTTCATCGCGCTGCGACCGCGAGTGATGTAGCCCTCGACCAATTTCATCTGATCGTTGGTGTCGTCAACCAACTTTGAAAGGTCTACGCGTGCCTGTTCGCGGGATTGCTTCAAGGTGCGAAGCTTGGTGATGTCACCATTGAGGCCGGGCAACGTCAGATCACCCATGGAGAATTTGGTGTTTTCTCCCCAAACCTGAGCTAATCGCTCCGCATCGGAAATCACTGAATCCACTGTTCTCTTGTTGTTCGCCATGATTTCGTTTCCTTTCCTTTGTCACCTCGAGCGAACACCCGAGATGAAGGCCAATGAACACCGCAACTGCGGCCTTGTAATTGAGTCACCGTGATAATTGAATCGCAGTGTTCAAAGACTAACGCTCGCCCATTCAGAAAAGAGAACCGCTCCCCGTCCTGATAAGGGCGCTTAAGACCGGTAGCGGCGTTGCTACCGGTTGTAGCAGCCCATCTATCATTTGCAATTGCCCTCTACAATTGGTAGCAATTGCCCTACTGTTGGTAGCAAAGACCCTACACTTGATAGAAGGAACGGTATCATCAGCAGCAAGTTCGCTACCGTTAGTAGAAGCCCGACTACTGCAGATGGAATGCCACCTATTTCTCAATGTGACTGATCTACCAATGGTAGAAGCCTCTCTCGTGCTCATTGCTATTGGTCTATCGTTTGTAGATTTACCGCTACGGAACTATTAGAAAAGGGTGTCTATTGTTGGAAGAGCCTTTTCTAATGTAGCGAAGATAGCACAACAGAGAGCCAAAAGCCATCGCTTATTTTTGGAGATAGTGTCCTAATTTCACGCTAAGAGTCGCGTGTTCTTGGTGGCACACCAAAGGCCGCCTCACCAATCTGAAGTACTAGGTTGAATAACACCGATGTAACTGCTGACTGTGGACAGCGGAAATCTCTTCGGTATGCTTTTACTTGCCACCCCTCGGCTAATGCTCTTTCTGCCTTTCTCTGTATTGATCCTATTACCATATTCGCGGCGTGATTTCGGGACACCCCCTCTCGGACTTGGTAAGCTGCTGCATCCCTTGTAGCGGCCCATACCAAGTTATACACTTGAGCAATTGAGAAATCTTCTAGTGCACTATCTAGGACAAGATAAGTCTTATCACCCGGATTAAACGAAAACTTATGCTCGGTCATACAAACGTTCAGGTATGCCAAGCATTCCTCAAGCGCAACTTTCTTCCAGAGAGTTTGTCTTTGATTCTGCCATTCATCAGGCCACTCGCTGCTCTTGAGAATAGTTTCCACAGCTTGAATCGTTTTCTTCTTCTGATCAAGGTCAGCTCCGAAAACAAGTCCCCATTTTACTCGATCAAGGTGGTAAGACTTGATTCTATCGTCTTCAAAGTTGAAAGCGTCTGGGACCGATGCAGGGTGGGGAATGATGATTCGAAGAGCAATGAGACGCTTCAATATCTCGTAAGTTAACTTCGGTGTAGGGGCTAGGATTCCTGGCAAAGTTAGTATCGGCTCCACAACTTCAAAGTCTTCAGAGGCCCCTAACCTTACAAAGCTGATTAAGTATATGGCGTCTTCCAGAGAAAGCACTTTTGGATCTAGGGTGATGGTGTACTCCAGATCAAATGCATCTCTGAGTATTGTTCGCTTCTTTTCTAATTCCTCTAACTGTTGCCTCTCATATTCTCTTGCTCGTTCTTCCCTAACAGACCTCTCGCATCCGGCACAAATCCATTGCTTCGCGCCACCTCGCCATCGCGTTTTTTGTTGGAAATCGCTGCGGCTGGTATAGAACGCGGGTTGACCACACTGTATACACATTTCACCCGGCGAATGGGCCTGGCAATATGTGCCAACTATCTTAGAGATATCACGATTGCGGAGGCCAAACTGAGCTGCAATGTCGGATACTCTATAAACAAAACCAAACTCGTCATCTATTTCCCAGAATAGCTCGCATATTTCGATCAACTGCCGATCTTGCGTTGAGAAATGGAATTCCAATTTGGGCATGGTAAAATAATATAACCAAATAACCCTATGACGAGAACATATCTAAAGGTGTCATCTAAGCAGTGCGCATGATGGAGTCCGAGTCAGTGCTTGACACCGCGCAGTAAGGCAAGTCATTGGTCTTTGTCGCTGGTGCTCAGTCGCTTAGGTGAGTGCGCGATGGGGTTCTGACCAGGTCGGTCATCAGGGTGAACATTTCGGGTTCGGTGCACAACAAATCTTTCAACGTAGTTTTCGTCAATACCTGATCAACTGCGGTCTGCAAGGCTCGCCATAGTGAACGAAGCGAGCAATCAATCGAGTGTGTGCACAGGCTCTCGGCGCCGGCGTGGCGTTCGCAGAAGCCGGATTCGAATAAGCGGCCGCCTAGGACCGTGAGTGCTTCGCCTGCGGTGATCTGATCCGCCGGGCGCGAGAGTGTGTAGCCGCCGGTTGCTCCGCGCGCGCTTGTTACCAGCCCGCCTCGGCGCAAGATGCGCATGATCTTCGCTACGTATTCGGGTGAGATTCCTTCGGCTCGGCTGATTTCGGGAATCGTAAGAGTGCCGCCGTCGCCTCGCGCTCCAATGCGCAACAAACAACGGAGTCCATATTCTTCCTGCGCGGAGAGTTTCATACTATTGACCTCTGAAGAGTTCAGTGTTCAGAGTTCGTGGTCCAGGGTTCGTGGCCCGAAGGTTACGATCCCTTGTGAACTCTGAACCCAGAACTTTGAACTCTGAACGCCAAACCCGGGACTCTGTATTCAGAACATACCCAGTTGAAGCTTTGCCGCTTCCGACATGTTGTCCATGCACCACGGCGGGTCCCACACCAACTCGACCTTCGCGTTCGTGACGCCCGGGACCGACTGAACTTTTTGCTCGACCTCTCCGGGCAGGCTTCCTGCTACAGGACAGCCCGGTGAAGTGAGCGTCATCCTGATCTTCACTTCTCCCGAGGGCTCGATGTCGATGCCGTAGATCAACCCGAGCTCGTAGATGTCTACCGGAATCTCAGGATCGAAGCACGTGCGCAACATCGCAATGATCGGCGCTTCGAGATTGCTAACTTCCAGTTCACTCATGCATTGTGCCCCTTATTACATCCGTGAGAATCCGCCAAATCAGTGTCATCCGTGGTCTATCAGTTCGTGGGATTAGACCACGGATGACGCTGATTCGACTGGTTCTCACGGATAAGATACCGAGCTGATATTGCTGTTGCGGGCCAGCAGAAACTCATTTGTCTACTCCGTCGATACGACTGCGCCGTTGCCCTTCAGTGCTGACTGTAGCGTGTGCCACGAAAGCGTTGCGCACTTCACACGCATCGGAAACTCGCTGACGCCGGAGAAGACTTCGAGCTTTCCTAAATCCGAAGAGTCGAGTTTCGCAGGCTTACCGGTTACAAGATCGTGGAAACTGTCGAAAAGCTTTTCTGCTTCAGCGCGAGTCTTGCCCTTCAAGATTTCAGTCATGATCGACGCGGATGCCGTCGAGATCGCACAGCCCGCTCCTTCAAAGCTGATGTCTTTGACAACCTCGTCATCCAGCTTGACGTAGATCTTCACCTTGTCGCCGCACAGCGGGTTGTAGCCTTCGGCGCTGCGATCCGCATCCTCCAGTCGGCGAAAGTTTCGCGGCCGCCTGCCGTGATCGAGAATCAATTCCTGATAGAGATCCTGAAGTTCGGTATTCAAGCGAAGACCTCTTTGACCTTGTAGATTCCGGCGACCAGCGCATCGATCTCGTCTTTGGTGTTGTAGAAGGCCAGCGACGCGCGTGATGTGGCCGGAATTCCGAGACGATTCATAAGCGGCATAGTGCAGTGATGACCTGTGCGAATTGCGATTCCTTCCCGGTCGAGGATCGTTCCGACATCGTGCGGATGAATGCCTTCGAGAACGAACGAAAAGACGCTGGCTTTTTCTTTAGCGGTGCCGATCAGGCAGAGCCCAGGGACCTGAGAGAGAGCCTCGGTGCCGTACGCCAGAAGCTCGTGTTCGTAGTTGGCGATGTTATCCAGCCCGATCTGATTCACATAATCGATAGCTGTGCCGAGCGCGATCGTTCCGGCGATGTTCGGCGTGCCGGCTTCGAACTTGTACGGCAACGTGTTGTAGGTGGTCTTTTCAAAAGTCACCGTGGCGATCATATCGCCGCCGCCCTGGTAGGGAGGCATTGCGTCGAGCAACTGAGACTTTCCGTACAGGACTCCGATGCCCGTCGGACCAAAAAGCTTGTGGCCGGAGAACGCGTAGAAGTCGCAGTCAACTTCCTGCACGTCGATCTTCGTGTGCGGCGCAGCCTGCGCGCCGTCGAGCAGCACCGGGATGCGGAGACTGTGGGCGCTCTCGATGATGCGACGCACGGGATTGATTGTCCCCAGCGCGTTGGAGACGTGAGCAAGCGATACGAATTTCGTCCGTTCATTCAACAGTTTGTCGAACTCATCGAGGATCAGGTCGCCTTCATCGTTGATGGGCACTACGCGCAGCGTCGCTCCTTTCTCCTCGCAGAGAATCTGCCATGGAACGATGTTCGAGTGATGCTCCATTGTGGTAATCAGAATCTCATCACCGGAGCGAACGTTTGCGCGGCCGTAGGTGTTGACTACGAGGTTGATGGCTTCAGTGGTTCCGCGTACAAAGATGACTTCCTGCGAGTGTGCAGCGTTGATGAAGTTCTGGACCTTTATGCGTGCGTCTTCGTATTCGGTGGTCGCGCGTTGGCTCAAGAGGTGAACGCCGCGATGGATGTTCGAGTTGTCAGCCGAGTAGTAACGCGCGGTTGCGTCGATGACCGCCTGAGGCTTCTGGCTTGTGGCAGCGTTGTCCAGATAGACGAGGGGTTTTCCGTGAACGGTCGTCTTGAATATCGGAAAGTCCTCTCTGACTTTCTGAACATCGAACGAAGTGGTGTGTAACGATTTCCCTGCCAGCACTTCTCCAATTGCTTTCATTGTTCCTCCTCAGAGCGCGTTCGTAGTACCCTTAGCGAGCTTTGCGGTCCTTTGCGGCTTTGCGTTGAGAATTCTGAATGCGGCGAATTCTCAACGCAAAGGCGCAAAGGACCGCAAAGTTCGCAAAGAGGTTTACGACCTCATTGTCCCTCCACCTCTAGTTGAGTGTGTCCGCCTGACATCCTTGCGAGCAGTACACACTCGAGCCGCACGCGAACGGCATCAAGCTTCATCTTGTTGAGCACGTCGTTCGCGAAGCCATATGTCAGAACTGACTGCGCTTCCTTCGCACCGATTCCGCGGGAGCGCAGGTAGTAAACCGAGTCTTCGTCGAGGTGGCCTATGCTGGTCCCGTGACTGCATTTCACATCGTCGGCATTGATCTCGAGTTGAGGCTTGCTGTTGATCGTCGAGCCTTCCGATAACAGGAGATTCTTATTACTTTGACGCGCGTCGGTCTTCTGAGCGTCTTTGCGGACGATGATACTGCCGTTGAAAACGGCGGTTGCTTTGTCGTCGAGGATGCCCTTGTAAAGCTCGCGGCTCGAGCAATGCGGCTTGATGTGATCAATGACCGTGTGGTTATCGACGTGCTGTTTGTGTGCGGCGACGTAGAGACCGTTGAGCGTGCACTCTGCGCCTTCGCCATCCAGCGCGACGTTTACGTTGTTGCGAACGAGCGCTCCGCCAAACGAGATCGAATGATGAGTGAAGTTGCTCGAGCGTGCTTGATGAACATCTACTGTGGAAATGTGAAACGCTTCTTCGTTCTCATCCTGAAGTTTGTAGTGCGCGACAACACTGTTTTTGCCGGCAACGATTTCAGTCACCGCGTTGGTGAAGTACGCGCCTTCGCCAATCGCCAGATAGTCTTCGACGATGCTGGCCTGGCTGTCGTCACCAATAATGATCAGGCTACGCGGATGCGAAGCGATCGGTTGGTCCGCAGTCGAAACGAAGAGCAAATAGATTGGCGCGTCCAGCCTGACGCCAGGCGGAACCTCGATGAAGGCGCCGTCCTCGAGGAACGCGGTATTGAGCGCTACGAACGCTTCGTTTTGAAAGGCGGCGTGCCGTGCCAGGTGCTCCCTGACACTCGGCACCTCGTGCTTGATCGCGGACGCGAGACTGCTGGCGATCAGCTTGTCGGGCAAGTCGCGCGACGAGAGCTGAGGGTTGTAGTGTCCGTTGACGAACACGATGCGGCTACAACGCTGTTCAAAGGCTGCGTGCGCGAGGGGCAGCTCCGAAAGGAGTTCAGACGATAGGCCGTCGGCTCTGAACTCCGCGGAATGAAACGGCATTCGCGCAATTGGTTCTACGTTTGTGAATCTCCATTCTTCGAGTTTAGTCGTTGGAAAACCAAGTTCCGCGAAGCGTGCTATCGCTTCCTTGCGCACGCGATGAAACCACGCATCGCCCTGGGTGAGCTTCTGCTCCAGGCGCGCGAAGTTCGCGAGGTAAGCCGTTCGTGATTCCGTTGCCGCGCTCATCAGTGATTCGCTCCCGACTTCACCGGTTCGGCGCTTTCTTCCAGCCACACATAACCTTTCTCTTCCAGCTCATGAGCCAGCTCTTTTCCTCCGGACTTGACGATTCGACCATCCGCCAGCACGTGGACGAAATCGGGAACGACGTAGTTCAAGAGTCGCTGGTAATGCGTAACGAGAACGATCGCGCGCTCAGGGCCGCGCAATCTGTTTATCCCTTCCGATACTGTTCTCAGCGCATCGATATCGAGACCGGAATCGGTCTCATCTAGGATGGCTAGCTTTGGCTCGAGCACCGCCATCTGGAATATCTCATTGCGTTTCTTCTCACCACCCGAGAAGCCTTCGTTGACCGGGCGATTCATCAGGCTCTCATCCATGTCGAGAATCTTCATCTTTTCGCGAACCATCTTGAGGAAGTCCATCGCATCAAGCTCGTCGAGCCCGCGATGCTTTCGGATCGCGTTGAGGGCGGCTCTTAGAAAATACATATTGCTGACGCCGGCAATCTCGACAGGATACTGAAAGGCGAGGAACACGCCTTCGCGGGCGCGTTCTTCAGGGAGCATTGCGAGCAGATCCTTGCCTTCGAAAATCGCTTCGCCCTGCGTGATCTGGTACCCGTCGCGTCCGGCAAGGACGTGCGCAAGCGTGCTCTTACCTGATCCGTTGGGTCCCATGATGGCATGCACTTCGCCTGGGTTGATTGTGAGATTGATGCCTCTCAGAATTTCATTCGTATCGACGCTGGCGTGCAGGTTCTTGATTTCTAACATCGTTGCTCCGACGTGTTTAACAGGGATAGACAGGATGAACGGGATAAGGAAAAAGTCCTGTTCATCCTGTCTATCCCTGTTGAATTATCCGACGCTTCCTTCAAGGCTTACGCCCAGAAGCTTCTGAGCTTCTACGGCGAACTCCATCGGCAGCTCACGGAAGACTTGCTTGCAGAAGCCGTTGACGATCATGCTCACCGCATCCTCGCTCGAAAGCCCTCGCTGACGGAAGTAGAAGATCTGGTCCTCGCCTATCTTTGACGTAGTCGCCTCGTGTTCGACTTGAGCCGTAGAGTTTTTCACTTCGAGATAGGGGAACGTATGCGCGCCGCACTTGTCTCCCAGCAGCAGCGAATCGCATTGCGAGTAGTTGCGCGCGCCTTCTGCGTTCTTCGTGATCTTCACCATCCCGCGATAGGTGTTTTCCCCGTGACCTGCGGAGATGCCCTTTGACACGATTGTGCTTCGAGTGTTTTTCCCGAGATGAATCATCTTCGTGCCGGTGTCCGCCTGCTGGTAGTTGTTGGTCAGCACGACTGAATAGAATTCACCAATGGAATTATCTCCCTGGAGAATACAGCTCGGGTATTTCCAGGTTATCGCGGAGCCAGTCTCAACCTGGGTCCATGAGATCTTGGAATTTTTACCGAGACACTTGCCGCGCTTGGTAACGAAGTTGTAGATGCCGCCCTTGCCTTCCTTGTCGCCCGGATACCAGTTCTGCACGGTCGAGTACTTAATGGTAGCGTTATCGTGCGCGATCAATTCAACAACGGCCGCGTGAAGCTGATTCTCATCTCTCATCGGAGCGGTGCAGCCTTCAAGATAGCTGACGTAGCTGTCGTCATCGGCGATGATCAGCGTGCGCTCGAACTGCCCGGTGTTGCGCGCGTTGATCCGAAAGTAGGTCGAGAGTTCCATCGGACATCGCACGCCCTTTGGCACGTAGACAAATGATCCGTCGGTGAAGACCGCTGCGTTCAGCGCCGCAAAGAAGTTGTCGGTGTAGGGCACTACGGAGCCGAGGTATTTCTGTACGAGTTCGGGGTGCTCACGGACGGCTTCAGAAAAGGAACAGAAGATTATCCCGAGGTCGCCGAGTTTCTCTCTGAAGGTTGTGGCCACAGAAACGCTGTCGAACACCGCATCAACCGCAACCCCGCTGAGAATCGCTCGTTCCTGAAGCGGTATCCCGAGCTTCTCATATGTCCTGAGCAGTTCGGGATCGACCTCATCCAGGCTCTTGGGCCTGTCCTTGGTCTTTGGCGCCGAGTAGTAAACGATACTCTCGTAGTCGATGGGCGGATAATGTATGTTCGCCCACTTTGGCTCCGCCTGGGCTTTCTCCAAACTGACCCAGTGACGATAGGCCTTGAGCCGCCATTCGAGCATGAACTCGGGTTCATTCTTCTTGGACGAGATCAGTCGAATCACGTCCTCGTTCAGACCGGGAGCCACCGAGTCGGCTTCGATGTCGGTAACGAAGCCCCACTGATAGTCGCGATTGACCAGTTCTTCTAAGGTGTCGATTTCTGTGCTCATCAAGGTCTCCAGGCGTTCTTGAGCGCGTTTTCTGAATCAAGTGCTCATTGAGATAGTAGGGAATCTATACTTCAAAGTCAAGATTGGGGGACGGCCTTGTTTTGACTGTAAGGCTTATCATTTTGCAAGTTAGTGTCACCGACGGGTACCTGAGCGTTTCACTCAACAATGAACTTGACTTAATCAGTCGGGTATCCTAAAGTCTCAATTCCGAGTGTCATCGGTTGACTAGCGGGCAGCTTGGATTGAGGCTATGCAGGTTTCTTCTAAAGGAAAATACTCAGTGCGAGCGGTGTTGGACATCGCTCAGCATTCGGATGGATCGCCGGTGCCTCTGGCCGCCATCTCGCAGCGGGAGGGAATCTCGTTGCTGTTTCTCGAGCAGCTCTTTCAGCCGCTGCGCAAGGGCAACATAGTCAAGAGTGTCCGGGGATCGCATGGCGGGTATGTTCTTGCGCGCGATGCGTCCGAGATTACCATCGGCGAGGTCCTTCGGCTGGTGGAGTCACCGCTCTACACGAGTTCCTGTTTCAGCAAGGAAGAATCCGTCGACGATTGCAGGATCTCGAGCAGTTGCATAAGCGGCGCGATCTGGAAGCAGTTAGCCGAGCACGTAGACAATTTTCTCGATTCGATTACCGTCGCCGATCTCTCAAACAAGGCGAAGCCCGAGATAGTTTACGGGCTAAGGGTGAAATCACAGCGCATCCTGGCGAATCGAAGAGAGATTCCGGAAAGCAGTTCCGAGCCGCGCGAGGCCGAGGTTGCCTAGAACGTAGATCAGTTTTCATAGGAGATAATGAATGGCGCTGAAGCTACCAATTTACATGGACTATCACGCGACGACGCCTTGTGATCCGCGCGTCTTCGAAGCGATGCGTCCTTACTTCACCGAAATATTCGGAAACGCAGCAAGCCGCAATCATCAGTTTGGATGGGAAGCCGAAGAGGCGATTGAAAACGCGCGAAAGCAAGTTGCCGACTTGATCAGCGCTACGTCGAAAGAGATCGTGTTCACCAGCGGCGCGACTGAGTCGGATAACCTGGCGCTGAAGGGCGTCGCCGACATGTATTACGAGCGCGGCGATCACATCATCACCGTCGTAACCGAGCACAAGGCTATCCTTGACAGTTGCAAGAAGCTCGAGAAGCGCGGCTTCAAGGTGACTTATCTCCCGGTCGGCAGCGATGGATTGATCACGCCTGATGACGTCAAAAACGCGATCACCGATAAGACGATTCTCGTGACGGTCATGATGGCTAACAACGAGATCGGAGTCATTCAACCGATTGCCGAGATCGGAAAGGTTTGCAAGGAACGTGGAGTTCTTTTGCACACTGACGCGACACAGGCGATCGGCAAAATCCCGTTCAACGTCCATGAACTCAATGTCGATCTGGCGTCGTTCTCGGCTCACAAGATTTACGGGCCCAAGGGCATCGGTGGGCTCTACGTGCGGCGAAAGAACCCGCGCGTGATGCTTGTGCCGATGATCGACGGAGGCGGCCACGAGCGCGGCATGCGAAGCGGAACGCTCAATGTGACCGGAATTGTGGGCCTCGGCAAAGCTTGCGAGATTGCTCAAGCCGAGATGCCAACCGAGAACGAGCGCATGCTTAATCTGCGTGAGAAGCTGCGAAAAGGGCTTATGGACGAATTGCCCGATGTCTACGTCAACGGGCATCCAACCGAACGGCTGCCAGGCAATCTCAATATTTCCTTTGCCTACGTGGAAGGCGAGTCGCTGCTGATGGGCATAAACGACATCGCGGTGTCGTCGGGCTCCGCATGCACTTCTGCGAGTTTGGAACCGAGCTACGTTTTGAAAGCGCTCGGCGTCGGCGAAGAACTCGCGCACAGCTCGATAAGGTTTGGACTTGGCCGATTCAACACGGAAGAGGAAGTAGACTACACGATCGGCCGCGTGAACGAAGCCGTAAACCGGCTGCGAGAGCTTTCACCGCTGTGGGAGATGGTTCAGGAGGGCGTCGATCTGAGCAAGGTTCAGTGGGCCGGCGAATAAATTCTTTTACCAGTACGAGAGGACGGGGAAACGAATGGCATATTCAGATAAGGTTGTTGACCACTATAACAATCCGCGGAACGTCGGGAGCCTCGACAAAAAGGATTCCAACGTTGGCACCGGGCTCGTCGGCGCGCCGGAGTGCGGCGACGTGATGAAGCTTCAAATCAAGATCAATCCCGAGACGCAAATCATCGAGGACGCGAAGTTCAAGACGTTTGGTTGCGGGTCGGCGATCGCCAGCTCGAGTCTCGCGACTGAGTGGCTCAAGGGCCGTTCGGTTGATGACGCGCTCGCGATAAAGAACACAGCGATCGTCAAGGAGCTCAACCTGCCGCCGGTCAAGATTCACTGCTCAGTTCTTGCTGAAGACGCGATCAAAGCAGCGGTGCGTGACTATCAGCAGAAGCAGACGACGGAGCAGGAAAAAGCAGAAGAAGCCTCCGTCAACGGGTAAGGATTTGAGTCAAAGAAATGATTGAACTAACTTCGAAAGCTGTAGAGAAGGTCCGCGAAATCATGCACGATCAAGGTATCGCCCAGGGCGGTCTGCGCGTTGGTGTGAAGGGTGGCGGATGCTCGGGTATGAGCTACAACCTGGCCATCGATACCGAGGAGCGCCCGGGGGATAAGGTTTTTGAGAAAGACGGCGTCAAGGTCTTCGTCGATATGAAGAGCTTTTTGTTCCTTGACGGCTCGACGCTCGACTATAAAGAGGAAGGGCTGATGCAGCGAGGCTTCACTTTTCTCAATCCCAAATCTTCAGGCACTTGTGGCTGCGGCGAATCATTCGCCGTGTAGACTGTAGGGGCGTCCCTCCGCGGGCGCCCCACTGCCGGGATCAAATGGCTTCGCGAAGAGGGGCGCCCACGGAGGGACGCCCCTACAAGAACTCACGCTGGAAGCGATTGATGGTTGAGCGCCGTTGCGACTCAACCATCTTTTTGTTGGCGGGAGGCCTTTAACGCAAAGACGCGAGGCCGCAAGGACGCAGAGTTTTTGAATGGCTAATGCTGCAATCAACATCGAAATAGTTTCGCGATGCGTATGCGCTTACTGCGGCGCAACCGTTTCCTCTAAGCACTTTTGCTCCGGGTGCGGAAAGATCCAGCCGCTCCCGAAGGACGGCGTTGATTACTTCAGCTTCTTTGAGCTCCCAAGAAAGCTCCGACTCGATGAAGCCGAGCTTGAAAAGTCTTTCTACGCGCTCAGCCGGCAGTTCCATCCCGATTACTTCATGGGCGCGGGCGTTGAAGAGCAGCAGGCAAGCGTCGACCGTTCATCGATGCTGAACGACGCTTATCGAACGTTGCGCAACCCAGTTACGCGAGCGAAGTATCTCCTGACGATCGAGGGTTACAAAGAGGCGGAGAAGAAAGCGCCGCCTGATCTTCTCGAAGAAGTCTTTGACCTAAACATGCAGATCGAAGAGCTGAGAGCGGCAAAGAAGACGGGCGATGAAGACGAAGCTGCGGAAGCCCGGTCAGCGATTGAAGAAGCGCTAACGGATTTGCATAAGAAACTGGAGGGCATCGACCACAGACTCTCTACTCTTTTCGAGGAGTGGGATTCGGCGCTCGATCGCGACGCAACACCAGAAGAGCAGAAGCCGTTGCTGAATCGAATGAGCGACCTGTTGTCGCACAGGTCGTACATTCGCAATCTTGTGCGGGACATCAAGGAGGAACTCTGATTAATGCCGGTCATTGAACTCAGCATGAGCGGCCGCCCGAAGTCGAGCCGCGTGGTAGGCATAGACCTTGGCACTACCAACAGCCTCGTTGCTTATGTGAACGACACCGGGGCGGAAGTCATTCGCGACGCATCCGGGAACGGCCTCGTGCCGTCGATAGTCTATTACGACCACGCTCAGGATCGTTTGCTCGTAGGCGAGGAAGCTCGCGAGCGGCTGATCACCGAACCGCGGAAGGCGATCTATTCCGTGAAGCGATTCATGGGGAAGGGCAGCGCCGACGTTCAGGAAGATCTGGAACTCGTTCCGTTTCAAATTGCGCCGGACAGCGAGCAAGTGATTGGGTTCCAGATGGGCGACCGAGTTTTCACGCCGCCCGAGATTTCAGCATTCATACTTCGTGATCTCAAGAGGCGTGCTTCGCAGTTCTTCGGCGAAGAAGTCTCTCAGGCGGTCATCACGGTTCCGGCTTACTTTAATGATGCTCAGCGCCAGGCGACAAAAGACGCCGGGCATCTGGCCGGGCTTGAGGTTCTGCGCATCGTGAATGAGCCCACCGCGGCATCGCTTGCTTACGGAATCGATAAGCGCGAGGAGGCTATCGTCGCGGTTTACGATTTCGGCGGCGGGACTTTCGACGTATCGATCTTGAAACTCAAGGACGGCATCTTCGAAGTGTTGGCCACCAACGGCGACACGCACCTGGGTGGCGACGATCTGGATAACGAGCTCATCGCGCTTGTGCTTGACGAAATGCAAGCCGGCGGGCGCAAGCTCGATCACGACCCTGGCGCGTTTCAAACGATTCGTAAGGCGATCATCGCCGCTAAGCACGATTTATCCGACTCACACAGCACGACGATCGAAATAGATTTGGGTGCAGCGCACGGCGGGAAATTCAGTCGCGAGTTGACGGTTGCCGAGTTCGATAAGGTTGTCGGCAACCTGGTCGAGCGAACCCTTGGGCCGTGCAGGAAAGCGCTCAAAGACGCCGACCTTGGTCCCGAACAAATCGATGAAGTCATCATGGTTGGAGGCTCAACCCGGATTCCTCTTGTTCGGAGAAAGGTAAAGGAATTGTTCGGGCGCGAGCCGCACGTCGAGCTTAACCCCGATGAGGTCGTAGCGATCGGCGCCGCCATTCAAGCCGACGTGCTTGCGGGTGGCCGGCGGGATTTGCTCCTTCTCGACGTCACTCCGCTGAGCCTCGGCATCGAGACCATGGGAGGAGTAGTCGCGAAGATCATCAATCGCAACTCGACGATCCCAGCTTCGGCGGCTGAGATGTTCACTACATGGGTGGACAATCAAACCGGCATCGACGTTCACGTCGTCCAGGGCGAACGAGAGATGGTCGCGGACTGCCGCAGCCTGGCGAAGTTCACCTTGAAAGGAATACCGCCCCAGCCTGCCGGGCTCCCGCGAATCGAAGTCAGATTTCTGATCGACGCCAACGGCATCCTGACGGTGAGCGCGCGCGACCAGCGGACCGGTCAGGAGCACTCCGTCGAAGTGAAGCCTTCCTACGGCCTGACCGATGAACAGATAGAAAAGATGTTGATTGATTCGTTTGAGTTCGCGGAAGAAGATATTAGGAGGCGCCAGCTTGTGGAAGCTCGCAACGAGGCGGAGACCGTAATGAGAGCCGCAACGAAGGCGCTCGAAGAGCGAGCGCAGGGCTTGATCGATGAGGGCGAGAGCGGGGCCATTCGACAGGCTCTCGAAGATCTGCGGAATGCTGTCGGAGGCGATGACTACTTACAGATACGCGAGAAGATCAAGGCGCTGGATGATGCCGCGCAACATCTGGCGGAGGTCATAATGGACAGCGCCGTGCTCGCGGCGTTAAAAGATCGAAAGGCTTCGGAGGTCGCAGAGGGCTGAGATATATGGAAGTGGGAGAAAGAATCGGAAGCGCCATTGCCGAGGAAGTCGCGGACCGCAAAACGAAGACTTGCCGAGTCACGTTCCTTCGCTCGAATGCCGAGCCGGTGACCGTCGAGTACGAACCCGGCGTGACGCCCTATCACGAACACGGCAAAGAGGGATCGCTTCTCGATGTTGCTTTGAATTGTGGGATCAATCTCGAGCACTCCTGCGGCGGCAACTGCGCGTGCACAACCTGCCACGTCATCGTCAAACAGGGCGAAGAGAATCTCACCGAGATGGATGAAGACGAAGAGGACCGCCTGTACCTCGCCGACGGGCTGACGCTGCACTCGAGGTTGGGTTGTCAATGTGTCGTGACGGGCGATGTCACGGTTGAGATACCCGACGTGCTTGATTTCATTCGTCATTGATCCTACCGATGTGACTAATCCGGATGCGGACTTAACCTTCGGTCGCATCGAGTGTTGCAACACCGCCGGAATGCGTCGCTAAACACGAAAGGGGTTGGGCTATTTTGATTTCACTCACGATGAGATGAGACTATCAGCTAAATGTAATCGCAAGCAATGGCTAGGATAATTGAGATGCCGGGTCCGCCACGCGTTCCTTGGCAAAACCAAGACTTGGTTTTGTATCATGGGACGATTGAAAAATATCGCCCGTCGATTGCGCGTGGCATAGATGCGACGAAGGGAAGAGTCAACCTTGATTTTGGCCAAGGCTTTTACACGACGACATTCGAAAGGCAAGCCGTATCTTGGGCCTGGATCAAGTTTCAGAGAGAACCTGGATCCATGCCAATTGTATTGCGTTTTCAGGTCAAGCGTGCCAGCCTGTCTCAACTTGACTCGATGTGGATCATTCGCGGAAGCAAGACGGCGAGCGACTTTTGGAGTCTAGTTTTTCATTGCAGGCGGAACGGAGGCGGTCATGGTAGAACAGGCGACATTGGTTGGTACGATGTCGTAGCTGGTCCCGTCGTGAATACCCCATTGACAAAGTTCTCAGTCCTACCCGGATACGACCAGATCAGTTTCCACACTCCTATCGCATGCCAAGTGTTAAACTCCAGTAGGCGCGGGTTCGCTTCGATTGATAACAATGGGAGGTCACTTCGCCTTGACTGGGAGGATCTATGAATAACCCAAAGGCTCAAGTAACGAGTAGAACTCAGACGAATAGAAACGAGTTTTGGAGCATAGTAAACGACTGCCTTGTAGAGTTTCACAAGCTTACGCCCCATGACGCTCGGTACCGAACTCACCGCCTTCGTAATCAAATCGAATCCGCACCTCGTGGTACACCGACGGTAAGCTTCTACCATAGTGAACCTTTTGACGTCGCTTGCGACCTAGCGGAAACGCAATTGGACTTCCTCACGTTTAGGAAGCAGTACGAATGCTTGCTAAAACAACATGGGTGGTGAGTAGGACGGAGGAACGATGCCGGAATTGAATTGGACGGACACTGAAGGAATTGCGATCGGGCTAATGGAAGCTCATCCTGATGTTGATCCGCTCACGGTGCGCTTCACCGATCTGCATCGCTGGGTTATGGAGCTGAGCGGGTTCCGCGGAGATGCAAAAGAGTCGAATGAGAAAAAACTCGAAGCGATTCAGATGGCCTGGTATGAAGAGTGGCAGGAAGAAAATGGGTGATGATACTGGTTCAGAGTTCAGGGTTCAGAGTTCAAGCTTCAGCTTGCTTGCGGGTCGGTGCGCCGCTCGATTCAAGCAAGCTAAAGCTTGAACTCTGAACTCTGAACCCTGAACCCTGAACTCTGAACTTGAACTTGAACCCTGAACCAATGAACGTCTATCTCGACAACAGCGCGACTACCGCGATGGCGCCCGAAGTCATCGAGGTGATGTTGCCTTACTTCGCCGAGGAGATGGGCAATGCCCAGTCGGTGCATTCCTTCGGACAGCGCGCGAAAGCCGCAGTAGAGAAGGCCCGCCGGGAAGTCGCCGCTCTCATAAATGCGGCTCCCGCCGAGATAGTGTTTGTGTCCGGTGGCACCGAAGCCGACAACCTCGCAGTTCGCGGCCTGGCCGAAGCGCATCGCGATCGCGGCCGTCATATCATCACAACCCGCATAGAACATCCCGCGGTGTTGGCGACTTGCGAGGCGCTCGAGGGAGAAGGCTTTCGAGTAACTTATCTTCCGGTCTCGAATGATGGTTTGGTGAATCTGGACGATGTGAGCTGCGCAATCGCCGAGGACACCATCCTGATTTCGATTATGCTCGCCAACAACGAAGTTGGAACGATTCAACCAATCGACGAGATTGGTGAGATGATCAATGACGCTCGCGCACGTGGCATGGATCAGCTCCACCTTCACACCGACGCCGTCCAGGCGGTCGGAAAAATCCCGGTGGATGTTGAAGAACTAGGCGTCGATTTATTATCGATGTCGGCGCATAAGTTTCACGGACCGAAAGGCATCGGGGCGCTCTATGTTCGCAAGGGCACTCGCCTGGCTAAGCTGCTATACGGCGGGCATCACGAACGCGACCGAAGGGCCGGAACCGAGAACGTGGCGGGAATCGTCGGCCTTGGTAAGGCTGCTGAGCTTGCGCGAACACGGCTAAGTGAACGCAGCGGCGGAATGCGAGAGTTGAGAGACTACCTGGAAAGTAGAGTGACCTCTATGATTCCGCGCGTCCGCATCAACGGAGACCTTGATAGTCGGGTGCCTAACATCTCGAACATGAGCTTTGATGGAATCGATGGCGAGAGCTTGCTGATCGCGATGGATCTTAAGGGCATCGCGGTCTCGACCGGTTCGGCATGCGCCTCCGGGTCGCTCGAGCCGAGTCACGTGCTGCAAGCGCTTGGACTCTCGCGGGAGCAAGTGCGCGGGAGTCTGCGGTTCAGTTTGGGAGCTTACACAACGCGAGAGGAGATCGACTACGCAATGTCGGTTTTGAGCGAGTCAGCCGCGCGCATCCGTGAGATGTCGCCCGATGAAGAGCGCGATATATCTCACAAAGCTCATTTGTAGATGCGAATCATCGTCGATGTATAGCGCCCAAATATCCGATCACATCGCGAATCCGCGCAACGTTGGCGAGCTTGAAAACCCGACGGGCGTCGGCGACGTGACTAACGAAGTCTGCCTCGATCGAATCAAGCTGACCGTGCGCATCGAAGCGAATGCGGTCATTGACGCGCGGGTGAAAGCTTCGGGCTGTCCTCCAACCATTGCTGCCGCTTCGGTGCTGACCGAATTGATAATCGGGCGACCCATCGATGAGCTTCAGTCCCTCACTCGAAAAGACATTACGAACGCGCTTGGCCGTCTTCCGCCGGCCAAGTCGCATTGTTCGGCGCTTGCGATAGAGGCGTTGCGCGCGGCGATTGGCGATTCAGGGGAACACCAAAGTTAAGCCACCCACATGTAGGGGCGGCCCTCCGTGGCCGCCCCTAATCGGTGATCTAAGTCGCCTGCAAAAGAGGGGCGGCCACGGAGGGCCGCCCCTACATGTCTGACGAGGTGTCGCACAATGTTTCAGATTCATAACGGAGAATCCACGGCAGCCACGCTGGGAGAATTTGGATTTCCGGGCGAGCACTATGCATTTCAGGAAGTCCTGATGGCCGGGCCTACCCCGAAGGGCCTTTCGCCGGACGACTGGCTGACAACTCGAGCGAGCTATCTGATCGCGGCTTACGACCTGAACTCCGAAGATTGCCGGAACAAACTGCTGAAGCAGGAAGCCGCTCTCCAGAACTGCTCAGAGCACGATGAAACTATATTGTGGTTCGAACACGATTTGTTTTGCCAGATTAATTTGATCTACTTGCTGGATTGGTTCTCGAAGCGGCCGCCCGGCAAGGGCAGTTTGAGCCTCATTTGCATCGGCGAGTTTTCCGGCGTCGAAGACTTTAGAGGGCTCGGTCAATTGACCGGCGAGCAGTTGGCTTCGTTATTCGACAAACGGAACCATGTCAGCAAAAGGGAATTCGATCTTGCCACGCAAGCGTGGGCGGCTTACTGCTCGACGGACCCACGCGACATCGTTCGTCTTCTTGAGGAAGACACATCAGCAATGCCTTTCCTGCGAAATGCGCTGCTGCTTCAACTCGCGCGATTTCCTTCCGTCCTCAATGGCCTTGGTCGAATAGAGAACACAGGGCTCGATCTGGTCTCGCGCGGGCGGATCGAGTTCAAGTCGTTGTTCCCGAGTTTCGCAAAGAGAGAACCTTTATACGGCCTGGGTGACGCGCAATTTTGGAATGAATTGAAGCGGCTGGCTGAAGCTAGAAACCCGCTGCTCACAATATGCGGTCTGCACGCTGAGTCGAATGAGTATCACCAGGCTTCTTTTGAGTTGACTGTCACGGGAAGGGAAGTCCTTGCATGCAGTCGAGATTTTGTTGAGTTAAACGGAATAGATCTCTGGCTGGGCGGTGTTCATATGCTCGACGGTGATGCGGTTTGGCGTTGGAATGATGATCACACCGAGTTGCTGGCGCGGTCTGGTATAAATGAAAAAGGATGAACAGTGCTTCTTCCAAGCATCCTGCTCATCCTGTCTATCCCTGTTTCTGTTGTTTGTGGTTTAACGCCTCGGGCCGCGGCCTCCGCCTCCACCGCCGCCGGGGCGACGATCTCGATTGAAGCCGCCCGGTCGCGGTGGGCGAGGGCCGCCTCGATCATCACGAGGGCGATCATCCCGTGGACGGTCGTCGCGAGGCCGATCGTCATGCGGCCGATCGTCGCCGCCTTCCCGATTGAAATCCTGCTGGCGTTCCTCGCCTTCTGCTTCACCGGTCTCGCCGCGTTCATCACGAAGCACTGCCTTTCGCGAGAGCCTGATCTTGCCTGACGGATCGACGTTGATGACTTTCACCAATAACTGCTGACCTTCGGTAAGCTCGTCGCGAACGTCACGCACCCGATACTCGGCGATCTCCGACACGTGCAGCAATCCGTCTGTCCCGGGCATTATCTCGATGAAAGCTCCGAAGTCGGCGATGCGCTGAACGGTTCCGAGATAAGTCTTATTCACCTCGGGAACTGCGGTGATTTCCTCAATCGCGCGCTTGCAAGCTTCGGCCTTCTCGAGGTTCGAAGAAGCAATGTTTATGCGGCCCGTGTCTTCGACGTCGATCTTGCAGCCGGTCTTCTCAACCAGGCCGCGAATGACTTTGCCGCCCGGCCCGATGACTTCGCGGATCTTGTCGACCGGAATCTGAATGGTGAGGATGCGCGGCGCGTACTTGTTGATCTCCTCGCGCGGCGACGAAATGGCCGCGTCCATCTTCTCCAGGATGTAGAGCCGGCCATCCTTCGCTTGTTGGAGCGCGTCGGCGAGAATCTGCGCGTTAATGCCGGTGACCTTGATGTCCATCTGAAGCGCTGTTATGCCTGTGCGCGTGCCGGTAACTTTAAAATCCATGTCGCCGTAGTGATCTTCGGCGCCGGCGATGTCGGTCAGGATCGCATACTTATTGCCTTCCATCACCAGCCCCATCGCAACACCCGCGACTGGAGCCTTAAGAGGAACGCCTGCATCCATCAGTGCGAGCGACCCTCCGCAAACCGACGCCATCGAGCTGGAGCCGTTGGATTCGGTGATGTCGGAAACAACCCGCATGATGTACGGCCAGTCGGCCTCCGCGGGAAGCAGCGGTTCCAGCGCCCTGCGAGCAAGCGCGCCATGGCCATACTCGCGCCTGCTTGTCGAACCGGTGCGCCCGGTTTCGCCGACGGAGAAGTGCGGGAAGTTATAGGCAAGCAGGAACCGGCGCTTGATCTCGCCTTTTTCCAGGTCGTCCATATACTGGACGTCCTCGCTGGTGCCCAGGGTTGCGGTGACGATCGCCTGAGTCTCGCCTCGGGTGAACAACGCTGAGCCGTGCGCTCGCGGGAGCCAGCCGATCTCGATCGAGATGGGGCGAATCTGGTTGAACCGGCGGCCGTCTGGCCGGTGACGGCGATTCAAAATGTCCTCGCGGAAAATCTTCTCCTTCAGATGATTGAAGATCTTCCCGGCCATCATTCGTTTGTCCGGATCTTCCTCGGGATAAGCCGAAACGGTCTCTTCCTTGAGCTTGTCGACCGTCGCGTAACTCTCCAGTTTGCCGTGTTTTGTCGTATCGAGCGCGTCACGCAGAGCGTCGGTGATCTTCGCTTCGATCTCGGCGAGCATCGCCTGATCGAGTTCGGGTTTTACGACTTCGCGCTTCGTTATGCCGAGCTTTTGATACATGTCTTTCTGAAGCCGGCAGAGTTTCTTGATCTCGTTGTGGCCGAAGACAAGGGCTTCGACCATCACGTCTTCGGTAACCTCGCCGGCGCCCGCTTCCACCATCACGATCGCCTCTTCGGAACCCGCGACGATTAGATTCAGTTGTGAAGCGCGCGTCTGATCGTAGGTGGGATTGACGACGAAGCGATCCTCAATAAGCCCCACGCGAACACCCGCGATGGGAGTTTCGAGCGGTATATCGGAAAGGTAAAGCGCCGCCGAAGCTCCGGTGATTGAGAGCACGTCGGCGTCGTAGTTTTCATCGGCTGAAAGCACGAACGCGATGACTTGCGTTTCGCTGTTGTATCCTTCGGTGAAGAGCGGCCGGATGGGCCTGTCTATTAATCTCGAGGTGAGTGTTTCTTTCTCTGAGGGGCGGCCTTCTCTTCGAAAGTAGTTTCCCGGAATACGTCCTGCCGCATAGCCGTATTCACGATACTCGACCGTGAGCGGGAAGAAATCTATTCCGGTGCGCGGCTTTGTGCCGACCGCGGCAACCAGAACCATCGTATCTCCATAACGCACTATCACTGCGCCGTTCGCTTGTTTGGCTACTTTTCCTGTCTCTATCGAAAACTCTACTCCCCCTAACTGAACTGATTGCTTCAACTCCATATCTTTCTCCTTCTCTCCGCTGCGCGCGTCTTCGCTTTTCATTGAGAGCCGCAGGCAAACTAATCGCGTGGGGCTCTGATGCTGCGCGCAAGTGCAGTAACTGATTTTTCAACATTGTGCTGGACACCGGCATGCGATTGGTTGGTTTTGATTTGCTACAAACGACAAGGCCACGGTGAGCTGTGAGCCTGCCGGCTCGCTCCCGTGGCCATCGATGAACTGAATTGTCTGAACTGTACGCGACGCGCTCAGTGTTTCGAACTTAATCGACCTGACATTCGGTTGCGCGTCAGAGAACCGACAACTGACCGGACCGCTCGAAGACGGTTTCGCCTGCTTCCGGCCTTTCGCTGAGGTTATCTCTATTTTCTTATACCCAGACGGTTGATGACTTCCCGGTAACGGTCGGCATTCTTATGCCTTAGAT
>Ga0134124_10000353_pt1 | contig 39823 bp, 35 predicted proteins | sample KB304_FD_96880 | JGI IMG/M metagenome (GOLD analysis project Ga0134124, IMG submission 96880) | Terrestrial soil microbial communities without Nitrogen fertilizer from Kellogg Biological Station, Michigan, USA - KB3-0-4 | ecosystem: Environmental > Terrestrial > Soil > Unclassified ... | reverse complement strand
GATCGCCGACTGCGTGGCGAACAGCATGGTGAGACCGGCGGCGGCAAAGCGGGTGAACGGATCGTCGTTGCGCATCGCGCGCAGCAGCGCGCGGATCACGATGAAGGCGAACAGCGCGGCGATCGCCAGGCAGAGCGCAACGCCGAATTCTTCCGCCGCCACCGCAAACACGAAGTCGGTGTGGCTCTCCGGCAGCAGGCGCTTGACGGTGCCCTCGCCCGGGCCGCGGCCGAACCAACCGCCGCGCATGAAGCTCTCGGTGGCGATGTCGATGTTGAAGGTGTCGCCGGAGGCGGGATCGAGGAAGCGCTGGATGCGGCGCGCAACGTGCGGCACCGTCGAGTAGGCGACCAGCAGGCCCAAGCCCGCGACGCCGGCGAGCCCGAACACCCACATGAGCCGCATCCCGGCCATGAAGAACAGCGCGCCCCACACCAGCGCGATCAGCATGGTCTGGCCGAAGTCGGGCTGGATCACCAGCAGCGCGACGACGACGAGCAGCAGGATCAGCGCGAACATGTTGGCCGGCATATCGGGCCGCTTGGCGGATTCGCCGAACAGCCAGGCGACCAGGATGACGAAAGCGGGCTTTAGAAATTCCGACGGCTGGATGTTGACGCCGAGGATGATCAGCCAGCGCTTGGCGCCTTTGATCTCGGCGCCGAAGATCGGCGTCACCGCCACCATCAGCAGCGCAACGACGAAGACGACCACCGACAGGCGACGGATCTGACGCTGGTTCAGGAACGACACGGTCAGCATGATGACGATGGTCGGCACCAGGAACAGGATGTGCCGGTGCACGAAATAGAACGGGTCGAGCTTGAGCCGCTCGGCCACCGGCGGCGACGCCGCAAGCGACAGCACGACGCCAGCGAGCATCAGCGCGCCGACCGCGGCCAGAATCAGCCGGTCGACCGTCCACCACCATTCGCCGAAGGGGGTTCGTTGCGCGCGCGAAAGCATGATTGCGTCAAAGTCGCGCGGTCGGGTTTACGAAGCATTAACGGTGAGCGGTTCGGCGCGAAAATCCAGGCGGCCATATGCAAGCCGTCATTGCGAGGAGACCCGAAGGGGCGACGAAGCAATCCAGTCTTTCTTTGTGGCCCTGGATTGCTTCGCTTCGCTCGCAATGACGTTAAATCGCCTCGACCCCCGGCAGTGCCCGCACCAGATCGACGAACGCCTTCCCGCGCACTTCGAAGTTCGGATACTGGTCGAAACTGGCGCAGGCGGGCGACAGCAGCACCACAGGTTCCTTGAGGCCCGAGGCGGCGGCGTCGCGCGCCGCGGCATCGACCGCCGCCGATAGCACGTCAGTGATCTCGTATGGAACCTTGCCGTCGAGCGTCGCGGCGAAGTCCTTGGCCGCTTCGCCGATCAGGTAAGCCTTGCGGATGCGCGGGAAGAATTCGGCGAGTGAGACGATCCCGCCGGTCTTCGGCTTGCCGCCGGCGATCCAGAAAATGTCCTGGAAGCTGCCGAGCGCCTTGGCCGCCGAGTCGGCATTGGTCGCCTTCGAATCGTTGACGAACAGCGTGCCGTCCTTGCGCCCGACCTGCTGCATGCGATGCGCGAGACCGGGGAAAGAGATCAGCCCCTTCTGGATGGTCGGCAAATCAATACCGAGCGCGACGCAGGCGGCGATCGCACAGGCGGCGTTCTGCGCGTTGTGCGTGCCGCGCAGGCTGCCGATGCCGGCAAGCTGCGCCGCCGGATAGGCCTTGCCACCCGTGCTGCGCACGATGCGCGTGCCCTCGGCATAGAAGCCGTCGCGCACCGGCGATTCGACCGAGACGCGCACGACAGTTTTTCCGGCGCGCTCGATGCGGGCGGCTGCTTCGCGTGTCCAGCGGTCGTCGACCCCGATCACCGCGGTGCCGCCCTGCTCGACACTGGCGGGCAGCAGCGCCTTGATGGCGGCGTAGTTCTCCATGCTGCCGTGGCGGTCGAGGTGATCCTCGGTGACGTTGGTCAGAATGCCAACGGTCGGATGCAGCGAGGGCGCCAGGTCGATCTGATAGGACGACACCTCAAGCACGTAGACGCGGCCCGGCGCAAAGGGCACGAGATCGAGCACCGGCACGCCGATATTGCCGCCCATCTGCGCGTCGCGGCCGGCGCTCTTCAAGAGATGCGTGATGAGCGCGGTGGTGGTCGACTTGCCGTTGGTGCCGGTGATGGCGATCAACGGGCAGTCGCGGCCGTAGACCTCGCGCTCGCGGCAGAACAATTCGATGTCGCCGATGATCGGCACGTTCGCCTTGTTGGCGAGTTGCGCGGTCCAATGCGGCATCGGATGCGTCAGCGGCACGCCGGGCGCCAGCAGCAGCGCGTCGACTTGTGCCCAGTCGAGTTCGCTCAAGTTCTGCGTGGTAATGCCGGCAGCCTTGGCGTCGGCCACCGACTTCTCGTTGTCGTCGAAGGCGATCACCTCGGCGCCGCCCGCGATTAGCGCGCCGACCGACAGCAGGCCGGATTTGCCGAGGCCGAAGACCGCGACACGCTTGCCGGCAAAGGTGGTGATCGGAATCATCGCAGCTTGAGCGTGGCCAATCCAGCAAGCGCCAGCACGACGGCGACGATCCAGAAACGGATCACGATCTGCGGCTCGGTCCAGCCGAGCTGTTCGTAGTGGTGGTGGATCGGCGCCATCTTGAAAACGCGTTTGCCGGTGAGCTTGAACGAGACCACCTGCACGATCACCGACACGGCTTCCAGCACGAACAGGCCGCCGACCACCGCGAGCACGATCTCGTGCTTGATCGCCACCGCGACCGTGCCCAAGAGACCGCCGAGCGAGAGCGAGCCGGTGTCGCCCATGAAGATCGAGGCGGGCGGCGCATTGAACCAGAGGAAGCCGAGGCCGGCGCCGATCACCGCGCCGCACAGCACCGCGAGCTCGCCGGTGCCGGCGACGTAGCGGATCTGCAGATATTCGGAGAACACCAGGTTGCCGGCAAGATAGGAGATCAGCCCGAAGGTGCCTGCGGCGATCATCACCGGCACGATGGCGAGGCCGTCGAGACCGTCGGTCAGGTTTACGGCGTTGCCGGCGCCGACGATGACGAAGGCGCCGACCAGCACGATGCCGTAGCCGAGGTTGAACACGAGGTCCTTGAAGAACGGAAACACCAGCAACGTGTTGGTGGGCGAACGACCGATCTGCATGATCAAGGTGACGGCGACGATCGCCACCACTGCCTCGACCGCGAGGCGCGTGCGCCCGGCAAAGCCGGCATGCGTCTGCTTGGTGACCTTCAGGTAGTCGTCATAGAAGCCGATGGCGCCGAAGGCGAGCGTCACGCCGAGCACGATCCAGACGTACGGGTTGAGCGGGTTCGCCCACAGCAGCGTGGAGACGATGAGGCCGGACAGGATCATCAGCCCGCCCATGGTGGGCGTGCCCTTCTTGGTAAGGAGGTGCGAGGCCGGGCCGTCGGTGCGGATCGGCTGCCCCTTGCCCTGCTTCAGCCGCAGAAGGTCGATGATCGGCGGGCCGAACAGAAAAACGAACACCAGCGCCGTCACCACCGCGCCTCCGGTGCGGAAGGTGATATAGCGGAAGACGTTGAAAAACGAGACTTTGTCCGACAGATCGGTCAGCCAATAGAACATCGAATGTGAGCCTTTTTTCCCTGACCGCTTCTTATTATGCCCGCGTGGCAATCCCGCGGCGGGCTACGCACTAAATCTTTTTTGCAGCGCCTTGACGATGGGGCCCATTTTGGAGCCGAGCGAGCCCTTCACCATGACGGCGTCCCCCGCGCGGATGGCGTCGAGCACGGCCGGTTCGAGCGCCGCCGCGGTCTCGGCATAGCCGCCCCGGTGGTTCGAGGGAAGGGCCTCCCAAAGAGCCTTCATTAGCGGACCGGAACAGAACACCAGGTCGATGGCGGCGGACGCCTCGGCAAGGCCCCGGTGCAGCGCGGCCCCCTGCTCACCCAATTCCAACATGTCGCCGAGGACAGCGATGCGGCGGCCGCGTGGGCCGACCGGCGCCTGGCCGAGCAGCGCCAGGGCGGCGCGCATCGAGGCCGGGTTGGCGTTGTAGCTCTCGTCGATCAGTAGCGCGCTGCCGCCGGGGGCGGCCAGCGTATGGCGGGTACCGCGTCCGGTAGCAGGCGCGAGCTTGCCGAGCGCGAGTGCCGCGAGCGCGAGATCGGCGCCGGAAAGCGAGGCCGCCGCCAGCACCGCGAGCGAGTTGACCACCTGGTGGCGGCCGGGCGCGCCCAGCTTGTAGGTGACGTCGTGGCCGAGGATGACGGCGTCGACCGTCGAAGCATCGGGCTGCAGCGCGCAGCGCACCAGCCGCGCATCGGCGTCGTTGCCCTCGCCGAAGGAGACGATGCGTGACACGCCGGCGGCCTTGGCAGCGGCGGCAAGACGGACGAACTGGCCGTTGTCGCGGTTGAGCACGACGGCACCGCCCGGCTCGACGCCGAGGAAGATTTCGGCTTTGGCGTCGGCAATCTTCTCCAGCGTGCCGAAAAATTCCAGATGCACCGGCTCGATGGTGGTAACGATGGCCACGTGCGGGCGCACGAGCCGCGTCAGCGGCGTGATTTCGCCAGCGTGATTCATGCCGATCTCGAATACGGCGTATTTCGCAGAAGCCGGGCAGCGCGCGAGCGACAGCGGCACGCCCCAGTGATTGTTGTAGGAGGCGGCCGACGCATGCGTCTCGCCGTCGGCGGAGAGCGCGAGCCGCAGCGCTTCTTTCGTGGAGGTCTTGCCGACCGAACCGGTGACGGCGACGATCCTGGCCTTGCTGCGCGCGCGCGCCGCACGCGCGAGATCGCGCAACCCGTCGAGCACGTCATCGACGGCGAGCAGCGGCGCGTCTTTCGGAAACTGCGCAAGCTTGTTGCGCGCCACTACGGCGACACCGGCCCCCGCTTTAAGTGCGGCCTCGACGAAGTCGTGGCCGTCGCGATTCTCGCCCTGGATGGCGAAGAAGGCCTCGCCGCGCGCGATGCTGCGGGTGTCGATGGAGATGCCGCCGATGGAGGCCGGTAGCGCGCCCGATGTGTCGGCGCGCATGGCGGCGGCCATGTCGGCGGTGGTCCAGAGAGAGGTCATTGCGAGTCCTTCAACGCCGCCGCCACGGCGTCGTGGTCGGAGAACGGCAGCACCTTGTCGCCGACGATCTGGCCGGTCTCATGGCCTTTGCCGGCGATGAGCAGCACGTCGCCCTTCTGCAGTACGCGAACCGATGAACGGATCGCCTCGGCGCGGTCGCCGATCTCGGTGGCCCCGGGGGCCGCCGCCAGGATCGCGGCGCGGATAGTCACGGGGTTCTCGCTGCGCGGATTGTCGTCGGTGACGATGACGCGGTCTGCGTTCTCCTGCGCGATGCGGCCCATGATCGGGCGCTTGCCCGCGTCGCGGTCGCCGCCGGCGCCAAATACGACGACGAGCTTGCCGGTCGTATAGGGGCGCAACGCCACAAGCGCTTTCGCCAGCGCGTCGGGCTTGTGCGCGTAGTCGATGAAGATAGGCGCGCCGTTGCGTTGGCCCGCAAGTTCAAGCCGCCCCTTGGCGCCTTCCAGCTTTTCCAGCGACGCGAACACGCGCGCCGCATCGGCGCCGGTGGCGATCGCCAAACCGGCGGCCACGGCCGCATTCTGCACCTGGAAGCCGCCGACCAGCGGCAACTTCACTTTGTGCTCTTTGCCGCCATGCGCCAGCGTGACGGCTTGCGCGAAGCCATCGATGGCGCCGGCGACGAGCCGAATGTCGTCGCCCTTCTCGCCGACGGTTATCACCTTGAGCCCGCGCTTCTCCGCCGCTTCGACCACCTGCCCGGCATAACGATCGTCGACATCGATCACCGCCGTACCGCCCGGCACGACCAAGTCCGTGAACAGCCGCATCTTGGCGGCGAGATAGGCTTCGATGGTCGGATGATAATCGAGATGATCGCGCGACAAATTGGTAAAGGCGCCGGCGGCGATGCGCACGCCGTCGAGCCGATGCTGGTCGAGGCCGTGCGAGGAGGCTTCCAGCGCGAGATGTGTGACGCCCTCACTCGCCAACGTATCGAGCGTGCGATGCAGTTCGACCGGGTCGGGCGTGGTGAGCGAGCCATAAGTCTCGCCCTTCGGCGATACGACACCGACCGTGCCGACGCTGGCGGCCTGCAAGCCGAGCGCCGCCCAGATCTGGCGCGTGAAGGCAGCGACCGACGTCTTGCCGCTGGTACCGGTGACGGCTGCGATGGTTTGCGGCTGACGCGGATGCAAGGTCGCTGCGGCCAACGCGAGGAAACGGCGCGCGTTCTTGACCTGCAGGAAGGCGACGCTGTCCGGCAGGCCGTCCGGCTTCTGCTCGGCGGCCACTGCCACCGCGCCCGCTTCGGCGGCGGCGCGCGCGAAGGCGGCGCCGTCGGCCTTGGTGCCGGCGATGGCGACAAACAGGAAGCTTTGTTTGGCCTTGCGGCTGTCCGCGGTGACGCCGGCGATCTCGATACCCGCGAAGCGCGGATCGAAGCTGGCGTCAGCGAGCGGCAGGGCGGAGAGCTTCATTCACCGGAGAGTTAGCGATTTTCAACTGAGTTGGCCAGGATGAGTTGCTCGGCCTTGGGTAAATCAAGGCGCGGCTTCAAATCCAAGAGCGGCGCCACGCGGGCAATCACCTTGGCCGCCGTCGGGCCGGCGTTCCAGCCGGCGGTGGCAAAGTTGTGGGTTTCCGGCAGGCCCTGCGGCTCGTCCAGCATGATCAGGATGACGTAGCGCGGCTTGTCGGCCGGCAGCACCGCCATGAAGTCGGTTAAGAGCTTGTTCTTGACGTAACGGCCGTTGATCACCTTCTCCGCGGTGCCGGTCTTGCCGCCGATGTAATAGCCCTCGACGTCGGCCTTGGTGCCGGTGCCCTTCTCCGCGTTCAGCCGCATGAGGTAGCGCATCTTCTGGCTGGTCTCGGGCTTGAGCACCTGCTTGGCCACAGCCTTCGCTTCTTCCTGCGTGCGCTTGAGGAAGGTCGGCGGAATGAGCAAGCCCCCGTTCATCGTGGCGGCGACGCCCATCACCGCCTGTAGCGGCGCGACCGAGAGGCCGTGGCCGAAGGCGATGGTGACGGTGTTCAACTCGCCCCAGCGCTTGGGCACGATCGGCTCCGCGCTTTCCGGCAGCTCGGTGCGCAGCCGATCGAGCTGGCCGATCCTTTTCAGGAAGGCCTTGTGATGCTCAACGCCGAGCGACAGCGCCATGCGGGCGGCGCCGATGTTGGACGAATAGGTGAAGACCTCCGGCACCGTCAGCATGCGCGCCTGCGGATGGTCGTCGTGGATGGTGAAGCGGCCGAAGCGCAACGACTGCCGTCCATCGAAAGTGGAATTCAGATTGATCCGGCCGGAGTCGAGCGCCATTGCCACCGTGAAGACCTTGAAGGTCGAGCCCATCTCGTAGACGCCGGTGGTGAGCCGGTTGATGCGGGTCGGATCGTTGGCCTCGCGCGGATTGTTCGGGTCGTAGTCGGGCTCCGACACCATGGCGACGATTTCGCCGGTGTTGACGTCGGTGATGATACCGGCCGCGGCCTTGGCCTTGAATTTCGCGCGCGCCTTGGCGAGTTCCTCGCGCAACGCGAACTGCACACGCAGATCGACGGCGAGTTCGATCGGCTTCTGCAGGCTGTCGGTGGCGAGCCCCGCCATGTGCAGCGCGGCCAGCCCCTGCCCGTCCACCCATTTCTCGATGCCGGCAATGCCCTGGTTGTCGATGTTGACGTGGCCGATCTGGTGACTGACCACCGGGCCGTTCGGATAGATGCGCTTGTTCTCGGTGAGAAAGCCGACGCCGGGCAGACCGAGCTTGCGGATCTGGCGCTCCTGCGCCGGCGTGATCTCGCGCTTCAGCCAGACGAAGCCGCGCTTGGAAGCGAGACGCTCGCGCAATTCGGCGGTCTCGAGATCGGGCAGCGCGCCGGTCAACTGCTCGTAAGTATCGTCGACATCGACCAGCTTGCGCGGTTCGGCGAACAACGACGGCGTCTTCAAGTCGGTGGCGAGAATTTGCCCGTTGCGGTCGAGGATGTCCGGCCGCGCGGTGGCGACGGCGTCCTGCGTGATGCCGCGGCGCGTCCCGTGGCTATCGCTGGTGGCCGCGAACATCACCAGGCGGCTGGCGATCACGATGTAGATGACCGAGAAGGCCAGGATGGCGAGGCCGAGCCGCGCCTTGGCTTTCACGTTGCGGTCGACGTCGCGCCCGTACAGCGCGGAGCGCAGGAAACGCTGCCAGCGGGTCTCTGGCGGACGGACGCTCATCGGCGCGCTCCCTTCGGCGGGATGCTGCCGGTCGCCTCCGGCGCCGCACCGTTCATGACGCTGAGCCGCTCGTCGGCGGGCGCAATCAGCAGCGGCTTCTCCGGCAGGCGGTCGAAGCTGTCGAATTGCGCCGGCACGATGGGGCGCAGCTTGAGATGGCGCTGGGCGAGGCCCTCGATGCGGCCCGGTGTGTCGAGCTTCGACCAGTCGGCGCGCAGGCGGGCGATGGCGATGCGTTCGTCGCGCAATTCGCCGGCAAGCTTGCTCACGCGCGCGGCCTGGCGCGTGGAGTCGAACTTGATCTTGTAGACGTAGGTCGCTGCGAGGATCAGCAGGCCCATCACCAGTATGTTGATCAGGCGCATGATCTTAGCGCCCCCTCAACGCGGCGGTGAGGGACGGCAGGCGCGGCAGCGGGTCGAGATCGTCGTTGCGCGAGAGGACGGGCGCATCGGTGCGCGCGGCAGCGCGCAGCTTGGCGGAGCGGGCGCGCGGATTGCGCGCGAGTTCGGCTTCGTCGGCGACGGCCGGCTTTTTGGTGAGCAGCGTGAAGGTCGGTACCGGCGCTTTAAGCTCGGGTGCATGGCGCGAGCCGGCCGAAGTCTTGGCGCGCGCGGTGAGGAACGTCTTGACGATGCGATCCTCGAGCGAATGGAAGGACACGACGATCAGCCGACCGTCGGGCTTGAGAATGCGTTCGGCGGCGGCGAGCGCGGCGACCAGTTCGCCCAATTCGTCATTCACGAAGATGCGCAGCGCCTGAAAGGTGCGCGTCGCCGGATGGATCTCATGCGGACGCGAGCGCACCGTGGCACCGACGATGTCGGCGAGCGCCTTGGTGGTCGCGATCGGTGCTGCGGCGCGCGCCTTGACGATAGCGCGGGCGACGGCGCGCGAGTGCCGCTCCTCGCCGAGCAGGAAGATGATGTTGGCGAGATCGCGCTCGCTCGCCTGGGCCACCACGTCGGCGGCGCTCGGGCCGTCGCCGCTCATGCGCATATCGAGCGGCCCCTCGAAACGAAAGGAGAAGCCGCGCTCGGCCTGATCGAGCTGCATCGACGAGACGCCGAGATCGAGCACAACGCCATCGACCGCATCATGACCGCAAGAACGCGCAACGGAATCGAGATTGGCGAAACGATCTTGCACCAAGTTCAGCCGGCCAGTCGACTGCGCTACGAGCGCAGCGCCGCCGGCGATCGCGTTCGGATCGCGATCGATCCCGATCACGCGCGCGCCAGGCGTTTCGAGGATGGCGCGGCTGTAGCCGCCGGCGCCGAAGGTGCCGTCGATATAAGTGCCGCCGCCGTGCACATCGAGCAGATCGATGGCGGGGCGACCGAGCACGGGAACGTGGAGGGCCGATCCGCCAGCGACAGCAAAGCCGTCGCCGCCCGCCATCATTCCCGTGCTCCGAGCGCGTTGCGCGCCGCCATCTGAGAGCCCAGCTCCGCCTTGAGCGCGCGCACCTTTTGGGTGGCCTCCGCGAGCTCGTGCTGGAAACGGCCAGGCTCCCAGATCTGAAATTTGTGTCCGAGACCCACGAAGGTGACCGCCTCCGTGATCCCGCCGTGACGCTTCAAGCTCTCGCTCAACTGGACACGACCCTCGCCGTCGACCTTCAGCGTTTCGCTGGTGCCGAACAGCGCCAGCGCGAAGCGCTCGCCTTCGTCCGAATACGGGGTAAAGCGCCCGATCAACGCCTCGATCTCCGTCATCAACGCATTGCCGCCCGCATCGATCGCCGGCGATGCCAGCGCCGGATAGCAATACAGGCCGTCGAAACCATCGCGACGCAGCACCGCCCGGAATGAAGCTGGAATCGATACGCGCCCTTTGGAATCGAGCCGCAACGTGACGTTCGACACGAAGCGATCCATCCCACGCACCCCCGCACCACTGGACGCAACGCGCGCGACTGCGCCCATCGGGGATCGCCTTGCCCGCGCCGCCGGCTGCATTGGCCGCGGCTTGGACGGCAATCCTAAATGTGCAATCGTGGGATATCATGGGCAACTATGGGCGTCAATGGAATGACTGCGGCCCCTGTGGATGAGGCGAAGCAGCGCTCGAGCGTCATTAACGTCGCTTAAACTTAAGGATCGGTTTCCGGGAACAGCCTGACAGCCACGTGCCAAAGGCACGGGAGTTCCGTCGGAACGTTGGTTTTGTCCCGCGAGTTATCCCTTCGTATGGGCGGGCCGCGGTTCCGCCTGGCCGGCGACTAAGTTCCGAGTTTCCCGGCGCCACGTTCCACGACGCGAGAGTCCGCACGCGATCAGTCCACACGCGACAAGGAGGCATTCCATGAGCAAGAAGTTGATGATCGGCGCCGCCATCGGCGCGCTGATGGTTTCAGGCGCTTATGCGCAACAGCCGAGTTCTCCGGCGAGCACCCCCTCGAGCCCGCCGGCAGCGTCCGAACCGGCCAAGCCGGCGGACACCAAGCCGTCCGATATGAAGGCGTCGAGCGGCAAGGCAGACTTCATTAATTCGCAGAAGCCCGACCAATTCCTGGCGACCAAGTTCAAGGGCACCGATGTCATGGGCCCGGATAACCAGAAAGTCGGCGACGTCAGCGACATCCTGTTCGACAAGCAGGGCAAGATCGACGCGTTCGTCGTGAGCGTGGGCGGCTTCCTCGGCATGGGCGCCAAGGAAGTGGCGCTCGCCCCGTCGTCGTTCGAGACCATTCCGGGCGAGAACGGCGCTGCGCCGAAGCTGAAGATCTCCATGACCAAGGACGATCTGAAGAACGCGCAGAATTTCGCGCGCTATGAGCCGCCGCGTCCGGCGACGACCGGCGCGGGCGGCGGCATGGGCGGCACGCGTCCGGCCGGCGGCGGCATGGGCGGCGGCGCCCCCAGCGGTGGCGCTCCGCGCTAAGTCGGTCATCCGACACTCAAGTGGGACGGCCCGGGCGGTAACATCGTCCGGGCCGTCCTGCGTCAGGTATCGTATAATGGTTTTACTCACGCGCACCGCGACCGCCGTGCGCTCTCTCGCCCGCCACAGGATTTGCTCCGGCACCATGCCGTTATTCCAGCCGGATTCCTTCATTGTTGCCGACATCGTCCCCTCGCCCAATCAGGACGAGCGCAAGGGCGGCGCGCCCGACATGATCCTCCTGCACTACACCGGCATGCAGTCCGGACAGGCGGCGCTAGACCGCCTGACCACCGCGGCGAGCCGGGTGTCGGCGCATTACGTTGTGTTCGAGAACGGCCGCATCGTTCAGTGCGTGCCGGAATCCTTGCGCGCCTGGCACGCGGGCGTGTCGTCCTGGGCGGGGGAGACCGATATCAACTCCCGTTCAATCGGGATCGAGATCGTGAACCCCGGTCATGAATTCGGCTATGTCGACTTCCCGCTGCGGCAGACCGCGGCGGTGATCTCGCTGTGCAAGTCGATCGTGACGCGGCGCGGTCCGATCGATGCCACGCGCATCCTCGGTCATTCCGATGTAGCGCCCGCACGCAAACAAGATCCCGGCGAGAAATTCCCCTGGGAGTTGCTCAACGAGTCGGGCGTCGGCCACTGGGTGCGCGCCGCGCCGCTCGACCTCGACGGCCTGTCGCTGCATCCGGGCGACCACGGCGACGCGGTGACGCGCATGCAGCGCGCGTTGCGCGCCTATGGCTACGGCATCGAGGACAGCGGCCGCTACGACGAGACGACCGAGCAGGTCGTCACCGCCTTCCAGCGGCACTTCCGGCCGGCGCGGGTGGACGGCATCGCCGACCCCTCCACGCTGCTCACCTTACGCGCCCTGATCGAGACCAAGCCGGCGCCCACGGCTTGACGCCCTGCCCGCGTACCGCCATGTCTGTGCGGTCAGTCGGCCGGACGGCCGTTCCCGCCAATGCCGAAAGGCGGCGGGAGAGGAAAGTCCGGGCTCCATGGACGAACGGTGCCGGATAACGTCCGGCGGGACGAGCCCTTCGCCGGGCAAAGCCCAGGGACAGTGCCACAGAGAACAGACCGCCTCAGGCTGCGTAGCGTTTTGGCTTGAGGCAAGGGTGAAACGGTGCGGTAAGAGCGCACCGCGCTGCCGGCAACGGCAGCGGCACGGCAAACCCCACCGGGAGCAAGACCGAATAGGAATGACGTTGAGACGCAAGTCTCGGGTCCGTCCGGGCCAGTCATTCGGGTAGGTTGCTTGACGCGCCGGGCAACCGGCGTTGCAGAGGAATGGCCGTCACGTTTGCGGTGAAAGCCGCAGGCCATACAAAACCCGGCTTACAGGCCGGCTGATATGTTGAAGGGGGCTCGGCGGCAAAACCGCCGGGCCCCCACCAATTTTGGCGCGCGTGACGCGATGAGGCGTCCGCTACAGCTTCGCGTCCTCGAAGGCGCGCACCCACATGCCGCAAATGCCCGAGCGCACGATGTCGTCGCGGCCGAATTCGATCACCGGCACCGACAGCATCTGTGACTTAATCAGGTGGATGACCTTGTTCAGTCCGCTCGCTTCGTCGAGGTCGCACTGGCTGACGTCGCCGTTAATCACCACCGTGCAGTCGTCGCCGATGCGCGTGAGGAAGGTCTTGATCTCGGGCAGCGTCGTGTTCTGCGCTTCGTCGAGCAGCACGAAAGCGTTCTTCCACGAGCGGCCGCGCATGACCTCGAACGGCACCATCTCGATGGCGCCGTGCTTCACCGCGATCTCGAAAGCGGCGGTGCCGATGCGCTCCTTGATCGCCTCGATCACCGGCGCGGCCCAGGGGCCGAATTTCTCTTCGAGCGTGCCGGGGAAATAGCCGAGCGAACGACCGCACGGCACGTTCGGACGGGTGAGGATGATCTTGTCGATCTGGTGATTGCGATAGAGGTCGGCGGCGTAAGTTGCGGCGATCCAGGTTTTGCCGGTGCCGGCCGGTCCGAGCACGATGACCTGCGTGCCGTAGCGCAGCGCGTCCAGGTAAGCCTCTTGCCTCTCGTTGAGCGCCACGATCGGCGGCAGCTTGCGCTCGGCTTCGAACTTCCCCTGGAATTCGATGATCTCCGCGGTCTCGAAGGCCTGCGCGTTGCGCCGGCGTTTCTTGGACTGCTTCACGGGGAAGTGTTTTTGGCCGTAGTGCTTACCCAAAGGGTGGCTCCTTCTGCTGAACCCGGCGTGGTGAAACGCAAAACTCCGCGGCAAGGCGCGGAGTTACTGGACGATGCAGGATTTTGTGGTTGGCGGCAGGCGCGGAGGCGGGCGGGCGCGAAGCTGGGTATCCTTGTGGTGGAGGATACGGTGCCCAGGTCATGGCTTCTCAGTCGCACTGACCGTCATGTCGAGATCACTATACGTGATTCACGTGACAGTTTCATGCTGCGCGCCAACTATTAAAGAACCGATACTAATTTGCCACAGTTATTTACCGCCGCAAGCGCCTCGGCGAAAACGATTCGCTCCTATTACTGCGCGCGATTGGCCGATCAAAAGCTTTGGCTCGTCGGGACAGATCGTATGGGATAGCGTGCTTGCCTGGCATGACTCTGTCCTCCCGCGAAAAACTCGGCCTCGCTTTCGGCGTCGCAGGCGTGCTGCTGTTCGGCGGAACTCTGCCGGCGACCCGCATCGCGGTCGCGACCTTCGATCCGCTGTTCCTCAGCGCCGTACGCGCCAGCATCGCCGGCGGCTGCGGTTTCGCCCTTCTCATCGTGTTGCGCCGGCCGTGGCCGACGCCCGCCTTGTGGCGCGAACTGGCGCTGGCAGGGCTGTGCACCATTGTCGGCTTTCCGGTGTTCATGGCGCTCGCCATGGCACACGTGCCCGCTTCGCATGGTGGCGTCGTGCTCGGCATCGTACCGCTGGCGACCGTAGCCGCGGCCGCGCTCGTGACACATGAGCGGCCGAGCCTCGGCTTCTGGCTGGCGAGCGCCGCAGGCGCTGTCATCGTTCTGATCTTCATGCTTCGCCACAGCGGCGGCTCGCTTGAAGTCGGCGATCTCTATCTGCTCGGCACCGTCATCAGCGGCGCCTTCGGCTATGCGCTGTCCGGCCGGCTCAGCCTGCAGCGGCCCGGCTGGGAAGTGATCTGCTGGCAGGTGGCGATGTTCCTGCCGCTCACGGTCGGCGCGATGCTGATCCTGTGGCCAACATCTCTTGCCTCTATCCCGGCAGAGGCGGGCTACGCGCTTGCCTATGTCAGCCTGGTCAGCATGTTCCTGGCTTTCTTCGTGTTCAACGCAGGCATGGCGATGGGCGGCGTGGCGCGCGTCGGCCAGCTCATGCTGCTGCAGCCTTTTGTGATCGTTGCCTTGGCGGTTCCGGTGAACGGCGAGCCGTTCGACCTCGCCACTTTGCTTTATGCCGCGGCGGTGGTTGTCGTGGTTATCGTCGGTCAGCGCATGCGCGTCAGGCGCGCTTGAGCAGTCCGAGTTCGCTCAGCGTCGCAACGAACTCGGCGCGCTCGCGAGCAAGGTAGCCGCGCAACGAATCTCCGGTGAGCAGCATCGGCGACCAGGCGAGGCGTGAAAGCTCCTCCTGCCAGACCGGCTGCGCCGTGGCAGCCTCGACAATGTGCGACCAGAAGCGGACCTGATCGTCGGTGAGTCCTGTGGGACCAGTGACGCCGCGCCAGGCGCCGATGACGCAGTCGACGCCCTGCTCTTTCCAGGTCGACGCATCTTTGAGCGCGCCGGCCAACCGCGCCGGCGCAGAGACGCCGACGACGCGCAGGCGGCCGGCGGCCAGTTCCTTCAGCACACTCGCGGCGGTGACGGCGCAGACATCGGCATTGCCGGCAATCACGTCGGCGACCGCATCGAGCGCCGTATCGAACACGCGGATCGCCGGCGCGGCGATATCGCCGCCGGCGGCGCGGATGAGCTTCGCCAGCGCCACGTGGTTCGGATTGCCGAGCGCTGTGGAGAGCGCGACCCTCACCTCGCCCACGTCAGTGCCGAGGCGCGCGATCAAATCGCCGCCGCTGCGCAGCGCGGAATCCGCGCGCACCGCGAAGGCGATGTATTCGGTCACCACAGTGGCGATCGGCGTGTACTTGGTGTGCTCGAAGTCGGCGATGCCGGCGAGATAATCCGTGGTGAGATTGGGCGAGCTGATCGAAACGACATGCGCGTCGCCCGGATGCTGGTCGATGAACTGCGTCCACACGCGGCGGGCGCCGTCGCCCGGCAGGTTGACCACCTCGCGCGGCACGGGAAGCAGCTTTGCCTCGGCGATCGCCCGCTCGAGTGCGCGCGCGACACGGTCGAGCCCGCCGCCCGGCGGCGTGCCGGCGGCGATCTGCACCGCGCGCTCGGGCGCCCAGGCGCGGCCGTCTTCTGCGTTTGCCATGCGCTTTATTTGACGCCGAGACCGCCCAGCACTTTCGCCCAGAGCGTCACCTCATCCTTGTAGAGTTTGTCGAAGTAGACGCTGCTGCGCTCGGTCGCGGGCGGCACGTCGTAGCCCAAGTCAGAAAAGCGTTTCACGACCTCAGGGTCTTCAAGCGCGGTGCCGAGCGCCTTGTTGAGCTTGTCGATGATCGGCTTCGGCGTGCCCTTGGGTGCCGACAGCCCGAACCAGACCGTCAGGTTGAACTGCGGCATGCCGGCTTCCTTGGTGGTCGGCACCTCCGGCAGCAGCGGCGAACGCTTGTCGCTGGTCACCGCGAAGGCTTTCAATTTGCCGGTCTTGATGTGCGGGGCAATGTTGACGATCTGGTTGCAGCCGAAGTCGACATTGCCGGCGACCAGATCCATCGTCGCCTGCGGCGTGCCGCGATAGGACGCGACCGTCGGGTGGATATTGGCGACCGAATGGAAGACCGAACAGGCGAGGTTGGAGATCGAGCCGACCCCGGCGTCGGCTTCCGTCACCTTCTTCTCGTTGGCGCGTAAGTAAGTGACGAACTCGCTGAGCGTAGTGGCCGGCACTTCCGCGCGCGCGACCAGCACGACCGGCGAGATGTTGATGAGCCCGATCTGCTCGAAGTCGGCCGATTTATACGGCAGGTCCTTGTTCAGATACTCAGCCGCCGCGTGCGTCCCCGAGCCCGACACCATGATGGTGTAACCGTCGGGCGCAGCCTTGGCGACACGGTTGGTGCCGATGGTGCCGCCAGCACCGGTGACGTTTTCGACCACGATCTGCTGGCCGAGCGCTTTCGACATCGGCCCGATGATCATGCGCGCGGTGGTATCGGACGGCCCGCCCGCCGGGAACGGAGACACCATGGTGATGACGCGGCTCGGATAATCCTGCGCGTGCGCGGGCAAGCAGAAAGCCGACAGCGCCACAGCTAAGACAATCTTGTTCAAGGCTGCATCCTCCCGACAGCGACTTTTCTTGTTATGGGTCGCGGCCGAACACGCATGCCGGCCGCGACCAACGATGTGCGTTCGCTATTTCTTATAGGTCGCCAAGACCGCCTCGCCGTCGGCGCCCGCTTTCTTCAGCCAATCGGCGGTAAGCTGGTCGCCAACCTTCTTCAGGCCCGTCTTGAGCGTATCGCTCGGCGGCAGCACCTTCATTTTATGCGACTTGAGCTGGTCAGCATACCAGCCGGCCTTGTCCTGCCACATCTTCCAGCCGCGCGTTTCGGCCGTCGCGGCGGCCTTGAGCAGCGCGTCCTGCGTCGGTTTGTCGAGCGAGTCGAACGCGGCCTTGTTCACCATCGTGATGTTCTTAGGGATCCAGGCCTGCGTGTCGTAGAAATGAGTCATCGACTCCCAAGCCTTGCTGTCGTAGCCGGTCGCGGCCGATGTGATGAACGAGTTGACCACGCCGGTTGCCAGCGCCTGCGCCAATTCCGCCGCCTGCACGGTGACCACCTGCGCGCCGACCAGTTCGCCGATGCGCGCAGTGCCGACGTTATACGCGCGCCACTTGAGGCCCTTCATGTCCTCGACCGAGTTGATCTCCTTCTTGGCGTAGATGCCCTGCGGCGCCCACGGCACCGCGAACAACAGCATGATGCCCTGCGAAGCGAGCTTCTTCTCGATCGCCGATTTCGACGCCTGCCAGAGCTTCATCGATTCCGGATAGCTGGTGGCGAGGAACGGAATGACGTCGACGCCGTAGATCGGGTCTTCGTTCTCGTGCAGCGAGATCAGCACCTCGCCGAGCTGCGCCTGGCCGGTCTGCACCGCGCGCTTGATTTCCGGCGCCTTGAACAGAGAGGCGCCGGCATGAACGGTGATCTGCAGCTTGCCGCCGGTCGCGTCGGCGACGTCCTTGGCGAACAGCGTGAGATTCTCGCTGTGCGGATTGTCCGGCGGATAGGCGGCCGGCAGATTCCATTTGGTTTGCGCGAAAGCGGGCGACGCGGCCAAGGCGATCGCACCGGCGGCTGCGAGAAGGAAGGTTCGAAGCATGGTCATGTGACGCCCCTCTGATAATCAGGTTGGAAACACCCACCGTGGCAGCACCATCACGATATCAGGAAATACCGTGATGATGGCAACTGCCACGACGAGCAGGAAGAAGAACGGCAAGGATGCGCGGGCCACCGTATTGGAATCCTTGCCGCTCATGGTCTGCAGCACGAACAGGTTAAAGCCGACCGGCGGCGACACCTCCGCCATCTCCACCACCAGCACCACGAAAATGCCGAACCAGACGAGGTCGAAGCCGGCCTGCTTGATCATCGGCACCACGATGGCGGTGGTGAGCACGATCATCGAGATGCCGTCGAGGGCGGTCCCGAGCACGATGTACATCACGGTCAGCGCTGCGATCAGCGCGTAGGGGCTCAGGTGAAAGCTGTCGACCCAGCCCGCCAGCGCCGCCGGAATGCCGGTATAGGCCATCGACGTCGACATGTAGGAAGCGCCGGCCAGGATCAGCATGATCATGCAGTTGACCCGCACCGTCCCCATGACGCTCGCCCAGAAGGAGTCCCAGGTGAGTGCGTTGTGCCACCAGGCGATGGCGAGCGAGCCCATGACGCCCCAGGCCGCGCATTCGGTCGCGGTCGCCCAGCCGAGCACCAGCGAGACGAAGACCAGCAGGATCAGCAAGGTCAGCGGAAGGAGTTGCTTGGATTCGTGCAGCTTCTCGCGCAGCGACATCGGCGGCTCAGCCGGCGGCGTCTTTTCCGGATTGAGCAGCGACCAGCCGGCGATGTAGCCGGAGTACAGCACCATCACCAGGAGGCCGGGCAGGAAGCCGGCGAGAAAAATCTGAATGATCGAGACGTTCGCCGCCACCGCGTAAACCACCATGGTGATCGACGGCGGGATCAGAATGCCGAGCGTGCCTGCGCCGGCGAGCGAGCCGAGCGAAACCATTTCGTCGTAACCGCGCTTCTTCAATTCCGGCAGCGCGATCTTAGCGACGGTCGCACAGGTGGCGGCCGACGAGCCCGACACCGAGCCGAAGATGCCGCAGGCGAGCACGTTGACGTGCATCAGCCGGCCCGGAATGCGATTGAGCCACGGCGCCAGACCGCGAAACATTTCCTCCGACAACTTGGTGCGAAAAAGAATCTCGCCCATCCAGATGAACAGCGGCAGCGCGGCGAGCGTCCACGAATTGCTATTGCCCCAGATGGTGGTGGCGAGCACGGGGCCGGAGGGAATGCCGCCGCCGATGAACTGCATGCCGACATAGCCGGTCGCCAGCAGGGCAATAGCGATCCATACGCCGCCGGCCAACAGGACAGAGAGGAAGATCAGCAACAATGCGGAAATGCCGACCAGTTCCGCCATGGGTCAGACGCCGCTCTGGATGGCCTGCTCGACGACCTCTTCGGCGGTCTGCGGCTTCGGCTTTTCGTAGCGCGGCAGGTTGCCGCGCAAGACGTGGATGAGTTCGTCGATAAAAGCGATCAGCAGTATGAGCAGCCCGCCGCTATAGCCGAGCTGCGGAATCCACAGCGGCACCGGCAGCACGCCCTGCGCCATGTCGTTGAAACGCCAGGAATCGTAGGTCAGCAACACCGCGTAGTAGGTGAAGAACGCCACGAAGAAGCTGCCGATCAACAGCGCGGCAATTTCGATCGCGTGGCGCGCGCGCCCCTCGATCCGGTCGATCAGCAGCCCGACGCGGATCATTTCGCCGTGGCGGAAGGTGTGCGCGAGGCCGAGAAACGACGTCGCCACCATGCACCAGGACACCAGATCGTCGCCGGCCGGAATATTGAAGCCGACCGGACGCCCGGCCGAGAGGACCATCATCAAGACGAAAATCGCCAGCAGGAACAGGCCCGCCGCGTAGCCCGCAAACAGGTAGAGCCGGTCGAGAATGATGCGGATCATTTTCGGTAGGCCTCGATCATACTTATTCCGTCCGCGCCGGCAGAATTCGCCCATTCGGTCGCGATCGTCTCGCCGATCCTGGTGAGTCCGGATTTGAGCGCCTCGCTCGGCGGCAGCACTTTGATGCCCGCGCTCTTCAGCGCGGCGGTCTTGATGGTCATCTCTTCGACCGACAGTTTCCAGCCGCGTTCCTCGGCGACCTTCGCCGCGTCCGTAAGCGCCGCTTTCTCGGCCGCCGATAATTTATCGAACGCGGCCTTGTTCACGAACACCATGTTGCGCGGCAGCCAGGCCTGCGTGTCGATGTAGTGCGTGAGATATTCCTCCGCTTTCGACTGCACGCCGCTCGACGCCGAGGTGATCATCACGTCGACGCGACCGGAGGCGAAGGCGGCTGGCAGTTCGGGCACTTCGATCTGCGCCGGCGTGGCGCCGACAAGCTCGGCGACGCGCTTGGTCATCGAATTATAGACGCGGAACTTGATGCCCTTGAGATTGTCGAGCGCAGCGATCTCGCGCTTGGCGTAGATGCCTTGCGGCGGCCATGGCACGGAGAACAGCAGAACCAGGCCTTCCTTAGCGAGCTGCCGTTCCAGGAACGACTTCTGCGCGGCGTAAAGCTTGAGCGCGCCGTCGTAGCCGGTGGCGAGGAACGGAATGGAGTCGAGGCCGTAGACCGGCGCCTCGTCGGCGGAAAGCGAGATCAGGACTTCGCCGATCGGTGCTCTGCCCTCGCGCACTGCGCTTTTGATCTCGGCATGCTTGATGAAGGCGCCGCCCGGGCGGACGGCGATCGTCAGCGAGCCGCCGGTCGCCTTCTCAACGTCACGCGCGAATTGTTCGATATTCTTGGTGTGGAACGCGCTCGCCGCATAATTGGTCGGCATATCCCATTTGGTCTGTGCCGCCGCGCCGCCGATACCCGAAAAGCAAAGCCAAGCGGCAAGCACTAGCGTCCAACGCGCACTCGTCATCGCTCACCCCTTCGAGCCGGCGAGGGAAGCGTAGCAGGCTTGCTGAGCGGCCGCCAAACTATTGGACCGGTTCGACGCCCTTAGCCTTCAGGATCGCCGTGGCGGCCGGCGTCTTGAGGAAGGCGATCAGCGCCTTACCGGCGTCAGGTTCCTTGGCGGTCGCGCTCAACCCGGCGGAAAAGCCGATGTGCGTCTGCAACTCCGCCGGGATGGTGCCGACGAAATCGACACCGGGCACGTCGACGATGCGGGTCGCCACCACAACCACCATGTCGGCCTCGCCGCGCGCCACCACCTCGACAGTGTCCTCGGCTTCCTTCGGCCGCAGCTTGCTCTGCATCTGGTCTTTGATGCCCATCCGGTCGAACAGGCTGACGAAGTAGATGCCACTGGCGCCCTTGCCGGGGAAAGCAACCGATTTTGTGTTCAGCAGCGCCTGCTTGAAGCTCTCGACCGACGACAGGTCCGGCTTGGGCGCCCCGCTCTTGACCGCGAGCCCGAGTCCGGCTCGGCCGAGATTGGTTCCGGGACCGAGCACAAGCTTGTCCTTGATCAGAGCATCGACAATCGGCGGATTGCCGATGACCACATCGAAGGTTTCGCCGCTCTCTATCTTCTTCTTTACTTCGGGATTCACGCCGAACCGCAGATCGATCTTGGTGCCGGTGTTCTTCTCGAACTGCGCGCAGAGCTCGCGCACGGCGGCGCGCGGACCGTTGCCACTCAGCACTTTGAGCTCGGCGGCGCCGGCCGAGACCGGCATCAACAGCGCCACCGCGATGACGCCGACAACCATCGACTTCATGAGATCAGTCCTGGCTTACGTTTACGATGCCTTCACGCCGGCGAACTTCACGACCTTGCCCCACTTCTCGGTCTCGTCGGTGAGGAACTTGGCAAAGTCGGCCGGCGCGCCCGGCAGCGTCGAGCCGCCCAGTTCTTTGAAACGCTCTTTCGTTTTCGGCTCGGCCAGGATGGCGTTCATCGCCTTGTTGACCTTGTCGATCACCTCGGTGGGCACGTGCTTCGGCGCACCGAGCCCGTACCACGCGCTCGCCTCGTAGCCCGGGATGAAATCGGCGACGGTCGGCAGGTCCGGCAGGATTTCCGAGCGCGTCGGGCCGGTGACGGCAAGGCCGCGCAGACGTCCGGCTTTGACGTGCTCGGCGGAGGTCGGGATGTTGTCGAACATCACGTGCACCTGGCCGCCGATGAGATCGGTCAAGGCTGGCGCGCCGCCGCGATACGGCACATGCACCATGTTGATGCCGGTCATCATCTTGAACAGCTCACCCGACATGTGGATGGTCGAGCCGTTGCCCGAGGACGCCATGTTGAGCTTGCCGGGATTGGCCTTGGCGTAGGCGATCAATTCCGGAATGGATTTGATCGGCAGCGACGGGTTCACCACCACGACATTCGGGAAGCGGATGATGCCGGCGAGCGCTTCGATGTCCTGCAGGAAATTGAAGTTGAGCTTGTCGTAAAGCGTCGCGTTGATGGCCGCGGCTGGTGGCACCAGTAGAAGGGTGTAACCATCGGGCGCCGCACGCACGACCGCTTCAGTCGCGAGATTGGTGCCGGCGCCCGGCCGGCTTTCGATGATGAAGGACTGGCCGAGCTTCTCAGACAGCCATTGACCCGCCAGGCGCGCGGTGATGTCCGCAGAGCCGCCGGGCGGATAACCGAGGATCAGCCGCACCGGCTGGCTCGGATAGCTTTGCGCCCATGCTGGACTTGAAAGGGCGGGCAAAGCCGCGGCAGCGGCGGCGAGGCGAAGACAGTCACGGCGGTTTATGGTCATGGCTCGATCCTCCCGAGGGTCGAGCCTAGCAGGCTTGTTTTACGCCCGACAGGGCGGCATCGTGCGCCCCTTCGCGTCATGGGGCTTCAGGGCAATGCCAACAAAACAATCGCCGCAACATTGGGATTTCTGGGTCGACCGCGGCGGCACCTTCACTGACGTGGTCGGCCGGCGGCCGGACGGTAACCTGGTTCAGCACAAGCTCCTCTCCGATAACCCTGAGGCCTATGCCGACGCCGCGGTGCAGGGCATCCGCGACCTGCTCGGCTTGAAGGCCGGCGAGCCGATCCCGGCCGACAAAGTCGGCGCGGTGAAGATGGGCACCACGGTCGCGACCAACGCACTGCTCGAGCGCAAGGGCGCGCGCACGCTGCTGCTGATCACCAAGGGCTTCCGCGACGCGCTAAAGATCGGCTACCAGGCGCGGCCGAAAATCTTCGCACGCCACATTCTCAAGGCGGACATGCTGTACGAGCGCGTCGCCGAAGTGACCGAGCGCGTGCGCGCCGACGGCACCGTGGAGCACGCACTCGACCTCGCGTCGGTGCGCAGCGAACTCACCGCCGCCAAAGCCGAGGGTATCGATGCAGTGGCAATCGTGTTCCTGCATGCCTACCGCTATCCGGAACACGAGAAAAAGGTGGCGGCGCTGGCGCGCGAGATGGACTTCGGCCAAGTGTCGGTGAGCCACGAAGTGTCGCCGGTGATGAAGCTGGTCGGCCGCGGCGATACGACGGTGGTGGACGCCTATTTGTCGCCGATCCTGCGCCGCTACGTGGCGCGGGTGTCCTCGCTTCTTACCCCCGATGCTTCCGCAAAAGCGTCTGCGGAAGCAATCCGCCTGATGTTCATGATGTCGTCGGGCGGCCTCACCGCGGCCGAGCTATTTCAAGGCAAAGACGCCATCCTGTCGGGACCGGCCGGCGGCGTGGTCGGCATGGCGGAGACCGGACGGCAAGCGGGCTTCGAGCGCCTGATCGGCTTCGACATGGGCGGCACTTCGACCGACGTGTCGCATTACGACGGCGAATACGAGCGCACCTTCGAGACCGAGGTCGCCGGCGTGCGCATGCGCGCGCCTATGATGCTGATCCATACGGTGGCGGCGGGTGGCGGCTCCGTTCTGCATTTCGACGGTGCACGCTTCCGCGTCGGACCTGACTCGGCCGGCGCCAATCCGGGGCCCAAATGCTATCGCCGCGGCGGACCGCTGGCGGTGACCGATGCCAATGTGATGGTCGGCAAGCTGCTGCCGGGCTTCTTTCCGAAGATCTTCGGTCCGTCGCAGAACCTGCCGCTCGACGCGCATGCGGTGAAGAACGCCTTCACCGATCTTGCGCAGCAAGTCGGTGGCCGCCGGCCGGAGGACGTGGCCGACGGCTTCATCAAGATCGCCGTCGAGAACATGGCAAATGCGATCAAGAAGATTTCCGTGCAGCGCGGCTATGACGTGACGCGCTATGCGCTCAACTGCTTCGGCGGCGCGGGCGGGCAGCACGCCTGCCTCGTGGCGGACGCACTCGGCATGACGCAGGTGCTGATCCATCCCTTCTCGTCGCTGCTATCGGCATACGGCATGGGGCTTGCCGATATTCGTGCGACAAGAGAGCAGGCGATCGAACTCGGATTTGGCGCGGAATCGCTGGCTGCGATCCAGAAGATCGCCGCGACGCTCGGCAAGGACGTGCGCGACGAGGTTGCCGGCCAGGGCGTACCGGCGAGCCGGATCAAGGTGATCGTGCGCGCGCACATCCGTTACGCCGGCACCGACACGCCGCTCATCGTCAATGCCGGCACGCTGCCGGCGATGCAGCGCGCCTTCGAGGCCGCGCACAAGGCGCGCTTCGGCTTCATCGACCGCACCAAGCAGATGGTGGTGGAAGCCGTCTCGGTGGAAGCGGTCGGCGGCGGCGCTAAGTTCAACGAAGCGACGCAGAAGGCACGGCGCATGAGGCTGCCAAAGGCAGCGCAGCGCACGCAGTTCTTCTCCGGCGGCACATGGCACCAGGCCAATGTCTACACGCGCACGCAACTCGTCGTCGGCGCCAAGGTCAAGGGCGCCGCCATCATCATCGAGCCGCACCAGACCATCGTCATTGAGCCGGGCTGGCAAGCCGAACTGACGCGCAAGAACCATCTGGTGCTGTCGCGCGTGAAGAAACTCAAGCGTACGCACGCCATCGGCACGCACGCCGATCCGGTCATGCTGGAGGTGTTCAACAACCTGTTCATGTCCATCGCCGAGCAGATGGGCGTATCGCTGCAAAACACCGCCTACTCCGTCAACATCAAGGAGCGCCTCGACTTCTCCTGCGCGGTGTTTGCCGCCGATGGCACGCTGGTGGCCAACGCACCGCATATGCCGGTGCATTTGGGCTCGATGGACCGCTCGGTCGAGAGCGTCATTCGCGACAACGCCGGCAAGATCAGGCCGGGCGACGTCTACGTCATCAACGCGCCTTATAACGGCGGCACACATCTGCCCGATATCACCGCCTGCACGCCGGTGTTCGACGACAAGAAGACCATTTTGTTCTGGGTCGCCTCGCGTGGGCACCATGCCGATGTGGGCGGCATCTCGCCCGGCTCGATGTCGCCCAACGCCACCACCATCGAGCAAGAAGGCGTGCTGTTCGACAACTTCAAGCTGGTTGACCGCGGTCGCTTCCGCGAGAAGGAACTGATGGATGCGCTGACCGGCGCGAAATATCCGGCACGCAATCCGGTGCAGAACATCAACGACATCAAGGCGCAGATCGCGGCCAACGAAAAGGGCGTCGCCGAACTGCGCAAGATGGTGACACTGTTCACGCTACCGGTGGTGAAGGCCTACATGCAGCACGTGCAGGACAATGCCGCCGAGAGCGTGCGGCGGGTGATCGACAGGCTTCACGACAGCGAATTCATCTACGAGATGGATCAGGGCAACGTCATCAAGGTCAAGATCACGGTCGACAAGCAAAAACGCGAGGCGACCGTGGATTTCACCGGCACCTCGCCGCAGCAGCCGACGAACTTCAACGCGCCGGAACCGGTCACCCGCGCGGCCGTGCTCTACGTGTTCCGCGTGATGGTCGACGACGACATCCCGATGAACGCCGGCTGCCTAAGGCCGATCAACATCATTATCCCGCCGAAATCGATGCTCACGCCGGAATATCCGGCGGCCGTGGTGGCCGGCAACGTGGAGACCTCGCAGGCGGTGACCAACTGCCTGTTCGGCGCGCTCGGTTCGCTGTCCGCCGCGCAGGGCACCATGAACAACCTGAACTTCGGCAACGCCAAGTATCAGTATTACGAGACGATCTGCTCGGGTTCGCCGGCCGGGCCCGGCTTCAACGGCACCGACGCCGTGCACACGCACATGACCAATACGCGGCTCACCGATCCGGAGGTGCTGGAATTCCGCTATCCGGTCGTGCTGGAGGACTTCCACATCCGCACCGGCTCCGGGGGAAAGGGCAAGTGGCACGCCGGCGACGGCATCCGCCGCACCATCCGTTTCCTGGAGAAAATGGAGTGCACCATCCTCTCCGGACACCGGCGTGTGCGGCCGTTTGGGCTTGACGGCGGTGAAGCCGGCCAGATCGGCGAGAACTGGGCGCGGCGCAAGGACGGCACCATGGAGCGGCTGAAAGGCTGCGACGAAACCGTCATCGACGCCGGCGAGGCCGTGATCATCCAGCCGCCTACAGCGGGTGGATATGGCAAGGCTTGAGTCTCAGGCCACCTTGGCGCTGATCGCCTGCGCGGCCGGGATCGTGGCGCGGAAAGAGTCGCGCTGCGAGATGCCGTCGAACCAGCCGGCGAGAGCCGGATGGCGCGGCCGCCAGTCGAAGTCCGACAAACGCAGCGAGATGTAGCCGAGCGCGCAGCCGGCCGTGACGTCGGCGAGCGTAAACTGGCCGCCCACGAAAAAGCGGTTGCCGGCGAGCAACCGCTCCAGCTCCGCCACGCCCCGCTCGATCTTGCGCCGCTGGCGCGCCAGCCATTCGAAGCTCTGCGCCTCGGGTGCGCGGCCGCGCTCGAAGAAGGTCAGCACCACCGCATCGCAGATGCCGCTCTGCAGCACCTCCACCGTCTTGGCGGCAAAGCGCAGCTTCGGATCGGCCGGCAGCAGCGGCGGCTGCGGCCAGGTCATCTCGATGTAGTCGAGGATCAGCGCGGAATCGTAGATCGATCCGTCGTTCTCGGTGATCAGGATCGGCAACTTCTCGAGCGGATTGAAATCGCCGACCACGGTGTCGTCGTTCCAGGGCACATCGGTCACCAACTCGAACGGGATCCCCTTCTCGATCAGGGCGATACGCACCTTGCGGGCGTAAGGACTGGGGGTGGCGCTGATGACGGTGAGCATGGAACCTCCGGTCCTCGCGACGCCGGTAAAATAGCATTAAACATCGCGCGGCTCGCGACTTGATTTGCGCCCACGGCAGGCGGCTAATTGCAGCATGCGAGTCCCAACCGCATGCTTCTTCATATTGCTGGCCGCCTCGCCGGCCTTAGCTCAGGGCTATCCGGTGAGCGGACGCTATGGCGTCGTGACCTCCCCGAGCGACGGGCCGGTCGACTGCGGCAACAAGCGGGTGATCGAGTTCAGCGGCGGCCAGCGCAGCGACAGCCAAGGCGGCGTGCCGGGCTATCGCATGAAGTCTGTAACGGCGAACGGCTCCGGCCAATGGCGCGTGACCGATCAGTTCACCACCGGGCAAATCCGCAACGGCAGCATGAGCTACACGCTCAAGCAGCCGGACGCCGACCACCTCGAGCTCAATCAGAGCAAGGGCGGCACCATCAAGCTGCAAAAGTGCAAGTAAGCTAGTTCCGCGCGATGATCTCGCGTTCGCCGCGATGCACCGGCGTCGTCTCGCTCATGCGACCGACGCGCCGGCGCAATGAGGCCGACGAGCGGCGGCGCTTGAGCATCGAGCGGCGGCGGCGCCGCGGGCGCGGATCGTCGATGCGCAACTGGCCGAGCCGCGCGAAGGGCTCGCGATAGGCGCCCTCCTCCTCGACCAGCAGCGGCAGGCCGAGCACGCGTGCCCAGCTCCGCCATTCGGCGAAGGCATCGTCGGTTTCGGTGGAGACGAACAGCGGCAGCGCCAGCCCGGGGTCTTGGTGCGCCAATTCGACCACCACAGCCGCCTGCTCACCCACGCGGACGCGGATCGCCACGCCGCGGAAGGCGGAGACCGGCATGTTGAGCGCCATATGCATGCCGCGGAGCGAGCGGCGCACCACGACGCGTTCGCGGTGCAGCTCGACGTAGCGGACGCGCTCGTCGGCGGCTTCGTCGCTTGCCGCAAACTGCACAGGCAGGCAGAACGGGTCGAGCCGCTGCGCGCGGCCCGACCCGGCGGGGCATCCGCCAGTTCGCATTTGACGCCTCAAAACTCTCCCAACGCCTGGCTTATTCGCCTGGTCGTTGCGACGATCATGGCAGAAAGGCGTCCGAATCCGCTTAAAGAGCGCGGTTAACCGGGCGTAAGCCCGCGCGCTTTGCGCTGCATGATTGACGCCGCGTTGCCAACCATGATTGACGAGGTGTTGCGGACGCGGTGCAAATTGTCGGAACTGGCGTTGCATGGCGGCCCTGGCGCTGCCATCTGAAGGGCGCCCCCCGAACGAACGACGAAAAGAAGCAACATGCTGGCACCTGCCACCGCCTCCCTCTTCGACCAGACCGCCCTCACCGACCGCGCCGAGCGGCTGGTCAAGGCCGCGCTCGCCCACGGCGCCGATGCCGCCGACGCCGTGGTCGTGCGCTCGCTGTCGCTGTCGATCGAGCTGCGCGACGGCGCGGTGGAGGAATCCGAAAGCGCGGAAGGCGACGACCTCGGCTTGCGCGTGCTGGTCGGCCGCCGCCAGGCGGTGGTCTCGACCAACGACTTCACCGGCGACGCCAGTGCCGCGCTCGCCGAACGCGCGGTGGCGATGGCGCGCGTTGCGCCCGACGACAAGTTCGCCGGCCTCGCTGACGCGGAACTGCTCGCGCGCGAGTTTCCCGATCTCGATCTGATCGACCGCGCGCTGCCGACGGTCGGCGAACTGGAGGCGCGCGCGCGGGCGGCGGAAGAAGCCGGCCTTGCCGTATCCGGCGTGTCGAAGTCGGGCGGCGCCTCGGCCTCGGCCGGGATCGGCGGCATGGTCCTGGTCACCAGCCACGGCTTCCGCGGCTCTTATCTCGGCTCGCGCCATGGGTTGTCGATGACGGCCATCGCCGGCGAAGGTACCGGCATGGAGCGCGACTACGACTATTCCTCGGCGCTGCACGTCTCCGACTTGGACAGCCCGGACAAGATCGGCCGCACCGCCGCCGAGCGCGCGGTGGCCCGCGTCAACCCGCGCAAGGTGACGACGCGCAAGGTGCCGGTGGTGTTCGACCCGCGCGTCGCCGGCTCGCTGGTCTCGCATCTCGCCAGCGCCGCGAACGGCGCGTCGGTCGCGCGCAAGACCAGCTTTCTACGCGACAAGATGGGCGAGAAGATCTTCGGCGACGGCATCCGCATTATCGACGATCCGCTGCGCCGGCGCGGCCTGCGATCGCGCCCGTTCGACGGCGAAGGTGTGCCGGGACACCAACTGGCGCTGGTCGAAGACGGCTGTTTGCGTTCCTGGATCCTGGACAGCGCCACCGCCCGCGAACTCGGCCTCGCCACCACCGGACATGCGCAGCGCGGGGTATCGTCGCCACCCTCGCCGGGCGCCAGCAACCTGCATCTCGAGCCGGGCAAGCTGACGCCGGCCGAGTTGATCGCCGACATCAAGGACGGCTTCTACGTCACCGATTTGATCGGCATGGGCGTCAACATGGTGACGGGCGATTACAGCCGCGGCGCCTCCGGCTTCTGGATCGAGAACGGCGCCTGCACCTATCCGGTGAGCGAAGTCACCATCGCCGGACATCTCGCCGACATCTTCCGCACGCTGACGCCGGCCAACGACCTCGAATTCCGCTACGGCACCAACGCGCCGACCGTGCGGCTGGAAGGGCTCACCGTTGCCGGGCAATGATCTCCCCTTACGCAATGCGCTGGAAGCGATCATGCGCGAGGCGGGCGAACTCGCCCGCGTCACCTCACGCGGCGAGTTTCGGCGCTGGACCAAAGGCGACGACCATTCGCCGGTGAGCGATGCCGACATCGCGGTCAACGACCTGCTGCACGACAAGCTGACCAAGCTGAGACCCGACGCCGGCTGGCTGTCTGAGGAGACCGAGGACCACCCGCCCGGCCGCACGCAGGACACCGCCTGGATTGTCGACCCGATCGACGGCACGCGTGCTTTCATTTCAGGGCGTGACGACTGGAGCATTTCGGTCGCGCTGGTCGAGCACGGCCGCCCACGGCTCGCCGCGCTTTACGCGCCGGTGGCCGACGAGATGTTTCTCGCGCTGCGCGGCGGCGGCGCCACATTGAACGGTGCGCCCATGTGCATTGACTCGCTCGCTTCGCTCGACGGTGCGCGGCTCGCCGGCCCCAAGCGCTACCTCGACAGGCTGGTCACGCTGAAACCCGACATCCAGCCGCAGCCGAAAGTGCACTCGCTCGCGCTGCGGCTCACGCGCGTGGCGCAGGGCGTACTCGAAGTGGCCTTCGCCTCGCCCGGCAGCCACGACTGGGACCTTGCGGCCGCCGACCTTTTGGTGCACGAAGCCGGCGGTCTGCTCACCGATCTCTCCGGGCAGCCGCTGAATTACAATCGTGCGCATATCGTGCACGGCGCACTGGTCGCGGCCGGCCCGGCCCGCCATGCCGCCCTCCTCGGCCTGGTGCGCGACCGCCCGCGCGAATTCGCGTAACCTTCGCCGGCTTCCATTTCCGCAAACGTCAAGGCTCGACCGGTTTCCGATGTCACTGATCAAGCGGATCGTTTCATCCTCCGCCTTCCAGGAAACCGTCGGCACGGTGGGGGCCTGGTATCTCAAGCTGGTGTGGCACACGAGCCGCGCCATCATCGAGCCGGTCGAGGGCTACGACATCATCCAGCCGCCGGCGATCGTCACCTTCTGGCACGGTCAGCATTTCCTCGCGCCATTTCTCAAGCGCAAGGGACAGGCGAACCTGCGCACCAAAGTGCTGATCTCGCGCCATCGCGACGGCGAGGTGAACGCGCGCGCCGCCGAGCGCCTCGGCATCGGCACCATCCGCGGTTCCGGCGCGCATAATCGCGAATTCCAGCGCAAGGGCGGCTTCACCGCCTTCACGCAAATGCTCGATGCGTTGAACGAGGGTTACAACGTCGCGCTCACCGCCGACGTGCCGAAGATCGCGCGCGTCGCCGGCATGGGCGTGGTCAAGCTTGCACAGTTTTCCGGCCGTCCAATTTATGTCGTGGCGATAGCATCCAGCCGGCGTATCGTGCTTAAGAATTGGGACCGCACCGCGATCAACCTGCCGTTCAGCCGCATTGGCGTCTGCGGCGCCGAGATCAGGGTGCCGGAGAACGCCGACGATGCGACGCTGAAGGCCGTGCGCCGGCAAGTCGAAGACGAGCTCAACCGGCTGACCGCGCGCGCCTACGCGCTCGCCGATGGGAAAGGGAGCACCACGCCGTGAGCGACCGGCTGACCGCCGTGCTCAGAGGCTACCGCCTCGTATCGGCGGCGGCGGGACCTGTCGTGCCGCTGTTCCTGGCGCGCCGGCTCAAGCGCGGCAAAGAGCATCGGCTGCGCGTCAGCGAGCGCCACGGCGAGGCCGGCACCGGACGCCCGCAGGGGCCACTGGTGTGGCTGCACGGCGCGAGCGTCGGCGAACTCGCCAGTGTACTGCCGCTGGTCGAGCGCATCGCATCGCGCGGCGTGCTGATGCTGGTGACCTCCGGCACGGTGACCTCCGGCGAGATCGCCGAGCAGCGGCTGCCGCCCGGCGTCATCCACCAGTTCCTGCCGATCGACGTGCCAAGCTTCGTGCGCCGCTTCCTGGCGCATTGGCAGCCGGATCTGGCGCTGTTCGTCGAATCCGATTTGTGGCCGAACCTGGTGATCGAAACCTCGCGGCGCCGGGTGCCGATGATCCTGATCAACGGCCGCGTGTCGGAACGCTCGTTCCGCCGCTGGCGCTATCTGCCGCGCACCATCGGAAATCTGCTGCGGCGGTTCGACCTCTGCCTCGCGCGCACGCCGGATGATGCCGGGCGCTTCATCGATCTCGGCGCGCCGCGCGTGGTCACATCGGGCGACCTCAAGCTCGACGTGCCGGCGCCGCCGGCCGATCCGGCCGAGCTGGAGAAATTGCGCGATGCCTTGTTCGGACGCACGGTGATCGCGGCGGCTTCCACGCATGCCGGCGAGGAAGAGGCGGTGATCGCCGCGCATGCGCGGCTCAAGAAGAATTTCCCCGACCTGCTGACGCTGATTGCACCACGCCATGCCGAACGCGGTGACAGCATTGTCGACCTGGTGAAGGCTGCGGGGCTTGGCGTGGCGCAGCGCTCGCGCGGCGAAAAGCCGAACGCCAAGACCGGCATCTATGTCGCCGACACGATGGGCGAACTGGGGCTGATCTATCGGCTGGCGCCGGTCGTGTTCATCGGCGGCTCGCTGATACGCCACGGCGGACAGAATCCGATTGAACCGGCCAAGCTCGGCGCGGCCATCCTGCACGGGCCGCATGTGTGGAATTTCACCGATCTCTACGACGCGCTCGATGCCGCCGGCGGCGCGCAACCGGTCGACGACGCCGAACGGCTGGCGACCGCCTTCAGCGGCTTGCTGACCAACGCCACCGCCCGCGCGCGCGCAGCGAAGGCCGGACGCGCCACGGTCGAGGGCCTCGCCGGCGCGCTCAGCCGCACCCTGGATTCGCTGGAGCCGTATCTGCTCGAATTGCAGATGCGGCACGGAGCGCACCGTGCGTGACCCGGCCTTCTGGTGGCGGCCGCGCGGGCTCGCCTCCGGGCTGCTGGCACCTATCGGTACGATCTACGGCGTGATCGCCGCGGCGCGCATGACGCAAGCCGGCGCGCGCGCCGGTGTGCCTGTTATCTGTGTCGGCAATTTCACGCTCGGCGGCGCCGGCAAGACGCCGACGGCGATGATGCTGGCGCGACTGCTGATTGAAGCCGGCGAGCGGCCATGCTTCCTGACCCGCGGTTATGGCGGTGACGTCGCCGGGCCCCATCGCGTCGATGCGGAGAAGGACACTGCCGTTCGCGTCGGCGACGAGGCGCTGCTGCTCGCCCATGTGGCGCCGACGATTGTTGCGCGCGACCGCGTCGCCGGAGCCGCCGCGGCAAAGACTGCGGGCGCCAGCGTCATCATCATGGATGACGGATTGCAGAATCCGTCGCTCGCGAAGGACTATACGATTGCCGTGGTCGACGGACGCCGCGGCATCGGCAACGGCGAGGTTTTTCCCGCCGGTCCGTTGCGCGCGCCGCTTGCCGCGCAGCTCACGAAAACCGATGCGCTGCTGGTCGTCGGCGACGGCGATGGTGCACGCGATGTACTCGCGGCGGCGCAGGCGCGCGGGCTCGCCATTTATCGTGGACGGCTTGCGCCCGATCTTGCCGCAATCGGCGACTTGAAGGCGCGCAAGGTGCTGGCCTTCGCCGGCATCGGCGATCCGGAGAAATTTTTCACGACCGCCGCGGCGGCGGGCATCGCTATCGCCGAACGGCGCGCTTTTCCCGACCATCATCCCTTCAGCGCGGAAGACGCGGCATCGCTGGTTATGACGGCCGAGCACGACGGCCTCGCGCTGCTCACCACCGCGAAAGATCGCGCGCGCATGGCGGGTGAGCCTGTGCTGGCGGCGCTCGCCGCGAAATCGCACGTGCTGCCGGTGACGATGGTGGTGGACGAGATCGAGGCGCTGCGCGCTCAGCTTTTCGACGGCATCCGCTCGCGGTAACGCTGCAGCACCGCCTCAGGCGAGGCATAAGCCTCCTGCTGGTCGACGCTCCAGTATTTCAACTCTTCAAGCGGGATCGGCACGCCGGTCACCGCGCAGCGCACGAAGGCGCCGGGGCGCGTGACGCGGAAATCGCCGTCGAGGTATTTCACCTCGGCTTCGCCGTTCATCGGCAGCGAGCGGTCATAGCGATTGAGCAAGGAAAGTCTCCGTTCCCCCCGGGGGACAGCAGGCAAGATAGTCGTTCGCAGGCGGCAGTTAAACCCTCAAAACAGCGTGCCCTGGTTACCGCTGTCGGAACCGCGGCCGCGCGGCTTTGGCTTGGGCTCGATCTTGGACTCGATCTTGGGCTCGGCTTTGGGCTCCGCTTTCGGCGCGGGCGGCGACGCTGCCGCAATGGGTTCAGGCCTGCCCTCGCCGTCGGCGGTGGCGCCGACGCGGCCATCGGCGAACTCGATACCGAGCCGCATGCCCTGCCCGACGGCGGCGGCGCTGCGCAGCGGATGGCCGCTCCCGTCGCGCACCAGCGCGAAGCCGCGCGCGAGCACGCCGCGATAGGAATAGGCCGAGAGCAACTGACCGGCGCTGCGCAGGCGCTGGGCGCGCCGGTCGAAGATCACCCGCTCGGCGCGGCGGGCGCGCTCGCCGAAAGCAGCCACCTGCTCGTGGCAACGCGCGAGGCGATGGCTGAGCAGCCGCGGCGACAGCTTGGCTCCGACACGCGTGAGCTGGGTGTGGTGGATCTGCGCGTTGGCGATCAGCGCGCGCGGCAGCCGCGCCGCGCAGGCGTCGAGGCGCTGGCGCGGGATCGCCAGCAGGTCGTCGAGCGCCGGCAGCGCGCGCGACAGCAGATAGAGCTCCTTGCGATGCCGCTCGATGCCGCGCCGCCAGCAGGCGTGCTTGCGCGCGCCGAGAGCCGACAAGGTCGTCATCAGCTCGGAGCGCACGGGCACGGCGATCTCGGCGGCGGCGGTCGGCGTCGGCGCGCGGCGGTCGGACGCAAAATCGATCAGCGTCACGTCGGTCTCATGGCCGACCGCTGAGATCAGCGGGATCATGCTCTCGGCCGCGGCGCGCACCACGATCTCTTCGTTGAACGACCAGAGGTCTTCGAGTGAACCACCCCCGCGTGCCACAATGATCAGATCGGGTCGCGGCAGCCGGCCGCCGACTGGCAGCGCGTTGAAGCCTTTGATGGCGTTGGCGACTTCGGCCGCCGACGTCTCGCCCTGCACGCGCACCGGCCACACCAGCACGCGGCGCGGAAAGCGGTCGGCCAGCCGATGCAGGATGTCGCGGATCACGGCACCGGTCGGCGAGGTGACGACGCCGATCACCTCGGGCAGGAACGGCAGCAACTGCTTGCGCGCCTCGTCGAACAGGCCTTCGGCGGCGAGCTTCTTCTTACGCTCCTCCAAAAGCTTCATCAGCGCGCCGACGCCGGCCGGCTCCAGCGTGTCGATGACAAGCTGATACTTGGACGAACCGGCGAAGGTGGTGAGCCGGCCGGTGGCGATGACGTCGAGGCCCTCTTCGGGCTTCACCCGCATGCGGCCGTAAGTGCCCTTCCAGATCACCGCCTCGAGCACCGCCTTGTCGTCCTTCAGGCGGAAATAGCAGTGGCCGGACGGCGACGAGCCCTTGAAGCCGGACACCTCGCCGCGCACCCGCACGTAGCCATAGGCATCCTCGACGGTCTTGCGCAGCGCCGCCGACAGCTCGGACACCGACCATTCCGGCACGTTCACGCGCCCCGGGTCGCGCTCGGCCGCAGCCGCCTCGCCGCTGATTCTGTTGCTCGCCATGACCCAATATACGACGGAAAATGCAGGAAATGAGGCCCCTGAGGCCGCAAAAACCCCCTGTAAACCCTTTGGGCGCATCCTTTTGCTTGCCCGGAGGGCCAGATCATGACCAATCCGCTGGAGCGTGAGGTCGCGAATCTCAGGGTGCGCATCCGCTGCCCGGAATGCCGCACCAATTTCCACGAGCGGCTCAACCGCGTGATCCACGGCGACGACGTGCGCTGCCCGACCTGTCACGAGACCATGAGTTTCTCCGGCATCGGCCATATGCACGACCACGACACCATCGCCGACTACGTCCATCACGTGGAAGAGCACACCTGCCGCCCGCACTTCCGCGGCTGAGCTTTTCAACAAGCAGCCCGCCGCCCTTGTCCTCGTAGTGGCCGCCCGCTAACCCGTGAGGGAAAGCAAACGGCAGGCGCATGAATATCCTCATTCTCGGTTCCGGCGGGCGCGAACATGCGCTGGCCTGGAAGATCGCGGCGAGCCCGCTCGCCGATAAGATCTATTGCGCGCCGGGCAATGCCGGCATCGCGCAGGAGGCCGAGTGCGTCGAACTCGACGTCGCCGACCACAAAGCGGTGATCGCCTTCTGCAAAGACAAGAGTATCGGCCTGGTCGTGGTCGGCCCCGAAGTGCCGCTGGTCGCCGGCATCGTCGACGACCTTACCGCCGCGGGTATCAAAACCTTCGGCCCCGGCAAATGGGCGGCGCGGCTCGAAGGCTCCAAGGGCTTCACCAAGGACCTGTGCAAGGCCAACAACATTCCGACCGCGGCCTATGAGCGCTTCAAGGGCGCCGCCGATGCCAAGGCCTATGTGCGGCGCCAGGGCGCGCCCATTGTGGTGAAAGCTGACGGACTGGCGGCCGGCAAAGGCGTGGTCGTCGCGGAGAGCGTCGAGGAAGCGGAAGCCGCCATCGACATGATGTTCGACGGCGGACTCGGGACCCCGGCCTGGGAGATCGTCATCGAAGACTGCCTCGTCGGCGAGGAAGCCTCGTTTTTCGCGCTGTGCGACGGCGAGACAGCGATCGCTTTGGCTTCGGCGCAGGACCACAAGCGCGTCTACGACGGCGACAAGGGCCCGAACACCGGCGGCATGGGCGCCTACTCGCCGGCGCCGGTGATGACGGCGGAGATCAACGCGCGCGTGATGGACGAGATCATCACGCCGACGGTGCGAGCGCTCGCCGCGATGGGAGCGCCGTTCAAGGGCGTGCTGTTCGCCGGCCTGATGATCACCAAGGACGGCCCGCAGCTCATCGAATACAACGTGCGTTTCGGCGATCCGGAGTGCCAGGTGCTGATGCTGCGCATGAAGTCCGACCTGGTGCCGGCGCTGATCGCCGCCTGCGACGGACAACTGAAGAACTTCGATCTGCGCTGGCACGACGATGCCGCGCTGACCGTGGTGATGGCGGCGAAAGGCTATCCCGGCGCCTACGGCAAAGGCTCGGTGATCTCAGGGTTAGAACAAGCGGCGCAGGTCGAGGCCGTTCAGGTTTTCCACGCGGGCACCAAGTCCGACGGCGGCCGCGTGCTCGCCAATGGCGGCCGCGTGCTCAATGTCTGCGCGCGCGGCAAGACCGTGAAGGACGCGCAGCAGCGCGCTTATACGGCAGTCGATCGTATTGATTGGCCTGGCGGCTTCTGCCGACGCGACATCGGCTGGCGCGCAATCGAGCGGGAGAGCGGCAAATAGTCGAGTCTCTTGGTTTGACGCTCAACTGGCGTCATTGCAACGCGTCGCTCTGGGCCAATTTGGCGACGTCGCGCGCTTCGTTTGAACGGCCGCCAACGAAGGCAGCCTAGCGTGATGGTACTGGCACCCATTCAAAATGGGAGCACTCCTCGCACCGAAATATTTGTTGCGCACTCCCCGAAACGTCTGACGTCTGCACACTGAGCCACAAGTAGAGGCGCCCGTAGCAGCGAGGGCATCGGTCTCGATCTGAGTTGAAACTATCGGGCCGGGCAGCCATTCGCGGCTGTAACACTATTCACAGCGGGCAACGAATACCCAATTGAGGCGGCCAACTTTCTGGTCCGGTTAGGGTCGAAGACACTCGCCGTCGTGGAACAAATTCGCTCAGGGTGCACTTGTTGTCTTAAGTCCCAGTCTGCAGCGAGCTGGATGTTCCGCGATTTATAGCGCTTTATGCAGAAAGAGCCCTCTGCCGCGACTTTCCTGTCGACAAAAATGCTGCAAACCAAATGAAAGCACTTCATGTCATTAGGGTCCGCCGTGCCGCCGACGAACGTGCTCGTCGTCGAAGACGAAATGGTGCTGCGCTTGCGTGCGGTCGACATTGTCGAGGATGCCGGGTTCACCGCGATTGAAGCCGTCAACGCCGACGAGGCGCTGGCACTTCTCGAATCTCGCTCGGACATCTCGCTGCTATTCACGGATATTCAAATGCCTGGGAGCCTGGACGGCCTGATGCTCGCCCACGCGGTGCACAAACGGTGGCCAACGATTAAGATTATTCTGGTTTCTGGCCAGGTGAAACTTTCGGAAACCGACAAGCCCACCGACAGCCGCTTCTTCGGGAAGCCGCTAGAAGTAAAGGAGATGATTGCCGAACTGCAAGAGATGGTGGGAGCGGGCGTGTTGGCTATTGTCCCGGAGGCCGTCGTTCCGGCTGTGATTGAAGGGGTTTTGAAACCAACAACCGACGCCAGTTCGGTTCGTCCGGCCACGCAAGACAAATTAACGGCCGAGAACGACAGCCTTCGCCTATTGCTCGAACAAGCCGGTATCGACGCTAAGGTCTTGCTCGCGCAAGCGGGCATCGACGCAAAGGAGCGCGAGGCAGCGGATAAACTACAGAAACTTATCCTCGATGAGATGCATCATCGAATAAAAAATACGCTCGCGACAGTAAGCGCTATCGCATCCCAAAGTTTGCGCAACGCGACCAGTCTACAGCATGGTCAGCAAGCTATCGAAGGCCGTTTGGTGGCACTCGGGCGAGCGCATGATCTGCTGATGCAGGTCAATTGGGCCAATGCCAGCCTCCTCAAAACCGTTCGCGGTGCCACCGAGGCCTATGACAGCCAAGGGGCTGGCCATTTTTCAATTCATGGGCCTGACCTACCTATCACTTCGGGCGCGGTGATCGCGTTGGCCATGACCTTCAACGAACTGTGCACCAATACGACGAAATTCGGCGCGCTCTCGGTCCCGGCTGGCTGCGTCGATATTGGATGGCTGGTTGACGACGAGAAGCAACGGCTCCGTCTGATTTGGAGAGAAATAGGCGGCCCTACGGTCGAGACGCCGACGCGGAGAAGTTTCGGGACCCGCATGATGGGGTCGCTCGGACAGCAGTTGAAAGGCAAAGTTCACCTGGCATACGAGCCGAGCGGGTTTGTTTATACTCTCGACGTTCCCGTCGCGTCGTTGACGGCAATCGCCTAAGGGCCTCGTACGCCCGGCCTCGCGCCGAGCTTTGTTCTCTTCGTCATGGCCGGGCTTGTCCCGGCCAACCACGTCCTGCTTTGATGCGCGCAATCGCGTCATTGCGAGGAGACCGAAGGGGCGACGAAGCAATCCAGGGCCCCTTGGCAAAAAACTGGATTGCTTCGCTTCGCTCGCAATGACGGAGTGTTGTATGCCCGACCTCGCCGATCTGTTTCCCGGCTTCGCCTCGCACTGGATCGACACATCGATCGGCAAGATCTTCGCGCGCAGCGGCGGCAACGGGCCGCCGCTTCTGCTGCTGCACGGCTATTCCGAAACCAACGTGATGTGGCATCGCGTGGCGCCGGCGCTGGCCGCGCGCTTCAGCCTCGTCATGCCGGACCTGCCCGGCTACGGCTGGTCGGCGGTGCCGGAGGCCGACGACAAGCACGCGCCTTACGACAAGCGCTCGATGGCCAAAGTGATGGTCGAAGTCATGGAGAAACTCGGCCACGTTCACTTCCGCATGGCCGGGCACGACCGCGGCGGCCGCGTGGCCTATCGCCTCGCGCTCGATCATCCCGGCCGCGTCGCGCGCATGGCGACGCTCGACATCGTGCCGACCTACGACATGTGGCACGGCATGGACCGCAACATGGCCATGAAGGTCTGGCACTGGCCGTTCCTGGCGCAACCGGCGCCGCTGCCGGAAATGCTGATCTCAAAGGCGCCGGTCGAGTATCTCGAATGGAAGATGGCGAGCTGGACCAAGCGCAAAGACTTGTCCTGCTTCGACCCGCGCGCGCTCGATCATTATCGCACCGCCTTCGCCAACCCGCTGCGCATCCATGCGCACAGCGAGGATTACCGCGCCGGGCGCTACGCCGACCTCGAAAACGACGAGGCCGACCGCGCCGCCGGCAAGACCATCGGCTGTCCACTGCTGGCGCTGTGGGGCGGCGTCGGCATCGCCAACGAGAGCGGCGGGCCGCTTGCCATCTGGCGGCAATGGGCGCCGCAGGCGCAAGGCCAGGTGATCGATTCCGGTCACTTCCTCACCGAGGAGAACCCGGAGCCGACGGCCGCCGCCTTGCTTGATTTCTTCGCCGCCACCTGATTGTCATGCTGCACGGCCGCCCCAGGTGCGGCCGACAGTCAGGAGTTCTGCGGTATGCATCCCGTGCTTCGCCTTTACGAGGACGTGCTGTCCAGCGCCGAGAACGTCGAGTTCAGGCTGGCGCCGCTGCCGCGCTTCATCTTCGTTGCGCATGGCAGCGCTACCATCGACGGCAAGGCGCTCGCCGCAGGCGACGCCTGGCAGGGCGACACCGGCACGGTGGTGAAGCCGGGCAAGGACGGTGTCACTTGCTGGCGCTGGGAACTCGCGCGCGGCGACCGGCCGAGCACGATTGCTTGCGCGCCCGGCATGAGCACGCACGAGAAGCTGTCGTCTTATCTCGAGACCATGCCGAAGGGCGAGTTGCTGATGCGTGGCGACAGCGTCGCCTTTCCGCCCGG
>Ga0134124_10000352_pt1 | contig 39869 bp, 29 predicted proteins | sample KB304_FD_96880 | JGI IMG/M metagenome (GOLD analysis project Ga0134124, IMG submission 96880) | Terrestrial soil microbial communities without Nitrogen fertilizer from Kellogg Biological Station, Michigan, USA - KB3-0-4 | ecosystem: Environmental > Terrestrial > Soil > Unclassified ... | reverse complement strand
TACAGAAAAACCCGATACTTCAGGCGTTCCGGGCAGGCGAAGGCTTGAAGGCGTCACGGATTCGGGGGCATTGTAAAAGTATTGTAAAACAGCGTGTTATATCCCTTATTTCCGGAGCGTTTCTATATAATGGGTAAAATGGCGCTGCATGTCCCCCAGCCGGTTAATCCGGATACGCCGCGCGTAAACGAGGTTATGTTCTGCTCAAAAGTCCCGGAATATACGTTCCTGGATTGCTAAAAGGAGAAGTTATGCCGCATCACCCTCCCGCAAGTCACCCCCTCCATCCTCTCGGGACCGGAGCCCGTGTTCTTCTGTCGAGCGTTTTCGGTCCCTACGGCCGGGATGATGAGTATGGCAGTCGCAAAATCAACCCGATGGAGCTGTACCAGAATCAGGTCACCCGCCTCCAGGGGGGGGTCTCACTCCGGATGTTCCACCGCTCTTTCGGGCTCGTGATGATCAAGGACAACATCGATGCTCCCTGCACCCTGCTGGATTTTCCCACCCTTGAACGCTTCACCGAAGAAATCCGCCGACAGAGCTACGACGTCATCGGCATCAGCGGGATTATCGCCAATGTCGGCAAGGTGGCAAAGATGTGCGAACTGATCCGCCGGTATCAATCGGGAGCAACAATTGTCATCGGAGGACACATCGCCAACAAGGAACGACTGGACCAGCTGATCGATGCGGACCTCATCGTCCGCGGCGAGGGAATCCGCTGGTTTCAAAGGTATCTCGGCCAGGACGACCGGGCACCGATCAAGCACCCCACGGTCCTGTCGGGATTCGGCGCCAGGATCATGGGTATCGACATCGGCGACGGTCCCGACCGGACGGCGGCGATCCTTATCCCTTCAGTCGGCTGTCCCATGGGGTGCAACTTCTGCTCGACATCCGCCCTGTTCGGCGGGAAAGGTAAATTCATCAATTTCTACGAGACCGGTGATGAGCTCTTCAGCGTCATGTGCGAGATTGAACGAAAACTGAAGGTGAACTCCTTCTTTGTTCTCGACGAGAATTTCCTGCTGCACAGAAAACGGGCCCTAAGGCTCCTGGAACTGATGGAGGCGCACGGCAAGAGCTGGTCACTCTCCGTATTCAGCTCGGCTCGGGTCCTGAGATCCTATACGATGGATCAGCTGCTGGGGCTGGGAATCGGTTTTGTCTGGATGGGTCTTGAAGGAGAGGAGAGCGCCTACGACAAGCTCAAGGGGGTCGATACGCTCGGCCTTGTACAACATCTGCAGGCAAACGGCATCCGGGTCCTCGGGTCATCCATCCTCGGCCTTGAAGATCACCGGCCGGAAGAAATGGAGGCGACCATCGAATATGCCGTCCGCCATGACACGGTCTTTCACCAGTTCATGCTCTATACGCCGATTCCCGGAACGCCCCTTTACGAGAAGCACCAGAGGGAGGGAAACCTGCTGCCGGAATCCGAATTCCCCTTTGCCGATGCCCATGGGCAGTACCGCTTCAATTACCGTCATCCCCATATTGAAAGCGGGAAAGAAGAGACCTATATCCTCGATGCATTCAGGCGGGACTTCGAGGTCAACGGCCCCAGTCTGCTGCGCCTGATCCGGGTCCTCCTGAACGGCTGGCAGATGCACAAGCACCATTCTCTGCGGGTTCGGAACCGTCTGGACCGGGAGGCTTCACCGCTCCGCTCCACCTATGCCGGCGCCGTCTGGGCCATGAAGAAGTATTATCACACAAATCCGCAGCTCCGGGAAAAGGCGGAAAGGCTTCTTGCGGATATGTACGCCGAATTCGGCTGGAAAGCGCGCCTGGCGGCCCCGCTATTAGGCCGGTATATCCGGCACCGTCTGAAGAGAGAGGAAGAGCGTCTGGCAGCAGGGATGACCTATGAACCCAGTTCTTTCTGTGAAAACAATGCGGCTGCCCTGGCCCTGAAAAAGGGCCCTGTCGCCACACGCGAGACCGGCACCAGGCAGCTGCACCCCATGCCGCAACCTGCCTGGCAACAGTAAGACGGAACAGAATATGTTATCCTTCCGAGAGTAACGAGAAGACGGACGGAAGAAGGGATTAGCATGACCCTTCTTCCGTCCTGCACCTTTCACCTTTCCCGCAAAAAACGTGTCATGTAAATTGACATCGGACACAAAACCATTACGCTTCATAAAGCCGCATGTATCGGCCCTCCGCGGAGCCAACCTCCGCCGGATACCAAAACAGGCAATAAAATTTTTGCACCCCCCCACTGCAAACAGCACTCACAACACATTGATTACATGTTGTTTTTTTAGGCATTGTAATTGCTTAAATATTTATAGAGTTTAGGAGGATCAAAACAATCAAAGGAGATGATACCATGAACAATATCCAGAAATTGCTCTCAATGAGCGCCATTACCCTACTCGTTGCCGCATGCGGCGCCGAGGATCCGACCCAGTCAGGCTTTAGTCAAGGTCTGGGCAAGACTGTCATTACCGGGCAGGTTCAGCAGGGGAACGTCAAGGATGCCCAGGTGTTTCTCGACCTGAATGACAATGGCGTGCTGGATGCCGGTGAGCCCACGGCCACAGCTCCTACCGACGCGCAAGGAAATTTCACACTGCCCCTGACCAGCGCGGATGCAGCCAAAATAACTCCATCATCCAAGATTGTCAGCATTGGAGGAACGGATACGTTAAACCCCGCCGTCAAGGTGGGCCTGCTCGTTTCTGAAGTCCCCGACCTTACTGCCGGCAGTGCAACCGCAACCGCAGCCGCAACCACAACCATAACCAAGCACATAACGCCGGTGACTACGCTGCTGGCTATGGCGCCGGACGCGGATACCAAAGGCAAGCTGAAAGACGTCATAAAAGAGCTGGGGGGCAGGGATGATTGCCTGATCGAAGGATCGTCCCAAGCGGTCATCGCCCTGACCAAGAGCACTGAAATGGTCCTGACCACCCTCCAAACGTCATCCGGCGATGATAAAGGCGGCAGGGACCTGGCTCGAAATGCGGCAAGGGAAATGGCCAGATCACTCTCGGGAAAAACCGCACACGAATTAACGGATACCTCAACGATCGCCACCACCCTTTCCAACGCCTCCGGGACAGCCGTGGCCCAGACCCCGACAGCCACACAGTTGAATGTTAATGGCGCCGACCTCGTTGCGGAGTTGAAAACCGGAAGTCTGGAAGTTGCAAACGCGGTCAAGGGCAGCTCAGGTTCAGGTTCTCTGGAAACCACCAAAGGGAAAAGTGAAGCTGAAGTCATGACAGAAAAAGTAAAAGGGCAGATTACTGACGCGGTTAACACGGCCAACACCAATATAAAACAAGAGGCTTCGCCGAACAAAGGTAAATGATCAGAAGTCGCACAGCACGGTTGACCTGACGGAAAGCCGCAGGCTGCGCTTGGTATAACTATTAACTGATTCAAGATTCATAGACACAAGACCTCCGAGGATTTGACCCGGAAACGGGCCTGATAAAACCTCGGAGGTCTTACTTCAAGCAACACTCACACGGAGGTTTACATGTTCGGATTTGGCATGCCTGAAATGATCATTATTCTCGTTATTGTACTGGTGGTATTCGGCGCAGGAAAGCTCCCGGAGATAGGCGGCGCTTTTGGCAAGAGCATCAGGAACTTCAAAAGGGCCTCGGAAGGAAAGGACGAGATTGAAATTACTCCAAAGAGAGAAGCTGCCTGCCAGAAGGAAGCATGAATGACGGACGAAAAAGCGTGACTATTCTTATCGTCGAAGACAGTCGGACGCAGGCGCTGCAACTGCAGAACTTACTTATGCGGCATGGTTATGATGTTCTAGTCGCACAAAATGGCCGGGAGGGATTGGCAATTATCCGGTCGGTAATGCCCTCACTGGTCATCAGCGACATAGTCATGCCGGACATGGGTGGTTATCAGCTCTGCTCGACTATCCGGGCGGACGAGGCATTCAGATCCATTCCGGTCATGCTTCTCACATTACTTGAGAGCGTGAAAGACATGATTCTGGCGTTGGAGTGCGGTGCGGACTATTTCATCACCAAGCCATACAAGGAAGAGTATCTCATGTCAAAGATAGAGACCATCCTTTCCTTGACCAGTCATTCCGAGAGCAACCGAAGAGTCGTTGAAACCAGTATAAGATACCAGGGAGATGATTATACCATCAGTTCCGAAATTCCCAGGATCCTCAGCCTTCTCATCTCTACGTACGAATTATCCATCATCAAGAACCAGGAACAGCTGCATGCCCTCAGAGAGCGCATGCAAGCCGAGGAGGCACTCCTCGAGAGCCAGGAACGTTTTCGCAATATCCTGGAGTTTGCCCCGATTGGCATGGCCGTAGTGTCTCTTGAAGGCAATTTCAGAATGGTGAATCGCGCTCTGTGTGAAATTGTCGGGTATGAAAAGGAAGAACTGGAAAAACTGACGTTCCAGGAAATCACCTATCCCGACGATCTGGATGCCGATCTTGCCAATGTGCAACAGTTGCTCAATGGCAGCGTAAACTTCTACCAGAGGGAAAAACGGTACATCCGTAAAGATCAACAGGTTGTATGGATACAGCTTACCGCTTCTCTCCAGAGGGACAGCAGCGAATCCCCCCATTATTTCATTGCCCAGATCGAGAACATTTCCGAGCGCAAACGGAATCAGGAACAGATCCATAATCTGGCATACTACGATGTCCTCACCAAGCTTCCCAACCGGAGAATGCTGAAGGATCGGCTTAACCAGGTCCTTACCCAGGCAAAGCGTTTTGATCGATCCCTGGCGCTCATGTTCCTGGACCTTGATAACTTCAAGCAAGTTAACGATACCCTGGGCCATGATGCCGGAGATGAACTTCTGATGATTATAGCGGACCGGCTGCTTACCTGCGTTCGAAGCGGGGATACGGTTTGCCGGCAAGGCGGAGATGAGTTCATTATCGTACTGGCGGAAATATCCCATTCACAGGATGCTGAACTTGTCGCGGATAAAATTATCAGGGCCATAAATGCCCCGATCATTATTCAGGAAAATGTGTTGCGCGTCACCACGAGTATCGGGATAGCCGTGTACCCGCTCTATGGTGCCGATGATGCCGAGGCGCTGATGAAAAAAGCTGATATCGCCATGTATGAAACTAAGAATAAAGGACGAAACGGTTTCACAATCTACCAATCGAGTTAACCCGCCCTGCTTCGGGCAGGTATGGGACCGCCCCCGCAACCGGTACGGCAATACGCAGATTCTGTTTTAACGCTTCCCTCCGGAATATTTCAGCTTCCCCCTGCGCAAATCCCGCGTCTTCATCATCACAAAGATCACCGGCGTCATGATCAGCACATGGATTGCCGATGAGATCATCCCGCCGATCATCGGCGCGGCGATCGGTTTCATCACGTCGGCGCCGGTTCCCGAGGACCACATGATCGGTACCAGGCCCAGGAGCGCCACGGCCACGGTCATCAGTTTGGGGCGCAGACGCAGCACTGCGCCTTCGAAGGTGGCGTCGTAGATATCCTGCTCCGTGCATGGACCGTTGGCCAGCTTCTTGTCCAGCGCCTCGTGCAGGTAAATGACCATCACCACCCCGGTCTCCACGGCGATGCCGTAGAGGGCTATAAAGCCCACCCAGACCGCCACCGACATATTGTAGCCCAGGGCCGCCGTCAGATAGATCCCCCCCACCAGGGCAAACGGGACCGAAAGCATGACCATGCCGGCCTCCATGGCGGAGTAGAAGGTGAAGTAGAGCAGACAGAAGACCATAAGCATCCCGGCGGGGACCAGGAGCTTCAGGCGTTCCTTGGCGCGGATCTGGCTCTCCCACTGGCCGGACCAGGTCAGGTAGTATCCGGGAGGCAGTTTCAGGTGTTTCTCCAGGACCAGCTTGGCCTGGGTGACGAAACTGCCCATGTCGCGGCCCCTGACGTTGAGGAAGACGATCGAGCGCAGGAGTCCCCCTTCGCTGTTGATCTCAGGCGCTCCGGTGGTAACCTTCAGTCTGGTGACCAGGGAGAGCGGCACCTGGGTGGCGCCGTCCATGCCGGAAACCAGGATCTGCTGGATGGCCGGGATGCTGTCCCGGTACTCCCGCTGGTAGCGGAGGCGGATCGGGAAGCGGTTGCGCCCCTCGACCGTGGTGGAGAGTGTCTCACCCCCCAGGGCGGTCTCGATGATGTCCTGGATGTCTCCCACTCTTACGTTGTAACGGGCGGCCGCCTCGCGGTCGATGTCGATGTCGATGTAGCTGCCGCCGGTGACCCGCTCGGCCACCACGTCGGCAGCGCCGGGGATCGGCTTCAAAAGCCCCTCGGCTTGTATCGCCAGATCCTTCAGCACGTTAAGGTCCGGGCCCATGATCTTGACCCCCAGGTCGGTGCGCACCCCGGTGGAGAGCATGTTGATGCGGTTTATGATCGGCTGGGTCCAGCCGTTGCGCACACCGGTCTGCTGGAGCTTGCTGTCAAGCTCCGCCACGATGTCTGCTTTGGTTATCCCCTGCCGCCACTGTTCCCTGGGTTTCAGGATGATGATGCTCTCGAACATGGAGACCGGCGCCGGATCGGTGGAGGTTTCGGCCCGGCCGACCTTGCCGAGAACATGCTCGACCTCGGGCAAGCCCTTGATGATCGTGTCCTGCACCTGGATGAGGCGCTTGGCCTCGGTGATGGAGACGTTGGGGAGCGTGACCGGCATGTAGAGCAGCGACCCCTCGTCCAGGGGAGGCATGAACTCGCTCCCAAGGTGCATGAACAACGGAATGGCGATGCCCAGCGCCAGGATATTCAAGGCAATGGCAGCCTTCTTCCACTTCAGCGCCCAGCGGATGATCGGGGAATAGAGCCGGATGAAGAAGGTGGAGACCGGATTGGCGCTCTCAGGAGGCATCTTGCCTCGCATCAGATAATACATGAGGCAAGGCACCAGGGTGATGGCGATCAGGGCCGAGCCCATCATGGAGAAGGTCTTGGTGAAAGCCAGGGGATGGAACAGCTTCCCTTCCTGCCCCTCCAGCAGGAAGACCGGCACGAAGGAGAGGATGATGATCGCCATGGAGAAAAAGATGGGTCTCCCCACCTGTCCGGCCGATCTGATGATCACCTCGAGCCGCCGCTCGTGCCGCTCCTCCGGTGCAAGTTCCGAGAGGTGGCGGTAGCAGTTCTCCACCATGATCACGCCGGCATCCACCAGGACTCCGATGGCGATGGCGATCCCCCCGAGCGACATGATATTGGAGGTGACCCCCATCAGTTTCATGGTGATGAAGGCGATCAGTACCGAGATCGGCAGGGTCAGGACAATGACCAGCGCGCTCTGGAAGTGGAGCAGGAAGAGCAGTACCACCAGCGACACCACGATGGACTCCTCGGTCAGGGCCTTTTTCAGGGTGCCGACTGCCCGGGCGATCAGATCGGAGCGATCGTAGGAAACCTTGATCCCGACCCCCGGCGGCAACCCCTTCTCCAGTTCCCTGATCTTCATCTTGACCCGGCCAACGACGTCATTGGCATTCTCACCGTAGCGCATCACCACGATACCGCCCACGGCTTCACCCTGGCCGTTCATATCCAGCAGTCCCCGCCGGATGGCGCCTCCCAGCTGCACGGTCCCCAGGTTCTTCACACAGATGGGGGTGCCGCCCTGTTCGGAACGGACCACGACATCCTCGAGGTCGGATACCGACTGGACATAGCCCCGCCCCCGGATCAGGTACTCGGCGTCGGCCTGTTCCAGCAAACGTCCGCCTGCGTCCTTGTTAGAGCGTTTGACCGCCTCCATGACCTGACCGGTGGAAACCTTGTAGGCAAAGAGCCTGTTCGGATCGAGATCGATCTGGTACTCGCGGACAAAACCGCCGATGGAGGCCACCTCGGCCACCCCCTGGACGGTGCTCAACTGGTAGCGCACGAACCAGTCCTGCAGCGTCCGGAGCTGCTCCAGGTCGTACCCCTTTCCCTCGATGGTGTACCAGAAGACATGTCCCACGCCGGTGCCGTCCGGGCCAAGCGTCGGCACGACTCCCGGCGGGAGCAGTGAGGAGGCGTAGTTGAGCCGCTCCAGCACCCTCGTCCTGGCCCAGTAGATGTCGGCCTTGTCATCGAAGATGACGTAGATCATGGAGAACCCGAAGGCCGAGGAGGCCCGCACCGCCCGGACCTGCGGCAGTCCCTGCAGGTTTACCGCCAGCGGGTAGGTGACCTGATCCTCCACCACCTGCGGGGAACGGCCGGGGTAGTCGGTGAAAACGATCACCTGATTGTCGGAGAGATCCGGGATTGCATCCACCGGGGTCTTGAGGATCGCCCAGACGCCCCAGGAGATGATCAGGGCGAAGGTCATCAGCACGATGACGCGGTTACGGGCGGAGTAGTCGATGATTCGTTCGATCATGTAAACCTCGGGGATTGGAAACCAGGCCGGTTAAATGAACTTACTCTGTAGACTATAGCGTGAATGTTTTTCCGCGCAAGAGAGAATGCCGATATTTACCGGCCTGTCGGGTATCATCCCGCTATTGTTCAAAACCCGACCCGCAGGCCGACAACGGCGCTGTGGCTGACATAGTCCATCTCGAATTTACGTCCGCCGGCTTCGGTGAACCTGGGTCTGGCGCTGCTGAAATATCGATAGCCTAGATCGAGATTCAGGTGATCCGTCAACGCCAGATCAACTCCACCCCCCACCTGGTAGGCAAAGACAACGGCCGAGCCGCTACCCATCGGCTGGCCGGTCACCTTGAAGTCGGAGGCCTCGAAACGGGCGGCACCTGCGCCGAGTCCGAAATAGGGCGAGCACCGGCTGCCGTCGTGGAGGACGCCAAAAAGGTTGAACAGCAGGCTGTCTGCCGTCAGGGTGCCGCTCCCCTTGAAGCTCCCTTCGACAAACTTCACCTTGTCGAGCGGGTTGCCGCGCCTCGTATATTCGAGCTCGGCCCTCCCCTCTCCTGCAGCATTGCCCGGCTCAAAGTCCCAGCCAAGAACAGCGCTCCCCTGCGGAGCGGGTTTAAAGGCAAGGCCGAGATCCCCCAGATTGTCAGAGCCTTTGGCGGCCATCAGCGCGTTTCCCCCGAAAAACGCTCCGACGTAGGGGCCAGAGTGTTGTGCAATGGCCGGTCCGCGGAACAGGAGAGTCAGGCAGATGGCGATCAGTATCCGGCAGGTCCGATTCATGTAATCCCTTCCTGGTAGTAAATAATAACGTATGAGAACTACGGCACCGTAATCGTCACTTTTTCTGTCTTGTCGCCGAAAGTGGCCGTAAGCGACGCCAGGCCGCTATCGACCGCCACGACCTGTCCCGGCTGATTCTGACTGTCGGCCGGGATAGCGACGTTCGGGTTGTCGAGCGTCCAGGTGGTAAACTCGGTCACATCCCTGCTGGTGCCGTCACTGTAGCTTGCCAATGCCGTGAAAGCCACCTGATTACCGGCACTGATGGCGGAAGGCCCCGTAATGGTCAGGCTCTGCAGTAAGCGCGTCGAAACAGTGACGGTGGCTGGAAACTGGGCGGTTATGCCGCCGTAAGAGGCACTGATGGTGGTGATACCCGCAGCTGCCCCTTTGACCCGTCCTTTGTTTGCAAGGTCGGTATTCCCGACCGTGGCTATCGTCTCGGCACGGGATGTCCAGTCGGCGTCGGCGGTCACATCCTGAACCTCGCCGTCATTGAAGGTGGCTTGCACTTTGAGGCGGCTGCCGGTGCCGGCAACAAGATCAAGAATGGCCGGGGATATCGTAATGAACTGAAGCTGTGGAGCGGTAACCGACAGGGTGGTTGCGGCGGTCACCGTACCGGATTTGGCGGTAACCGTGGTCGGAGTTGATTGCGGCGTTACCGCGAGAGGGTTCAGCCACGCCAGGTTGCCTCCCGGTGTAGTCACCGTTACGATGGAGGTATTGACAGGAGACCAGGCAACCGCACCGGTGATGTCCCTTATGCTGCCGTTGCTGAAAGTTCCTTTAGCAGTTATGCGGCCGACGGTGCCCTTTACCAGTGTAACTGTGGCCGGGGTGAGAGTTATGCCGGTCAGATTGCCGCCGGTAACCCTGAGGTTCGATGTTCCGGGGACGCCGTTCAGGGATGCAGTGATCGTTGTCGTTCCCTGCAAGAGCGTTGAAACCGTCCCGCTGCCGTCGATCGTGGCAATGGTTGTGTTGGACGAACTCCAGGTCGTCTGGGAGGTGATGTCGGGTTTCGAACCGTCGGAATAATTCCCGACGGCCTTGAAATTCCCGGTGGACAGGGTCAGGATCGACGGATTGGCCGGCGTGACCGTAATCGATTGCAACACCGGCTCCGTGACGGTCAGCAGCGTACTGCCGACGGTACCGTCAAAGAAGGTCGCGGTAATCGTCGTCGTGCCGACTGAGACGGCTTGAACGAAGCCCTTGCCGGAAGCGGAGTTGCTGACGGTTGCCACGGCAGGAGCACTCGAAGCCCAGTCGGCATCGAAGTTCAGGTCCTGGGTTGTCCCGTCAGAGAAGGTGCCGCGTGCTGTTAATTGGGTGGTCAAACCCTTGAAGATCGACGGTGCGGCGGGGGTAATCGTCAGGGATGTGACGGTTGCCGGGCTTACCGTCAACGTAAAGACAGCCGATACCCCCCCTGCGGTCGCGGTCAGAATGGCGGTCCCCGGGCCAAGGGCGGTCACCCGGTTTGGGCTTGCCGCAGTTACGAACCCGGCCACGGTCGGGGAACTGCTTGACCAGACCACCTGATCGGTAATGTCGCGGGTGAACGACCCTGAGAAGTTACCTTTTACCGAAAGTGTGGTGGAAGTGTGTGCGGCGATGGCCGGGGAAACAGCACTGATCTCGATCGAAGTCAAGGGAGTGAAATCGTTGTTTCTGGTCGGAGTTCCGTTCCATCCGCAGCCGGATACCAGCAACAGCATAACAATACCTGACCATATCAGGTTAAACATGCGACCCCTCCAGGGACCAAAAGATAAATCGTTTAATTACACTGGATGGGCAGCAGCGTCAAGGTTCGAAAGACTAAGGATGAATTATGAAGGATGAGGGATGAGTCATGACATTTCATCCTTCATAATTCATCCTTCATACCCGCCTCTTCATCCTTCATAATTGTTTCTTGCCCGGGACAGTATTCGGTCGGCTCGCTCCCGACGATGTAGTATTCATCCCGTTGCACCGGACCGTCGCCGGTCGCGGGGCAGCCTGTCGCGGGGTCGATGGCGATGGAAACGACCGTATCAGGCTGAGGGAAATCAGCGGCCGGTTTCGCCGCCACGGCCTTGCGCATGAAGCGCTCCCAGATCGGAGCGGCAACGGCGCCGCCGGTAAAGCCTTTCCCCCCCGGCCGCGGCTTGTCATATCCCACCCAGACCCCGGTGACGACCTTCGGGGTATAGCCGATGAACCAGGCGTCCCGGTAATCATCGGTGGTGCCGGTCTTCCCGGCGGACGGATTGGCCTGGCTGAATTTCTTGAGAGACTTGGCGGTACCGTACGTCATGACGTCTTTCAGCATCTGGGTAGTGACAAAGGCGGTCGCCGGAGCAAGAACCGGGGTAACTGCCGGAGGATTCTCGGTCCATGTCCGACGGGTCCGATCATAAATCCGGATTATGACCCTGGCTTCCGGCCGCACACCACCGGTGGCCAGGGGCGAGTACGCCAGAACCAGGTCATTCAGGGTGACTTCGCCGGTGCCCAGCGCCAGGGAGAGGCCATTTTCGGCAGATTGCGGCAGCCCCATCTTTCCGGCAAAATCGACAAAATTCGGAATTCCGACGGCATCCAGCAGTTTTACCGCAATGACGTTGTTGGAGTGGGCCAGGGCCTGCCTGAGGCTTTGTCTCCCGTAGAGTTCCCGGCCATAGTTCAGCGGTTTCCAGGTTTCATTATTGCCCCGGTTATAGGCAACCGGCGTATCATCCAGAATGCTGCCGGCCGTAAAACCCCTTTCCAGCGCGGCGGCATAGATCAGCGGCTTGATGGCCGAGCCGGGCTGACGCCGGGCAAGGAAGGCGCGGTTATAGGAACTCTGGACAGCATCGACTCCGCCCACCGCCGCCAGCACATCCCCGGTGGCCGGGTCAAGACAGACCAGCGCCCCCTGGAGCTCTGGGGAAATTCGCCTGACTCCGTCACTCAGAGCCTGTTCCGCCTGCTTTTGCAGGTTCAGGTCCAGGGCCGCGGTCACTTCCAGCCCCCCCTGCTCGGTGATCTCGACTCCATACCGCTCGATCAGTTTGCTCCGGATATGGGCAAGATACTGCTGCGCCTGTCCGGATTTGATCACCGCTGCCGGATGGGCCCGCAATGTCTGTCTCTGCCGGGGAGTGATCATGTTCAGTTCCACCATCCGTTTGAGGACCACGTCCCGCCGCTCCGTAACCTTGGCCGGTTTCCCGAGCGGATTGTAGCGGGACGGATTTTTTTGCACGCCGGCCAACTGGGCACACTCGGCGTCAGTCAACTCTTCCGGGCTTTTATCGAAATAGAGCCGGGCCGCCTGGGCGATGCCCCAGGCCCCGTTTCCGTAATAGATTTCATTGAAATACATCTCAAGAATCTGTTTCTTGCTGTATTTCTGCTCAAACTCGATGGCCATGCGGGCTTCATCGAACTTCCGCTCGATGGTTTTTTCGCCGGACAGGTACCTGTTCTTGATCAGCTGCTGGGTGATGGTCGACCCCCCCTCGGCCAGTCTCCGCTTGACGACATCCTTCACCAGGGCTCGGGCAATCCCGCGAAAATCTATCCCGTTATGTTCGTAAAAACGGGCATCTTCAACGGCCACCACGGCATTTTGCAGAAAAACCGGGATGCGGTCGATGGAGACCCAGTACCTCTTCTCCGGCAGGATCCGCCCGACAAACCGTCCCTGATTGTCAAAAACCTTGATGGAGGTATAGCCGGTCGGCAAGATGGGATAGGTAACAAAATTTTCCTGGGAATTGGCCGGTGCAAACAGGATCAATACCAGGAGAATACTCGATACGATATGATATGATGTCTTCTTCAGAAACGGGGATACGTGGCAAACCAAGTTGTTGTTACTCCTTCATCGAGAGTGGCATGTACCGTTTTGGGGAAAATACCGCGATGGCTTAATGTAATTCGGGCGCCCTCATGGGCTTATGGGGGTTCCGGGCGGTTATGCGGCGATCATGGTTTCAAAAATCTCTTCTCCAGGAAATCCGTAACCTCGATAACATTGTTCAAATCAAGAACCGGAACGTCGATCTCCAACGTGGCGTTGCTGGCCACGGCAATAAGGGTCGGATCATGCTGCGCGCCGCGGCAGAGCAGGGTCGTGCTCCGCTCGCTGCGGTGCACCTCGATTTTCGGCAGATCGCCCAGCTTGAAGCCCTCGGTCAAAACCAGGTCCACATCTCCGAAATAGGTGGTAATCAGCTGGCCGACAGGTGGAGAGGCGTCATGCAACTTCACCAGCGCGAGCTTCTCCTGGGACGAGATGAGCACCGTATCCGCTCCGGCGGCGGCCATCCGGTAGCTGTCCTTTCCCGGGTGGTCGATGTCGAAACGATGGGCATCGTGCTTGATGACCCCGACCCGGTAGCCGCGCTTCTTTAATTCGGATATCACTTTTTCCAGCACCGTCGTCTTGCCGGTACCCGATTTGGCCACGAAGGATACCGCCGGAACTCTCTTCACCGCGCCGGCCGGAGTACCGGCGCAATCCGACGGGTCCCCCTGGAGCTTGGCCACGGTGTGGGGAACCGCAGGCCAGACCGCTTCAAGATTCTCCACCGCACCCTTCGGGCTCCCGGGGAGGTTGATGATCAGGCACTTTCCACGTATTCCGGCAATCGCCCTGGAGATCATGGCGTGGGGGGTCTTCTCAAGGCTCCTGGCCCGCATGACCTCGCCAAAACCGGGTATGACCCGATCCACGACCCTGAGGGTCGCGTCAGGTGTGACATCACGGGGAGAAACCCCGGTTCCGCCGGTGGTGAGGATCAGGTCGAACTCTCCGCAGTCGGCCCATTCCCTGAGTTTGCTGACTATAAGCTCCGTTTCGTCGGGAATGATTTCGGTCCGGCCGGTGTCCACGGCTCGTTCCGCGAGCCACGAGGAGAGCGCGGGGCCGCTGGCATCGGCCCGCTCGCCACGGGAACCCTTGTCGCTTAATGTCAGAATTGCAGCTTTCATATTCGATCCTCTTTGCTGATTCATTTCTACCATTCGATCAGGTAATCGGCTATGGCTGAAGTGGCATTTTTCAAGCCCAGCTCGGGAATTTCAGGAAGAATCACCTTGTAGCCCAAACCTTCGATGCCCTCCAGACGCTCGGGAATGCCATGCTTGACCGCATGCCAGGTACCGGCCAGTGCCACGAGCTTTCGGCCGGGATGCATCTTGTGGTCTTTGGCGATAGCCATGGCCATGCCGCTGTTACGCACCGCCTGCGCTTCGCAGAAATAGGCAAATACTTTTCCGTTAGCCTCATGTTTGAAAACCTCCTGGAATGTGCTCCTGAGGAACTCGGTCTGGGGTTTGTTGAGGTCGCAGGCGATCCCGAAGGGGAGATTCTTCCGCTCTTCAGGCGTAAGTGAGGCAAATCCCTGCCGTGCCACTTTGATGACGATCTCTTTCGGAATATTGAGGGCAATCATCGGAATATGATTGTCGCGGGCAAAGATGAAAATATCCCTGTACATGGACCAATCGTACGACCAGTTCCTGGCATAAACCGCCTTGAAGCTTTCTTCCGACATCCTCCCTTCTATCCAGTCGTCAAGATGACCCTGGTAGTTCGCCTGAAACATTTCCAGCCCGATTGCCAGAGGGATCTTTTTCTCCCGGAGCGAACGGATTACATCGAGTTCCATTTCATGAGTTGTTCTGTTGTCATGGGTCTCGGCGACGAAAATGACATCCGAACCTTCCAGGTCCGCCATCATCCGGGAAAAACTGACGGCAACCCTGTCGCTGAGACGAGTGATCACTTTACCTGCAAATGCATTGGCCGTAAAAGCGGCGCAGCATAAGAAGATGAGGAGCAATAGCATTGTTTTGCGCATGTGGCGTGCCTTCCTTACTCGGTTCATCATACCCGGGCATCACAGGTAGCATGTCTCGGGATTATAGCAAATATTTAAACTATAGTATAATTTTTCATAGTAAGGTGAATCATATCAGCGGCATCCGGAGGTGAAGTGTGGGACGCTTGTTAGTTCAGGTTGTACTGGTTCTCGCCGTTTCATGCAGGGCATATGTCGCATCCGCCGCATGGCAGGAGCCGGTAATCGAGCGGCAGGACATAGCGGTCACCCTGATGCCGTCGGACCATCTCCTGATCGGCAGGAGTACGATCACCTTCGCCGCGGACACGCGGAGGGTTTCCCTGAGACTCTCCCCGGCGGCAAAAATCGACTCCGTCATGATTTCCGATGCGAAAATCCCCTTCTCTTTTGCCGGGGGCGCCCTTTCCCTGGATATTCCCGAAGAGGCCGGGCATGGGAAGGTGGTGGTAACCGTTGCCTACCGCGCGCTCTTTAACGACCCGTTGCCGCTGCATGCCGGCAGCAGTGAGGACCCGACGTATGGGGTAAACGGAGCCATCACCACCCAGGGGACCTTTCTCGGTCCTGGTGCCGGATGGTACCCGGTACCGCCGTCAACGCCGCGAAAGCGATCGGTCCAGGTCGCGGCACCTGCGGGAACGGAGGCTGTAACGGCCGGGCGAAGGGTGTCGAGAGGACAGAAGGGCGACGTCTCGCTCTCTTCATGGGAGGAGGTGCGGCCGGTCGGGAGGCTCTCCCTGTGCGCCGGTCCCTACCGGATCGAGGAGAGACGGGTGGCCGGGGTGGACCTTTATACCTACTTCTACCCGTATAACGCCTCCCTGGCGTCCCGCTACCTGGATGCAGCCGCCGGCTACCTCAAGTTCTACAGTGAACTTTTCGGCCCCTACCCCTTCGAAAAATTCGCCGTTGTGGAAAATTTCTTCCCGACCGGTTACGGTTTTCCCTCCTTCACCCTGCTCGGCAGCTCGATCATACGGCTCCCGTTCATTATCGACACCAGCTTTCCCCACGAGATCGCCCACTCCTGGTGGGGTAACGCAATCCAGGTGGATCAGAGCGAGGGGAACTGGTCGGAGGGGCTGGTCACCTACCTTGCCGACTACCTGTTGAAAGAGAGGCGCTCGACCGCGGAGGGGCGTGACTACCGGATGCAACTGCTCACCGATTATGCCGCGCTCGTGGCGCCGGAACTGGACTTTCCGCTTTCCGGCTTCACCAGCCGCGTCGATCCGGCCTCACGTGCCATCGGTTTCGGCAAGGGAGCCATGGTTTTCCATATGATCCGGAACGAGATCGGCGACCGCGCCTTCTTTGGCGCTTTGCGGAACATCTGCCTTGAGAGGCTCTACGGTTCCGCAACCTGGGGCGATCTTGAGCGCGCTTTCTCCCGAAGCTCCGGCAGGGACCTCTCTTCTTACATGAAACAGTGGCTTATCCGCCCGGGAGGGCCGGGTTTGGCCTTATCCAGGGTGTCCCGCCGCCGCGAGGGGGCGGGGTGGACGGTTTCCGGCATGATCATGCAGACCCCGCCATTTTACGATATGCGGCTGCCGCTCAGGCTGGAGACGGACGGCCCCCCGGTCCGGGAGCTTCTTCGGGTCGCCGACGGGGCGACCCCGTTCAGTATCTACAGCCCCACGGAGCCCCGGCACCTGCTCCTCGATCCCGATGCGGAAGAGTTCCGGTTACTCGCTCCGGACGAGATACCCGCGACCGTCAACAGTATCAAGGGTTCGAAACGGCTTCTCGCGGTCATGACCGGGGAGTGCCGTTCCGGGGAGGAGACCTTCAGGCGCCTGCTGGAGTCTCTGGGAAAGGGAGAGGTTGCGGTGATCAGGGAGGATATGCTCGATACGGAGCGCTTGCAGGGGCACGACCTGATGTTTTGCGGAATTCCGAAACAGCGCTCGCTGTTGCCCCCGTTTCCCAAGGGAACCACCCTTCACGGCACCAGTTTTTCAATCAATGAAGTCGTGGTGAATGCCCCGGACGGCCTGCTCTTCCTGGTGGCGCAGTATCCGGATCAGGCGAGGCGGATCGCAGCCGTTTTCCAGCCGCTCTCCGAGGCTGCGGCCGACCGGTACGCTCCCAAGATCACACATTACGGCAAATACGGTTTACTCGTTTTCAGCGGCGGGGCAATCCGCTACAAGGACATTCCCCGACCTTCCGCCGGGGGCATCGACGTCGGCTTCCAATAGCCAGGGGAACAAAACTTTGCAACGGAAAGGAACCGTACCGGCATGACAATCAAGGCGCTCACCTTCGACGTGTTCGGCACCGTGGTGGACTGGCGCACCACCATCATCGACGAGGTATCCCGTCTCGGCGGGGCGAAGGGCAATAACATCGACCCGGCCGGGTTCGCCGATGCCTGGCGTGCCGGCTACAAGCCGGCGATGGACCGGGTCCGGAGAGGGGAACTGCCATGGATGAATCTGGATGCGCTTCACAGAATGCTCCTCGACCGCCTCCTCAGGGAATTCGGCATTTCGGGAATGACCGAAACCGAAAAGGAGCGGATAAACCGGGTCTGGCATCGGCTCAAGGCGTGGCCCGACTCCGTGGGCGGACTGGCAAGGCTGCGCAAACGTTTCATCGTTGCGGCGCTCTCCAACGGCAACATGTCCTTGCTGACGAACCTGTCAAGGAACGCGGGCCTGTCCTGGGACCGCATACTGTCGGCGGAACTGGCGGGGCATTACAAGCCGGACAAGGAAGTGTATCAGATGGCCGCCGATCTCTTGAAGCTGCGGCCGGGGCAGGTCATGATGGTGGCGGCGCACAAGGAAGACCTGCGGGGCGCTCAGGCAGCCGGATTCAAGACGGCTTTTGTCCTGCGTCCCCTGGAATACGGACCGGCAGGAAGCCCCGATCCGGAACCGGACCCGGCTTTCGACATCATTGCCCGTGATTTCAATGATCTGGCTGAAAAACTTGGTGTGTAGTTGCAGCAAAAACCCGGCAGTTGCTTAAAATGTCACGGCAGGATCAATAATTAATAATGCGTCGTCTGTAACCGGCAGGGGGGAAATGATGAACATGCCGAGCTTGTTTCATAGAGTAACTCCTAGAACAGCAGCAGTAATTACGTCTGCGTTTTTATTATGGGGATGCGGAACCGCGAACAACGATGCCCCCAGCCTGAACCAGTCGGGCAAACATCCGGAGGGCTGGGTTGCCTTCAACGGCGGGAATCATCGCGTGGTGTACCGCACCGCCCCCGACCAGTGTCCCCAGTGCCACGGGAAAGATTTTCTGCAAAAGGGGAGCAAGGGGGGCGTAGCCGGGGTGAGCTGTTCGTCCACCAGCTTCAACGGCATAATCTGCCATGCGAATGGCCATGTTCCCAGGCAGGCGCCCCATCCCCTCCCCTTTACCAATCCGGCCCTACATGGCCAGGCGGCAAAACAGGACCTGGTTTTCTGCATGGGGTGTCATGCCTCGACTCCGGGAGGCGCCGGCAGCAATCCACGGTTCAACGCCAAGATCGGCGCGTTGCTGAGCGGTTGCGAGGACTGCCATAATATCTATGCTGCGCATCCCTCTACTCCGCAGCCGGATTCGGCGCCATGGCGCGGAACGGTTACCCATCGCGACGCAAAAAACCTTTTCAACACCTGTGCTCTCTGCCATGGTGCCGATCTTGACGGCGTCGGCGGGGTAGGCCCGGCCTGTTCAAATTGCCACACCGCGGCATCGCCACTGACCGCGCAGAACTGCACCTCCTGCCATGGAAATCCTCCTTCGGGGACCGCCTATCCAGACATCACCGGCAGACATACCGCGCATAACGCCCTGATTCAGGTCACGGGTGTGTGCTCAACCTGCCACAACGGAGCGGGGATCGGTACCCTGAGCCATTTCAACAAAACAGTAAATATATCCATTTTGGCGACATACAACGCCAGGACGGGTGGTTTTGCACACTACACGAGTACCGGTCCATTGACTGATCCTGCAAACAACGGCGGCCAGTGCGCCAACGTAAGCTGTCATGGCGGGATTACCACCCCCCCCTGGCGTACGGGTACGATAAATCCGGCTTCCGACTGCTCATCCTGCCATCGGTCTAAAACTGCATCGGATCAGTTCAACAGCTATTTCTCCGGCAGACATGATCTTCACGTCCTGACCATCGGCCTGACCTGCACGGATTGTCACGATACCGGCAAGCTGGCCCCGGGTCATTTCGCAAATCTCGCAACCCCTGCCTTCGAGCAGGCTCCGTCTTTGACCATCAGGGACGCCGTCAATTATGCGAGCGGGTCCTGCAGTCCCAACAACACAGGGACAAACTTTTCAATAGGCTTCTGTCACACAGCACGATCATGGACCGCTCCATGAGCCAAAAGGAGTTGAACATGTCACGGATCTTCGGCACCGGTACCCGGCACATAATTAAGACCTTGATCCTTCCCCTGTTTCTGGCCCTTGTAACGGCGGGGTGCAGCAACAGCAACAATGGGGTGTCCCAGCCGCAGGCTCCCATAAATACGTCCGCATTTCTGACCCGCGCCCAGGAGAATCCGCTCTTCAGCAACCTGAGTTCCAGCGGGACCGGTTCCGTCACGGTGGATCCCGTCACCCGTAAAATCAGCGGGGTGATCGTCACCAATGGCATCATCGGCACTCAGGCCCATATCCACAGCGGTACTCCCGGGGTCGCCGGACCGGTTGAAATCCCTCTTGCCGGCGGTCCAACTGTCTGGACCATCCCTGAAGGGACTGTTATCTCCCTCGACCAGCTGGCCAAACTGAGCGCCGGAGAGCTCTACTTCAACGTCCATAGTGCAAGGTTTCCGGGAGGGGAGATTCGCGGCCAGCTTAACCAGCAAGTGCGGTCGGCATCACTCTCCGGGGCCAACGAGGCTCCCGCCCCGATTACTTCTTCCGCCACAGGGAGCGGTGTTCTGGCGCTTGACCCGTTAACCAGGAGGGTTAGCGGTTATGTCAGAACCTCCGGAATCTCCGTGGTTGATCCGGCCAGCCCGAAAAGACAGGCCCATATTCACCTCGGGGCGCCCGGCACAGCCGGTAACGTGATTGTCCCCCTTCAGGAGACATCCCCCGGAAGCGGCTTCTGGATGGTGCCGACAGGTGCGGTTTTGACCCTTGACCAGGTTGCCGCCTTTAACGCCGGAAATCTTTATTTTAACGTGCACAGCGAGGCGAACCCCTCGGGAGAGATCCGAGGCCAGATCGTACGGGCCACGCTGACCGTAAAGACCGCCCAATTAACCGGTGCCCAGGAGACTCCGCCGATTGATACCCCGGCAACCGGCACCGGGATCGCGGTAGTAAACTCCATTACCTGGGAAGTTTTCGGGGGTGTCAGAACCGCCGGGATTAAGGGGACTTTAGCCCACATTCATGACGGTGACGTTGGAACAGGGGGCGGGGTCATCGTCCCCCTTGCCGAGACTCCCGCCGGCAGTGGTGTCTGGCTGACGGGGGACTTCAAAACCCTGCCCGTCTCGCCAACGGACGAACTGGCGAGGTTCAATGCCGGCGGACTCTATTTCAACGTCCATAGCACTGCTCACGGAAGCGGCGAGATCCGCGGCCAGATCAACATCGCCGGCCCGGTCTTCACTCTCGACGGCGGGACGCCTTCAACAGTTCCGGTAACTCCCGCTCCCCCCCAGCAGGTAGATGTCGTCTTCCCGTCTCATGGGGTGTCGTTCTCGAACCATGTTCAGGCAATATTCGACACGTATTGTATCGCCTGTCACTCCACCGGCGGGATCGCCGGGTTCCTACCCCTGACGACCGGAGTATCTTACGCGAATCTGGTCAATGTCCCGGCCGTGAAACCGCTCTTACCCGGTATAAGGGTGATACCCGGTGACTCCTCCAACAGTGTCCTCTACAAGAGAATAATTGAAGAAGGACTTCCGGACCAGAGCCTGCGGATGCCCCAGGGAGGACCGTTCCTCGACACCTTGAATCCGAGCGCAATTCCAGCAATCAAGGCCTGGATAGATGAGGGGGCGGCGAATAATTAACCTTCGATTTTTACTTGACGCAGGGCCTGTTCCATAATTTCGAGCAAAGGAGACTATCAATGAAACGTATGACAACGGCAATATCGGTAATAATCCTGGGAATGTTTGCAACTTCAGCGGGGGCGGTTCCTCCAGGCAAAACCGCCGAATGGGACGCACCCATGGGCAAGGTCACCTTCGACGGCAAGGTACATGCCGATAAGGGGCTTAAATGCCTGGATTGCCACTCGAAGATATTCAAGATGAAAAAGGGATCGACCGAGATGAAGATGGCCGACATAAACGCCGGCAAATTCTGCGGTGAATGTCATAACGGCAAAAAGGCCTTCGAAACCAACAATCCGGACAACTGCGCGAGATGCCATAAAAAGTGATAACTTCTCAGGTGTTGAGGCTGAAGGCTGAAGGATTATTCGATGAAATAATTGGAGTCTTCAGTCTTCAGCCTTCAGTCAATTAATCTGATTAGGCACCTAAGGTTTCTTGATGTCAAAATCGTGGCTGTGTGTAAAATCGGTACTGGAAATGACGGTAACGGCATTGCCGGCGTTGATGCTGGTGATCTGCGCCGGAGTTATGGTCACCGTATGGGTGTGGGGGGTCGTACCCGCTGAGGATGTTGTATAGACCACCTGCACACCCGCGGCCAGATCGGCGGCCTTGACCGTGATAGTATGAGTATGGGTGGTGAGGGAGGATGTTACGGATGTTACGATAAAATCCCCGTTTGCAAGAGCCGCCGCAGGGGTGCTGCTGCTTCCTCCACCACATCCGGTAAGTAACGCCACCAGAGGCAGGGCCGCTGTCGCCCCGCCTGCCACAAGAAGAAACTCACGCCTGTTCATGCCTCGTTTTTCCATGATTGTCTCCATTCATTTCCGGGCAACATCCCTGTCCCCGTTGTCAGGTTCCATCGGCGGCAAAGCCGAGGATGGTTAACATGCGATCCAGCAATTATCAAATAACTGTAGCACAGCATCGGGCGCATGCAAGCTGGCGTGATAGTAAAATAATGTCTGCCTGGTGATGGCCTGATATTGTGCCCGCACCCCGGGGGGATTTATTTGAATATCCATAGAAATAAGTAATATAATGGTCGTAAAGAGAACGGATTAACGCCAGATAACAGGAGATACGATCATGAGAATACTGAATAAAATATCGATAATCGGTGTGCTGCTCTCGGCCGTGTTCTATCTCGGCGCCTGCGGCGGCAGCAGCAGTACTACTACAGCAGTCAACCCGACCGGCAGCGGTTCCGTCACCCTTGATCCGGTCACGAAGAAGCTCAGCGGCTCTTTCACCGTCATGAATATGACCGGTACCACCGCCGCTCACATCCATGACGGTGCCGTCGGTGTGGCCGGAGGGGTAGTAGTCGGGCTCACCGAGTCTACGCCGGGCACATGGTCCGTTCCGGCGACCGCCATTGCCCTCACCGATGCCCAGATTGCACGTCTGCAGGCCGGCGCAAACTACGTGAACGTCCATACCGTCCTGAATCCGGGGGGCGAGATCCGTGGCCAGCTGATGCCGGACAGCGCCAATCCGAACAAGTTCAACGCGACCCTCGACCTGGCCCAGGAAGTGCCGACGCCCAAGACTCCGCTCGTAACCACATCCGGTTACTAGGCGGAGCGGTTCGTCCGCTTGTAATGCGGGAGAGTTGAAACGCAGCCCCCCGCCGGTTATTGCCGGCGGGGGGCTGCTGTTATTTTCAAGCATTCGGCCGGTATGTATGTCGTATCACTTGATTTTTGCCTATATTGGCATATTATCGGTTGATACATGAAACGGGGGGAAAATTAAATGGCAAAAGTTCTCATGCCGCTGGCGCGGGGTTTTGAGGAGATTGAGGCTCTGACCGTAGTTGACATTCTCCGCAGAGCGGAAATTGAGGTGGTGCTGGCCGGGCTGTTGCCGGGTCCGGTTGCCAGCGCCCGCAATGTCAGCGTTATCCCGGACACAACGATAGATGCTGTCAACGCCGGCGACTTCGATATGATCATCCTTCCCGGCGGACAGCCGGGTACCGACAATCTCAACGCGGATTCGCGCATTCACCCCCTCCTCAATGAATTCGCAGCCAGGGAAAAACTGATCGGCGCCATCTGCGCGGCAACAATCGTGCTTGCTGCGGCGGGGCTGCTTCGCGGCAAAAAGGTAACCTGCTACCCGTCTTATCGTGACCGGTTGAATGGCGGCATCCACGAAGATGCGCCGGTTGTGAGTGACGGCGCCATCATTACCAGTCAGGGTCCCGGTACGGCAATAAAATTCGGCCTTGAAATTGTCGCCCGTCTCGCCGGTCGCAATACTGCGGAAGGAATAGCCAAAGCCATGCTGGTCCGGGATGCCCAGTCGGACATATGGGAACCCCGATTATTCAATAGCATTATCCAGGCCCTGCTGGGCGCATTGGAGCAGAAAGACAGTTATACGCAGGGACAGTCCCGCAGGGTTGCCGAATGCTGCCTGAGCATCGGTTCAAAACTCAACCTGCCTGAAATCGAGATGCGCGACCTGTATCTGGGTGCGATGCTGCATGACATCGGTAAATTCAATACAGCTGAAGATGTCCTCAACAAGCCGGACCGCCTCAATCTTCGCGAGGAGACGCTGATCCGCGAGCATACCATGAAAGGAACGCTCTTTGTCGTGGGTATCAACGAGTTAAGTCATCTGGGCCCGACCATCCTTCACCATCATGAGCATTGGGATGGCACCGGTTATCCGGGTCGGCTGAAAGGTGAGCAGATCCCGCTTCATGCCCGCATCGTCGCCGTTGCCGATGCGTTCGATGCCATGATCTCGAACCGTTCCTATCGGGACGGACTGAACAGGGAAGCCGCACAGCACGAGCTGGTAAAGAAAAAAGGGGCGCAGTTCGACCCTTTCATTGTCGATGTCTTTATTGAGTGTTTGAACGATTCGCCATTCGAGATGAAGGATTTCAGCTATTATTTTTGAAAGCAGCTGATGTAAATTGAGCAGAAAAAACGGACAAGCCCTTCACAATCAATGAAGGGCTTGTCCGTTTGTTGCCGTTTATTTATCAGCCAGCTGGATGCTGCATCAATCAAACCTTGAAGTTGGATACCTCCTGCGAGAGCAGTTCGGTTTGTTTCCCGAGTTTCACCACTCCGCTATCGACCACTTGCGTCTCCTTAAGAACCTCCGCCGATGATTGCCGGATTCTCTCCACCGATTTCCCGATGCGCCGGCTGCCATGCGCCTGTTCTATGCATGCCTTCCGAATCTGCTCGCTCATATCCGAAACTTTCAGGGACATTTTCCCGATCAGATCGCCGGCATTGGCCTGCTCCGTCATGGAGCGCATTACGTCAGCCGAAAACAGGCGAACCTTGTTCGCCTCAACCTGAATCGATTCGCTCCCCTTACGCTGCTGGTCGGTGTTCTGTGCGATAGCCGCGGACATATCGGCAATCTGCTCCATGGCGGATCGAATCATTTCGCTCCCCTTGGCTTGTTCCTTGGTGGCGCGTGCTATCTCCGACATCTGCTGTGATGTGCGGTTGATACCCCTGACAATTTTCTCCAGCACGCTGCCGGCCTGTTGTGAAAGACGTTCACCATTGTTAATGCTTTCAGCTGCCTCGCCAATTGACTCGACCGCCCCCACTATTTCGGCCTGGACCCCCTTGATCACCTCACCGATCTCACGGGTTGATCTGGTAGTCCGCTCTGCCAGTTTCTTGATTTCGTTGGCTACCACCGAGAAACTGAGCCCATGTTTACCGGCCTGAGCAGCGATAATGGAGGCGTTAAGTGCCAGCAGGCTGGTTTGCTGGGCAATTTCGTCAATGACGGTAACTATTGAGCCTATGTTCTTCGCTTTTTGGGAGAGGGAGCCAATCGAATCTGCTGCGGTCCGAGAGGCATTCTTGATCTGGCCGATTCCGACAATGGTGTCATCCACAGCCTGTTTGCCGGATTCGGCATCGCTGATGACCTGGGCAGAGATGATAAAACTTTCATTGGCATAATCCTCTATGTTGCGGATGGAAGTGTCGAATTCCTGCACCGAAGATGCGGTGGTGGCCGAGATGCGGTCAAGTTCGTGGACCCCTCTGTCGATCAGTAATATGGCTCCGCCCAGCTGACTGATGGAAGATCCGATACCGTCAACGGAGGTAGTTAGCAACTCCATGTTACGGGCCACCTCTTCGATACTTGCCGACAGCTGCAAGACCGTCGACGAGCTTTCCACCACCGAGGAATTGAGTCCATCGACCCCCCGATTAACGTTTCCGATCAGGAGGGAAATTTCGATTTCGGCTTCGGTAATTTCCCTGACATCCTCCTGCTGACGCTCGACCGAGACAACCATCTGTTTCGAAGCTTGCCCGATCTCCGCCCCGGCTTTGGATAGTTCGCCGGAATTGTTGTTGATATTGACGATCATGGTACGCAGGTCCGCAACCATGCAATTTAGCGATGTTCCCAGATCACCCAGTTCGTCATCGCGGTTTATCATCAAGGTTCCCGTCAGATCTCCGGAGGCGACCGAAGCGGCAAAATTCCGGTCTTCATCTACGGAGCGCTGGATTCCACGGGCTATGGTCCAGACAAACAGCAGCAATGCACATGAAAGACCGATCGCCGAACCAAGAATTACCCGGTGCAGCTTCTGCACATTCGACTTGAACGTATCGATGTAGAGACCGCTGCCGATGACCCAACCCCAGGGCTTGAATATCTTGACATAGGAGAGCTTGGTGTAGAGTTCGTCCGTCACGCCGCCGGCCTGAATCGGTTTTGGCCATTCGTACGTCACATACCCATGCCCTGCGCGCTCGGCAACTTCGTTGAAGGCTACGAACAGGTTCTTGTTATCCAATTTCCGGAATGAGCCATTAAGACCATCGCGCATGCTGGTCGCCTTGTTGAACTTGGCATCACTGAGAACAACGCCTTCAAGGGCAGGGACGGTCGGATGCATGATCATTTTCGGAAACGGTTTGCCCAGGTCGTTGATCCAAAGGTATTCCGTATCGTTGTAACGCATCTGCCTGACAGCTTCCTCGACGCGTTTCTGGGCCTCTTCGATGCTGCTCTGCCCCATGGCCACGGCGTTCGCTGCCTCTATGAACTGTTCGTAGGCAACTTCCACGACATTTCTGACTTTTTGCATCTCCTGCTCCATGAGCCAGGCAGATACTTTCGGCACGACTACAAGCTCGGTCCCTGCGACAACCAACAGAAGGCTGATAAGGGGGATCGCCAAGATTTTTGAGCGAATCGACCAGTTCCGGTAACGCTTTATCTGCATAACATATCTCTCTTAGCTGTTATTTATTCGAAAGATTTTTTGTCACTTCAGTCAGGAATAGTCAATCTAAAATTTCACTTAAATTAATCCCGCATTTAAATAGTGCATAGGTATTAGCAACTCAATGAATAGTATATTTCGCGTCAAGAAATTGAAATCTACCAGCTCATCGGGACGGGAATATTTGTCAAAACCCTGACACCACACCACACCACATCCCGATCAACACCAAGAAAATTGATCATTTATCGGGTCAATATCATATAACATCTGAATATCGTTAGTTATGTCTGTTTGGCACCATTTCAGGCACGCATATTGCTGTTAATGGCATAGTCAGCAATATGACAGAAGTTATGCGGTCAGTCGCGCCAGGAAGCGGCGACTGTGATTTGGAGGACGCCATGATGACAGCAACCTGTTACGACATGAAGGCCGGCACCAAGCGCGGAACCGGTGATGCCGACGTCAGAGACATGACACTGCAGAGCCCGGACAATATCCGGAGAGAGCTCGAAGAAGCGCGCTTCATCAGCAGCTTCATGACTGCGGTCTGCACATCGCTTGAACTCGACGACATCTGCTCAATCGCAGCCCGTGCCCTCTATGATTTTGCCCCCTACTACAGGATCGTCTTTGCATTTTCCGCGGATATCGAAGAGAGGACCGTCACCTTTTCCCCCATGGTCCAGAAAGGAATTCTCGCTGCCAGACCAGAAATCACCGTGGGCAACTTCAGCGTACTTGCGGACCTGCCCGACAACTCAACGGCTTCCGCTCATATAAACCTGCTTGGCAACATCGGCAACGTTACCATCTATTACAAGGCCGGGCAGGATAAAACCTACTCGGAGTCACTCCTCACAAGCTTGTCGTCATGTTTCAGTCAGGCGATCAGAAACGCATTGGAACATTGCAGAATGAAAGATCTGGCCATGCGCGACGGTCTCACCCAACTTTACAACCGAAGAATCTTTGATGAAACGCTGGCACAAAAAGTAACATGTCCGGATACGCACCCGGTTTCTCTCCTTATTATCGATCTGGACAATTTCAAACAGGTGAACGACACCTTCGGTCATCAGGCCGGCGACCAGGTGTTAAGGACCGTTGCAAAAATACTCAAGGAGAGCTGCCGCGGCCACGACCTGGTAGCCCGCTTTGGCGGTGAAGAATTTGCCATTATTCTTTCGCAGACCAAAGCCGCCACTGCCCATGCCATTGCGCAACGAATCAGAAACCGGCTGGCGAAAACCGTCTTTGCCTTCGACGACCGGCGGCTTCAGATGACTGCCAGCATAGGGCTGGCAACCTGCACTGGAGGAAGCAGCATCTTCACTTCCAACCTGGTCAAGCAAGCCGATCGCGCTCTTTATCAAGCCAAGAGGACCGGTAAAAACAAGGTTTGCGTGTTCCCTGAAGGTCTTCTGACTAATACAACACCTGACTTTGGTTCCGAGAACTTCGGCTCGTTTGCTCCGGCAAACTGTTAGCCCCCCTCAGAGTTGTACGGCAACGACACAGTTTCTTCCGCTATCTTTTGCCCGGTAGAGGCATTCATCCGCCTTGCCGAGAATAGCATCCATCGTCATTTCTTCAATTTGACCGGTATCCTCGATGGTAACCGCTCCAAAACTTACCGTTACAGCGACAGCCCCCCCCGGAAACATCACCGGTGAGTCGGCAATCAGGCGCCTGATGCGTTCCGCCACTATCAGGCACCCCGCCGGAGGCGTCTCGGGCAGGACAATAACAAACTCCTCACCTCCATAACGTGCAACCCAGTCATTTTCATTTCGAATCGAACGGTTCATCCTGCTGACAAACTCCATGAGAACCTGATCACCTACCTGATGTCCGTAGCGATCATTTACAGCCTTGAAATGGTCAATATCACAGATGACAATCGAAAGCGGGTGTTTATACCGCCAGCTTCGCTGGACCTCTTTCGACAACTGTCTGTCAAGATAACCGCGATTGTAGGCACCGGTAAGCTGGTCATGCAGGGCAAGCTGTTTCAGTTTGGTTTCAAGATCCAGAATTCGCCGGGCCGCCTTCAAACGTGCCGCCAGTTCGACCTCATGAAGAGGCTTGACGAGATACTCATCCGCCCCTGCATCAAGCCCGGCAATCAGTTCATCCTTTTTGTCAAGTGACGTCAGCAGGAGAATATAAACATAATGCTCCGTGGGAATGGCGCGCATGGCACGGCAGAATTCAATGCCGTCCATTTCAGGCATCACCCGGTCCGTAATAATAATGGGAAAATGCTCCCGCTGGCAAAGTTCGAGTGCCTCGCGGCCGTTAACCGCAAGCACCACGGTATAGCCGAGCCGCTCCAGGGCGTCTTTAATGACGACTCGAGAAAAGAGCTCGTCTTCAACTACAAGGATTCTTATGCTGAATTGGTTCATTTTGACCTTTCAGAACAGCTATTGAAGTCAAACTTCAAGTACTTCTCGTAACCACGTGTCATACCGGCTTTTTCTCAACACTAGATACTACATTACCCATCCCGCCACGACTAGTATCGAATTCAACTGAAAGTTTTATACATATCCTTGCCATACCGTATGTCGCTTGCACCAATAATGGCAATAAATTCGGCATGGTATGTCATTAAAATGCGGTGCATTATGGGAGAAGACCCGGTATGTTGCAAGCGAAATGTAAGCTGCATTAAATCATTAAAACTACACTTTTTCTGATTCGGTAGTAAAGTAATTGGGAGACACGAAAGATCATAACCCTGTTCATAAAAGCCACATTCAGGCATTAACATCTTGCAGAACAATCTAAGGAGCGAGCAATGGCATGGAACGTGAGATCTGAATTTATAAATAATCAAGGTTTATTCGAATGGAGGAGCTTATGAAACGCATGTCGCGCATCAGTTGTGCACTGGCGCTGCTGTTCATGTCGCTGGGCGCCGCCCCGTCGGCCAACGCTGTCGGCCTGTTGGGGTTCAGCCCGGACCCGGCCACAATTAATGGTACAGTAATCGGCGCTCCTCAAGGGACCATGCCCGCCTGGTTTCAGGACCAGAACGGAGTGGCGGTCCAACCCTGTCTTGATCCAGTTCCTTGCGGGCTGGCGGCGCGTCCTGCGGATCCGTTAACAGGGGATCCGGGGTTCGTCCTGCCCCCGGCAAAGGCCATCTCGTTTCCGGACAACTTTCCCGATGAAGGTTTCTACTTCAACATCGACACCGGCGACTTCCAAGTGGGGCCGGGGCAGTTTACAGCGAACTTCGTCATAACCCAGGAGTTTGTCTTCAACGATGCCAGCGGCAAGCCCACCTTTCCTTCAGCTCCAGTTGCCGTGCCGACTCCTTTTCAGCGCATGCGGTTTACATACACATTTGTTGGCTTAGCCGGAGCCGGAGCCCTCCCCCCCGGGGCTGAAGGTGGTAATTTCACCATCTCGACCCCTTGGGGAGACGCGACATTCGCCGCGACCGACCCCGCCATGTTCGACCCTGCTAAAGGAGGTTGCGGGACCGCATTTGCTACTCACGATACCAAGTGTGTCTTAACGCGCGACCTCTTCTCCGTGCCCCCTAATTTCGTCCCCACGCTCGGGAATGGCACTGTCCCTTTTGGCAACGCCATAAGCACCTTCCTCCAGGATCCCGCGGCTCCTCTAGGTTTCCTCAGCGACGGTCTTGTTTCCCCACCTTCCTTCACCGGCGCGCCTGTCGGGCGTCTCAACAGCTTCTCCGTCACCGATCCCTTTGGAAACACCGGTTCAACCACGCAACTCAGGGTCCTCTTCGGCAAGAAGTTCGGCATGGATGTCGCGCCTCCCGCATTTGCTTTCGGCGCGGCGTTGCCCGTAACCACTCCAGTCGCAACCTCGACGGCGACGACGATCACGGTGACCAATCCCGACGCGGTTAACTCCCTGTCCATGGGTAAACCTACTCTCACTGGAACGAATCCGGCAGACTTTACCATAACTGCCGACGGCTGCTCTGGGGGGATACTCCCGGCCGCGGCAGCTGGTGCGCCTTATACCTGCACAGTAAACGTTGCCTTCACCCCGAAACGCCTTGCAGCGCCTCCTGAAGTCGCCCTCAGGACTGCAACGGTCAATATCCCGGCAACGGTCAATGTTCCGGGCACATCCGCGGGTGTAGCCGCCCCGCCGCGTCCGGTCGCCCTGAGCGGGACCGCCCAGCACACCCTTGCCGCCAGCGCGGGCGCCAACGGCGCCATTTCCCCGAGCGGCGCGGCAATCGTCGTGAGCGCCGGCGCCACCCAGGACTTCACGATCACGCCTGCTGCGAAGTTCCAGGTTAAGGACATCACAGTCAACGGCACGCCGGCAACCTTCACCAAAGCCGCCAATCCGACGGCCGCCGTTACCTTTACCACCCCGGCGGATACGCTTAGCGGGACGACCGTCAACGCGACCTTCATGCCGAGCGGCGACTTGAACGGCGACGGCATCCTGGATGTCAAGGACGCGCTGAAGGCTTTGAATATCCTCGTCGGCCTCTTCGAACCTACGGCTGACGATCTGGTGGCGATGAAGGTGACCCCCCTGGATGCCGCCGGGCGGCCGAACGGCACCGGTGCGCCGGACCTGAACGACGTGGTGATGATCCTCAGACGGGTGTTGGGTATAGTAATCTGGTAGGAATAAAACTATAACGGATGGTGACCAATGAAAATGAGACTATTATCGAATACAGTCATATCCCTGGCGGCCATGACCTTCTTCGGCTGCGGCGGAGGCGGAGGAGGAGGAACGGCGCCGGTAGTTACCCCGCCGGTGACCGGCCCCGTGGTCATCAGCGGCGTTGCCGCCAAGGGGCCGCTGAGTGGCGCCGACGTCAGGGTATACGGGCTCAAGGCGGACGGCACGCCCGACACGGCCAATCCGCTCGCGACGGGAAAAACGCTGGCGGACGGCAGCGGCGGATACAGCATAACCATACCGACGTCGTCGGCCCCCACCGGCCCGGTGGTGGTCGAAGTGACCAACGGCACATATACCGACGAGGCGACCGGCGTTTCCGTCACACTGGCTGCGACTATGAAACTGCACACCGTCGTTGCGGCTGTTGCCGCCGGGGCCAATACGATTGCCGTCACCCCCCTGACCGAACTGGCCTACAAGAAGGCCGAAGGGGCCGGGGCCGGAAAGTTCACCGCGGCCAACATTGACGCCGCGAATCTGGCGATCGGCAAAGCCTTCAGCGTCGGCGACATCATCAAGTCACAACCATTCGATCCCACCAGGACGGCGCCCGCTACCGCCACCACCGATGGCAGGAAATATGCCGGGGCGCTTGGGGTTTTCTCCCAGATGGTGAACGACGACAAGGTGAAGAATGGGACGGCGACCCTGTCCGCCTCCCTGGACAACCTCCTGACCAGGCTCGAAACCGAACTGCGTGACAATAACAGCTTTTCGGAGACCACCATCACCGCCATCAACACCGCCATCACCAATTTCACCACCGGCCACCCAGACCAGACAGGAACGGTACCCCCAACGGGAACCACACCGCCGGGGGGAACCACACCTCCGGGAGGAACAATACCCCCGGGAACAACTCCACCGACCGTGTATAATGCGGGAGTCCTGACGATCAGCACCGCCAGCATATACACGCTTCCTGCCGGTACCACCATCAATGGCATAGATATGACGATAACCCTGCCGGCCGGGGCAACGGTAAAGGCGGATGCGGCAAGCGGCGCGGCAGATCCGGGCGTATTTGTATTGTCGGGTGCAGCCGCGGCCGTTCCCGGTACCTTAGTCAGCAGCAAATACGATAAAACGGCCAACACTCTGCGCGTCGTCATCGCCAACGTCCAGCCCGGCTTTGCGGTCGGTGAATTCATGCGCGTCAATTTCGACGGCGTCTTCACCGGCACGGAAACATTCACCGTGGTCCTGAATCAGGTCAGCGGCGGGGCCGACCCGAAAGCCCCGGCGACCCTGACCGGCGTTACCGCCACGAGCGTCTTTGCCGGGCTGTAACAACAGCAATCAGCCACGGAAATGCAAAAAGGGGAGCCGACAGGCTCCCCAATTCAACAGCAGTTAAAATTCAACAGCCTGCTAGTACATCTATTCCGTCAAAGGTCTATTGTCTGATCGTTCTTCCAAAGCAGCCGTTTATTCATTCATACCCCAACTTGCATGCCCCCGATTCTGTGCTATATTTTCCATGCATGCGTCATACCTTGTCCAGGATGTGATGACTCGTTGCCTGAATAATTACCAGACCGGCCATCTGTGGTCACGGGGGTGTGGCTATCTGACAGGGGGCTATTGTAGAACGACCGTGAAGCAGGAAATTAGACAGGCGGTAGTATTACTACTATGAAAAAGGGAGACAGATATGAGTAGAAAAACTTGGAGTTATGTAATTGTCTCGGTAGCTCTTGCCGGAACGCTGCAAGCTTGCGGCGGCGGTAGCGGCGGTAGCGGCGGTAGTGGCGGTAATGGCGGTAATGGCGGAACGGTTGATGCAACCGACACCACGCCCCCGACCATAACCGCATTTACCCTGCCGGCGACGGCCCCCAGCCAGACGGTGAGCGTCAACTTGTTCACGGCAACGGATGACAAGGGTGTCACAGGCTACCTGGTCACCCAGTCCGCCACTCCGCCGGCTGCCGGCGCCGCCGGGTGGACGGCCGCCCCCCCGGCCTCCGTTACCGCAACCGGCGCGGGGAACCAGACCTTTTTCCCCTGGGCCAAGGACGCCGCAGGCAACGTCTCGGCCATGGCGGCCAGTCGGACGGTAACCATAACCCTGCCCCCCACCTCCATTCCGGACACCACGGCGCCGGTAGTCACGGCATTCACCCTGCCGGCCTCCGCAGCGAGCCTGACTGTAAGCGTCGGCGCGTTCACGGCAACGGATGATAAGGGTGTCGCGGGCTACCTGGTCACCCAGTCCGCCACTCCGCCGGCTGCCGGCGACGCCCGGTGGACGACCGCCCCCCCGGCCACCGTTGCCGCAACCGGCGCGGGGAGCCAGACCTTCTTCCCCTGGGCCGAGGACGCTGCAGGCAACGTCTCGGCCGTGGCGGCCAGCCAGACGGTAACCATAACCCTGCCGGACACCACGGCGCCGGCAGTCACGGCATTCACCCTGCCTGCCTCCGCTGCGAGCCTGACTGTAAGCGTCAGCGCGTTCACCGCAACGGACAACGTGGCGGTGACCGGATACATGGTGACCCAGTCGTCAACTCCGCCGGCTGCCGGCGCCGCCGGGTGGACGGCCACCCCCCCGGCCTCCGTTGCCGCAACCGGCGCGGGGAACCAGACCTTCTTCCCCTGGGCCAAGGACGGCGCAGGCAACGTCTCGGCCGTGGCGGCCAGCCAGACGGTAACCATAACCCTGCCCCCCACCTCCATTCCGGACACCACGGCGCCGGCCGTCACGGCATTCACTCTGCCGGCGACCGCCTCCAGCTTGATCGTGAGCGTCAACTCGTTCACGGCGACGGACAACGTGGCGGTGACCGGATACATGGTGACCCAGTCGGCAACGCCGCCGGGTGCCAGCGCCGCCGGTTGGGCGGCCACCCCCCCGGCTACCGTTACCGCGGCCGCAGCGGGCAGCCAGACCTTCTACCCCTGGGCCAAGGACGTGGCCGGCAATGTCTCTGCAGTCGGGACTCCGGCAACCGTGACTATTACAGTGAGCGTTGCCGTCTCCGGATCGGGAATCGATACGACATCCGCTGTGGGGGTAGACGCGACCTTTACTTTTACTGCCGTTGCCGGCGGCTACCAGTACAACATCTCCGGGTTCGGAGCAGGGGACAAGCTGGTGTTCCCCGCTTTCGGAGGCGCCCCCAACGCGCTGTCCATTGTCAATCCGAGCCCTACCGACGGGATCGTCACTTTTCAGTTGACACGGAATGTTGGAGGGCAGAAATTCGACATTACCGTGGTGTTGAATGGTCTTAGCGCTGCCCAGGATCAGCAGATCGTTGACAGGGAAGGAGCCCCTTTTGCCTCTTTTAATGCAGTATTTGGCGCGAACTCCATTCAACAATTATAACTGATGCAGTCGCAAAAACGGTCCAGGCCGTTTGATGCACGCAAAGACCAATCCGGCAAAACTTCGGGGTTGAAAGCCCGAAGCCTTGCCGTAACTGCCGTCTCCAATTTCCATCTACAGTTTCCAGCCTAACCCCTTTGGGTTACAGGAAACTTTCAAGAAACTTTACAAACCCTACACAACGTTCATGCGCCTTTGGTAGAGCTTTCACGACTTCTTCAGCGGTCACTTGATCGCATGACAGCAAGGCAAAAACGGCATAAAAAAAGGGGCTAGCTTAACGCTAACCCCTGAATTTATTTGGTGGAGCTGAACAGGATCGAACTGTCGACCTCTTGACTGCCAGTCAAGCGCTCTCCCAGCTGAGCTACAGCCCCACAAAGTGAACCGTCTATTTAGCAAACTATATATCACGTGTCAATATATTTCTGACACTGCCCATTTGTTGCCCGTTCAACCAGCCCCGCCTTGACGCCTAACTGCTTCCGGTGTATAGGTTCAAAGACAATCACTATTCCACATTAATATCCGGAGACCCATATGCCTAATACAGATCTGACCTGGAACACCGCCCTGCTCTACCCCGCTCCCGATTCGCCGGAACTGGACGCCGACCTCGGTTCATTCGAACCGCTGGCCGCCGATTTTCGCGATTCCTATTTTGAAAAGGTGGCCTCTCTCGACAATGCGCAGCTACTGGCCGCTATCCGGGCATACGAGGCGCTTCAGACCCGCATGGCAAAGCCGTTTTGCTACGCCCACCTGCTGTTCGCCGCCGATTCGGGCAACGAGGTATTCCGGGCCCTTTCCCAGCGTTGTTCCGAGCTGGGCAGCCGGCTTTCCCAGCAGTTGCTCTTTTTCGACCTGGAACTGATGGAGCTGAGCGACGAGCGTTTTGAAGCATTCCGCGCGCTCCCGGAAGCGGCCGGTTACCGCCATTTCCTGGAAGGAATCCGCAAATTCCGTCCTCATACGCTTAAAGAGAACGAAGAGCGGCTCCTGACCCGCAAGGACCTGACCGGAGTTCGGGCCTTCACCAAGCTGTTCGACGAGCTGTCGGCGTCACTCAGCTACCAGATGGAACTGGACGGCGAACTGCGGACATTTACCGGCGAAGAGCTGCTCGCCCTGCTGCATCATACATCAGGCGATGTCCGCTTCCGGGCGATGACGCTTTTCCTGGAACGTCACGGCGAGCACGGCATCGTCTACAATGCTGTCTTCAACAACATGGCGCTCGATCATGGCCAGGAGATGGAACTGCGCCGGTATCAGACGCCGATCCAGCCGACCAATATCGGCAACGAGATCCCCGACGAAGCCGTCGAACACCTGATGTGCGTAACTGAAGCGAATTACGGCCTGGCCCAGGAGTATTTCCGGATCAAGGCCGGAATGCTCAAGATGGATAAACTGCGCAACTGCGATATCTACGCCCCGGTAGCCGAGACGGAGCGGAGCTATGCCTTTGAAGAGGCTCGTGGCCTGGTGGTCGATTCATACCGGGCGTACAACCCTGAATTCGGCGCCATTGTCGAGGCGTTCTTCAACGAACGCCGCGTCGATGTCCTCCCCCGCACCGGGAAATCGGGGGGCGCCTTCGCCATGGGGATCTCACCAGAGCTGCCACCGTTCCTGCTGCTCAACTACACCGGCACGCTCCGCGACCTGGCCACAATCGCCCATGAAGCCGGGCACGGCCTGCATTTCGTGATTGCCCAGAAACAGAGCATGCTGAATTATCATGCCCCGCTCCCGCTGGCCGAGACCGCCTCCGTGTTCGGCGAAATGCTGCTGACCCGCAGACTGCTTGATAACGAAACCGATCCTGGCGTACGCAGATCGCTGCTCTGCGCCAAAATCGAGGACATCATCGCCACCACCTTCCGCCAGACGGTACTGACGCGCTTCGAACTGCGCCTCCACAACGAGCGCACGGGGGGGCTCCTCTCTAACGACCGCGTCGCCGAAATCTGGCTGGAGGAAAACGGCAGACTGTACGGCGATTCAGTCGAGATGATCCCCGCCTACCGCTGGGGGTGGAGTTACATCAGCCACTTCATCCATAGCCGCTTCTATTGCTATTCGTACACATTTGCCGAACTGCTGGTGCTGGCGCTCTTCCAGAAATATCGCGAGGAGGGGGATTCTTTCAAGCCGGGCTACCACGCCCTGCTGGAGTCGGGCGGAGCGCTGTCACCCGCCGATACCGCCCGTCTTGCCGGCATCGACATCACCGACAGCGGCTTCTGGCAGAAAGGGTACGATGTTCTTGCCGGTCTGATCGAAGAGTTGAAGCAGATCGCCTGATTCAGATTACACGAAGTGATTCGAGAGGAGTCAAATGGCCGTTCCTGAAAAAGAGCTTCTGGAAGCGCTCAGCAGTTCGAGCATTCTGACCTCGATGATTACCCCGGCGGTTCTGATCTCGGCATGCGGAACCCTGATATTTTCCACGTCAGCCCGTCTGGGACGCATCTTTGACCGGGTAAATGTCATGAAGGGGGAAGTTGAAGCGGTTATCATCGGGAAGATTTCATATCCGGAAGAACGTCTGAAACATCTGCATGGCCAGATCGGCCTGCAGAGACGCCGGGCGCGGCTGATCCAGAAGGCGATGGTCGCGTTGTACACCGCGACACTGTTCTTTGTCGCATCAAGCCTGGCCATTGCCGTCAATGTCGCTTACGGCAGCAGCTATCATGGCTGGATCCCGACGTTAATAGCCCTGAGCGGCGGGCTGTTTCTGTTTGGAGCGTCCGCCCTTTTGCTGTATGAGAGCCGCTTCAATCTCCGCTTTGTCAACCGCTCGATCGATTTTATCGATTTCCTTGAAAAAAAAGCGGAGGAGCAGAACAAATAGCTCCTCCGCCCCATCTCTACCCCCTCAGCCCGACCTCTTTCGCAAGCGCCCGCCAGGCCGGCAGGCTCCGCTCGATCATCCCGATATCAAAGCAGTAGGCGATCCTGAAGAAACCGGGGGCGCCGAAACCGGCTCCAGGCACCAGCAGGATGTGGTGCTTCTGTGCAAGCTTGACGAACTCGACATCATCGGCCAGCGGCGATTTTGGAAAGAGGTAAAAGGCGCCGTCCGGCTTGACCATGGTGAACCCCATGCCGCCCAGTTCGCGCACCAGCAGATCCCGGTTGGCCTGATACGCGGCGATGTCCACCGATTCATCCTGCAGCCTGGCAACCAGCCGCTGCATCAGCGCCGGAGCGTTGACGAAACCGAGCACCCGGTTGCTGAAGACCGCCCCCTCCATGAACTGCCCAGCGGTCGCCATGCGGGGGTTGGCCGCCAGATACCCGATCCGCTCGCCCGGCAGAGCCAGGTCCTTGCTGTGGGAGGTGACGATCACCGAGCTTTCCACCAGCGGGAAGATATTCGGCACATGCTGCCCGTCAAAAGAGATGCGGGCGTACGGTTCGTCGGATATGACATAGATCAGATGGCCGTTTCGCCTGTGTATTTTTTTCAGGACTTCCCCGAGCCGCTTCAGGCTCTGGGCCGGATAGATGACGCCGGTCGGGTTGTTGGGGGAGCAGATGATGATGGCCCTGGTTTTGGCGGTGATCGCCTTTTCGATGGCGTCGATATCGAGCTGGAATGTGTCGCGATCCGTCCAGACCTCGACCGGAACGCCGCCATGATTGTCGATGTAGAACTTGTACTCGACGAAGAAGGGAGCCAGGATAATGACCTCCTCCCCCGGATTGAGAATGGTCTTGAGCACCACGTTGAGAGCCCCGCCGGCGCCGCAGGTCATGATGATATTGTCGGCCGGGACTTTCAGACCGGAATCCCCGGATATTTTTTCCGCAACCGCGTTCCGCGTTTCGGCATACCCGGCATTGTTCATATAGCGATGCATACCGGGCAGCGGGTTCCGTGCCAGCTCAAGCAGTTCGCGACCGAAGGATTCGGGGGGCTCCACATCCGGATTGCCGAGGGTGAAATCATAGATATTATCGGCGCCGAATTCCTGCCGCAACCGTTCCCCCTCCTCGAACATCCTGCGAATCCAGGACGATCTGGATATTTGGCTGGCGATCTTCATTGCAATTGCCATTACAATTCCCTCCGTAATAAATTTTCTGCTAGGATGTTTCGCAAAATACAGCAATTCACGGAGAAGTCAAGAAATAAGTACCGAAACATGTTGATATTGCTGGACTTTTTTTAGAGCGGATAAGGACTTTTTATCTTCCGCCCCGGGGTCATGATTGACGGGCACGTTCCTGGCGGCTAGAATATACAGGATTAAGGGCATACGAGGGGATAACATTGGCCGACATTACAGTTGAGCGATTAGACGATATCATGGTCTTCAGGGCGACCGGAACCATGTCGTATGATGAACTGCTTGAAACCATCGAAACATGCTACCCGCTGGTGACCAGGCATATGCTCTGGGATTTCAGGGACTGCGACCTTACCGGCATAACCTCGAACCAGTTCATGATGCTGCCGGCTATTGCCAGTTCGTTCATGGTCAACAGGAAAGGCGGCAAGTCTGCCTATGTCAGCTCGGATACCGTCAATTACGGCCTGTTGTCCGCGTATGTGGTGATTGCAGTGGTTCAGGGAACGACCTACAGCTACAACGTTTTCACGACATTTGAGGCGGCGCTGGAATGGTTGCAGACCCAAAAGTAAGGAAAGCCGGGAGAACTCAAATGGAAATTCCACCGTATCCGGAGTCACGGCCGCTGGCGCTGACTGACAAGCCGCTCCTGGACCGGTTATGTATGGCTGCGCAGCCGCTCATGTCAGAGATGACCTTTGCCGGTCTCTATCTGTTCCGGCATGCGCATGATTACAGGCTGGCAACCGTTGCGGATTCGCTCATCGTGCTGGGCAAGGGGTACGACGGCACCACATATTTCCTGCCGCCGCTCGGGGGGGATGTTGCACAGGCTCTGAAGATCATGTTCACGGACGGCCGGTCCCTGTATTGCGCCGACGATCTGTTTGCCGCCGCGGATCTTGACAGGAACGACATTCAGATTACCGAGCTGCGTGACTCTCACGACTATCTCTACCTTCGCGAGGAGCTGGCAACATTGCCGGGAAGCCGCTTTCACAAGAAGAAAAACCGGATCAACTATTTTACCAGCCGTCATGTCTACACCGTCGCCCTCTTTTCCGGGGAACATCTCACCGGCTGCCTGAACCTCATGGACAGACTGGTTCAGAGTTCCGGGGAAGATATCGGCAATTCGCTCCGCCTGGAGATGGCTGCCACGTACGAGGCGCTCCAGAGTACGGAAGCGCTCGGTCTTGAAGGTGTCGTCGTGATCGTGAATGGCAGGGTAGCTGCCTTCGCCCTGGGCGAGCGACTCAACCGGGAAACCGCCGTGTGCCAGTTCGAGAAGGCAGATCCCTTTACCGAGGGATTGTACCAACTGGTGAACCGCGAGTTTGCCAGGCTGCTGTTCCAGGAGTGCCGTTTTCTGAACCGTGAGCAGGATCTGGGGGACACGGGGCTGCGCAGCGCCAAGTTATCGTATCATCCGGTGGAATTTGTGAAGAAGTAT
>Ga0134124_10000351_pt1 | contig 39940 bp, 80 predicted proteins | sample KB304_FD_96880 | JGI IMG/M metagenome (GOLD analysis project Ga0134124, IMG submission 96880) | Terrestrial soil microbial communities without Nitrogen fertilizer from Kellogg Biological Station, Michigan, USA - KB3-0-4 | ecosystem: Environmental > Terrestrial > Soil > Unclassified ... | reverse complement strand
GCATACAGCGGCCCAAGTTCCAAACCTCTTAGTCAGCCCCGCCAGCATCGCGCATCCCAACCGTGCCGAGTGCACCGGGTTCCACCACTCGAACGCGCGAGGGTGCATCCCTGGTAGGTACTTCTTGACCAGCTCGTCCTGGTATTCCTTGGAAATCTGCATGAGCCCCCGCGCTATCACTTCGTGCGTGTCGGGATCGCGTGACCGGGCAGTTGGCTTCAGGCTCGATTCATTCCATGCCACATTGAACACCAGATTGGCCGGTACGCCGAACTCGCGGGAAGCGGCAAGCAACGCCCTGAGTACAACCATCAGCCTCGGCGGTGGTTCGTCTACGTGCCTAGTAGGTGGCATAGCGGGTGCGGAGATGGGGGAGTGGATTAGCAGGAGGGCTAGAACGATGGTGGAGCGGGTCAGACTCGACCTCTAATCGAGGCAATGAAGCGACGAAGAATCCGTCGATTGAGCTTCATCATGGTGGAATGATGAGTCAGGCTTTTCTTGGCATTCGAGGCATTGTGCCCACCGCAGGCACACCCCTTGCGCATGGAGCACCCCTTCTCGTGCAGATATTTACGTGACGGGTACCACATTCCATTTCTCACCGCTTCCTCCTAGTCGTCGGGTCAACCGCGATCATGAACAGGGTAACGATGAGGGCAGCGATGGCGAACACCGTTAGACAGGCATCGGCGCGGGTCATGATTGGAGCCTCGCCGATCTTTCGGCCTGATCCATGCGCTTCCACACGACATGACTACAGTAGTCAGCAAGGAAGCTTTCAGACTCGAACTGTAGCTCAGCCTTCAACCCCAGCCACAACGCCCTATAGTCACGCTCGGTAGGCGTCTGCTTGACTTCGGGGTTTTGCGATACGTAGGCGCGGAGGCCGGAAGCTTGGTCGCCCTCATGGACTGCCTTAGAGGCGAATGGGCCGACGACCGATGAACCAACTTCGCCATATCCAGTTTTCTCGCTATTCATTTCACCACCTCGCGCACCGGCTCGACATGCCCCGCTCCAATCTTGTCCCGTCCCCGCTGGGCCTGCGCCATGGTTCCGTACCGTTGGGCAAAGCCGATGTCAGCAGTCCAGGCATCCTCATCGGGCATGGCGAAAAGCTGCACGTCGCTGTCCAACCGCTCCACAACGTAGGGACCGCCTGAAAGTGCGTCGACTCGTCCAGGTTGTCCGCTGTCTAGGAAGACGGCTAGGAGAATACCCGCGCATATGGTCAGGATTAGCATGACGTAGAAGACTAGCTTGTAGGGCTCGAAACTGGGGACTGGCTTGATGTTCATCGCTACCTCCAAAGTTGCCCCGTATTGCCGGGACCACGCAGACAGTTTTAATCACGATGATTACCCGGCAAGGATCATGTCAGCCGCCGCAGTCTACAAGGGCCATCGCTCCCCGTCCACCTTTGACACTAACAGGTGGCTTCCCCTAGGCTCAGCCGCGTTTTCGCGGGACTTCTTGCCAGTGTCGGGGATAGAGTCGAGGCGTTGACTTCGCATCTACGGCACCATACCGCTGGACGTCTTTGTATTTCCAGTGTGGTCCGACGCCTCGATGATGATAGTTTCGAGGTTCACTATCAACCTTTAGTATCGGGCCTTACCCCGCTTAGGTCCGCGTCATCAGCTTGGACCATGCTGATCTACTAGCAAAAAAGGACAGGCCACGAAGCACAAGGAATCGTGACGGGGCGACAGCTTGCTAGCTAGCCCGCTTTTCCCCAGGACGTGAAGCGCTCCCGAAGGTTTTTCAGCGCATCCCGGCTCCCGAACTCTGTCCCAAGGGCCACCCTCGACCGGGGGCTCACCAGCTACTATTTCACTGAGTCGGTAGCCGACCAAGCCCGACGCGGGCCACGCTCCCTGTTTGGACGGGGATTATTTCTTGTCGGTATACAACCTTGGCACATTCAACGCCAACGGCTGAGGGCTGTATAGATAGCTGATGCCAGTCCCGCCGAACTCGACGGGGATACCAGCCGCAGTAAAAAACCGAATGCCAGGGTTGTCTTCGCCATATGTACCGTCAAGAGCCTGAGCCTGCATCAATTCATAGCTTCCGTGACCCGTGTATTGAACGCTGTCTTCCGGTACAAGATAGGACCGGATTGAAGCAGGCTTGCCATCAGCGACAAAGTATCCCACCGGTTGTCCGAAGGTGAACAGGTAGACGTAGGTAGCTACGGCGGCGCGGTCATAATACTCCGTGAACTTCTTGATGGTGCGGCGTTCCTGGAAATATGTAACCTGAGGAACGGGGCTGGTATCCAGCGCCTGCTGGGCCGTATTCTCAACAATGGCCTCCGTCTGATTTCGGCTTGATACCGTGCAATCCGTGGCTAACATCATGATACCGACCGAAGCAATGGCCAGAATAATCCCGAAGACTTTCTTCACTTGGAACCCTCCTTGGGCTCGTAGGGCGCGATCTGGTAAGGAATGTCATGAGCCTTCCAAAGGTTTCTCGTGATTTCCTTAGATCGTGCGTTGTATTCCTGAGCTTGAGAATTGCGGACCATGATGAGCCCGGTATACTCAAGGAACCGCTGATCCTTGGACGCCTCAGATGCCTTCTCCCAAGCGCGTTCAGCGACCGAGATATTGGAATCGTAAGCGCCGATCTGATGGTATTCATCATAGAACCATTCATAGTTCGTGATGATTGCATTCGGCGACGTGACTTTGCTGACGACTCCAGCGACTACGCTGAAAGGCCAGAAGCTAAAGACCAGAGCCAACGCGATATACAGGATGATGGCCCCAAGGCCAAACATGGCCAGACCGCCGAGCTTCTTCCCTATCGCGCCATCGAGTTCCGTTCTAAACTCGCTCATTCTTCCTCCTAGGCGTTTCCACCTGAGGTAAGTCTACCACTGGATTGGAGTATGTCTATAGGATTCTTCGGACAGTTAGCGGGAGGAAAGTGCTAGTGAATGAGGATGAATGAGGCCAGAAATCCGCCCAGTCCAGACCAGAACGCGCCCCATAACTGGTCAGTGCGTATCTTGTCTTTTTCGACTTGCCACGATGCGGATAGCCTCTTGATCGACTCGTTCTGCTTCTTCTCCCTGTCGGCGTAGTACGTCAAGATCGTCGTCAACTTGTCTCGCTGGGTCGGTGTTAGGCTGTCCGACAGCTCCTGTACTGCCTGCAAGAAGTCGCTCGAAGAAACTGAGGATGGCGCATCCGATGGCAAGTCCTCCGGTAGTGAAGTTGCCGACGTTGAACACCAGGAGAACAATGCCAAGGACAAGAAGGCCAAACGCCAGCCAGTGTTTGAGGATGAACTTAAGCACATCACTGCCTCTTGAAAGCGTCGAGCGCCGTCAGACCTAGCAAAGAAGCGCCAGCATAGACCATGCCGTCAGAGATTGACAGGTCGGTCTGCGCGTCACCCAAGGGGCCGAACAGCGCCTTGATGAAAATGACCAACTTCATAGCGACCCCCAGCGCGAGAACGCCAGCGCCCCATATTCGTTTCGAGGACATCATACCGGGCGATTCCTCATACCATTTCGTCGGTTGCATATTGCCTCCTTATCTTCCTGTTCTGCTATCCATGATTTGGACTGTGGGTTTCGTGGGATGCATGATGTCATTGGCCCACGATGCGGCGAACGGGCTAAGCAGCACGAGCGCTAGCATGATCCATTCTTTGACCTCTAGCCGGGTGCTTTTTCTTCGACTTTCCATGGCCTCGATAATCTTTCCCGGCATCGCTTCCATTGAGCTGGCGACCTGAGTGGCTATTTCTTTGGCCTCCGTAGCCGTCTCATGGGCCTTATCTATCCTGACGCTGAGGTTGGCCATCATCTGTTCCCTCTCCTCGTCCAGGGCCAATTGCCGCTCCTCTAGACGCGCTATTCGTTCAGGCATCGTCGCCATCTTTGCATCCTTTTTCCAAATCTCTAATTACTCCCAACAGATCATGATTTTGCTGGGTGAGTTCATGGGCGAAGTCGGCAAAGAATTGACGGCGCACTTCCTGAAGCACGAGCCACAGGAGCCCAAGGAAAAGGGCGACAAAAAGTGTCCACATAGCGGCGCGGCTCCAGACTCCCGCACCCGGCGCTTGAAAATGGCTAGACCCGGCGAGACAGAGCACAAAGGCCAGGATCGCGCTTATGGGGATTTTCCAGGCCGCAAAAGTGCGGAATCCTCCATAGGCATAGGTGAGAACAAAGATGAATACCATGAGAACCGCAGAAGGAAAAAACCCAGTGTCAGTAAACACCGTCACAAGGGTGATCCCGATGAGCGCGATAATGTGAATGGTCTGAGACGCTTTGATGGGCAGAAAGATGGTTGCCCCGAACAGACCTGTGGAGATGATTTGCTCCACGAGGTTCATAACGTGGTCGGGATTGTCAGGCGTGACGAAGTTGTAGCCCAGCACAAGGCACGAGAATGCTGTAAGAATCCATGCCATGCGCCGTTCCAGTCTCATGCCCAGCTTCCCAAGGTCGAAGCCTGTTCCACGGTCATCAGAGCCGATACGTTCGGGAAATCCGCTTCACGAGAAGCAAGTTTCGACCTCAAGCTGCTGACGAGTTCCGATGGAACCTCGCCTTTACTCGCGGCATATGCAACCGCCGCAAGCTCAAGCAACCGCCTGCCATAGTTGGCTGCCATCTGGTCCACTAGTGGGTCAACAGTGAAGCCAAACCCCGGCGCTAAGCGTTCCTCGACCGACTGGCCCTCTGCATGCGAAAACTCGCTGACGGGATGGGCTACCTCATGGTCAAAAGCTAGCTGATTCATCTTGCCCCAAGCGGGAGATTTGGCCCCGCAAGCCTGGGGTAATTTGGTCACGAAATCACGAACGATGCTCATTTCTTAGCTCCTCTCCTTTTCTTCCCAGCCTTAGCCAGAGAGATTGCCACCGCCTGCTTTTGGCTCTTGCCACTGGCAATCTCTCGCTTGATGTTCTCAGAAACCGTCTTGCGCGACGATCCTTTCTTGAACGGCATTTATTTACCCTTCTTCTTGCCCATCGAAGGATATTTCTTCTGTACGGCCTTCCGCACCTTTGCGGCGACAGGCTTACCCGAAGATCGAGACAGCGCCGCCCTAGCGTGATTTTTGTCTTCGATTGGATAGTCCTTCGTCGTGGGCAATGCGAAATCTTTCTTGGGCAACTTCTTCCGTGCCTTCGTAGTCAATTTAGCCATATGATCCTCCTTTAGACCACTTCGTAGAACACCCCATGGAATAGCGCCACAATGGACGCGACAGGGGTATAGGCAAACGTGTAATCGGTGTTTGGTTTCAAGCGCCATGGAATGTCAGGCTCCGCGAGTGATGTCAGTGAGTCACCGGCTACCGGAGTGAGTCCGACACCAAATCCCGCCTGCGTCTGGAAGATGACGGTGCCGTTAGAAGTGGTGGGACCTGAAAACACAGTAAACGCCGGAGCTGTAACCACGCTTCGCGTGTAGTTGAAGATTGTAACCGCTGATCCGGTGGCGCTCACGCTGACGCCCTCTGTAAGGTCGACAGGAGCCGAAAGCCCGCACTTCACATTCCATTTGAAGTCGACTGGATTGGCTCCCACGCGGATGAGAAATGTCTTGGCTATAGCCAGCGTTGCGCGGTCGAAGACGTAGTAGAGCTTGCCACGATCCAACCGATCATTGAGGACGTCGGAGAATAGGATATTTCCAAGCTCGTCGGTCCTGATGGATGGGTTCAGGCCAGAGCCGGAGGTTCCTACTAGAGCGCGTGCTGAAGCCATCTGTTACTCCTTATAGCATTTTACTACCAGTTATACCTGGTGCAAAGTCCTATTGTCAAATCCAGAAACTGATATAGCCTTGTATTGGAGGCTATCATGGATTCAATATTTCAAGTTCTAACCCTAGCTTGGTCACTGCAGGGGGGGGTGCTGCCTGACACGGACGCTACCGATACCGTGCAAGATGTCTTTCATGTCGGCCCGGTCCTTTACGCCGAATATGGTTTTGAACTCAGCTACCCCGTTTTTTCGGGCCAGAAGGACGATGCCAGCGGCATCTATCTTGGAACGTCATTGCGTAACGAGTTCAAGAAAGGTGAGGGTTTCCACATGGCTCCCATTCAAGACACCTACACTTTTTCTGGCGGTATCCGTTGGAAAGAGTTGACGATTGGATTTGATCATGCATGTACTCATTCGACCGACAACTTTATCCAGGGGAATCTGGTCACGCAACGTCTTATTGGTGGCATTGATAGAGTTTTTATCAAGGTGACCGGAAAAATATAGCCGCACATTCTTCTCTATTCAGTCTCCCATATAATATCCCACAGCGTTTATTGATAATGATGTGCTACCAACATTTGTTGATGACAGTGTATATGTATAAAATTTACCCGTAGAATCAAGAGGAATATCTACCTCACATATCGTGGAGAACGTATTATTAATTGCCACTGCAATAGAACCTATCCTCAGCGATGGGTGCGCAGTGTTTGCGGTCGGTACTGACGAGTTATTATCGCTGAATAAGACTGCGTGTGATATATCGCCAGCCCCGGTTGCAAAGATTGAATAGATAACCTTGACCCTTACAGCCTTAGCCCCATTTGGTACACCAACTACTCCCGTTGCCTGGATAGACGCAGAGAAGGTACCAATGCCTGGGGCCGACCCTGTTATAATTGATCTTGATGAGGTATTCCCTAGCGGCAAATGTCTAAGCTTACCAAGAAAATATTGAGTCCCAGCCGCATCCACCGATCCAGGCTCGGGCATGAACTGCCCCCCAACAACGGCCCATCTACCTGAGAACACATCAACAAGTTCCAGACTTCCACGAAGGAATCCTGTCCCGGACTGGTCAATATTCTGAATATATGCGGCAACATCTCCGACCAGGGGCTGGATTCTTTCTCCTGTCGCGGGAGCAATTTTAACTATTCCAGTTATCACATTGCTAGTGTTGACGATTCGTATACGATAGCCCGATCCCGTCGCGGCAGGTAGGTTGACAACATAGGGGTTAGTCGTGGCATTGATGAGCAATTCCGGTGTAGTTCCTGCGACCAGGGAATAGGGGCTGCCACTCGTTAATGAAATGCTAGCGCCGCCGCCCGTTTGCCAAGCTGACCATCCGGCAATCCAGGTACGAGTATAGATATTCTGAGTAGCCCCATTGGGGATAGCAACAAGCCTGAATTCTCCGGTTGCTGGGAAACTCAATATGAGAGTCCAGTAAGTAGTCGATGAACCAGCGGGAGGGTTGGCTGGTCCCGAAGATGTGGTATAAGTCCGAATCTCTCTAACTGCAAGCCCAAGCAATGATGGGTCAAAGTTGAGGTCAGTAATTTGGATAGATTGCAATCCCTCAGCGATGAGGCCAGACCCTGAGCCATCAACGGATTTCAATTTGGTCAAAAGAGATGATGCTGAGAACGGCGATCCAGTAAAGTCTGAGAAAACCAATACTCCATTTTTGTCCTTCACAGTGATGGAATAATCATCTGTCACAAAAACACGGGCAGCGGTGCCAGACCTCCAGGGGTAGCCTCCATTGGTCCTGATAGGCTGGACGGCTGGTATGGTTAACCCAGCGTCCCAGTATACGGTGATGGGGTTGGTCTCGGGGTTCTGATTGACCGTCCCTATGAAAATCTGCCCATTTTGAAGCGGTTCGCCTCTCTGGTCTAGAAATATTTCAAATGGCGATTGGATCAGTGACGACATTATCGGGCTCCTTTAGCGCGGTTGGTTTCGAGAGCTGACATGGGCTTGGGCTTGTTCCTGCTAGCTTCTAGCGATGACTGAGGCGCAGACCCAGTTAGGGCCCCGACGAGCCAGTTATAACGCTCACTTTTAGGAATGCCAACAGAATCGGCGAATGCCTTAAACTCGGTGGAGTTAACGACTGGCGCAACCTCGGGAGGGGATTTCTTAGTCGCGGCGTCGATGGCCATCTGCTGGAACTTCTCGCTACGCAATAGTTTGCCTGCTTTCACTAGAGCTGAGGGGCGGGATTTAATGAGACTATCGCCGAGAGCATACGCACCAGCGGCACCGGCAGCAGTGCCGACCCCAGGGCCAGCGACCGCAGTACCAACCGCGCCACCGAGGACGCCAGCACCGGTACGGGTCGCCGCATTCATCACGCTGTCAATGACGCTATCAGCGCCAAGAGTGTCCTTGAATGCCTGCATGGAAGCGCCGGTTCGAGAGATAGAGTTTTGAGCATTGCGGACGGCCTTTGAAACCGTATAGAGATCAGTCATGAACTGATAGGAGCCCTCAGGCAGATTCTTGAAGACTTCCTTAGCAACGTCCTTATTTCCAACGATCCCTTCATAGACGTCGGCATAGCTGTTCGGGCTGAACACCGACTTATCGCCCGAGGTAGCGCGGGATTTCGAGGCGATGGCGGTAGCGATGGCCTGACCCTTCAAGTCTTCGGGCACAAACTCCATGGCCTTGTTAAACTGGGAAGAATCTTTCTTGAGGCTGGAAGGGTCAAGAGCCGCGACAAGCTTGGAACCGATACCGCCAGTCTCGTTCTCGCCGAATCCCCGGACAACCAGGTCCTGCAAGTCTTTGCCCTGACGGTATGCAGAGTTGGCCGCGTCTAGCTCCTCGACTAGCGCAGGGCTTCCGAGCTTGCCGACATTGAAGCGCTGATCTTCCTTAAGCGCATCATATAACCTGGAAGCAGATGCCCCCTTGAGGTCAGCATATGGGCCTTGCCCGCTCAGAGCTTCGCCTATTCCATTCTTGATGCGGATGAACCCGCCATAGGTTAGATTGCCTTTCTGCAATGTATCGAGCAATGCTTTCTCCTGCGGGTAAATCTGGTCCCCAACCTCATCTTGGATCGCTTTCAAAGCCTTCACGGTATTAGGAAGTGTTACTGGCGTTGACTTCGGGACAACCTCATCCACGCGCTTAAAAACGTCCTTGGCTGCGTTAATATTCGCATCACGGGCAGAAGTGAGATCATGCAGGACATTGGCGGAAACTACCGGAAGAGACGGCTTGCCATTCTCGTAAACAACCCCGATGTTCTTCAGGGTCTCATCGGCCTTGTCGAGCGAATCAGCGAGAACATTAGCCCAGTCTTGGCTAGCCTCACTCCCACGGACGCCACGAGCCACCCCGGCAAGCTCTTTCATCTGCGTGTTCTGCGAGAAAATGTCGGGGGGTAAGTTCATGCCAAGGCGCTGGGAAGCGGCCATCTCATCGGGATTGACGTCAAGCCGCTGGGCAAGTTGCTGTTTGACGGCGTTGCTTCCTGACTTCCTGAGGAGCGTTTTCAGGTCCATGGTTTTCAGCGGCGCGGGTTCAGCCGGAGCCGGGCGCATTCCAGGCTTGCCAGCAATAGTGCCACCAATCATAGTTCCAGCGAGATTGGCCCCAAGCTGTCCGACAGGTCCAGCGCCCATCTCAGCAGCCGTCTGTTGAGCGATGCCTCCGCCGAGACCACCCGCGACTTGCTGATCAGGATCAGCGGCCATAGCCTCGCCGACTCGAGTTAGAGTGCTAGGGGCCTGCATAGGGCCACCAGCCATAGCGCCGCCAAGCCTAGCAATAGTTGAGGCTCCGGTAGCGCCAGCAACCCCGGATTGAAGAATCCGCTCTGTTGCGCTCTTGGGTTCAGGAACGCCAAGCTTGGTCAGAATCCAGTCGATGCTGTCATGAATCGAAGCGCCTTTCATGTTCTCAGGGAGGACAGTGTTGACGAGAGAAACAATAGGGTCCACGACCATTCCAGGAATCGCCGAAGCTCCCTGCCATGCGCCACGGTCAATCGCTCCGGCCAATCCTTCGGCAGTAGTTCCTTGAGCCGCCTGCTGAGCAGCTTGTGCAGATGGTAGTCCATTGAGCGCGGCCATGGCTTCCTGGGCGAGTTGCCCACGCTGTTCGGTAGTGAGATTGTCACGAGCTGCCGAAGACATTTCCATAGCGGACTTTCCCGTGGGCATAGAAGTAGTGCCCCCAAGTTCAGCCGCGAGTTCCGAATTGCTCTTCTTGGCTTTCTTTGGCGCTTCCGAAGTGGTACCGCCAAGAGATTCAGCTAGCTTCCTGCGCTCTTCTGCCGTCATTGGATCATCTCATAGAACTTCTTAGCTTTGGCCGCATCGGGGAAGGTATGCACAATCCCATCTTGGTCGGTGACAGTGAGGCCATTGAGAACTGGCTTGCCCGATGCGGGGAAGGCATTGAGCTGGCTTGTAGCGATTTTAGGGACCGGCAGTTTCCCCAGGACCTTTCTAAAGGTATCGCCCTTAGCGACCTCTATTGGCTCGGGCTGACCAGGGATGGTCATGGAGAAGCTATTTTTAGCGGTGCCAAGGTCTCCGTTAGCGCTCACCCAGTCAGCTTTCAGGCCGCTCACTGAAGCCTGATAGTTCTTGAGTTTGGCAATTCCTCTAGCAAAGGAAGCAATCTGATTCGGATTGGCGTTCTCATCAGGAAAGGCGGCCTGTGCGGTCTTGATATCAAGGTCAGAAGCCGCGCCAGGGGGGAGGGTTTTGAGAACTTCGGGATTCTTAAGCCGCAACCATTCCTGCTTGAGAGTGGTAATAACGTCCTGGCTTCCCACGGCCTTCTTGATCTCTTCCCAGCCCTTGCCAGCCCATCCACTGCTAGGCTTTGCCCTATCAATAGCCTCGGCGATATCGCCATATTGTGCGGCCTGAGAAAGTAAATCAGATTGATCCTCAACCGCTTTGTTGACGGTGGTTTCGCCCTGGTTTGAAAGCTTCGGCGCTTCAGGGGTGGGGTGGAGTTTTTTATAGGCATCTAAGGCGTCGCGCCCTGGCTGGCTCGTTACAATGAGAGTAGCAATATTGTCCTTGGCAAAGTTCGGGTTAATGTCCGCGCTCTGAATCCAGGTGTCCATGAGTTTCGCGCCGTCAGTATCGCCAGCTTCCTTTCTGGCATCTCGAATCTGACCCATCAGGTCTATAGCGGTATCAGTTGCTCCCTGGTCAAGCGCCGAGAAAATGCCCATTGCATCCCGGATGCTTCCATTGAGCTTATCGGCATCGAGGGTATTCGCATGATCTTCCAGAATCTTGGCTTGTTCAGGGGCGACGATAGTCGTCAGCATCATCCTATCTGCCGCCGTTCCCTGAGGGCTGTTGATCTTGGCAATGAGCGCCTGAACTTGTTGTTTCCGTTGCGCCTCGGCCTGGGCCTGAGCTTGCGCCGCCTGTTGCGCGGCAATCTGCTGATTAGCTCGGTCAGCGATTCCAAGCCCCTGAGCAAAGGCAACGGTAGGAGGCACAGCAGGAGCGAACTGAGAAGTATAGTTGATTGGTCCGTCACTCATATCTCACCTATCCTTGAGGAGTAGTCGTCGGCGAGACAGTTTGTCCGCCCTGTGTGGGTGATGGGGTGCCGCCAAAGAGATTGCCCCAATTAATTCCGCTCAATGTTCCAATTCCCCCCGCAAGCGCCGACGCTATCTGTCCTTGCTGAGCGCCCTGAGCGAGTGCTCCACCAGCCTGAGCGGCCCCCTGTTGCTGAAGCAACGCGGCAACGCTGTTGGCATTCTGCTGTCCAGCCGCCGCCTGCCCTGCCGCCGAGGCTTGGCCAAGCGCCGCTTGAGAACCGAGACGGGAATATTGATCGTTGATGAGTTGGGATAGCACCGCGGGGCGAAACTGCGCAAGAGCTGCTTGAGTATTGCCGCCACGCAATCCTCCAGTAGCCGCCGCGTTCTGGAGGATAGAGTTTTCACCGGCCCCGACTAGGGATGCAAACTGCGGGCTGTTCTGAAGCTGCTGGATAGCCGCCTGTTGGGCCTGAGGACCGTTGATTCCATTCAGATCGTTCTGAGCGCTCATGGCCGCGTTACCAGACTGGACATAGGGCGCAAGCAATGATTGAATCTGGTCGAACTGTCGCCGCTGTTCTGCGATACCAGCCTGCGCCGCATCAGATTGGCTTTCTGAAGCTTTCTTAGCGGCTTCCGCCTGAGAATTGGCGGTATAGATGGTGGCCCCGGCAGTAGCTGCGGCTCCCACTACGGCTGCACCAGCAACCCAAAAACTCATGATAGCGCCTCCGCTTTACCCAATAGCAAATTCAAGTCCTCGGGTTCCGGTATCGTGAACATTTCCCAAAGTTTATTGGGGTCTGTTTCATTAGTCGGATTGGCATGAAAGGTTGTAATGACCGTGGGAGTTATTGTGAATAGAATGCGCTTAGTACCGGGTTTGGTAGGAATCATTGCGCCAGGGCCTAGAATCTTGTCCCCCGCATCGGTAGTGACTAGAAATAGCCCTGACCGAACAACGAAGAATGAGGGATGACGATGCATCGCGCCAGTGAGTAGGATATTAGCCGGTACGCTAAACGTCCTAGCATAAACTCCGTCAACAAAGGCATGCTCGGTGGAATGGTCAGCCTGAGGCATTTTGAGCAGTTCGCGCTCAACACGGTAGGCGAGTTCAACTTGCGGTGCCAATTCAGTAGTCATAGACTCCCCTGATTGAGCGCCGGAACTCGATACCTCGGCTGAATTAATATTAGCATGCATATTGATATCGGACAAGATTATCTCCATGGGCCGACTGCTTGCCATGTAGCCGTCTTTGAATTGATGAGAAAGGCCGCTGTATCCAGAAATCTGAGCGTGAACCCAGTGGCATTAATTGTGAGCGGTGAACAATGCGTTATATTGCTCATCTGGCCTACTGCCACTGACGGAAGAGAACCTCCGATAAATGGGAATGGGAACGTGATAGGGGTATCATCAAATGCCATATTTCCTGAAGTGGACCCAAAATAATTAGCTACGCCAGCCGATGCCGTATCATTGGTAGTCTTGCCGAATTGTTGCGACAGACCATCCGAACGTATTTCATAGGTTCCATTAGAGTTTGACCCAATGAATGACCAGTCTTTTGCCACGACGTTACCAGTGGCGTCAACATGGACATCGAACATAAGATCACCGCTATTGATAGCATCCGATGAGGCGGCAATAGCGACTATCGCCGTTGTTCCAGCCCCTGTCGTAATTGTCAGCGTGAACGGTCCGCCAGCAGCCGCAATGAGAAAGGCCGACGGTATAAATATCGTTTTCATACCTTCTGTAGACTGTGCCGGAGTCAGATTATAGGTTGTGTTAGAAGCGACGGTTGAGGATAGCGGCCGGATAAGATCAACAGTAATGGGCCGAACCAAGTCTGACAGAGTAGCTATGCTTAGGGTATTATCATCAACACCATCCTGAAGCGCCGGTATATCATCGACCCCGAAAAACACTTGTTCTATTTTCCTGAGCAAATCCTCGTCGGTTCCGTCGTTATCCGTACACCAGCGTTTGAGTTGATCCCTGGTTGGTACTAGAGTTCCTCCAGCCATTTAGACCGCCAGAGGTTCAACTTGAACCTCAAGCCGTGCAAATGAGATAAACGCCCGAGCGTCCCCCCGGAACCGCTGTACCCGCCAATTGCGCATCTTGCCCTGACGATACCAAACGAGGCGCTTGGCTCGGGCGCCCTGTTTTCCGGCATGGATGGGATGATCTTGGCTCCAGGTTTCGCCATCATCGGAATAGGAGGTTGTAATCAAAGGATCAGTCCCAAGCGCAATCCGACCAGTCAGTGCCACAAGTTCAAGGCGGTTGAAGATCGCCCCCATCGAGGAGTTGTAGGCAATACCGGTGCCGAACTCCCAGCGATATGCAGTTCCCCATTGGGTCGAGGTCGAGGTATCGAGATACCCATATCCAATATCGGTTCCATCACCAACAAGCCACCTATCATAGCACCAGACCAAATCCTTAGCTCGATATGCGGAGAACCCATTCATGGCACTGGTGAGTATGAACCATACCGGTTCTCCAACCGCAGAAGTAGCGGCTAGATCAAAAACAAGCGTCCGGTCAGGCAACCTGAACCAGAGTTGGTTTTGATTCCCCGAAACCTTTGACTCAAGCACTGAAACTGATAAGTGGTACTCGCTATAGGTGGCTAGCAGCAGATCAATTTCTCTAGTACTGATTTTGCTCGTTGTGCCATTCTGGCCAATATAGACGGATGGGGCCTCATTCCGTCCGCTGCCAACAAAGGCAATTGCTTCCGAGAATACACAGCAGGCATGAGTTCCAACCGCCCCGCGCTGAATCTGTCCGCCTGAGTTTCTGGAAAATGGGAATAGCGACCCGCCAACATCATTGAATAGCTCGATGGTATAGCGATTGACTGCATAAATCTCATCTCGCAACTTCAGGACCGCTACAATAGGATCGGGGTCAGCCTCCGATGATCCATATTTGAGGGGGTTAACGGAGAATGGGTCGGTGAGTTCTGTAACAATCAAATGCTCGCCATCGGTTGTCATAAAATATCCATCCACCCATACCACGTCTAGAACAACCCCAAGATCAGGATCAGTGACCTGAGATAAGGTGACGCCATCCCAATAGAAGAGATTGTTGTTGGAAGCAATTGCTAGTCGATCAAAAGAATAATCCATGGAGCACTGACCGCCAAATCCAACATCTCCAATAGTAGTGAGATTCCCGCTGGCATCAATTGATACTAGGCTTGAGCCCATCACACGATAACAAATGCCGTTCCAGTTGATTCCACCGCGAGTTATTCCTGGTCCATTCCCTTGGCTAACAACTCCATCAGCAGGCCGAAGATAGGCCCCGCTGATCCCGGTAGCGACAGGCAAAGGTACGAGGTTGACCGGGTAGGAAGCGCGAAAGTCCCCGGCCTCGGAAGTGTAGACGCCCGAAAGGATCGGGATGGCACTCAAGGCTAGCTCCCGCCGTCGCCCGTCTGGACATGAAGCGTAGTAGCGCCAGTGAGCTGGATATATGCCAGCGTGTCCTGATCGTTTTTGTAAATGACCAGTTCACTATTGGCCCGGATAAAGGTATCTCCCGCCGTGGCAGTCTGCGCACCCTTGCCAACCCGCACATAGGCACCATTTGTAGCGCCATAGTTCACGACTCGCACACATTTGGAGTTGGCGTTGAGACTTATGCTGGCCGAACCGGCACCTGTCGAGACGCTTTGACCAGCCCCGATATCAGGCGTGAAAGGATTGACGATCATAGAAACTCCTTAGCCGACCCGATACCAGTTCAGGGTGGGCATATCGAACATGAGCATGAAGAAAGCGTTGGCCGCGAGAGTGGTGGGAACGCCGGGAGCAGCGACAGCACCGTTGAGCGTAGTTGCAAGGGTGGTTACGGACTGGGTACAGGTCACCAGAAGGCGCTGATGGTCAATACAAGTCGAAGCAAGAGGCAGAACAATGGTCCCATTCGCATAGCCAGCGGCGGGAGTGATGATGAGCCTGATATCGGTCTGCCCGAGGCTACCAGCCACCACCGTAGTGGTAAACCCCGTGGCGGAAGGTGCGGAATATTGGGTCGAGTATTCGCCAGGAGAGGTGAGAAGAGGCTCAATAGCATCGGCTACGGTTTGAAGTGTCGCGCCCTCATACTGTCCATCATTCGCCGACCAGATGACAAACTTGTCACCTGAGCTTACCGTGTCAGTCGTATTCAAGGTGCCAGACATGTCAGATTCCTTGTGGCAGAACCACGTCAGGTTGGGGCTCACCGATGTCAGAATCGGTCGGGGGGATGACGAAGGGCTGAGGCACCCCGCGCCACATCTTATTACCAGCACCCAGAGGCGTGTTGGCGGTCAGTTGCATCACCGAAGGTTGAGCGGCACGGGCGAATAAGATATCATAGCCTTTCTTGGCCGCTAGCTTAGTTTCAGGCTGGGGAGTCTTGCCGTAGCTGGGAGCGATGCGGATGGCCAAGTTCAGGAATACCGCGCTATTCGATGAAATCGGCACTTGGGTGTCGGTGTCTAAGTCTGAATTGTCGGGGTTAGAAACAAGCGGGTACCCAAGCTGGATTCCTAATCCGCTCCATTCAGAGATGAGCGTGTCCAAACGCCTGACAGCGCCTTGAAGCTCTTCGGGTCCGAGGTCGAACACGTAGTCAGCCATGCCGAGTTCTTCAAAAGCAGCGGTCACGAATTGGCGCTTGGACCAGCCCATTATTCAGCCTTAGCCCTCGCAGGCTTGGGCTCTTCGATGACGATTTCAGCCAGGGGCTTGCCGGTGTTCTCGACAGATTCGGGAACGGTGGCATACCAACCAGCCTTGATAGCCGCTTTGTAGGTGGGCTCATCAGAAATTGACAGCAGCGCAAAACTCTTGCCGCCGGGAACCTGATTCGGTCCAGGGCTATGGTAGACATTGATCGGGAAATCCATAGTTCACTCCTTTGAAAGAGGGGCCGAGTTTTCCCGGCCCCATCAATTATGAAATGCGGTATGTGACGAAGGTGTTGGCCGCCGTCTTCAGGGTACGGAAGTATGCCGAGGTGACCGTAGCGACAGCCGCCACGCCCACGATGGTATGTCCAGCCGCAGCCGTCACCGTAAAGGCGTTGCCGCCCGTGTTGATGACGTTCCAGTCAATCGAGTCGCCCACAGCCCAAGTCTGAGCCGCATCCATGACGGTGCCCGTGTCCAGGGTTGCGACAACAGCCGCGCCGGTGGTCGAGGTCACAATCCTAGTCTGGAGCAGGGCCAGCGTGAGAGCGCCGGTCGCGTTCAGGGTGCCCGGAGTGGGCTGGTAGAGCCCATCCGACCAAGTGATCGGGTTGGGGCTCACGCCAACCTGGACAAAGGTGGGAGATTCCTGGACGTTCTCGACCACGACCGTAGTAACAATCGAAGTAGAGAACACCGCCGAGAGATAGGGCACGCCAGCGGCGGCTACAGCCAGGAACACGGGTTCCTGAATCTGAGCCTGAGCCGATCCGCCCAACGTCGAAATGATCGCTTTGCCGTTAGTGGCCACCGCAATCTTGCTGTTGGCAGGAACGTTGACAACGTACTTACCCTGCCGAAAAACAGTAGTATCAGCCATTTTCCTGCCTCCTTAGGTCTGGTTGAAGAGCATAATGCCCGTCATTTCAGGCTGCTTGTTCACGACGCCCCAACGGACGTCCCAACGGTAGAGCATCTGAGAAGTCTTGATATCCCATTGACGGGTCATGGTGAGCTGTACGCCCTGGTCGGTCGAAGCCTGCATGAAGTCCACGCCGGAACCGGGCTGAATCACGATGGTGCCAGGAAGAATCTCGATAGCATTCTTCTGCCAGAAAGCGTTGACGCCAGCGGCCACGGTATTCAGGAACACAATCGCCGAGTTCGAAGCCTTGGTGTTAATCACGCAGTTCTGGTACTGAGCCGCCGCATCCGAAGTGCCAAGCTGGTTGGTGATGATCGGAGGCGAGATAACCATGGTGGTCGAAGTCAGAACCGAGATGACCCGGAACGTCTTGAGCTGGCCGGTGTCCTGCTTGGTGATGTGATGCACCGCGTTGAGGGCGGCAATCGTGAACGCATCGCCAGCAACTACGCCGGTAGTGCTCGACACCGTGACCGTCTGGAAGCGGTTATCCACGGGCGACATTTCCGTGCTGGTCGCAACCGACAAGGGCTTGGGAATGTAATACTGCCCCGAAGCCGTATCCGTGGTGTTGATCGTGATGCCGCCGCCACCGCCAGCCGCCTGAAGCCGGTAGGGATAGTCAAACTTGTAGGTGGAGAAACTAGCCACTTGGCCAACATAGGCTCGCTCATAGGCGTTGACCGTCTTGGCACCATCGAACGACCGGGAGGCAACCTGAAGGTTGGACGCCATGCCGTTGTAGTCGCGGGTCGTGAGGCCCAGCGAACGGTTCTCGAACGGGATACCCTGCTCATTCATGATGGCATCGCACAAGGCAACGTCATCGAAGCCGGTAGCCGCGACAGTACGCTTGACCACGAGGGTGCCTTGCAGAGCCGCGTTGTTCAAAAGCGAGATGTTGATATCAGACGCGAGTTTCTGCTTAGCGGCATCAGCCAGAAGGTTGTTCTGCTGAAGGTCTCGGAGTTCGGTATCCGTCAGAGTGAACGGCACAACCCTGCGGCGGTTGATGGCGGCAGGGATGACAAGCTGGTTCTGAGGTACGAAGTTCGCGGTCTGGTCCTGACCCTCGAACGACTGCATGATATAGGGCTGAGGACGCCAGATGACGTCGCTCGACCGCTCCATAGCCTGGGGATTGGTCTGGTAAGTCGAGACGGTGCCCGACATGACCAGCGCATCCTGGAAACCTTCGAGCGCGTCCTCAAACGCGATACGGATTTCCTTGGGGAAAACGTTAGCGGACATAGTATGTCCTCCTGAAACGGATGAATCGTGATTAGGCAATCCCAACGGGTCGCCAAAATACCTGACTCATCCGGTTTCGGTCGGACGGCTACCATGCGAACGGCTGCTATTTAAGGGCTAGCGATACCCAAACAAACTAGCGGCGCGATAGAAGCTGGGCTTCCCTTTGCTTCATTTCGCGCTTATGCCGAATGACCTTAGTCCAATCGCCAGTCTGCTCAGCTTCATTTTCGAGTGCTTGAAGCTTTTTGTCAACAGTCTGCGCGGAAATAGGCGCGGTGCCTCTAACCGTGCGTTCCGGCTCCGTCTTGGTCGCGGTTCTCTTTTCCACTTTCAACTCCCTGGCTTCAAGCCATGCAAGGTTACGAACAAAGTCTACCGGGTCTTTAAACTGGGCAAGCGCCTTGAGCTTGTCAGGATTCATGCCCAGCCCATAGACCAGAACATCAGGATTAACTGCGCCCTTAATGATAAGCGCCCGCTGGGTCTCGTCCAGCGCTTCCATGACAGCCGCCTCGGCTACATCAAAGTCATCGAAGGGGAGCAGGACTTTGTTCTCCTCATACCGCGCCAGCCTGGACTGATAATCTGTTTCAAGGGCCTTCTGCTGTTCCATAGCCTGATTCTGTTTGGCCTCATGGGCGCGGCGCTTGTCTTCCCATGCGAGTAGATCGGTAGCGAACTTATCGGAATCGTAGCTATCCTCAAACTTGGGCTTGGGTGGCAACACCTCCTGGGCCTGGGCGCCGTTCAACTTAGCCTCAAGTTCAAGGCGCTTCTTTCGCTCCTCAGCAAGTTCTCTCTTGGCACCTTTATAGAGGTCGCGCAACTGCCCCGGCAAACTCTTATGGCCGTTGGTTGCCTCAGGGGCTTCCTCACCGTCCTTAGGCTCAGCTACTTCGCCAAGCGTGACGGCGGCAATCTCTTCTTCCGGCGTCTCGACCGGAACCTCAAGTTCGGGGCTATCGATCACTTCAGTATCTTCGGGCATCTTCTCTCCTTTTTACGGCTAGGGAGCCGGTTGGTTCAGTTGGGGAATTGTAGTTCCTGCGGGCAACGGCTGTGGCTCCTGACCGGGCGACCCCTTAGGCATCAGATAGCCCGCGAGTTCCGCAAGTTGTATCGCCATGCCGTTCGTCTTAGCTTCGACCGTGGCCAGGGTCTCGATAGTCTTAGCGTTGATCTGCTCAATCTCGGCCATGGTCTTCACGACGTCCGCCTGCGCTCTCTGCGCATTGGCGTTAGCTTCGTTAGCAGCGGCTTTTAGAAGCTCGGCATTCGGGTCTGGCTTGGCCGATTCCAGCTGCATGGCCTTGGCTTCCTCGTCGGTGGGCTTGAGTACTCCGTTCTTTACGAGGTTCTTGCGGGCATACTCACGCGCATCTTGAATGCCTTCGCCTTCGGTGTTCAGAAGGATGAGGTATTGCAGAATCTGCATGGTTTGGGGGTCGAGACCAGGGACGGCAATCATCTGCATGAGCTTCTTCACGGTCGCATCGCGTCGGGACTTAGAAGAGGGCCCGACGTCGGTAATGACGTCAAAGGAAGCCTTGGACAAGTCGTTGGCCGTGGTCGCCCCGTTGTCGCTCATCGCGGGGGCCTTGATTTCCGCTACTTGAGCATCACCCTGTTCGGTGATGGTTTTGACCTTCCGGCCCTCGTCAACATAGATTTCCTTGCCCATCGGGAGGTAGATTTCTCCGCTCCGTTTCATGGCCAAGGCAAAGTTGGAAATGAACGTATAGGTCTGCATATCCACGCTGGACTGCACGGACGCTACCGTCTCTTCGCTGATGTTTGCTACGATCTTGTCGGTGTTCTGGCGGTTGCCGAGAATCTGCTCGATGTCCTGATTGGCAAGCTGAATGAGTGCGGCCCATGCCTGCGGAATTTCGGGGGGGGCGATGTACCCAATAGGTCCAGCGGGGAGCATATTGCCCTGCGCGTCGGTGATCGGGTTGGTGAGTAAGTATCCGGGGAGATCAATGTTCCTGCGGTTCCAGCTCGATTCATGACCAGCAATTTGTTCCGGCATGAGAATGGGAATGCTCGGCGAAGAGGTGGCCGCTAGCTCGACCATCTTAGAAACTTCCACGTTGAGAATCCGCTGAGGGTCTTTGCCAGGGCGAACATGCCCAACGCACCGTTCCACTCCGTCGATATAGAACCGCCGACCGTAGACAGGAACAATGGGAATCTGCGTACCGGCGATATATCCGCAGTCCTCAAGCACGGACTGTCCGCTCAAGAGGTATTTATGAATCTTGGTGCGTACCGTCGCTTTCTTGCGGACAAAGGTATTCCCAGTGATAGGCAGGCGCTCAAGCAAACCGGGGTCGTTCTGGAAGTCGGCTTTATAGTATTTCTTCTCTTCGCCTAGCACGTCGCGCCAGACCTGGACCATCTCTTTGACTTCTTCGGCAACATAGTACTCAGCAATGTAGGCTTGGTTGTCAGTCACCCAGTCGAAGTAACATTGCGTGATGGACTTGTCGAATCCGGCGGGGTCCTCGCCCCACTCCTCAAGCAAATCCTCATGAGTCTTGGCGATCAGGACAAAGGCAAACTTGGCGTCTGACTTGTCCTGTCTCTGCGACGACAAGTCAAAGAACACGCAGGAATCGGCGTCATAGATCGGCTCAATGCAAATGCGCTGATAGTCGTTATCCTCAGATTCCTTGTCCTCATAATCAGCCCGCAATCGCCATGCGCCAAAGCCACCGGTGACGGCTTCCTCGAAAGCGTTGTTATAGGCTTCCTCGGCGTTAGAGTCCTGTTCGTCAGCGCGAAATAGCCCGTTCACAAAGTCGGCTTGATCGGCGTCAGCATCGTCTTTAGCCAGGAACTCCACCGTTACCGGGTTGTTACGCTTCTCGTTGATGATGCGCATAACACCAAGCAGGACCTTGTTCACTTCCATGCGGGGCTTGTTCTCGAATTGGAGCTGCAACGCGCCTTCCCACTGAGCACCGGCAATCGAGACGAAGCGCCGATCGGACAGGCAAAGCATGCGCTCATCGTAGACGGTGGACTGGATATTGTCGAAGCGCTTCATGGCCTCGGCGTGAATCTTGCGCAGGGCTTCGTCGTTCGGATCGGCCATGGTTTCAGGATCGGGATCAACGTAGGTTGTGTCGCTCATTCTGACCGCCTCTTGATTTCTTGATTCAGGAAGTAGACGAACTCTTCCAGGTCAGTAGCGTTCATTTTCTCGGCGAACGCCCAAGCCATCCCCGAGTGAGTCCACTCATTCTTATTAGCTTCTGGCGCATCGGCAAAAAGCGCGTCGATATGATCCTGCGCCCACGTTGGCATATTGGACTCAATTGGTCCGTCGAACTCAAGGTGCATCGCGGGTAGAACCGCCACTTCAAGAGCGTCAACGGCAGTTGTCTCTGATACCGTTACAGGAGCCAAGTTGTCCGCAATCCACTTCTCAGCCTCGTCAAATGTCGAGGGCTCAAGCCACATGATGGGCTCATCTTTTCGGTCTCGGCCAGTTTCAGTGGGTTTGCCCGTCGCCTCATTGACAATCCAGAAGCGCTTTGGTTTATCGGCTGACTGCTTGATGCGGCAGCCCTGGAATGAGCGGTAGTTAGCCATCAGTCAGCCGCTCCTACAAAGGGGATGGACGACTCGGGAGCAGGCGTCAACGTCGGGATGACCTTAGGTTTCTTCGGGGGATGAAATAGGTCATGCCAGAACCAGCGCCAAGCGAACTCACCGGACCGGACGCGCATCTTGTGTTTCTCTGCATACCAGCGCTGTTCCTTGCTCGGCTGTCGGTCCCACGTGTCGCGGCACAGGCGGTCAAGCTGGTGGTTGGTCATCTTGGCAAGCTGCCAGTCGGCCAGGGGTTTGAAGAAGAAGCTGGCCGCAAGCTCATAGTACATCCCAAGGAGCTTCGCGCGGTCGCGTTCACCCTTCCAGCCATGTTCGTGAATTGGGGTCATTCGTCGTCCTCATCAAGCCTGACGCCAGCAATCCAGCTACCGAGTTTCCGGCGACTAACCCCAAGCCAATATTGAATCGTAGTAATAATCGACGGGCGCGGTCCTTTGCGATCAGATGGAGGGCAGTGTTCGGCGAAGCTCTTAAGCAGAGATTCGAAAGCGTCTCTCTCTTTGGCGGAGAACTCATTCGCCATCAAACAAGCCCTCGATGGCATCAGAAACTGACTCAATGATTGTGCCGGGAAGATTGACGACAACCTCAACCACGTCTTCGATATCTTCAAGGCCCATCAACGCACCTCCGTATCAAAGTGACTCATGCGCGTAGTTTCTACCCATGTGAGTCAGATTGTCAAGTGGTGGGTCATTATCGCCAGTGGTTCGCCATGGGCTGAGGTTCGGCGGCGCGGACAACCTTAGGCTCTGGCTTCATGACGTCCTCAAGGCCATACCTAGTTCCATCAATGCTGTGGTTGTTCTTGTCGGGATACCCTTCTTTCACCTGACCGTCGCGGCCAATCTCAAGCGCATAGTTCACGAACTCAAAAGCAGCCAATGGGCACCGTGTCGGGTCAATCGTGATCCTCTCCAGGTCGGCAAGCCATTTCATCCCAGTCTCAACACTACCAGGACCCTTGGTCGCGGCCAGCATGTTCCACCCATACTCATTTTTCATGTCATCGATGCTCTTAGGCTCAGAGCTATCTGGTCGCGTCTGTTGTCGCTTCCAATCCTCAGGGGCCATCTCGTTCAGCCTGCGGTTAGAAATACCGATCCCTGATATCTCTCCGAAGATCGTCAGATGACGGCGCTTGCGGTCATAGCTCATTCGGCCAAACCAGAGCGGGTCAGCCGCATAGCCCCAGTCTAGGCCCTGCCGGATGTTGATGAGCGCGGCGCACTCCTCGTCGTCCAGATTCCGTAGTTCGATATTGTTGAACACTTCAAGGCCAGTGCCAATCTCTTCGCCCATATACTCGTGGCGGTAGGCATCTGGCGTCGTCTTCTTCGAGTGTTCAGCGTTGGCAAGGAACACTTCACCAAGCCATGATGGATTGACGTCAAGGTAGGTGGAATGATGAACGATGCGCCCAGGCTTGGATATCTTTACCTCGGCATTCACCCATGACCGCGCAGACTTCGGCGGGTTGAACGTGAAGAAAGCTACCTGACCGTCGCCCTCACCACGGAACAGCGATTGCAGGATGTTGCGCACGTCTTCCATGCCACCGAACTGGTTGACTTCCTCGGCCCAAAAGTATTTCACATAGCCGAATCCGGGGTTGAACGACCGCGCCTTGTCAGGATCGTCGAGGCCACGGAATACGATCTTCTGCTTAGTATGCTTATTGGTCGCTTCATAGGGCGACGTGATGAAGTCCCAAAGGTGGTCAATATGAAGCTTCTTAGCAGCCCATTTAAGCTGACCGAACACCGAGTCGCGTAGCTCGTTGTCGTAGCGCCGGGAAATGAATGCATGGGCCTGCGGATCGGCGATGAGCCCTAACATGATCTCAATAGAGACGAAGCTCGACTTAGTGGAGCCGCGACCGCCCTTAGCCCAAACCTCGCGGACATCGCCTGACTTGATCTGATGGTGGAGCGCATAGAACGACGGCGCGATGAGTTCGCGGACGGAGACGACTGTCTCGTTAGCTCGTGGGAACGTCATCCGAGATGCGTACGGAGCCGGAATGCTCCACTTCTGTCCTATCACTCATTCCGTGGTTCTTCAGCCAGAAGATTGACCCAGTAGGATTGTTCTCGCTCAACCGCCCTTCATGATGGGCAAAGATTCGGCTGATGGCCCTTTTAAAAACGACAGAGAAGTTTTCGCCACGATCCTTCTGGTCATATAGCGATTGACGCTCAGCGAATCCTAAATGAAGCGCGAGACCAGCAGTTGTCGGCGTAGCGTTAGTCATGACCGGATTGCCCCTGGCATCTTTCACCATGACAGTTTCACCATCGGGCGCATCGAAAAATATAGGCTTTGGTTGACAGGATTCGAAGTAGCTTTCTATGGCCGCTTCAAGCTCCTCGGGCGTAGAAAACTTCGGCGGCCTTCCGCCCTCACCCTTCTTCGGTCCGCGTAGTCCCATGCCTAGATGTTACTTTGTCATACCGGGTGAGTCAAGCCTGATGAGGCATAAGACTTCTCGTTCCATCGAGTCTAGGTTCTTCTTCATGCGCTTTCCCAGTTCGGGTTGGAGCGCTCGGACAAAAAGGACATCAATCATCATCTGAGCAAATGCTTTCTCTAGTTTATCGAAGCGCTCTTGATTCATTCCTTCCATCCCGGAGCGATCTCGTCGAGTTCCTTCATAGCTTCGGCGTAGTCGATCTCCTCTTGCGTCTTCGGTCGTCTATGCTCCTGAACCATCTGGCGCTTGAATCGTATGAGTTCCGTTCTGTCCCCCGTTTCCTCGGCCTCCAATTCAAGATCGCGCAGAATTCGTTGCTCTTTTGACATCGGAGGATTGAGGATCATATATCCTGGTCTATCGATCTTCACGCTATTCCAGTCGCTCACTCCCCCATCCTCCACGTCGTCACATAGTAGCCGCCAGGAACATGAAGTGTCCATTGCGCGACTAGGCACGAGCTTGCCAGCAGCATGACTAGCAGGATTGCAGTGAGCTTCATTCGTCTACCTCCGTGGGGATGCCAGAGTTGGCGAAATCGCCGAACAGCTCCTTGGCCTTCATGCAGTATGCGCGGTGAGCTTCCTCAGGCGTCATGTAATATCCAAGTGGAATGCGCTTGCCATTTAGGGTAATGATCGTCCGGTATTTCCTTCTCTTGGTCGGATGATAGGACACTCCTTTGAATCCAGTTCGGCTGTCCGATCTTACCCTATTGTTCCATAGGTTCTGTTGGCGAGTGACAACGCGTAGATTTGACCTTTGGTTATTAAGCCGGTTGCCATCAATATGGTCGATGTCCAAGTGCTTCGGTGGATTCATGATTTCCCGATGCATCTTGAAGTCGTATTGGATGCCGTCTTTCGTTGTGTGCCTGGTAGCATATCCATGGATCAACCGCCATTTGTATTTGGATGCATGCTCGTAGAAATCGTCATCAACTAAACATACTTGGCCCTGAATCATGAGTTGTCTCATCTCCCCTCCCTCACCGGCACCAGCGCGAACACGTGCCTGCGTTCCTGCAAGGTCTTCTCGAATGCCTGGTGTGTTCTAGACCAAGCCTCTTCCTTCTCTTCTTCGGTGTGGGCGTTGTAGTGAATGCCTAACATCTCTACCGAGTGGACCATGGCTCCACAGACAACACAAGGCCATCCCGCGTCCCGACGGAAGTTCTCGGGGTTAGTGTCCATCGGTTTCCACCCCCATCTTAGCCAGCATCGCGTGAGCCCGGACAAGCGCCGCGTTGTGTTCTCGCGGAGTCGCTGAGGTGATGAGCGCGCGGATGATCGCTAGGCATTCGTCGAGGGTGGCGCGGTCTTCGGGGGTCATGACTGCCCTTCCGGCTTGACGATGTAGTATGATCCCACGGGCCATGAGTAGCCTAGAATCTTGCTAGGCGCTGAGTCGCCATGCTTCTCCCTGATGCGCTTGTAGTCGTCTTCGTTGAGGGGGCGGAACTTATCAGAGTCCCAGCAACTCCTGCTATCGCCAATCGAATCAGGAACCCCCACAATCGATACCCACCCCGATCCATCAGCTTCAAACCGGCCATCTGGTTTTTTGTCATACCCCGATCTAGATGTGTTCACGGTATAAATCATACCAACTCGAAAGAATCTACGCGCCTCTGGTGTTATAAACCGAACATGATTCACGACCAGTTGCGCGTCTTCAAAAACCTTACCCATCTCTCCCTCCTTACCTATCGCTGTAGGGCTCACGACGAGCCGTCTTTACTCGATTCTTCCACCGCTCCACTAGTTCGTCCATCTGGCCGTGTAGTTTGGCTTCTACTAGGCTCTTGATGTCGCTGGCGAACTCATCTAGCTGCTGGTCGGTCACTAGCTCCTCGGGGGCCGGTCGCGGCACACCAAGCGCCATGTACTTGCCTAGCGCCTCTTCCCATGACGACCTAGCTGACTTCATCACGGACTCAAACACGGCCACGTCAGGAAGCGCCTTGAACGAAGCTGACTGAGCCTTGAAGGTTTCAGCCATCAGGTAGGGCTTGAAGCTGTCGTCGAAGTTGTCCAGGTACGAAACGATGATCTTGCCCATCCCCTCGCTGTAGGCCATGCCGTAGTACTCTTGGAGCTTAGCTATCATCAGGTCGGTGCCTTTCATGACTGGCCATTCCTGACACGCTCTAGCCACGTTGTGTCTTGGCCTCGGTGCGTCTTGATTGCCTCTGCCCATACGCGCTCGACCAGTGGCGATAGGCCGGAGGGTAGGAACGGCTGACCGGCCCAAAACTTGTCAGTACCGTGGACAAGCTGGCGGAAGGTTACGAGCAGCAACTCAGCCGCCTTCTCGGGGTTGTCAGGCGATAGATTGCGCACCGCCTTGATGATGGCCTTTGCACACACGGTTTCCTTCTGGTAGTTGGCGAAGTTTCCTTCACTCAGGAATGAGTCGAGGATGGGTCGGAGCAAGTTGTCGGTGACGGCAACCTCCGTAGGAGTCTTATTCCTTCCTTCCTTTCCCCTTCCTTCCTTCCTTCCTTCCGCTTTCACACGGCTTTCACGCGTGAAGCACGCGTCATCAGAAAATGGTGGTAGAAGGGACTCTCCCTCCCGATTATTGATAACCTGATGCTTTTTGAAGGATACCACGAAGCCCAAAACGGGGAATCCGTCTGGTTGGTAGAGCCTAACCATCCTCCTAGCGACTAGCTCATCCATCAAGTCCTCGATATCGAGCTTGTCAGCGGGGAAATAGCGGTTTTTCAAGGTCCCCGGCTTGTACTCGAAGCGACCCTCCCGGTCACATTCGCACCATAACGACGCGTAAAAGAGGCGTGAAAGTGGCGTCAATGAAGTGATGTCTTCGGATGTAAAGAACTCGGGTTTGATGGTTCGTATTCGTGACATCAGTCGCTAGCCTCCGCACCACCCAAGGTCGTGTTCGGGAATAGTTCCTTGATCTTCCGCAGTTTCTCTTGAGTCCCGCGCCTGAGGGTAGCCATGTACTCATCTTCAATCGGTTGAATGATGGCCGCGTACTTCCCCTTACAGTCCCCACAGACATCAGCATATGGGCCAGTGTAGTTATCCAGCCTAATCCTATCAACCTTACCGAACTCTATAACTTCGTCACAGAGATCACAATGCGTCTTTGTCATTCCACGTCCTTTAGCAGCTTGGCTAGTTCGCAGTCGGGGGCGTGGCCAAATGGCCTATCATTACCACACTCGACGCACCATCCATGGCTCCACTCATGCTTTTTGAGCATCGCCTCAAGAGCGCGGGCGTGTCTCAGTAGGTGACCCACATCATCCCAGTAGAACATAGCTGGGCCGTTAGGTACGGGAAAGGCTCGGCGTTCCTCAAAGTCTTTGCAGATGCTCATGGGGTCTCCTTGGGGGGCAACTTCTCCCCGGTAGCCGGATCAATCGGCCATGCAGCGAGATTGTCGGGATCGTGTTTGTAATAGTCACGGTTCAGAAGCAAGTCGGCTCTCTTGCTGAATAAAATCGTGCCATCTGAATAGCCGCATTGAGGTTGAAAGCCATAGCCAAGGGCGCAGTGGTCAATTATTGCTACTGGTTTTGCCATTCAAGATTCCCCTGAGGTATCTTAGCGATTCTTTGGTAGATCGAGGAAACGAAATGCCCATCTTCCATCGCCTACGTCTATTCTGCTTCCTAATGCTCATAGCAACTCCAAATAGAAAACCCTTGAGGTCACCCGCCGCTTCCACCACAGAAGCAATCCCGCACTGTAAACGGGAAGCGAGTACCCTCAAGGGTTCTCATAATCTACAGTGATGACGTCAAGTTGGTTAGTCTCGACAGGCCGTTGCCAGCCACAAGAATTATACCACGACCCCCGCGAAACTGGCAAGCGGAATCGTCATCTGGACTTTCTGACGGCGTGGGGTGGAGCAAAATGCTAGTCATGCCCCGGTATCGGCTTTGGGCGGTTGGGGAACGATGAGTACTTGCGCACCTATCTTTACCTGTCCATCCTTAAACATCTGCCGGTCGATATCCAGACGGATCGTGGCCAGTTCCCAATCTCCGGAGTCAATCTCGCCAATGTAGCCTTGCGCCAGCAGCCCCTCGGACTCGATGTCCTTCACAAGCGCGGCTACCTCCCAGTCCTGCAACCTCGGGAGGCGCTTCTTGATCGTGGCGGTGAGGCGGTCATGCGGGGTCATTCTTGAGTATCCAGCGGAGTCACTAGGGCGCGAATACGCCTAAGTTCCTTGCGAAGCTCATTCACTCTGTCACGAGCATATGCAAGCGCCGAGATCGCAACCGCCAATCCAACGGATGCTATAATCGCTACGACCATGATTATTCCGTCGTTCATCACTTCCCCCTTTGATCGGCGATCCACTGGCCGACTACTGTTTTGACTTGCTCGAAGTCCACAAAGGTTCCTGCTGGACGCTGGACAATTTCCAGACCGGCAAACCCAGCATTCAGATCGAACCGATGCTCTAGCCCATTCAGCCGCTTCAGCAAGTCGTCGAAGTTTTCTTCGCGATCTACTCGTGACTCCTTCGTTTTTGCGCCTATGGAAGCGTAGAACCCATCGGAAAGTGTCAATTCAGACTTGAAGACATGGTTTTCTTCGTTGGGCATTAGCGGGCTCCTTGGAGTTTGGCGAGACATTCTTCTGCTCTATCAATGCAATCGCCTAGATACTTGTAACTCCGAAAGAAGAAAATCTCCTCACACGCCTCGATAAGTTCCTCTGAAAACTCGCCATATGCAACGGAAACAAATTCAAGCGCCTTCACCGCTTCCTCAACCCAGCTGCTCGATGGCGTGGAAGGGGCCAGGTAGACTGGCACTGCCTCAGGGACATTTGGAAGGTTCTGGACATGAGAGAAGTCAGGCTTGTTGACAGTGAAGTGACGATCACCGAAATATGTCCATGTCCAGCCGATTGGTTCCACCGCCCCATCTGTCGCGGCGCTATCTTTAGCTTCAGAAGCAGGGTTGCCGGAAGCGGGAGGCTGGAGTAGTTCTATGGCTTGGGTCAAGTTCTGTAGAACAGCAATCCTCATGGCTGGATCGGCAATCCCAACCTCGGCCCCCGCTTGGGCAAGTTCAATCCACTCAAGCGCCTTCTCTATCGGTGTCGTCATTTCGATTGCTCCTTGGGCATAGGTTTCTTTGATATTTCGTAAACGCCAGCCCCTAAACTTGTGGCCTTCAATTGACGGAGGTGGCCACGGAAAATCAATTTGTCCCCGTGGTCTAAAAGAACCTCGCGCCATTCTTTCGTTGTCATGCGCTCAGAGAAATTCTCTGACTGCCAATGACCGTTCGATAGCGTTTTCATTCCCCCTCCCTCCGAACGGTCTCCGATGGCTGGGCGCGGAGTTCTTTGAGAATGGCCGTGGCTAACGTCTTGGGCTCTTCTGGACCGTAGCCATGGAAACCAACTTCACAATCCGTAAGGAAGTCGTCTATCCTGCTGAACAGTTCCTCGCTCACCACCCGTCCATCAACCGGCGTTTGCTCGGCTTGGGCTCGACGGTTCCAGGCTGAAATAGCTCGTTCTTTAGCTCCGTCGTAGTCCATGGAATCGTTTTTTGCCATAATAGATGCCGGTGGCCCATATGCTCCACAGGAGTCGCATTTAACGCGAAAGCAGGAATTGCGTTCATATTTGATGTCGACTTTCACTGGCCGAACATGCGACGAACCACAATGAGCGCACGGCTTCAGCGCCTCGACAGCGGGGTTAGTCATGGGGGTGGGGTGCTGTTTCTTGGCACATTTGCCGCACAAGTTCGTATCGTCTTCCTCAATCACGGTTCCGCAATCATGGCAAAAATAGCTCATGATTTCTCCTCCCGCTTCATAGCGGCGTCGTTGGCGGCGGTGATGAGGGCTTGGGCCTTCTTCGTTACGAATTCTTCCATGGTTGGACGACGGATCAAGTCTTGGGCCTCAGCCCACTCTGCCACCATCAAAGGAGCCTCCAACGCTGTCGCCACCTCCAGCACCTTGTCGGCGTAGGGGGTAGAGAACAGGCCGCGACCAGTCGGGGTCATGGTAGCCTTGAGCGCGTCAGAGTGCGCTTGTGCTTCCTCGGGCGTGAATCCACGAGCTTCCCCCTTGCCACGCTCGGCCTCGCGGATGATGGCCACGAACTTATCAACCTCTTCTCTGTCGGCGGGGTCGCGGTCAAACTCAAGCAACCATCCGTCAAGCGCGCCCTTCATTTCCTCATCAGTCAGCATGGTTCACTCCTTCGGTCTTCTCGCGGGCGGGGGTCGGGTCTTTGAACATCTTCCTAAGTCCACGCTTCACTGAGGCAAACGGAAACGACCCGCGAATAAACTTGATCCACCATCGCCGCCCGTCAATATCTCCGGCCTTAGCTCGACGAATACGATTCTGTTTTGCGAGGCTCATGACTGGCCCTCAACCCGCGCCCGTTCGGCGGCGAGGAGCTTCTCGAGCAACGTCAGATGGAACAGCGCGTCATAGAGCAGATGGTCAAGCTGAAGCACGTCCTTGCCCGTCTGCGGGTCTTCCTTCAGGCCGTCGAGGAAGGTCTGGGCGTCGGCCTCGGCTTCTGCCCCATGTTCCTTGCGGTACGCCTCGATGAGTTGGGCGGGGGACTGGTAGGCGGATGGGCGTTCGTGGAGGTCGGTGAAAGCTGATGGCGGCTCAAGTGACCAGCCCCAGCCACCAGCAAAGTCAATGAAGAACTCGCCATGACGCTTCTGCAAGAAATGGCCGCTCACCCAATTTGCACCCTTGAGTATGCCCCAATGAGTCGCCCCCTCAGGCGCTTGGCTCCAAAGGCTGGGAGTGTATAGGGTCATGGTCTGGCTCCAAGGATACGACCGACGTCGTTCAAGAATCGGCCAATGGCAGGCCAGAATCCGCGACGAATACGGAGCATAACGACGCGTCCAGCAGCGAAATACCAGTCGTAAAGATATTCCGAATCTGTAGCTTCCTTTCTGTAAATCTCTGCCTGCACTCTAGTCCAAGCGAATATTCCGACATTTTCACCATGCCGATAAACTGAAGCGTTGCATTTTTCAGAACTCATGACACTTCCTTTGTGATGGCCACGCCGTACTGGGCGCAGAGTTCATCTAGGGTTTTGCCCCCGGTTGTAGTAGCGCGAGCTATGGTCGCCCATGTATCAGCAAGCAATGTTTCATGAGGCAACATGCGATTTTTGGAAACCGAGTCGAACACTTTGTTCACCAACGCCGTCAGCTTCTCGTCATCCGTCAGGTCCACGGTTTTGGGCGCGGGGCGGACATCGGCGGGATCAGGCAGGAAATACGAAGCACCGTAGGCGACAGCGATAGACCCCATTCTCTCTACGGGCCTGTCAGGGGTAGAGAAATAGACCGGCTGACCAATCTCAAACCGTCCACCCGGCTGCACGTTGGCTAGGGCGGCGTTCCAGCCCATGATTGCCGAATATCTCTGTTCGGGATCGTCTGCACCAGGAAGTGAATCCCACCATTCGTCCGCCGTCATCCGCGTCTTCACGGGCTCGGGAGCTTTCTGGTAGCGACGTTTGTGCGACAGGTAGCCATAGACGAAGTTCCGAACATCTGAGCTACCGTTTGCAACTCTGCTAGCCAGTGGAGTATCGGCATCCGTCGCACGTTCATACCACGCCGCCTCAAGCTCGGCCAGGATTGCTTGGCTGTCGTCCATGTCATTCTCCTTGTTCACGGCTGACTCCCCATAGCGTCCTCTAGGCGTTTGAATTGCCATTTCTCTTCAAGCCTTCTCATGATGAACTCGGCCTGGTCGTCAGATCCGAGATACTGGCTATGGGCGTCTAGTTCTCTACGAATCTCGATCCTGATTTCTTCACGTTCTGTCATTCTGCATATCCTCCAACCGTTCAGCGGCGTAGCGGATGCGGTTTTCGTCAACACTGGCATCAGGGTCGTATTCCATGCAACCTCGAATGCAGTCATGTTGGTTATCTCCGAAAGTGAACAACCCACTACCACACCATGGACAGCAACCCCTAGGCTTCCCCACAAGGAAATACTCCGGATCCGGTGGTGGTTCGTATGCGGGGTCACTGGGGTGACGTGACTGGTTAATAAGGTGACCACGGTAGGCGCTCATGGCTTCCTCCTTGCTTCTCTACAATCCTGACACCTAACTCTACCATGAATTGCCGGTTTCGTTTGACATTTCACGCACATCCCAGCCTTTTTTGCGGCATAGTACCTATCGCGTGTTAAGGATAACTTATGATCTCGGTGGTTCCAGTACCATCGGCGCTGTCTTTCTGCATTCGTTGGGTCGGGCTTCATGCTCTCTCTTCCAGGGTCTCGCGCCAGTCGGGGCAAGCGTCCACGTCCTGTTCATGACGCGCATTGGTACGGTTCCACGTGACGCCCCACGCCTCGGGTTTCTCGGCCCAGAAGTACACTGCGCCGTTTGCATCGGTCGACCGGTAGTTAGCCCAGTCTGGCCAGTTGTCGGTGCTCATTTCTCTCCCTCCATAAACTCCCTGCGTAGGGAGGCGTAGTATTCTCTCAGCGAGGGCATAGCCTCCCTGCCGGTGTTGATTCTGATAATTCGTTGTAGTAGCTCGTTTGCTTCCACGGGACGGTTGCCGATGTTGCAACGGTCGTTCTCGGTCAGGTTGCGCACGGGGACCAAGTTAAGGTCATGGTCGATTACTTCAGTTCCGTACTTGTCGAGATGGTTGCGAGTGCGGGCTACACGATGGGCTAGCTGCGGAACGCCGCTGCGGAGCGGTTCGCCTGACACGACGCTGCGCCAGTCTGCGGCGGCGAAAAGTTCGTCACGGCGTTCGTTTGCGCGGAACTTGGCTAGCTGATTCATCATTCCTCCCTCAAGGTGACGCCCTTCTCGGCGGCGTCCTGTTCGGTTACTTCAATCAAGATAGACTCCTGTTCCACGCTTGCCCGTGATTCGCTCTGCGCGATAGACAGGTCCACGTACACACCATCTGGCGTCTGGTAGTGTATGACCTCGAATGGATAGCCCCTGGAAATAGCTTTCTGTTTCAGTTCCATTTTAAGCCGGTCGAAACTGTCCTGAGTCGCCACGCATATCTGCGCCACGAACCCATGAAACCGCGCCGACTGGCTGCCCTTCCCCGTGCTCCGAGGGCGGAACGGTGGCTGAAACGTCACTTGCAGGAACGGCGCTTTCTGCTTCGAGAGCAGATTGCGCACCTGTAGTTTCTGCGCGTCGGACAGCATGAGGCGGTCATCGCGGATTTCGACGGCGGGGAAGCGGATCATGACGCGGTGTTAACCTTCAAGTAGCCTTCGGCAACTTCTCGGACAGCCTTCAGAGACGGCCCGTCAACGCCCGCCAGGGACAACGCCTCGCGCAATTTCAGCCTCTGTTCCTTGGTGAACGAATCGTGATTGGCGTTGAGGAAGTCCTTCAGAGAGTCCAATTCCTGGTTCTCCAACGGCTCCTCAGGGGGAGGTGCACTGCTACGCTGTTTCGACTCGGAAGTACCAGGGACGGCCCACTTCGGCAAGCTAGGCGGACTCCATCGGAACTTCTCACCTTCCTTGGTTTTCGCGGCGTAAATGCCATCCTCGCGCACGTCCCCGAAGTTTTCTTCCAGGTCGTACAGATAGCGCCCGATGCCCCACTGAACCCCGGCGCGTTTCATGGCTCCCGAGAGCCCGCCCTTGACAGCTTCAATATCGGTGTTCTCCGCGCCGTCCCACTTGGTCACCCACTCGTCGCCGATCTTGATAGAGATTCCGCAGAGAATCCCCCCAAGGGGCGCGGGTGCATATTCGTTCTTCCAAAGCTGCGGACTCACGATGGCGTCAAGCCTGTCCATGATAGCGCGGTTGGTGACGTAGGCCAGGGCGCGGACCCAGAACCTCGCGCCAGTCTTGCCGACAGACTGGGGTTTCCATTCGAGTTCATCGGGGAAGAACGGTTCCTTGAGCTTCGATAGGTCCATCAACCCCTCCTCGACCCAACGACCACGTCAGGGAATACCTCGATACCACCGACAGACCGTACAGCGTCAGGGCCGAGCGCCTTGACCGTCTTGAGGATCAGGGCCTCGTCAAGAATCCAGAACTCCTTTCGGATGGCGTTCACGTCCACAACCTTGTAGCCCCAAGTCTTCGTCGCGCTGATACCTGAGACCTTGGTGGCCGTTGGTACGATCACGTCAGAAACGACAGCGGGGTTTTCAGGGGTCGGGGCGGCAGCCAACTGGCGGCGCTCCTCGGCCTCGGCGATGCGGATTCGGTCAGCCTCGGCCTTGAGGTAGTCTCCCATCTTGGCCTTGATGATCTTCTCAGTGGCAGTCACCTTGGACAGGTAGGACGACTTGGCGGTAGTGACGGCGTTGTAGGCGTCATAGGTCCGCTTGCGTTCCGGCTCAAAGTGGACGGTGATGTCCGCCTCCCACGTTTTGAGCTTCTTAAGCCCGAAGGCCGCGTCTTCGTACTGCTCGGCGGTCTCGACCGTCACGGCGGAAATCTCTTTCAGGTATGCCTCGAAAGGCTCCCGCAGCGCCTCAAGGGCGTCGGTATTGTCGCTCATCTCTCTCTCCTTACTCTGTCTTGACGGTGGCAGATTCCATGCGTTCACGCTCGGCCAGGAACTCTGGCGAATCGGCTATCAGCATGGCCGCAGTTTCGGACTTGGAACGTTTCCAGCGCAGTCGTATGCTCTCTACGACGTCGTGGTCCTCGGGCTTGATGCGAATGCTCATCAGTTGTTTCATTCGGGCAACCCCTCGATAAGCCAATCGCGCTGACCCCTGGCGGCCTGCTCAGTTTCAAAATCATCAGTTTTGAAAACATGAAACCCGGCTTTGACAAGGAAGTTATAGACCGTTCGCTCGACCAGATCCTTGCCCTTGCCGCTGTTCACCCTGACAGCCTTCACATCTCCAATCGAGACGATGTTTCTGATAACCACCGACTCATCACCAATTCTGAAAGTCTTCATTTCCTTCCTCCGGTAAACATTGTAAGCCAGTGTATACAGATGGTCAAGCATAATCGCCCGTGTCAGCGAATCTCGCGCCGTTCCCTCACGTCGACTTTCAGTTGAAGCGCATCATAGGCGTCCAACAGTCGCTTCACGTAGCCCTGCGTAAGGAACTCGGTAGGGACGTCCTGACAGGCATCGTAGCAAGCCTTGGCGCGTTCAGGGGTCCAGCCGCTAGGTTGGTCGCGGTGCCAGTTGAGCCCGGGGGTCCACCCGCAGATGATGCACACTTGCGTGTCGGCGCTCACCATGTCGCCCCCGCAGTTCTGGCAGTGGGTGTAGGTCATTCTTCGGTATCCAAGGGGGTAACCAAACGCCTAAGACGCCTAACCTCTTTTCTGAGTTGGTGGTTATCAACCAGGGCTGATATTGATAATGTCAGTCCAAGCGTTGCTATTAGTGCAACAGAATAAATCATCCCTTCCATGCTATCTCCCCTCCCCGACCGCTAGGGTCACTCTGCTTACAATCTCGTCATCAGGCACAAGCCCGATTACCTCGATAGCCGTTATCAGTCCGTAGGTGCCGTCAGCCATGCGAACGTACACGCGGTTAGGCGGTCGCGCGGTGTCGTCGGCTAGTAGCTGGGCTAGGCGTAGGTGAAGTGCTCCGGTGGTGAGGGTCATGATTCAATCTCGCGGTAGTTGAATCCGAACTCTTTCCAGTGCTCACCATGCACCACGTCCTGATAGCCCTTGACCTTAACCAAGTGCCAGACCAGATCGGACGTGCTAGAGACCATGGCCGTCTCGCTGTTCTCCGGTTCCTTCCTGGGCGTGCATCCGCCATAACCCATGATGAACGGAGTTTCCTTCTCCAGCTTCTCGACCGGATCGCGTCCATGAAAGTTCTCATAATGGAAAGCTAGGGCGACGACGAAATGATCCGACCCAATCTCCCAGCGTCCATCGTATCCTTCATGGTAGACGGCAATGATGTCGCCGGTGAAAATCGGCTTCTCATAGACGTCCACGTAAGGCGTGGGTAACCCAACTTGACAGGCTCGGACATTGCCAGAATAGACATACTTCACACTTCCCTCCCCGCGCCATACTTGCGCTGATCCCCGATGATGCGCCCCTCGGTGTAGGCGTCGTCTAGTACCTCTTCGGCGTAGCGGGTGCGGTTGGATTCCTGCGATTCCATGTTGTCATAGTCACAATCCGTAGTAGTGCAAAGTGGGAATCTATCAGCCGTACTATATGGGAACAGCTTTCTGTCGCACCACGGACACCGCCCCATCGGCTTGTGTTCCAGCGGGTCGGGGATGTCGTCGTCTGAGCCGATGGCGGGGGTCAAAGCGTCACCTCTATGTCAGGAAGCTGAGAATTAATCTTGGCCGCTACGGACTCAAGAAGACCCTGAATCACCAGACTCCAGCGCGCCTCAAAATCACCATAGACTCCTCTCAAGTCCAGTTTCTGTTTTGATTCTGAGCCCATGTAAGCGTTGATGAGGTCGGCCAAATGGGACGGGTTGTTACATCCGCACTCGTTGAACGCGTCCAGAATATCGCTCGCCTGCTTAATGGTCACGCTTTCCCCTCCTCGCGGTCCATCTTCTCGACAGCCGCTAACCGTAGCATCGGACCCATGCCCGCAGCCCTCGCGTCACAGAATGCGCGGAACCTTGCCAGCTCGCCAGGTCTCCATGTAATCGTAGGTTTGTGCGCGTCAGGTGACGCCTTGTACTTCTTTCTAGGCTTGGCCATGTAGCCCTCCGCTAAGTGAGTATCCTATAGGTCGGTTGAAACGTCAAGTACCAATCGGTGCGAGAAACTACTTGACATGTTGGCGCGGTGCCTTTAGTATGGCGGGAAGGAGAGACGAAGATGTTTGGATTCATGGATATGGGTTTCGACTACGAACAGCGCAAGGTTGAGAACACGGTAATCAACGGGGCTACTATCGACACGGCGAGAGTGAACGACTCGACTAAGCCTTTTGAGACCGCCGTGAAGCATCCCAACTTCAACGGGCACGAGTGGGTCATTGTCGAATTGTACGACGACAAGGAAGAAGCCACCCTGGGCCATGCTCGATGGGTCGAAGCGTTCACAGGCAAGCTACCAGTAAGCCTCACTGACGTAAGCACCTCAGAGATCAAGAGGTTTGGCGTTGCGCTCGGTGTTATGGACGAAGAGGATACCTTCGTCAACGAGAACTGACCGCAAGCTCCTCTTCGGAGGAGCGTTTTCCAGGCCCATCAAGGTGTGTCTGGATGACGAAGTTAATGGAGGGTGTGATGATCGAAGTAAAGTATGTAGCGATCACCGAGGCATTCCGCGATATTCTGGCAGATGAGTCAAGAGATAAGGGCTGGATGCTTTGGGAGAAGGAACTCCGCGCCGCCCCCCAAGCCGAAGTCAAGCGCCGCGACATTCCACACGGTGAACTAGTGGCCGAGGTGGTGATGCGCTACGATCTTGACGTGGGTGACGGGTCCGAGGTTGGCGAACTGCCCGACAGAGTGCTTCGCGCGTTGCTGACGAAGATCGGCGTAGAGACGACGGAGGTTTGCAGATGATGGCGATTGCTAATGTCTGGATCGGGGCTATGTTTGAGCATTCTTCGGGAAAGTGGTTCCCGATATTCCCCACTTGGCCCACCTCCCGCCGTCGTCGCCTCCCCATCGGACTACACCGCGACCCATTGCGCAACTGGGTGGTCAGCGACATGACGATGGCGTGTTGCAAGCCTCTGGAGGTTCCTCAGGAGTGGTTAGAAGAATGGCACGAGGACATGGCTAGGCGGTCAGGTATGCGCATCGCTACCGAATTTTCCGACTACTGGCTGAGACGGGACTATGCGAAGGTGAGAGGAGAGTGGAAATGAGCAAAGCGACTGTCGAGAAGCGCTGGATTTACAGGGGCATGGAGTTGGTAGTTATCCATCTGGATTTTGGACTTCCTGAGCACCTGAAGTCAGAGTTCTTGGAAGGTGGTCATCGTTGCGGATATGTCGGCCTCCTCCCTTCTCACGCATTGCATGGCAGAGACTATAGCCATGTTGACGCTGATGTCCACGGCGGACTCACCTATGCTGATCGCCTCAGCAGAGTGGCAGGGCTAGAGGATTCACAACGGTGGTTCTTTGGTTTTGACTGCGGGCACTACATGGACAAGATCGCTGATTGGCCCATCGAGCGGGTCGCCGATCAGTGCGAGAAGCTGGCAGATCAGCTCTACAGCCTCAGGAACCGCTGGGTGAACTGGTTCGTACTTGCCGGAGCAAAGATCAAGGAATGGTGGGAAAGCGATTTCCGCAAACGTAAGTAGCAACCTCCTAAACTGGGAGACTCGGCCCCAGAGTCGTGGGGCAAAGGAGAGTGAACATGGATAAGGTGATTCTTGCTGTCAGCATTATTGTCATAGTATTGACAATAGCTGGTATCGTGGTCGTTGGCATTGCTCTTGGTGACGCTCTAACTCACCCTGAAGCCATCGGCTCATGGTTTGGAAAGATCGTGAGCGGTGCCAAGGAAGCAGCGAGTAAATAACCCGTTGCCGAACGTAAACCGGCTGGTGAGCAACGCGGTCGAGCGTGTCCCAAAGGCTCCGGTACACCAGGAAGTGACGATCCTGCAAGTTGGGGCCTACCGACTGATTTGCATTAAGTTGCCGACAGAGCGGAGAAATAGTCTAGCACTCGGGGGGCGACGATACCCCGAACCCCGAGACGTCGGAAAGCGTGGATGCTAAGAACGTCCAGCCCGCTTGTCCGTAGGCTAGAGCCAGCGTCTCAACTAGGGGACTTGGGATAGTGGATAGTCCTGAGGCTTTCTTAGCGGAAAGCACCGCCGATGACACGGGAAGGGTGACGATCCATCTACGCTGTCGGTAAGCGCAAATGATGCGCGGGGGCACGTTCGAGTCGTGCAGTCTCCATGTGGGAAGGGGTACAAGTGATACTCGGGTGCGAGACCCCGGCGGAGGTGAGAGGATGAGTAAGAACGTGAAACGCTGGCTTATCGCCACAGCAGTCTACGCCGTCATGTTCTGGCTGGTGCCGTTCGCTACCGGACCAGGTGACGCCTATGAAGCAGCTAAAGAGTTCATGAAGCGCGTTGACGCTATGCGAACAGAGGAAAAGAATAGGAAGAGTGCCCAGGGTGAATATTACTATGATTCACCCAAGCACAGGGGGGCCGTTCGTAGGTCAAGCATGGAACTTACTCGCGCACTAGCTCAGATGCGAAAGTATTCATAGCCTAACCCCCGCGCGGACGGCCTAACCGCCGTCCCGCCATCTGGACACCTTGGAAGCCCTGGCGCAAGTCAGGGCTTTCTCACGTCTACAGCGGCGTCACTCTCAATGTCTCCGGTATCGAGAACCCGCGCCACTCGGGGTCAGGCTCGACAACGGGCGTCCTGCTCCCGAAGTCGTTAGGCTCATAGCCGACTGGCTTGACGGGGCTGAGGGGTGCGGCGGTGATCTTGGTCCCGGCTATCGCGGAGTCTAGTTTGTAGGTCATTGCAGCACCTTCTTCCAATAGTCTTCAGTCTCTTTCGGGAGCCGTCGCCCATATTTCAAAAGCTGTAGCAACCGCCCATCTCCGCAATTGAACGTGCATACAGCGGCCCAAGTTCCAAACCTCTTAGTCAGCCCCGCCAGCATCGCGCATCCCAACCGTGCCGAGTGCACCGGGTTCCACCACTCGAACGCGCGAGGGTGCATCCCTGGTAGGTACTT
>Ga0134124_10000350_pt1 | contig 40107 bp, 67 predicted proteins | sample KB304_FD_96880 | JGI IMG/M metagenome (GOLD analysis project Ga0134124, IMG submission 96880) | Terrestrial soil microbial communities without Nitrogen fertilizer from Kellogg Biological Station, Michigan, USA - KB3-0-4 | ecosystem: Environmental > Terrestrial > Soil > Unclassified ... | reverse complement strand
GTCAGCTTGACGGGGGTGGGGCGGGGGACATTATGGAACTTGTAGTCGCCATCAGGAATAAAGGCGTTGACCTTGTCCACAAAGGCCCAAGCAACGTGGTCTGTGCCTTCTGGTGCCCATTCCCACGGAATCTGCACCGATGCTTTCAGCTTGGCTTCCATGTCGGTGATCGTGGCGCGGAGGATTTTCTCTTGTTTAAGCCAGAAGTCTTGCTTCTGTTCAAGTAGTTCTTGCTGGCCAGCCCTTACCCGCGCTTCGGTGGCGGCGACAAGTTGCTCGATCCTTTGCCAGAGTTCATCGCTTCGAGTTCCTCGGGTTGTGATTGCTTTCAGGCGGCGGTCAAACTCATCCCTCGTCAACTCGCCAGCGGTTGCTTCTTTCGGGTGGGGAGTGGCCGCAACGAAGTCCTCGGGGTGGATGTAGCCGTTTTCAGCCAGAACATCTGCGAGGCCAGCGGCGGAATGAGGCCCAAGAATGATCTTGAATCGCTCTGCCCATTGCTGAACCAAGAATCCAAGGCTTCTTCGTTGAACCTCTATCCAAGCCCCCTCCCCGTGTTTGCTTTCCGCTTCACGGATGAGGCGTACTAACTGCTCCTCCTCACTTTCTCCACGATGCCTCAATCTGCCAGCTATCAGCCACTGATGTGCCACATTCAGCAACTCCTCATCTCTCAGGCTCACACGCCCCGGCACCCTGTCGCCGATGTGGCGATAACCCCTGTCGTACAACCTTTGTGCGCTGGCCCACGCTTTGGTCGTTTCGTTCAGGGTATCAACGTCCTCAATCAGGGCCACCGTTAGCTTCTCAATCTCTTGTTCTTTGTTCATACCTTCCCTCCAGATTTGTCGGTAGTGAGAAGCGATTCTGCGTACGACTTGGCTTTCTCTTCAAGGTCCTCAGGCCACATACCACCACCACACTCCTCGTCGCGGAACTGTTCATATCCGGCGCAATAGGACTTCCAGACCAATTCCTTCACCAGCGCGAGAGCTTCGTCACGTTCGCGGAGGACTTCCCCAAGATGCTGAAATGGCCCCTTGTCCTGTTCCAGAAGCTCGGTTTGGATACCTCGGCAAGAGTTGACACAGGCCACGATACGGCGGGCGTTGGCCAGGGCCTCGTCTTCATGGTTCTGATTGCAAGAAGCAAGAATGAACTCGCTTCCATCGAAATTGTGCTCGGCTACGATCTGACCAGCCCATGCGTAAAACGGTTTTTTGCCATCGCCAACGCGCCACGGTTCTTTCGTATGTTCACTCATCTCTCCCCCTCCTACATTCCTCGCATCGCACAAGGGCTATTTGAGTTTCTCGCATTTGGCGTGATAAACAGGGAGCTTCTGCCATGCGTCGGCCTCAGATCTCACCTCTTTCCAAATGTCTTCCGCAGTTTTCATCATGCCATCCTCGCGCTTATTGAATGGGCTTATGGTCTGATAGAAACCGTCATTGGATCGGTTGGCAGGCTTTCCACACACAGGACAACGCCCAGAACTTGTAACCCTGGAATATCCAATTTTTTGATAATCAGTTCTCATCTCGCACCACCTTCTTACATTCCCCACAACGCGTGCGCCCCGCCTTAGCTTCTCGCTGACCACAAATCACGCAAATCCCCGCGTCCTTCAGCGCATGATAACGCTGTCGAACAATGGCTTTCTTCTGTTCGGCGTGATTTCTGTACCATCTTCGCTGTCTCTCGGCGTTCGTTGGGTCAAATCTCATATAGCAATTCTAACACGTCTTTGGCGTATTGTACAGTCTCTTCAGGCAATTCTGCTTCACCTTTCAAACATCGTTGGTAGCGTCCGTCGCCTGCATTATAAGAGCAAATCGCGCCATAGAGTCCAAAGCGGTCAATCAGACTTCGCAAGTACGCACACCCAAGCTTCGCCGAGTGGACCGGATTGCGCCAGTTGAAGTTGCGTGGCGACCAGCCGAGGTAGCGCACCACAAGCTCATCCTGGTACTGCTTGGAGATTTGCATCAGCCCGCGAGCGATCACGACAAGATGCCACAGTCCATCCTCGACCCGTTGCCAGCGCAAACTCACAGCCCCAGGATTTAGCGTCGATTCCTTCCATGCCACAGCAAAGGCAAGCATGGGGTCGAGGTGGTACTCGCGGCTGGCGTCCAGGAGTGCGGTGATGACGGCAGCAAGCTTGGGCGGCGGGTTCGTGGGTGCGCGGTGAGGGATGGAGGTCGAGGCGAGCGGGGTGGCGATGGCGAGAAGGAGTGCTAGGATGATGAGGTTGGTCATGTTCTCACCCATTGCTTCGTTCTACGCGCGTGACCCTCGAACTCTTTTTGAGGTCTCACTATTCCGTTCTCGACATGGCCTCTAGTGACAGGGTAATCCATGGAGACTCGTCCGTTGGCATAGAGATTCACAGACCTCACTCCAACGGTATGGACATCCCAATAAGCGACACTCACACCGTCAACGGTCCAGATCGGCACGGTGCCTTGTAGAATCTCGCCTTCGGGCTCATCCATGAAGAAATATCCTACGTGGGCTTGCCCATAGGGCTCACGAAGGTTAAGACGCGTCATCCCATATTTGTTGGCAAGGCTCACCAGCCCCAGGACGTTGGCCTTGTTTGCATTCCTTGGCCCCAGCACACAATTGATCTTGAATTTTGACAGATCAGCATGGAATGCCAGCTCGCCAAGATCGGGAGGCGGACCTCCCATCATTTCCAGGTTGGTGGCGTAATCTGTCGAGCAAATTGTGATGGACCCCTTGTCATAGAGTCCGATCTCATGTACATGGGCACTCCCGTTTGTCCTGATGCCCAGAATCGCACCCGGCACGCTCTCCCGCAGGAAATCCACCAGCGCGACATGGTGCCGATAAAGACATGGATCGGTGTTTGTGCCTGTTAGGTCAATCTCTTTGATACCCCTCAGATTCACTTCTTCAATGAATTTTCCCATCCCTGACATTTCAGAGGGTGGCGTGTCGAGACTGTTGAGGGAGTCGAGCGCCATCATATGTTGCCCGATACAGAAATAGCATCTTCGATTGCATGGTCCGCTCAAGTGAATGTTTGCGAACCAATGCTTCCATTCGTCGGAATCGTTTAGACAGCCCATCACATCCTCCTTACTGAGCTACCATGGCGAAGGTGAGAGGGGTCATGATCCGACGACATCAGAGCCGCCAACCAAATCACCTTCTGGCATTCCCAGAGCTTTTCTGATAGATCGGTGCCGTTTCCAGAATTGATCCTTGGGGCCGTAGTAATCACCCTTCTCTTCGCACCATCGGACATAGGCGCGCAACTGGTCAAGTTCTGTCTCACTCATTTCAAGCATCAAGCAAACGCGCATCACTTCTCCTCCCGCTTCGGATCGGCATCAGGCCCTTTTGGGGTATATGGACCTTTCCAATATCTTGATTCCCATGACTTGGCTGGAGCCTTGTCGACGATTTCCTGAGACAACGGTCCACCACCCGAGAAGAGCTTGGATCGTTCACGCTCCGCCAACCTCTCCATCTCCCGCTCATGGTGACGCTTGGCGTAGTGGCGGAAGGTCAAGAGACCAGCGATGAGAGTGATGACAGCGATCCACCATTTCCACCAGAAAGCTGTCTCATCCATGGCGAACCCCAAGTCTCACCTTGGCATCGGCAATGAAGTCTTCCTGCAATTTTCTTTCGCGCTCAGGATCGTGCTTCTCGACTCCATTGACCTTGATAGAAATGTAACTTCCATATTCGTCGGATTCGATTTCAACCTTGGCACCAATAGGAACTTCTATGCCTCGACTGAAAGCCAAGAAGCCGCAACGCTCGCCTTCATAGGCCCCAGAGCCATCGGGCTTAATGGTTTTTCCTTCCATCATGTTTCCCGTGCTTCCGGTTCTGATATACGTGTGAACACTCATCCCTCACCTCCCAAATCCACTTCCTCACATTCGTCCTCGGTCGATCGAACCTCGCCCCGCCCACCGCAGGCCGTGCAGATAGAGCGGTCGTACATGCCTTCACCGGAGCCAGCACAAGTACCGCAGATGAGCATGAGCCCGTACTCGGTTGCCTGGTTGTAGATGCGGTTAGAGGGGGTCATAGACTGTATGCCTCAGCTTCCTCGCGAGTGATGAAGAAATGAATACCTGAAGAACATTCATTCCAGCGATTGTCATCCCATTTGTCGGGCACAACCTTTTCACCGGGTACATAGCGGAAATCCCTGTTGTGATCCGAAATGCCAACCTTGGCACCGTCAACCTCAAGGACTTCCGCCCACTCGGCGCGGCATTTTCTCCCCGATGCATTTGATCTCTTGGCTTCGGCGGGGATTTTGAGTTTCACAGTACAGAATCCGCCATCATCAGTCCGGCATTTCTTCCAACCAATCAAATCGCCTTCGGGAGTAATAGAAGTCATAGCGAAGGCAGTAGAAGCATTGTTGGCACCGGACAGGTCGGCACGGGACAGGTCGGCACCGTACAGGTTGGCACCGGACAGGTCGGCACCGTACAGGTTGGCACCGGACAGGTTGGCACCGTACAGGTTGGCACCGGACAGGTCGGCACCGGACAGGTTGGCACCGGACAGGTTGGCACGGGACAGGTTGGCACCGTACAGGTCGGCACCGGACAGGTCGGCACCGTACAGGTTGGCACCGGACAGGTTGGCACGGGACAGGTCGGCACCGGACAGGTTGGCACGGGACAGGTCGGCACGGGACAGGTCGGCACGGGAACCCTCGTTGTCTCCGTCGATCCACTTCTTATGCTTGGCGATAATTTCACCCAGCTCCTCGATAGTCATCTTCATCATTCTCCCCCTTCCTTTTCTTGGGCTTCAAACCCGTTCTTCTCAAGCCACCCCGCGAACCCGCTCCAGGTCCCGTCCGGGTTCCAGTCCACGTCTAGACCCTTGCACCAAGCCAATAGAACCGCTCCAACCCTCTGGCCGTCTACTTTCGCGTCAAGCCACTCCCGATCGATTCTAAGGGCCTCTAGAGCGCCACCGAGGGCTAATAGCGTTACGAAGTCGTCAGCATCCAGCGCGAAGTGAACAGCTTCGGTGTATTGGTCGTACCATTCAGCCCGGTGCGCCTGAAACACCGCTTCCGGGTCGGGAGCCTTGGCGTCGTCGCGGTCGTACTTCCTCAGCCGCTCCATCGCATCGTCAATCTTTCGGATGTCGGCAGGAGTCAGGTTTACTTCGTTGCGCTCTCCACGCATCTTAACTCCAGCGGAGACGGCTATGCGGTGAATCGTGGAGTAGCTTCGTCCTCGGGCCAGTGCTAGCAGGCGTAATGTCATATCGGAAGTTTAACTCCTATTCGTGGTTTGTGCAAGGGGAAGTTTTCATTCCTCAATCTCGTAGAATGTCAGGGTGGGCCGGTCGAATCTCACCTTGACGTCTCTCACCTGTCCGTCGCGTACCTTGGCGAGGATGATCCGGCTGTCTGTGAAGTTCCCGTCGTTGTCCTGCTTATGCCAGAGTAGCCAGAGCTGGTCCGCGTCCTGCTCGATTTGCGAGGAGTGTTGAAAATCCCCCATGTTCGGGCGGCGGTCGTCTGAGTCCCGGCCTAACTGAGCCATGGACACCACGCAGATGTTCAATTCCCTAGCAAGTGCTTTGAGCGCCGTGGAAGCCTCTCCAACCTCTTCTGACCGCTTTTCCTTCCCTGGTACCCGGATGAGCTGAAGATAGTCTAGAAACACTACCTTAGCGCCGTCACGGGCCATCTTGCGTACCACGGCTTGAAGCTGGGCAAGTCGGATGCTCGGCTGGTCGTGAATGATGATGTTGTCGCCAATCAGTCGTTCCGCGGCAAGTTTCAAATCGGCAAGGTGAGTCTGTCCCAGCATCCCCGTCTGAAGTTTTCGCCCGTCGATTCCCGCATCAGATCCCAGCATACGGATGACCAGTTCCGTCTCAGATGACTCGATCGTGACGATCCCCACCATGGTCCCACCCCTTGCCATCTTCCTGGCCAGCTGAGCCATCAAAGCTGACTTGCCCTGAGACGGGCGCGCCCCGACCACGACAAGTTGTCCGCCTTGCGCCCCGAGGGTAGCCTCGTCAATCGAGCCCATTCCCCACGAGACGCCCGGAATCTGGCCGCGGAGCTTCATGCGTTCAATAATCCTGTTCACCGCGGGTGTAAGTAGGTCCCGGATAGGATGGCTCTTGGCGCTGGTCTGCCGGAGTGCAACCGCGGTCATGGTTTTCTCCACAATATCTAGGCAGTCGGGATAGCCTTGAGAGAGCGCCAGCTTGTAGGCGTCTTTGATCTCGGTTTCTGCCCACGCTTTGAAGATTCCTTCCTGGTAGTATTCCCAATTCGATGCTCCCGCGGCGCTGTCGGCAAGTTTCGCGATCGTCACGGCGTCAATCCCCGCGGCGAGGATCATAGGAATGTCGTCGTAGATCACCCGAGTCTTGGCCGAGAGTTCCACGAAGACTTTGAAGATCCGGCGGTGATGAGTGAACATGGCCTCGGTCAGATAGCTGGACACGAGTACGTCGCTGTCGTGAAGCACACAGCCGAGGAAGGCCCGTTCGTATTCTTCGCGGCTATCGGACATTCAAGCGACTCCTGAACTCAGCCCATTCGGGGTCGTTGGCGAGTGGGTCTACGTTTGTCGGGGTTGGTTTGTTCTTTGTCTTGCCGATTTGGCTTTGAAGTAAAAGCGTTGGGAACTTGTCTCGGAGTTTCTTTCCGCTAAGGATGTTCGGAGCCCAGAAGCACCCCGGAGCCTGACACCACTCAATCACGGCGCGAATATCTCCTGGTAACCTAGTGTCGAGACGGATGAGCTTTTCTATGTCCTTGGCCCATCGTTGGATTGTGGGTTTCTCCTTGTCGGGAGATATGAAGTTGGGGTCTGACTTTCGATGTTCTGTCAACAGAAGGGTAGCGAGGATTACCGGTGGGTAATCGTCAGGGAGAGTATTCTTTGTATTAGTAGAATCCCTTAAGGGAAGAGTAATACTATGTACCGCATTTTGCGGTTTGGGGTTCTCCGCATTTTGCGGTGGGGTTCTCCGCATTTTGCGGACTGCTAGACAGCTTGAAATGATCCTCTGTTTGCCCTCTTTTGACGGCTTGTACTCGACTGTCAAGAAGCCTTCCGAGACCAGTTTTTTGATGGCGCGAGTCACGGAATCCGATGAACATCCGACAAATTCCGCCAAGTATTCATTGCTTGCAAAGCAGTGCTCACCCCCCATGTCGAGGCTGTCTACCTCTATCAGGATGGCCTTTTCGACTAGTGAAAGTCCTTTGTTCAACCAGATTTCTTTCGGGAACCAAACGCCCTTGAAGTCACGTGAAAAGCTCATCCTTGAATCCTCTTGAACTCAATCACCCAGACCCAGGGGTTAAGCGCCCAGGAGCCTTTACCGTTGATGGATTCCCATAGAATCTGGTACGACTCGACAGCAGTTTCCGTTCCCTCGCCATCCTTAGGGAACCCCTTGTATTCGAACTGTCCGCTATGACATCCCTCCGCCATAGCGTCTTTCTCGCTGATGTCCTGCAATCGCTCGATACGGACAGAGACGACTTCGAGATCGATACGACTCGTCCAGCGATACATATGAATAGATGATTTCCATTTGTCTCCAAGGGACTTCCCGGCGAGTTTTTCAGCCGATTCCGGGATAACCTTGCAGGCATTGTCGCGGTACCAAATCGTGTTTCGGTCCTGACTACCGACCCGCCATCCCTCCCGTACCCACAACCGATCCCCTGGAAAGTCTGCATAGGGACAGTGCCCGATACCCTGGCCCATCGTGTCCATATAGGCGATCCATCCCCCGCCTGTCACGCGCCCGAACCGCTTTGTCCATGCTGGTATCTCGGGCTTGACGATTCGCCGAGTCTGCGTCTTTCGACCTTGGAGGATTGCTCGTACCATCTCGGCACGGAATAGGATAGGACGCTCTTTCATGGTAGCTCCAAAAGAAAAAGCGTCATTCAAGGGCAACGACGGGTGAAGTCGTTTTATCCACGGCAGGTGGAACCCTTGAATGACGCTTTGATATTAGCATAGTCCATCTCTCCTGCCGAGAGAAGTGTCTACGGTCACCAACCAAAGACAAGGATATTCTACACCCAGACACGGGATTCGTCAACGCGCAAACAAGTCCTTCTGCTCTGGATTTGCTTCGGGTTCAGGCTCGAAGAGGACTCCTTGAGAGGCATGAGACTTGTATCTTTTCACTGCCGCCTGGTAGTAATCCGGGTCTTTCTCAATCCACATCAAATCAAATCCGAGGTCATGGGCCGCGATGCAGGACGATCCCGAGCCGCCGTGGGTGTCGAGGATCTTCCATCCAGGTTTGGCATAGCGGGTCAGGAGCCACTTGTAGAGGGCGACGGGCTTCTGTGTGGGGTGGATAGTGCCGTCGAGTAGAAGCTCGACGCGGTTGAACTCAGCAACACGGAGGGCTTGATCGAATGAGGTAAAGGCTAGTTCGCCATCGGAATTACAAATCCTCTGTCCCTTGTCCCAAAAGATCCAACCCATTGAAGGGGGTAGAAATTGCGTGAAATAGTTCGCGCCCCAAATGATCTGATTCTTCGAAGTCCTAAATAGCTCATCGAAATACTCTTGCTCGGGCGTTGACTTGTCCCATCCCTTAAATGCGTGGGCTTTTCGACCACCGTGTTTTGATGTCGTGCGGTCAGAGCCGTCTCGGCCAATCCCATACGGCGGGTCCACGATCGCCAAATCCCAATGCCCATCAGGCGCGGCCCTCATCAGGTCCATGCAGTCGCCGAGGCGCATGTCGATCATGATTCCCTCGCAAACGCCGCTTTCCACCGCACCTCAAGCCCGTACTTCGCGGGGAACTTCACGCGCCCCAGGGAGTGCGCCTCGGTATGGTGCTGAAGGCAGAGCGTGATGAGGTTGGTGCGCGAGTGGTCGTTGCTGGCGGCTCCTTTGCGGCCGCGGCTCCTGATATGATGCGTAGAGCCCTCGACGCCACAGGAGCTGATTTCGCAATAGGGGTGTTCGGCGTGGTAGTAGGCCCATGGGGTGATCACTTCATCAATTCCGGATTCTCATGCATATTGCCAAGGATTTCATATTCTGGCTTTCCGCCTTTATTCACGATCCAATAGTGACCCCCGAGAAAATCAGCTAGTTCCACGATGTGGCTATCCATGACCTTCTGGCCCTTTTGATACATCGTGAAGATGTCTCCCTCGTAGATCCCTCGCCCGTTCTTGTCATTTAGGCCGGTGAATTGCTCCACCACAAGCCCATCGCATTCGAGACCGATAGAAGCTTCCCAGGGAGGATTCGCCATCCAATTGGGATTCCATTCGGCCTTATAAAGCTCACAGCTCGAAAGGTCGACACCTACCCTGGGATAAAGTTTTCCTTCCCACCACGCTCGGAACTTAAACTCACGCATCTCTTCCTCCTTTCATTCCACCAGAACAACGCCCTTCTCCGCAGCATCCTGATGCACCACGTCAATTAGGATTGACGCCTGTTCCACCGACAGACGCGTTTCGCTCCACGCTATCGCCATCTCGACTAGAACCCCGTCCGCAGTCTTGTAGTGGACCGTATCGAAGGGATAGCCCCTGCTGATGGACTTTTGCTTCAACTCCACCTTGAGCCTGTCAAAGTCGTCTCCCGTCGCCGCGCAAATCTGAGCAATCCAGCCGTTGATGGCGTGCGACTGGCTCTTGTACCCCGTGGACCGTGGTCGGTGGGGACGCTGGAAGGTGACCCCGAAGTAAGGCGCGGGGAGCTTGGCGCACCACTCGCGGATACGTTGCTTGTCGCGGTCGGAGAACAGCAGTCGGTCACCGTCGAGCTTGATGGCGGGGAAGACGAGCTTGTCAGGCATCGTCCTTCAGTTCCTCGGAGGTGGCCTGTCTTACGAGATGCTCCCAATGTTCCTTCACAGCTGATGAAATGGGTCCAGTCTGCTCGGCAAGCATCTTTCTCGCGAGCGTGGCAAGCTCAATTCGCTTTTCGGCTAAAAGTTCTCTAAATCCCGGGAAATGTTCATTGGTGAGATACTGCGGATACATAAGATTTGAATAATCGAGGATGCGAAATCCTTGTTTATACCTGCGAGTCCGTTTAAGAATATCCAAGTCGGCGCAGGAGGCCTGGGACCCAGTAACCCCGAGCCGACGCGCCATGAAGTTGAATGTCGCAGTAGCCGCCAGGCTCATGGCGTACACGCACGTCCCGTAATCATGGTCCTGACTCGCCAGCCCTGTGATGTATTCCATCAACTGCCTCTCGGTGTCATGCGTCGGAGCTTTCGTGTCGCGCATTTCTTGTTCGGTCATGATCTATCTCCTCTCTTCATCTCTTCCCGTACCCGCGCAAAGGCGAACTTGGTTTGGTAGTCCTCGAAGGTCTCGGGGTGCGTCGGAGTGTGCGGGGCGTCTGCCTTGCCTTCGCGTTCAACTAAGTCACGTAGGGCCTGTGCTTGGTCACTCACCAAATCACCCCATTCGACGCAAGGAACGTTTTGGCTTGATCCTCGACGGCGTAGAGGTCCTTCTCTACGGTGCCAGCCTTGGAGAGCATGGAAGATAGCTCCTTGATTTGATCCGGATCAAAGTTAGACTTGTAGCGCGACAGGAAAGCGAGAACGGATTCCCTCTTTGCCGCGCCACGGTCCACGAGGTCATGGTTTTCTTCCTCGGGGTCCTTTGGTTCAGACGTAGGGATCATGAAGGCTTGGAGAAGCGCATACTTGTGCGCCACGCTCATAGCTTTGTTGGACGCCTTGTCCCCCGAGTCCATGCCTTCGCCGATCACCTGACTCGTCACGGAACCGCCAGTCGAGTGATGGAAGGTGAACTCAACTAGGCACGATACCCCGATGGATAGCCCCCCGGATTTCGTAGTACGGTCGACTCGCACGACGTCGCTCACCCTTGAGGTGGTGTAAACCCCGTTCGCGGACATGATTGCCTGTAAGCCCTGGTATACGTCGTCTACGCCCCGGAACTTATAGCCCTGGCCTTCATTCTTGCGGTCCTTGGCGATAGGACCAACAGCGCCCATGATGGCGACCATTGCGGCGTGAATGTCTTTGTGTTCCATCAGCGCACCCGGAGGGATTCACCCTGAACCAACCGCGCACCAGGGACCGCGAGGCCATCGGAAAGCGCGGCCTTGACGCGGGCATTGTCCAGCGCCGTGGTGGAAGGTATGAGATTGAAGTAGTCGGCGGGGATTTTCTCGGCGTCGTCCACAACCAGCGACGGAGGATTCTTGGCAATGGTCAGCGCGAAGGTCCCAGCGTCCATCTTCTTGAGGCCGAGGAGGCCCATGGTGGATTGAATCAGAAAGTTGAGCCCACGCAGACGGGTTTCGTAGACCTTGGCCCGAGCGGAAAGTCTCGCGGCCTCCGCCTTGCAAGCGTCGATATGCGCCTGGGTGTCGGCGCGAAACCGGCACACGCGCTCGGCCTTGTGCTGAAAGTCAGCCTTCCACTGCTCAGCCATCTCAGCGATGAGAGCGCGGGTGCTGTCGTCGAGTTCCTTGGGGTTGCCGTCGGCGTCAATCACAGCCTCGTCGATAAGGCTCTTGAGCGCCGCGTATTCCTCGACGTGATCGTACATCGTCATGTTGTTCCCTCCTTTGGGAAATGCCAACTCCTCGCCTCGCACGAGGTGTACCACTTGCTACGGTGTCAAGCTCTCTGCTAGTCGGCGGGGCCCCTAACGTGGCTAGGGGAGTGCCTGGGAAAGGGGCTCACCAGCCGGTTACGGATCCGGCGCGGGCTCTGCCACCGCTCGTATGCTCAAGACGTTCTCCCAGCTTAACGGAATAGTCGAAACTTGATTCCCGGCAACTCCGGTGTAGTGGCGATCATGAAGGGCGATGAGGGGACATCGGGCTCCCAGATGAGATATCCCACGGGACGCCCAGCCTTGCGAACCTCATCAAGCCACGCTTCGATGAGCGGTGAGCCATCCTTGACGGACAGCCCGTGCCGTGCCATCACAGTCATGCCGGGGTCGTCGGGGTTGAACCAGTTCATGAGCCCGGTGACCAATGGGGGGAGCGTCGCCAGGAACGCCTCAAGGGCTTCGAGCTTGGCCCGGTGGGCGCGAAGTTCGGGGAGGTCAATCATTCCGGGCCCTCTAGCAACGCCACGCCGCGGGTCTTGTGCGCCTTGCGTTCGGCACGGGTCTGCTGGGACAGCTTGGCGCGTTTGGTGTGGTAGGTGTCTTTGCCTTTGTGTCGGGGAGATTTCATCAGTAGATCCCCTTAGCCAACGCACGGCGGTTGTCCTCGATCTGAGAAGGCTTGTTAGCCTCCCTGACGCCGTACATGATAGTATCGTAAACTTGCGCAAGCCTAACCGCATCCTCAAGCGAAGTTGTGGCAGTTTCACGAGCCACGCGCCGAGCCTTTTCCTTGACCACATTTGCCGCGATCAACAAAGCGTCTCCTCTGTCCATTCCACGTCCCTCCTTTGGAACTGTAGCCATAAGTCTAGCTAGGCCCCCTCGGTGAAGGGGCGTTAGTTGAAGGTGTATATCGTAACGTCCGGGCCATCGCTGGAAATCTTCACGCAGTCGCGGTGGGTTCTGACCATTTCCATCATTGTGTCAAACCGGACGATTCTGTCCTTGTCGTCTCGGATTCTCTGAATGCCACCGTGGCCCGGCTGATTGTAGGAAGTGATGACCACTTTCTCCCGCGCCATGATCGAAAGATCAAGGCCGAGCTTCGACGCGAAAACCTTCCTATCTGCCATCTTCTCGCCCTCCTTTGAGCTTGAAGTAAGTCTACACCCACCCGAGAAAGATTGCAAGTACTATTTTCACTTTCTAGTTGCCGTGCAGAAACCAGATCACTATAGGCACCACACCCCCGACCGCGCCCACGGCATAGCCCCACAGAGCCCCCGCCATGGCGTCGTCGCGCTCCCTGCGGGTTTGGGTGATGATCTTGGTGTCCTCGTCCCGAAGAGCGTCTACAGCGTCGCTAAGGGCCTTCTCTTGAAGCAACGAGGCTTTCAAGGATGCTGATAAGTCGTCGGAGTCCTTGCGCGCTTTCATCAATTCCGCTGACAACTCCAACGCCTCGGCTTGCCATTTCTCGGAGTCCAGCCGCCAGTCGTCGGCTTCGGTCCTCACTTGCTCCAAGATCGTGAGCGAGCTTCTCGCCAGCTCTAGAGCTTCCTTCAAGCGATTGTCGAAGGTTGGTTTCCCGCTCGGTTGCATGGAGGATGATTGCGGCACGCTCGGTGTCGGTTGCGCTGTCGTCAGAGGTTGTCCATGGATGTGCACCGAGATACCACCCGATAGCAATACCAGAAACCAGAAGGCCAGCCAGGGGAAGGAGCTTTTTGAACACACCTAGGCGCCCTAATTTAGATAGGCGGTTGCGCCCGTCGTGAATGACACTCCATCCCAAAGCTTGCCGGAAGTTCCGCCCGATCTGCTAAGCCAAGGATTATTAGGCCATGACGGATAGTAGGGATAGAACGGCGTCTGAACGGGTGCCGGTTGAAGAATCACTACCGTAGATTTGCCGAGTAATTCGCCCAACTCATCCGCGGTCAGATCGATTTCCTTCCCTGTCGAAAGTTTGATAGTCATAGAATCCTCCTAATTCATCCCAAACAGTCTAATGATGCGCTTCCACAAGCTAAGTTTCTTCGGTATTGGTCCGATCCAAACCGTTTTCGTGGAGGAGTTGGCTGAGAGGAACGCTAGATGGATTGTCGAGGTAGTCCCCGTAGGCACGAATCGCGTCTTGGTAATCAAGTTCATCCTCCTCTGCTTCACTCATCACAGCACCTTGAATACGCGCAGACCGCCGCGCCCATCAGGAGTCAGTTCCATTGGGTAGCCTTCCTGGACCGTGATAGATCCTCCTTGGATGGGGTCGAAGTCAACGGGGCGAGTCCTGCCACGGACCCAGTGGGTGAAGCCGGTACGGTCGTTGTGCCACGAGGTCAGCACCCAGTAGCCGGGACCGTCGAACTGTGCGGCGTCAGCGAGGCGTTTCTTGCCGAGATATTGAAGCTTCAGCCCGAGGAAGTTCGCGAGTGCCTGCCAGTCGGTGATTTCAGCCTCGCCGTCGTCATCCATGTCACCGTCTGCGTTCAGGTCAGCGGTAACCAGGCCCTTATCGACCGCGGTTTCCCAGGCAGCTCCAAACTCATGAACGCGCCACTTGGGACCAGAGACCTCGCGGAATGCGGAGAGAACGGTGAAGGCACAGCCGTAGTGGTTGAGGGCGGGGGAGAGTAAGCGATTCGTCTGGTACACCATAGAAACCTCCTGCCCCACTATGAAAAAACCCTCCCAACCGGTGAGAAATCGGCGGGGAGGGAAAAGGAGGGGTGATCGCTCATGCGTTGTACTGCCGCACGAACACTCATGAACAGACTAGCACCGTTTCGGGTGGAAGTCAAATGAAAAATGACAGCGACAAGATTCGAACTTGCGGTCCCCAGAATGACGTCCATAGCGACCAATTTCCAGGGACTATCTATGTTACCGGGCCTCATCCGGTATTATCAGCGTTAGGCCACTCCGCCACACTGTCATAGCCGGGACGCTGGCTTTGAACCCACGGACCAGCCTAGACAGACGTTCTTGCATCGTCCGCGCTGTCCGTCGTCCCGAAAGAAAGACTCCTCCGCAGAAGAGCCCTAGTCAATCCAATGCCGGGTTGCGGACCCGACACCAGGGTTTCGACCAAGCCGTTTCCGACACCCTCCACTAGCGGTGTTGAATCCCTAACGTGGACTACCGGACTCACTCAGCGGATATCTGCACTCTATACCCGCCCAAGAAGGCCGTCAAGATATGAACGTCGTCCAAGTGACTCCGTGCGTGATCGCGGTAGACAACCGGCTCTTGAGGTTGCGCCGTTTCCCCGCTCTAGCTAGCTCTGGGTCTGTTCCCGGAGTTACCCTCGACTCTTCCTGTAACACGCAGTAGAACGCCACCAGAAGGGCTACAAACAGCCGTCCATGCTTAAACACGTCGGGGTCGATAGGTGCGCCAGCTTTGAAGGGAGGCAGGACTTGCGCGAGGATCACGCCGAGGAGGGTGGCGAGGTAGACGAGAATCTCATCCCAGGCGCTGAAGAACTTCTTAAGACTCATGGCGGTCCTCGCGGTCTTCAATCACATCTACACGGCGTTCAAGTTCTCGGACGCGGATATCCATCTCCTTGATGGCTTCGATACCACGGTTGGCGGCGTTGATCTTCTCTTGAACCAGTTGCCGGATGGGCTCTAGCTTGAGGTTGAGAACCCCCATAGCAACGCTCACGATAGCCGTGACGACTACCGCGATTGCACCGAGCATGGACCAGTCGATAGTCATGGATGCGCCTTCACATAGGCCACGATGCCCAGCCAGATGCCCGAGATGATCCCAGCCACGACGAGGGTGGCGAGAGCCTCTATGAGCTTGTCGCGGAACTTGCCCCAGGGTCCGGAATTGCGCTGAACCTCTATGACTTCTCGGCGCTTCTTGTCGTCGACAAGGATCACTAGAGAATCGTTGATACCGGTGAGGACGCTTTCAAAAGCCTTGACTTCCTGATGCACTCCATTCACCTGGACCACCACAGCGGCCAACGCCTCGCGATTCTGCTTCTCTTGTGCCTCTTGGCGCACTTCAAGGGCCATGATCCGCTCAATCTGGCTCGGCATCTTCGCACCGATGTTTTTCTGATTCGAGGAGAGCCCTATTTTGGGCAATGAGATCAGCCGCAAACTCAGCATGGAACCTCCGATGGATATCCTTAACCACCAGCCACTGAAAGAGCCAGAATACGCAGACAAACGCAGTCCAGGTTACCGCCTTGAAGAATGTCTCGGGAGAAAGCCCGATGAAATCCGCGATGGCAAAGAACGAGATACCGAAGATGGTCGCGATAGTCAGAAGGACCTTGCCCCCCTGGAAAGTCTTGTAGCCTCCGTAAGCGTAGAGCAGGATGATTGCCACGTTGACCATGGCGATACCGAAGAACGGGGTATCGGAGAGGCGGAAAGAGATGAAGGCTCCGAGGGCTACGGCGAGGACTTGAAGCCCTTGGCCAAGCTTCCCGGAGCGGGTGACGGTGAACAGGAACAGCGCGGCCATGAGAAGGTTCTCCACTGCGTTGAAGGGGGCTTGCAGGGAGTGGTCAAAGGCGAGGTTGAACACCGTGGCCACCACCGCCAGAGACGCGAAGGCGAGCCCGACCTGTTTCTGGAGCATTATGCCCAGTTCCCCAGAGTAGAGGCTTCCTGGACGCTCATGAGAGCTGAGATATCCGGGTACTGCGATTCCTGGTCGATCAGGATGCGCTTGAAGACTTCCTGTTGTTCGCGCATGGCTTCGATGCCCTTGGAGACGCCATAGGACAGCGCGGCCAGGGTGATGAGATTGACCCAATACTCGACCTTAAGCTCGTCGATTCCCCGAGCCTGCTTGAGCGCCCACAGGGTCTCTAGGCGTTCGGCGACGGTTTCACGCTCACGGGCGGCGAAGACGGAACTGGGGTCCTGAAGCTCGTCGTCAAATTGGAGGAGAAAAGACTTGGACCATCTGGCCGCGTTTTTGGCTCCGCAGAGCGCGGGGCCTTGTTCGATCAGATCGCGAAGTTTGCTCATAGTGACTCCTTAGGGAAGATTCTCATAGAAAGTAGCATTCATACTGGTCAGCACCGAAGCGCCGGGAGTATAAGTGATGAGATAGTTGGTATTGGGCTTGAGCTTCCAATAGATCGTCTTATCAGCAAGCCCCGACTGAAGATTCCCTGCGGCAGGCGTTAATGTTCCGAATCCGACAGCTGTGGCGAAGATTTCAATGCCGCCTGTAACACCTGTCTTGTTCAAAGTAGCAGTCAAATTGATCGTATTGGAAGATGAGCGGTTAAAGTTGAATATAGTCACCGCCGATCCAGCCGATCCAGCCGTTACACCTTCTGTGATTGTCACTGGGGTACTGACCCCCGATGCAACGTTGAGCTTGACGTCAATCGGATTTGCGCCGACTGCCAAATGGAAAGTCCTGGCAATCGCGAGCACCGCTTGGTCGTAGATGTAGAAGAGCCTACCCTGAGCAATGAAGTCGTTGCTGAAGGGGCTACTTATAAGATTGCCTAGCGCATCGACACGGACGGGGACGGCATCATTGCCCGGTCCCATTCCGATCATGGATCTCTGAGAGGGTGCGGGAGTAGCCATTTTTACACTCCTGGTAAAGGGCTCTGGACGACGTAGAGTTGTCGGCTGACAACGTGGCAATGCGGGTGAAAGGTATTTTGTGCATCGGTAACAACAGACCCAACCATGGTGTTGAAAGCGTTGAGACGCAGGTCCCAGTAAAGTTCAACATCAGAGCGGGCGATCAATCCGCCAGAATCGAAGCTCTGGTCGACATGGAACCCGCAATGATCCTCGAAAACAGGAAGTCCGGTATCGTCATCAACGATATAGAGAGCGTACCATGCGAATGGATTAACGTCCTTGTCGAGAACTGGAGGCGGAGGGTAATGGTCGATATAGATCACCTGGGAGGCAAAGGAAGCTCGCCACGATTCGATATTTGTTACCAGGGTGGAACGTAGGATGTCTTCCCAAACCGAATTAGGATTGTTGGTTTCGGGGTTGCAAACATAGACAGTCACGTTGGGCGATAGTTCGATCGTTGGCGCTTCGTCGATGTAGACTCGGCGGTAATCGTCCAGAGTAACAGCGTTGTAGGCATCGCAGGCGGCTTGAACTTGTTCAACGGTCATGGCCCTGGGCATCGTGATTGCCGTGTCTGAGACCGTCCTCCAAAGTGCGTCCTTGACGATGACATGATGGATAGTCCCAAGGTCAGTTGGCTGAGCGCACCCCGCAAGAGTCAAAATAGCAACGAGATAGAAGATAGTTTTCATGATTTCCCCTCGCTGACAATATGGGCCTCAGCGGCGATTTCTTCAAGAGAACGAGTCATGTCTTGGGAACTTTCAAAGCCTTCCTTGTACCATTCGGGGCGGTCATCCAGCATCGTCGGCGTAAGTTTGGAGATAGTGGAGTCTTTGGCGTGTTGAAGAGTTATTTTCAAGCGGGCTTCATATTCGTCAATATCTTCGCCTTCTTTGGGGGGATTCTGAACGCGAGCCCAATAACATTCATAGGGCTCCTCGCCAAGATAGACGGACCATGGAGATCCATCGTCTGAGGGCTCGACCATCGCTTGAAGAGTTAATCCAGGATAGCGGAGCGTCGCCCCCCGTTCCTCGACATAGTTTTCGGCATAGAGAGATCGGTCAGCTTTGACGACAGCGATATAGAACATGATATCTCCTTATGCGGCGGCATTCAGAACTTGTGCCCAGGTGTAGATATTTCTAGAAATTGATCTTGGCGTCATATTCTTTCCGGTTCTAGGGGTCCCGTTAGTGCCATCGCTTCTGGGGGAGCCTACGATGACTCCGGTATTATCCAAAGTCATGGTTGCATTCCCCCCAGCGGCACTCCAAGCACCAGCGGCGGCTCCCGTTTTGAAGACAGACCAATCATGGAAATGTCCCTGCATGAAGTCCATAGAACGATATCCGTTCACGAACAATCCGTCATCATCTCCATCTCCGGTGAGAACAAACCCAGAAAGTCGGGGCAACTGGATGCTCGTCGAAGACCCAAGAACCCGATAGGGATAAAGAATGCAGTTCTGCGCCCCCGCCGTGGGAGTCCCGGTAACGGTCATAGTTCCGGCTCCGACATTGATTGCCGTGATTGCAAAATCGGTCCCGGCCACATTGACCGTCATCCCAGTGAAATCGCCCCCAGACCCGGCGAAGGTAGCCGACTGGGAAGAGGAGAACCAACGCCGGACTAGAGCTTCGTTGAGGACCATCTGAAGCATTGCGGTATTGGTGGCTGTGATCGAGAACGTAATCGTTGAAGCCGCCACGGTTCCCACGAAGGTTGTTGAACCTAGGACGCTAGCAGTGTGCGCCCGGTATAGCGTCACCAGGGGCAAGCTCATCGCTGTGGTGATCGTCTTATCTACCGCTCTTGAAATGATCGGGAGGTATTGAGGATTCCCAGGGTTGGCCGTGGATTTGGCGTTCGGATAGGCGACCTGGGTCAAGCGAGTATCGGTGAAGATATTCGCGCCCAGGGGGGTCCCGAGAGCAATCACCGCCTTAGAGAATTGATACTTATCGGTAGCATCATAGGTCAGTCCTGCTTCAGTAATCATGTTTGTCAGAGGGTCGGTGATATCAGCCGCGTGGAAGCCGTCAAGCAAGTCGGCATCCAATCCGCTTCCCGTTCCGTCTACCGTCTTAATCATGGCCAGGAGCGCCGATGGGGTAAGGGTCGCGGCGTTGAGATTGCTCATGATCTGAACGTCATTCTTGTTCCTGACCGAGATAGAGTAGTCGCTCGCAACGTAGATCAAAGCAGGCGAGCCGCCATACCAGGGATATCCTCCCCGAGTGCGGATCGGCTGAGTCGCAGGAATGGTGAGCGCCGAATCCCAAAACGTTTGCTGAGGGCTGGTCTCTGCGTTGAGGAACTGAGTCCCGATGTAGATTTTCCCGTTCTCAAGCGGGCTTCCATCTGAGTCGGTGAAAATAGGGATCGGGGGGGCGACTAGCGTTGCCATTATTTGACTCCTTGGTATTTTTGTTCAAGAGCGGTCGCTGACATCTGCGGGGGCTTCTCGCCTTCCTGCTTAGAAGGCTTCAAGAGCCCAGCAAGCCATGCGGTCCGCTGGGATGGCGGAATGCCCGCGGCTTTGGCATAGCTTTGGAACTCGGTTGAGGCGTTTACCAGGGCCTGCTTATCAGCATTCGAGGCGTCGAGAATGAGTTGTTGGAATTTGCGGGAAGCGAAGAGCTGGCCAAGCTTCTCAAGATTGCTACTCGACCCGCCAGCCAAGGCCCGAGACAGCGCAGAAGTCGCCCCCGCGCCGATAGCCGATCCTACGAACCCCCCAGGGGACCCTAGCGCCCCGCCCACTCCAGAGGCAATCGTCCTGCCGGTAGCGCTCTCTAGGAAATTGGAGATAATTCCTTGAGATTCGAGAGCATTGATCGCGGGATTCTGGAGGCTTGCCCCCGTCTTGGAAGTCAGTTGCATAGCCTTTGACGTGGCATCCGAGACCTTATAGAGATCGGCGAGGAAGTCATGCCCTTCCTGACCGAGTTCGTTGGCGATAGCCGAATAGGTTGCTTTGTTGTCACGAAGCGCCCTATAATTGTTGGCGAATTTGGTAATATCGAATCCGCCCCCATATCCTGCCGAATGAGATATCGAAGCTAGGGCCGTGGCGACAACCTCTTTCTTCTGATCGGCGGGCACTTGGGAAAGGATCTCAAGAAACTTGCCCGAAGATTTCCCGCGCGCATCCGCAGAGAGAGAGGAACTAAGCGCCCCTTCGAGGTTCTTTGAAAGCCCGTCGCCAAAGAGATTGACTACTTTCTCGTCCAGCTGTTTCTTTTGGCGATAGAGATTCGTTGCTTCGTCCAGAGCCTGATTCAAAGACGGATCACCAAGGGACCGGATAGCGCCCTCGCGGTCAGCCTTCAGAGAGTCGTAAATCTGCCCGAGTGAAACATCGTCGGTATTCGGATAGAGCTTGTTTCCCAAGCGTTTACCAACATCCTGACCAACCTTGCCGATCTCTGACTTAAGATATCCGAAGGTGGGACCTCCGTTTGAGGTCAGATTCGCATAGAGCCTTTGAAGGTCTGGGCTGAGCTTGTCTATTCCCCCAACGTTGTCACCCATCTCTTTAATCATGGCGACCGTAGCCGGAGCTTGAACCCGGGTTGGCAGAGGCATCGCCGCGTCAATCTTCTCATAGAGCGGGGTCGTAATGGCTTTGAGTTGGTCGCTGGATTTCAAGAGGGTGTCGCGCACAGAGCCCGAAACATCGCTCAGAGAAGGTCCGGCCTGCCCATAGACAGCGCCCACCTTCTGCATGATCTCGTCGCCCTTGTCGCGGATCTCCCGGAGGGTCTGCCCCCATTCGGCGGAGTTCTGCCCGATTTTCGAGCGAGCCTGCCCGACAGCCGCCTGAAGAGTTGGGTTTGTTGAGGTCACATCGGGGGGAAGGTTGATTCCTAGCCGTTGGGCGGACGCAACAAGCTCAGGATTCTGGGCCGAGAGTTCCGCGATCTTGGCCAGAGCATCCTTATTGCCCCTCACGCCGAGCTTGAGAAGCGTCCCAAGAGCCGATCCATCATCCTTTCCCAAAGCGATCTTCGTAGCCGCCTGCATCGCAGAGCCGGGGACAAAGAGCCCAACCCCCGTACCCAAGCTTGCGAGGAAATTGACGACTCCCTGAGTTCTCTCGTCAGCTCCCATCTTAGCGGCGGCATCGGCGGCACCTTGCCCCGCCGTGCTTGATGCCGCGCCGACTGCGAGCTGTTTGGCGGGATCAGAAAGAAGAGATTCCGCAGTCTTTGGTGCGAGTCCGTTGGCCCGCAGAAGATTGCCCAATCCGAAGCCACCGACGGTTCCCCCTAGTCCACCAGCCGCCGCCTGAACAAGCTTGTCGGGTTCTGACTGAGCTGATGGGATGCCGAGATCATTGAACAGGGATTCCATGGCTCCGTTCACCGTGTCGGCGTTTCCGGGGAGATGGGGGTCAATGCCCAGAGTCTTCACGAATTTGATGATGGGACCGCTGAGGAGGCTAGGGATGGATAGGGCCCCTTCAGTGAGACCTCGTATGACCGGACCGGAACCGCCTTCCTGGGGATTGGGGTTCTGTAGCCCGAATTTGACCATTCCTGGATCTGGATTTGAGTCGCGAGTCAGCTGAGGGGGGGCATCAGAGAGCCCCTTTTCCTTCATGTAGGTGGACCTAGCCCATTGATAAGCAGTCTTCTCATCGGGAGCGGTTACGGTATAAATATCATCTGGCGTAATGGTCACGTCGAAGTCTGGCATAGGCTATTTCTTCTTCTTAACCGCGCCCTGGGGCGGTTCAGCGGGGGGAATAGCGGGGGTTCCACCGGAGCTTCCAGAATTCGTGGCAGGCACGCCTATATCGACAGTGCCAGGAGTCACAACTCCAGCCGATACGCTTCCGCCGAGTGGTAGATCAAAAGTAAGATTCTTCTTAGCCCAAGAGTTGAAGGTATCGCCCTTCGCCACTGGTTTGCCGTCGATCTCGAAATCACTCCGAGCGTTTCCCTCGCTTCCCATATTATTGCTTTGCCATTGAGCCAGAGAGCCATCTCTTGCCGCTGAGTAGCGTTGAATCTTAGCCATTCCTCGCATGAAAGAGGCAATTACAGCAGGGTTAGTATCATCGCTGGGGAATGTTCCCTGAGCAATAGCAACATCTTTGTCAGAAGCAGACCCTGGAGGTAGGATGCTCATGATGCCCTGAGAACGTAGGCTTGAATACTGAGTCTTGAGAAGCGACACAATATCTTGCTGACCGGTAAGATTCTTGATGGCTTCCCACCCCTTCCCAACGGCTCCAGTCAACTTCACGTTGTCCTCAAGTTTCTTGGCGAGGTCATCATATTGATAGGCCGTAGTGAGCGCCTTCTGGGAGGAATCAACCTTGGCATTGACTGATGGGACGAGCTGTTCGGGAACCTGTCCGGCTTGAGTTCTCACTCTCAGAGCGTTTGCATAAGCTTCCGCCGCCTGAGCGTCTTTCAGGGTGAGGTCGAATGGCAATGAAACATCCTCGCGCCTGTTAGCATCATTCTTGTTCAGCTGGTCGAGAGCAGAAACCGCCTCAGGATTCCCGAGAAGTCCAGTCTTTACTTGAGCGACGTAGGCATCTGGGGCATTAAGCGCCGCTTGAGCAAGTGCCCGTTGTCCGCCGATCAAGCGAGGATCGCCTCCCGCGTTCGCCAGAGCATCGGCCTGCTGATTATGATAGTCAGCCGCATACTGAGCGTTGCCCCCTTGGACCGCCGCGATATTGGAGAGCGCCTCCTGAGTAGTCTTCTGGCGCTTGTCCTTGTCCATCTGAGACCACATATCGGTCAGGGATTTCACGGCCTCGGGAGATTGCAGGGTCAGATAGTCAAGACGGTCCTGAGCTGTCGCATTGGGAGCTGTCGCCTTTGCTCTGGCCTGCTGGAGTTGCTGATATTGTTGCATCTGAATCTGGCGCTGTTGATTCGCGAGATTGGTCTGAAGTACCGCATTTCCCACTCCGTACCATTGTCCGAATTGCTGGGGGCCGGTGGGCTGGGGTTGGAGGTAGGTCGGAACCTGGGGAAGGTCGCTCATAGCTTAAAGCCTCCCTGAGTGAAGGGAACATTGAGAAGCTGATTATTCTGAGGAATCAATGAAGCGCCTCCCGGCTGTTGTCCTCCAAATCCTCCACCGAGGCCAGTATAGGTTCCCAATCCCGCTAGGATTGAGTTTAGAACCCCCTGTCCGGCTTGACCCTGAGCGAGTTGGCCTCCAGCCTGTGCCGCGCCCTGCTGGCCATAGAGGCCCGCGAGTTGCTGGGCATTCTGGAGTCCCGCCGCACCCACGCCAGCTGCGGAGTTCTGGCCTAGAGTCGTCATTTGCCCGAGTCGGTTATATTGATTGTTGATTGCCGCATTCAGAGCATCGGCTCCGAAGTTGGCAAGCCCACCTTGGATATTCCCACCCCGAAGTCCACCGGTAGCCGATGCGTTCTGAAGGATGGCGTTTTGGCCAGCTTGAAGGGTTCGCTGATACTCCGGCCCGCGCTGAATGGCGTCTAGAGCGGAGCCCTGGGCCTGGGCACCGTTGAGACCTAGAAGGTCTTGCTGACCAGTTAGACCTTGATTCCCAGCCTGAACGAATGGCGAAAGGAGCTTCGTGAACGCATCAAACTGCCGCTTATTCTCATCAATTCCCGCTTGTGCCGCGCCAGCCTGAGTATTGGCCGCATTCTGAGCCGCCTGAGATTGCTGATATGAACTCCATAGCTGAGCGCCACCGGTCAGAGTTCCTGCGATAACCAGTCCCCAGGACATTATGCCAACCTCTTCTGAGTTTCGAGATAGGCCAGGAGTTCAGCGGACGGCTGAATCGTATAGGCATCCCAGAGCTTGGCCTGTTCGCGCTCATTGTCGGGGTTGCCGTGGATATTGGTCACCACGCAGTCGGTCATCGTGAAAACCGCCCGTTTGGTTCCGGGACGAGTCACGAACATCTGACCCGGATAGACTTGTTCCACGCCGTTCTCGGTGAGATTCAAGAGGGTGCCTTCGCGGAGAATGAAGAAGCTTTCTTTGCGGTGGATATGCCCCGTTGCGGCCACGAAGGCAGGAAGGCGCATCGTTCGGGCATAAAGTCCGTCACAGAACGCATGCTCCGTAACCTCCTCGATGTCGATCTGATTCGGCATCTCTGAAATCTGCCGTTCCAGAGCAAACGCGAGGATCATTTGTTCACTGGGTTTCTCAAGTAAATCGCTCATGCGCCAACCTCGTTTTTACACGGATTTGAGCGCCGGAACTCGATTAACTCGGCTAGGATCATTCTATATCCAAAATCTCTCAAGTGACTACCCTCCCCGAGGCGCGAATCACAATGGACCCAGCGGCACTAGCTATGGTTGAGATGAACGCGCTGGCCCGCAGAACGTGGCCTACCAGCTCCGGGAAGATATAGGTTTCATTCGCGGCCAAGGATCGATTGCTGACAATCAGATTTGACGTCCCCGCGGCGGTAACCGGGGGGACGATGTTGACGCTAATAGTCAAAGCTCCCCCGGTCGTATTCGTAGCCGTGAACTTGTCGATGATGGTGATTTGCCCAGCGGGGGATAGATATTGCTGGGTCTGCACGTTTTCAGCAAATTTTGCGGGTATGATGTCAGAAACCGTTACTGTCATATTTCACCACGCCGGGACATATCGCGTTGTCCCATTGTCGTTGATTGGAATCCACTTAGTAGGGTTTCCTGCGGTCGGAGCATTCGCCAGGGTCCCAAGAGCCGCTGCCGCGCCGTTGGTCAAACCTACATTAGAATCTATGAGTTTGCCTGTCGTATTCGTGAGGGCCGACGTGACCGAAGCAGTAACCACGGACCCAGAGAGTGCCACTGTAAATGAATCTCCAGTCCGGCTTACGGTAATGTTAGCTCCAGCCAAAACAGAAACCAGCATCTGAAGGACCGGTGCAAGCTCGACGAGACCTAGGTTGTCCACCTGGGCTTGAAGCGCGTCAATGTCGGCGGGATTGGTATTTGCGGCCTGGAGAAAGAGATTTTCTAGCTGCTTAATGACTTCTGGGTCGTTGTCGGCAATTCTAGCCAGTTGCACCCGAGAGAGCTTTAAGGTCCCATCCTGTGCCATGCTACACCGCCAGCGGTTCAATGACCGCTTCTAGCCGAGCGATGGACAGGAAAGCCTCTGAGGTGCCTCTGAAGCGTTGAACGCGCCAGTTCTGCATCTTGCCCTGACCAAACCAGATAATGCGTTTGAGACGATTGCCGTTCTTTCCGACCTTGACGTATTTGTCCTGACTCCAAGTTTCGCCGTCAAGAGAATAGGAACTAGAAATCTCTGGTTCAGCATCGGGGTTTGGGTTGACCGGAATTCGTCCGGTCAGGCTCACCAACTCCAGGGAATAGAAAATGGCCCCATGGCCTTCGTTATAGAAAATCTGAGTGCTGAACTCCCACCGAGCCAATTGCCCCCAGTGGGTCGAGATCGCCTGCGAAAGCACACCAAACTGGGATGACTGAGGATCGGCTATGTTCCATTTGTCATAGCAATAGACCAAATCCTTCCCCCGGAACTCGCTGAACGTATCAGGGGTATAGGTCGAGGTCATGACAGTCCACACGGGCTGACCGGCAATCCCCGATGCGATCACGTCATAGACCAATGTCCTGTCAGGAAGATGAATCCAGAGTTGCGCCATGCCGTTGCCGATTCGCGACTCGGTGAAAATGGTGGAAAGCTGGGCTGTGGAATAGTTCGCTAGAAGCGCCTCAATTTCATTAGTTGAAATCTTCTGCGATTGGGCATTCACCGCAAGGTATATGGCGATTTGTTCATTCCGCCCGCTTCCCACGAAGGCAATCGCGTCTTGGAAGATGCAAGAGGCATAGGTGCCGACAGAACCCTTCAGGATCTGCGCCCCTTCAATTCTCTGGAAAGGGAACCCAGCCCCGGCTTGATTGCGGAAGAATTCAATGGTGTAGCGGTTGACGGCTACAGGCTCGTTTCGGAGCTTCATGACGGAGTTTATAGGATCGGGATCTACTTCCGAAGACCCATATTTGAGAGGGTCTACTGAGGTTGGGTCGTTGAGTTCCGTGACAATCAAACTCGTTCCGTCAGTCGTCATGAAATATCCGTCCACCCAGATGAAATCCAGAACCCCCATCAGGTCGGGGTCGGTAACTTGAGTCAGACTAGCACCATCCCAATAATAGAGCTTTCCGCCCGATGAAATCCCGAGCCTATCAAAACTGTAATCAAGTGTGCATTGCCCAGTCCCGCCCACGTCGCCAAGAACCGTGAATGAAGAATCAGATTCGATGCGGACTAGCTTTGTCCCTACCACTCGGTAGAGCTTTCCATTCCAATTGATGCCACCCCGAGACACCCCCGAGGAGGGCGGCTGAAGCGCATAGTTTGAAAACACCAGCCCGTCGGAGGGACGGAGGTAACCTTTCGAGATGCCGGAATCGACAGCAACTGGCATGAGATTCACCGGGTAGGCGTTTCGTATGTCGGCGTTTTGGTCAGTAAAGACTCCGGCGAGAATCGGAATCTGCAAGGTTATACCCCGCCGCTTCCAGGGGTGACTTGCAAGGTTGTAGCTCCGGTGAGTTGCAGAGCAGCCACGGTGTCTTTATCGCTACCCTTGTAGAGATTGATCGCCTCACCCGGACCGATGACAAGATCGGCTGAGGTTGCCGTGGTTCCAGAGCCATTCCCCAGCCGCACATAAGCCGGGTTTGTAGCCCCATAGTTTTTGATATGCACTACGGGGGCATCCTTGCCAACATTCACGTTCGCGCTAGACCCGCTGGTAGTGATAAGCTGGCTCTGGTTGGGATAGGGGGTGAAGGGGGTAATCATGACTCCCATGTTTTTCTCCTTGAGCCTAGGCTCTAGCTCACTTTACGAGCTTGAATCCATCCGAACCCGGTAAGGGTGGATACTGTGAAGGTCGCTTGAATGACGAGGTAAACCGTCTTTGAGGCGTTGCTGATATGGCGGTACTCGGGGACGGTCTTGGTGATCGGCTGAGTCGAGACCCAGACGGTGGGGCTGATATGCTGAATCCTGTCTCTGAAACTCGGGTCGGTGAGGGCGGGAAGGTTGCAGATCAGAGTGGTCGCAGGAAGTGTCGCAGAAACAAGCGAGACAGCCCCCACAAGGTCAGTCGTCGAGGTCGTGCCGGTCGGGATGAACCCATATCCGGCATTGATATCCCAAATTCCAGGAGGAAGCGTGATACTGGCAATGTTGATCGGGGTGTTTGTGGTCAAGGAGGTAGGCGAGCCCGAAGCCGTGGTATTCGCGATGACTCCGCTACGAACTCCCATGACGCTCTCAACGGGATTGGGCATCGTGGCGTAGGTTCCCGCGACAGCTTCAGTCAGGTTCACACGGGCAACGAGGCGGATAGGCATCGACGTCCGCGCCACATTCGAATAGAGCGTGGTTCTGGAAGCCGAGGCCGCGCTGATAGCGGTAGTGGCCCAAAGAAGCCCCTCGTCCCACAGATTCTCAACCGAGACTGCGAGTTCCACGGACCCTGAATTGTTGATGAGATAGACATGAATCTGGTCAAGGGTAGCGTTTGCCATCCCAAGGGTTGCCCCAGAAGGGATCGTTATGGTCAATCGGGAAGTGACAGCCACATTCGAGTAAGATCCGGCGTCGGTATTGATGGTCTCGAAGCTCACACTCGAATTACTGGTCGAGCTGGGAGCCGTGATCCCATCGCCCTGATTGAGAGTCAGCGTGAGCGCATTCCCGGAAATCGAAGCTCCGATCGAGAGATTGTTGAGAGTTCTGGGGCCTACTGCGGACGCGGTAGAAACTAGGTCAGTCTCAAGAGACGTCAGAAGATCCGAATAGGGAAGGGAGCGAAAATCGTCATCGCTGGCCTTTACAATGACCAGCTGATCGCCTGTAGTAATCGTGTCGGTCTGAGTCATCGCATCTCCTATTTCGCAAAGGTCACGGACTTCTCAGGTACCGTTTCTTCAGTCGCCACCGGAGCGGGCAGGAAGGTCGTGCCATAAGGCCACAGCCTGTTTCCAGCTCCAGCCGGAGTCCCTTGGGGCAGTTGCATGTCAACGTTTCTCACGCACCGAGCGGCCACCGTATTGAAGGCATTGGCGAAGCTCACGCGGGTATCCTGACTAAGGCTCTTGCCCTCACTTGGAGCCAGCTTGATCGCCAGCCCCAAGATGACAGCTTCATTGGCCCAGTCAGGGACACCAGCATCAGAATCTACATTGGTGTTTTCAGGTTCGCTCGGAACGGGGAAAGAAAGCACAATCCCGCGCCCGCTCCATTCGGCCATCATCGCGTCAAGCCTCCGCGCCGCCCGCTCTTCCTGCTCGGGGGAAAGGTCGAAAGCATAGGTTCCCAAGCCGATTTCATCATAGGCGTTCTGGATGATTTGACGCTTTGAATAGCCCATTGGTTACTCTTCGGTTCTAGGCTTGGGACCGGGCTTACCCCTTCCGGGTTCAAACTGTCCTTTCAGGCGTTCGTATTCGGCCTTGTCTGCCGCATCCTTGGCTTCCTTGCGCGCGGCTTTCTCAGCCTTATACGCCTCAGGGTTTTCAAAGGCCGCGATAGCTTCGGGGACGGTTTCGTGGAATCCCTCATCGAGAGCCGCATCAAACTGAGCTTGGCTTTCAACGAGAAGATGGCCATAGGTTCCACCCGGGCGTTGCTGGTTGCCGGGGACCTGGAAAACGAGTCTAGGAAAATCCATAGTTGCTCCTTAAAAAGGGGCTGAGTTTCCCCAGCCCCTTGACGTTAACCGGCGAGCCGGTAGGTTACGAAGGTATTCGCGGCAGTCTTGGCGGTGCGGAAGGTAGCAGAAGTGACCGTGGCCACAGCCGCAACCCCCACAATCGTATGACCCGCGGCGGCAGTCACCGTAAAGGCGTTACCGCCCGTATTGATGACGGTCCAGTCCCACGAGTCCCCGATGGCATAAACTCCGGTGGCATCCGTGACGGTACCCGTGTCCAGCGTGGCCGCAACAGCCGCGCCAGTCGTGGAAGTAACGATGCGCCCCTGAATCAAAGCAGTAGTCAGCGCGCCCGTAGCGTTCAAAGTGCCAGGAGTGCCCTGATAGAGCCCGTCCAGGGCCACCGGAGGAGCCGCGAGGCCCACACCATACTGGTAGTAGACCGGAGCCTCAACGAGGTTGTTGACCCGGACGGGGGTAGCATTGGTAAACGCCGCCGAGAGATAGGGCACGCCGTTGGTAGCTGTCCCAATGACGATTGCCTCAGTCAGCTTGGCAAGGGTCGGTCCGCCGATCTGCGAAATCGTAGCCTTACCGTTGGTGAATACCGCAATCTTGCCGCCAGCGGGAACCGTAATATCAACGCTCTGGCCCTGACGAAAAACTTGTCCATCCATGATTATTTTTTCTCCTATTCCTTAGGTCTGGCTGAACATGATTTCGCCAGTCATTTCAGGCTGAACCACATGAGTGCCCCATCGAACGTCCACGCGCCATTTCATCTGACTGGTGTTCACGTCCCATGCCTTCTGAAGAGTCGCCTGAATACCCTGCTTAGTGGTCGCCTGGGCATAAGCAACGCCGGTCGAGCCGTCAATCTGGATGGTCCCAGGAAGAAGGTAGATCGCGTTCTTCTGCCAGAAGAAGTTCGAGTTGGCAGTGACGGTGTTCAGGAAGACCAGAGCCGAGTTGGAAGCCTTGGTGTTAATGACGCAGTTCTGATACATCGCGGCGGCATCGTTGGCGACCTGGTTGGTGATGATCGGGGGAGAAATCTGCATGGTCGTCGAGGAAAGAACCGCGATCACCTTGAAGGTCTTGAGGCGTCCAGTGTCGGTCTTGGTGAGGTGATGCACAGCGTTGAGCGCGGCAATAGTGAACGAGTCGCCAGCGGCCACGTTGGTCGTCGAGGACACAGTGACAGTCTGAATCCGGTTGTCCACCGGGCTCATTTCCTGGTTGCCGGTCGAGTTTATCGACAGCGCGACAGGGTTATAGAACTGAGCGCCCGCGTCCGTGGTATTGATCGTGATACCGCCACCGCCAGCCGCCGCAGTCCTGCGGAAGGGGTAGTCCAGCTGGAGAGTATTGATGCTGGCCACGTTTCCGACAAAGGCGCGTTCGTAGGCGTTCACCGTCTTGGCACCGTCAAAGGACCGGGAGGCAACCTGAAGGTTTGAGGCCATGTTCAGGTAGTCGGTGGAGTTGAAAGCGGCATTGCGGTCGCTGAGAGGGATGCCCTGTTCGTTGAAGATCGCCTGAATCTGGGCCACGTCATCGAAGCCAGTAGCGGCGCCGGAACGCTTGATGAAGAGATTGCCCTGGTTGGCAACCTTGGTCAGGACGTCAACGTCGATATCGGCGGCGAGCCTGTCCTGAGCGGCGTCACGGAGGCGTCCTGTCTGCTGAAGGTCGCGGAGTTCGGTGTCCGAGAACACGAAGGGCGCATGCCTGCGGCGGTTGATCGAAACCGGCACGACAAGCTGGGTGATCTGGTTGAAGTTGTTCGAAGCGTCAGAGCCTTCAAAGGTCTGCGCAATGTAGGGCTGATTGACCCACTTCACGTCAGAAGATTGTTCCATTTCCTGCGGATTGGTATTGAAGATCGTTACAGCGTTCGAAATGGTCAGCGCCGCCTCGAAGCCCTCCATCATGTCATCGAACGCGATGGTAATATTCTTTGGTAGAGAGTTAGCCATGCTCTACTCCTGATGAATTGATGATGACCGCCTAGGGCGATCACGAAAGTCTCAACTCATCCGATTAGGGCCGGGTGGCTACCGCTAAAACACACTGTCCGTAGGTGGACGACTCCAATACAAGAATATGACCCAATATCCAAAATTGTCAAGTGGAGATGAAAAAGCCCCTCCGAAGAGGGGTAATCTTAGCGCCTGGTCAACCGTTCGCGCTGTTCCTTCTGCTCCCTGAGCTTCTTATTGTAGGCAATGATCTTGGTACGGTCACCAGTCTGCTCATACTCGGCTTCCAGTTTCGCCAGATGCGCGTCAACGGTTCCTTTGGTCGGCGCTCCGCTTCGCTGGACTCCGCGCTCTGGCTCGGGACGCGCGGGCTTGGTTTCGGTCTTCACGACTACCTCCTTGATTTCCATTTCTCTCACCGCGGCAATGAGCCGCCCGATGTTCTTCTCAGCCGCGAATTTCTCCAATCTGTCGGGACGAGTGCCGAGGATATGCATGACCATGGCGGGTCGCAATGCGGTATCAATGATCGCGCTCACCTGATTCTGAGACATTTTCGACAGCACAGCTGCTTGAGCTTCCTCGAAGTCGTCAACACCGAGCGCGGCCTTCTGCTCCTCATAGAGCGCGAGACGCTTAGCATACTGCCCGTTGACCTCTTCCTGCTCCTTGGTGATGGCATCGCGCTTGGCCTTGATCTTCTCTTCGTCCAGCGCCCATTGGATCAGAGCTTCGGCATGCTTGTCCTCATCGAAGTTGTAGTCAGCCGCTTTGGGACGGGGCTTCGACTGCAACTCTTCGGGAGTAGGCGCGAACTTGGCTTCATATTCCTTGACCTTCTTGTTGAGTTCCGCAATGCGGTCTCGCATCTGCTTCATGGGGGCAGAATCAGGCCCCTTGTCTATGGGCTTAGGCTTCTCGCCCTTGAGCGAGTAGACTTCCTGGCGGGGCACATCTTCGACCGTCTGCTCCGCCTCAGCCGCCTCAGGCTCGGCGTCATCCTCTTCGATATCGGGCTCGGGTTCGATATCGGGCTCGTTCAGTTCAAGCTCGGGCTGGTCAACGATCTGATCTTCAACCTCTTCGTCTTCAATAGTAATTGCCATTCTTTCTCCTTTGTGCGGAAGGGTCCGCTCTAATCAATTTCACGCGGCAGACTGCCCAGACTGGGGCGTTCCACCTGGCATCGTAGCAGTAGGAACCGTCTGAGCTGGAAGCAATCCAAGCGCGGTCAGCGAGTCAATGAAGCCCTGGTTGAGATCGGCCTTGGCCTTCTCAAGCGCCGCGATGGTCTGAGCTTTCTTCAAGTCAGCATCCGCCTCGGTGTTCTGAATATCTGCCAGCAGCTTGATTGACTTCATGGTCGATTCCTTAGCTTGCGCCATCTGATTCATTGCCGCCGCTTGAGCCAGCTGTGCGTTCGGATCGGGTGTCTGCGCCTGTGCTTGCTTTTGGGCATCAAGGGCTTTTTGTTCCTCATCGGTAGGCTTCACTGCGCCCATCTGGACAAGGTTGTTTCGGAAGTAGGGCTTCACATCGCTCATTCCCTCGGCGTCCAGATTGTAGACAATGAGGTTTTGCAACACGCTCTTCAATTGCGGATCGTCAATAGTGGCGACAAGGTGAGTCAGCGAACGCACCATGGCGTCTTTCTTCGTCGAGCTGGCGGGACCAACGTCCACCACGACGTCAAGCGAAGCCTTGGCAAAGTCGTTAGCGACTCCTCCGGGAGCGTCCGCATTCGGTTGCATCAGGACCACGCTACCGGTCTGACCCTGGGCGCTCACGGTCTTCATCTTGCGGCCTTCATCGGTGTAGACCACGCTGGCCATAGATTTGTAGATGACCCCGCCACGCTTCACAGCCTGAGCTTTGTTATGCAGGAAACCGAAGTTGCCACGGTCGCCACGGGCATAGATGGAGTCAAGCGCCACGCCTGAAATGTCGGTAGGCAATTGCTCTTGGGGAGCCATGTCGCCGCCGATGTCGAGCATCATTTGATTTGTCACAGTGAGAAGAGCTTCGAGAGCGGGTGGTATCTGTGGGGGTTGAGTATATGCCTGTGGAACCGCTGGAATCGGCGTCACTCCATCGGGACCAAAAGTCTGATTCAGGAGTAGAAATGCCTTGTTCTCGATATTCTGATTCGCCCAATCATCCTCATGCCCGACAATTTGAGCAGGGGTCAAGATCGGAATTGAGCGCCCCGAATACCCTGATAGTTCTACAAGCTTGGAAACCTGGACATTGACCGCAACTTGCGGGTCCATCAGGTAAAGCACCGCGCCGACATACCATTCGGTATTATCGATATAGCGGCGCTCGCCAGCCTGGACCACCACGGGAATCTCTTCGCCTGCAATCACCCCGCAGTCTTCAAGCACCTCGTTACCTGAAAGCACGTACTTGTGCACCTGTCGTCGCTCAACCTTGCGGGCCTTGGTCTCGGTGAATCCCGTGGCCAGAAGCCTAGGCTTCAATTCTGGGTCGTCGTTAAGCTCGCTAGTCCAATGCTTCTCAACTACGTCCATAGGCCCGGTGAAGAAGTGCATAACCTCAGTCTTGCTCTCGACAAGATAGTACTCAGCCACATAAATCACATCCTCGCCGAACCATTCATAGGTCCATGGGATTTCGCGGGGCCATGAGGTCGGTGATTTGTCGGGCCATTCGGCCTCGAAGTCCTTAGGCGTCTTGGATGAGAGAATCCAGCAACGCTTAGCGTCTGCCTTGTCCAGCCGTTTCGCCCCGAGGTCGAAATACACTGACTGGTCAGCGTCGAAGATTGGCTTGACTCGGATTACCTGATGATCGTTGTCAGGATCGGTCGGATCTTCCCATTCGGTAACGTAGCGCCAGGCCCCCATTCCGCCCGATACAGCTTCTTCTGTCGCGGCGTCGTAGGCTTCCTCGGCGTTGCTCGCCTGTTCGTCGGCACGGAGCATCCCGTCAAGCGAGTCGGCGGTGATGCTGTCCTCGCTACCGTCCTTGGCTTTGTAGTTGACCGTGATCTCGTTGGACTTCAAATCGTTGATGATCTTCTCAACGTGCAGATGCGATTTGTTCATCTCCATCATGGGCTTGTTCTGGAACTGCAAGCGCATCCGGTCGTCATACTGAGCGCCGGGAACGAAGCAGAAGCGCCGCGCCTGAAGGCATTTCTCCCGGACTTGGCGCTGGGCCGAATAAACGGCGTCGAACTCTTCAAGCGCCTCAGCGTGAAGGTCAATCATCGCCTGATCTTGGCCGAGGTCGTCTTGTTCGTTGGGGTCTTCGGTTGTCGGGTCGGTGTATGCGTCGCTCATTCCATCACCTCTCCAGTCTCTACAGCGAATCCAGGACCACAGGTGGCGCATTCAAGATGCTTAAGCAACGTCCCCACCGGACGAACGGCGATCCATCTATGACAGCATTTGACGCAGATAACTTCGCTATATTTGTGTGGAACCTCGTTCTCAAAGTCAACACGAATGGGAGCCGCGGTACTCATTTGCCCCTCTTCAGCTCGGGGTATTTCTTGTAGACCGCTCTCCTGACTTGAGCTTCCTCGGGCTTACCGCTCGACCGAGCTAGGGCATTGCGGGCGTGAGAGATATCTTCAATCGGGTACTTCTTCTCAGCCGGAAGCGCAAACTCCTTCTTCGGAATCTTGGCGCGGGCTTTGCTAGTTAGCTTGGCCATTCAATTCCTCCTGCAATTCCTTCGGGATAATCAGCGGTCTGAACTTCAGGGGCGCTTTATACTCTACCACTGACTTAGGATCATTCTTCATGTTCGCCATGTAGGCAAGCTGTGTCTCGGGACTCTGGTCGCTCCACACCTCAGCACAAAGCGCGTTCAGGCGGAAATTGGACAGCTTGGCAACGTCGGCGGCTGGCAACGGAGCATACCATGGGAAGGCGCGACAGAATGAGTCGTAGACCTTCATCAGCTTTTCGCGGTCGCGTGAGACCTTGGGGCCTTTATTGTGGATGATACCTCTAGCCATTCTGCCGATTCCTTACATTCCGAACAGTTCGTCAATCTCGCGCTGGATGATAGGACCGAGTTCCTCAAGGTCCATGATCTGCTGACGAGCCGATACAATCCTTTGCATTGCGCTCTGGTCACCGCGGGCAAAGCTGACGCGCAGAAGTTCAATCTGAGCCAGCCGGTCATCAATCTGGGGGCCAACTCCGGCGAGATAGGTAGCAAGTGCCGCCTTCTGGGTCTCTCGCAAGCTCTTACGCTTGGTCTCGATGTTGGCCAGATCGATAGGCGATAGTCCTTCAGTAGAAGTCTGCGACCGATTGTCGTAGTAGTAGTCAAAGTTCTTCTTGTCCATTTGATCCTCCTTGGATTTCAAACTCTATTCTAATTCCAATAGTTCTTCATTGGCAAGCTCTGCACCTTGGGAGGGGGAGCTTGCTCCTGTCGCCTCCGGATTCCCTCACAAGCATAGCGCAGGGAGTCGATGACATGGTTCTTCTTATCCTGAAGCACCGGCAGCACCTTCCCGGTTAAAGGATCTACCTTGTAACTATAGAGCGTCAGCTCGTCGATGACGTGAGGACAGCGCGGATGCACGATGATCTCATAGCTCTTGAGCCACTCCACGCCTTCCTCGACAGATCCAGGGCCTTTGATTGCCTTGAGCATCTTCGGAAACCCGTGCTTCTGCATATGGCTGATCGTATCGGGCCTATTAGAGTCGGCAACACTCGGCCACTTCTCAGCCTCCGGCACCGACATGAACAGATCGGGAATGTCAATGATCTCGCATCCAACCTTGTGAGCCTCATAGTCGATATACAGTTTCCTGCCGACCAAATGACAGCGCACCAAGACTGTCGGGTCAACGGAGAAGCCCCAGTCAGCACCGAACCGATGAATGGCGTCTTTCGGAGTCTCGAAGTCCTCTACCTTCCAATTCCTGAAGACGCGCGCCTCAGAGTGCATGAGGTACTTACCGAGCCAAATGTGGGCGTATTTCTCCGGGTCTGCACCGCGGTCATATTCCATCTCTTCCCGAGATTCAGCCGGAAACCATGGATTCTCAGGGTAATTCGCCTCAACCACGACTGCGCGTGGCGGCAGACTTGGGCCACGTAGCAGGACGTCCACTGGGTCGGTATCTAACCGAGGATTCCAGGTAAACCAAAGTTCTGATCCTGGCTTGCGAATGGTGGGGCGTAAAAGATCAAGGCTATTCTGACTCAGCCGTTGCGCTTCCTCAACCCAGGCACGGTCAAAGCCTTCAAGTGACTTGATGGAGTCGGCATTGTGATTCTGCATACCCTGAAAGATGATGATGCCGTCGCCCTTGCGGTTGCGAATCTCGCTGTCTAGAACCTCGAAGTAGTTCTGAGCTCCCATGGCGTTGATCTTGCTTTCCAAGAGCCGCTTTACCGAATGGGTGAGCGTTCTCTGAACCTCGCGCACACAGACACTGGATTGATTGGGAGTAGCGATATGCTCTTCTATCAGGCGTTCAGCGAAGAAGTGCGACTTCCCCGAAGATCGGCCACCATGTGCCCCCTTGTAGCGCGAGGGCTGTAAAAGTGGCAACGCCCAGCGAGGGGTATCAAGCTTTAGGGTCAACCACCACTCTCTCAATCTTCGTGAATTCAAGCGGGCCGCCATCCTTGCCCGTCAGCTCTTGCTTATCCGACTGCCCCAAGTTCTGCTTGCCCAGCCAGATCATCATGGTCACGTTGCCTTTTATAGCGGCTTCAAACTGCTTGCGGCGGAGGGACTGTTTCCCCTGGCCCTGGAATCGTTTATATACCACCGAAAAACTCTCGCCATAGAATTCGTGCACTTTGTTCTCAACGGTGTCTTCTGACATGCTGAAAACTGAGGCTACTTCCTCTTTAGTGCATGAGATTCGGCATAGTCCCTCAAAGGTTGACTTGTCGAATGGCTTGGGCGGTCGTCCTCCGGGCATAAGGTTCTCCTCTACTCCATCACAGTCAGCGTAGTCACATAATACCCACCGGGTACGTTAATGACAACCTTGGCCACAAGACAGCTTGAGAGGGTGAGAGTGAGCAGGCAGAGCGCGAGGAGCTTCATTTCTTCCGCCATCCGTGAGCCTTGGCCCAATCATCTAGATCCTCTTCGGTGAATACCTGGTCGGGCTCCAGCCGTTCTCCGATCCATAGGGACACTTCGTCCAGATCAGCATTGAAGCGCTCGCCGAACTGATCGTGATGCTCTAGCCAGGTTCTCTCGGGCATCACTCTCCCCTTATTTCATGAATGAGATTTGAGAGGCCGCAGGTGCAGACAAAATCTTCGACGACCTCTGAACGCTTGGGGCGAACTCTTCTTAGATCGGCTTGAAGGCATGCTAGGCTGTGGCTTGTGTAGCCCACCAGCTTGTCTACTAGGTCAGACCGAATGCTTCGAGTCTTCACGCTTGGAAGTTCTGGTGTAATATCGATCCCTGATTCATAGGGGGTCGAATCCTTCACCGTCCTAATCATCACTCCACCCCCATCAAAAGCTCAGCCAACCCCCGCGCCTTGCGGTGTTCTTTGCCGTGGGTGATTGCTTGGTCTAGGCTCATAGATATCGGGCTCCGAAACGGCGCTGGGTAAAGATTCCTAGCGGGTATCCTGGAGGCGCATTGAAGGGCACGAACTCGAAGGGGACGTCTATCCTGTAGACAACACCGGTTGAATCATGGCGCGTTTTGGTCAGCGTCAACTCTAGTCCCGAGCCCGTTATGACTGTCACGGTTTCGCTATTGTCCATTCTTCTCCCCCTCCACCATTTTACCCCACGTTGCCGAATCGGGCAAGGGAATCTGCGATTCAATTACGACCTCGCGGGCAGACCGCGGATCGAGTGCGTTGATGCTGGTTACGATCCCGTCTGAAGAAAGAGCATGCTGAGTGGCGTAGTGGAGCTGTAGCATCACGACGCTGTGCAGTTCGGCGTGGCAAGTCGGCTCTGGACACGGCCATTCTCTGTCTCGGCGGAAGTGTCGGGGGTCGGTCATGATTTAGGCTTCCCCATGTCCTTGAAATTGATTCCCAGAGTCAAATCCCGCCAATCATCGCGAGTCTCATCCCACTCGAATATATGATCCTCGGGGAAATAGGTGACTCCGCCCATGGCGTTCATGTCTTTTCCTGAACAGAGCATGTAGGTTGGCGGACCTTGATCTTCAAAGATTTTTCTAGCCAATTCAATCTGATCCTTCATTCATCTTGCTCCAATATGATCTTGAGCTGTTCGGCATAGAACCAGTCTGCGATGCTCGGCCTCATCCTCGGTGTCTCATGCTTCTCGCGGATGCGCTTCAGGTCGTCTTTGTTGAGGGGTCGGAATATCCTAGCATCCCAGTAATTAGCATGCGGGTGATCGGGAATATTGTAAAACTTTAATCCATAGCCAATGTGTCCATCTCTGCTCTCACAATGCTCGCAGATAGTACGAATAATATCTATCGTTCCCCTTGTCACGTGCTCGGGGAGCGTTCGTGAAGTCTTAATGCACACCGCCAGCTCCCCCACCTTCCATTGATATGCCATGGGTTACTCCTCTATCTCGGTGGGGATCTCGAAAACGGCACAGAGATCGTCCAGAGTTGCATCTTTCAGCTCAGCTGGAAGCCATTGCTTCGACTTGTCGAAATGTTCCTTCAGACGAGCAATCTTATCTTCTCGTGTCATTGGCCGCTGCTTGGTAGGACGGCGCACGGGTGATTGCCCGTAGGTGAGAGCGTGTTCACTCAGCTTGTGAGCCATGCAAACACACACGGTTCCTTTGATTCCCCCACTCACCTCTACAATGACCCCTTCCCCGATCTTGAAGTGATCCTTCAGCAGCTCCTCGCGCGCCTGGGTGCGTATGGTATCTCGGTCGGCTTCAATGGCTTGCCAGACCGCTTCGATAGCCTGATAGGTCAATTCGACTTTAGCGTTACCCCATGCAAGTCTCGAAATATCTTCCCTCGTCAGTTTCATATCCTCTCCTTTCGCGGTGCTCATTTCGACTCCTTGAGGGCGGCCAGTGCTTCTCTCGCCACTTCCCGCTGAACATATGGAGTGTCGTGCTGATTGAGAATGGACTTTAACGCTTCCACCGCCGCATCAATCTTGCTTTGCGCAGTCTCCCGGTCGGGTTGTGGGAGATGTCCTGTACCGTGGTATCGACGCTCTGCCGCTTCCGCGACCAGTTTTTGGTCAGATTGCCACATGGTTCCCTTGGTTGAATGAAACTCCCACCATTTTGCCCCGTGCATGAATGCCTCGCGAAGACCGTTGCCAATCCCCTCCCGGCTCACCACCGGCACCTGGGGGGCATCGTAGACGGGAAAGGTTTCGACGGCGTTTCCGGGTCTGTTTTGAATGGTGTAGAAGAATAAATTACCACCCTGACGACTCGCCCAGCCTATTTGCTTTCCTGTATTCTGCCCTTCCGTAGCTTGGGCGAGGCGGCTCTTCTGCCAGCCCCATCTGAAGAATCCCCGGTAAGTGATGACTTCTCCGGTTGTCCAGGGCGTTGGACCTTCAAGATCGGGACGAAGTTCCCTCCATGCCGATTCTTCATCCAGACTGGTCGTGGAGACGCTTGCCCCCTGGGTTTCGAGTCGGGCGATGGCGTCGTTAATGATGCGATTAACCGCTCCTTTAACAGGGCGAGGACAATCATCGTCCATCTCGTGCTCTTTGATTACTCTCTGGGCTTCCTTCAATGCCTTCAGCGCCTCATCTGTCGGGGTCAATTTGTGCCTCCTTGGATTCTCTCAGATGTTTGTAGGGGTCGTGCAAACTTCCTTCTGCGTGGTCGAAGTGCTGAAGCAGTTTCGGATCATAAGGCCACCATTGCCAACCGATACCTTCCCCCAGATATTGCAACCGCTCTCCGTTTCGTTCTATTTCCATCACTCATCTCCCACAATTTCCATGTTGGCTGGTGATCCGCAAAACGGGCACGGCCACAGCATGTAATGGGTCAGTGGGCCAAGTCGGAAACTTAGCCACAGCCCTGTCCAGTTCGGCTTTCACATCATCAAATTCTTTCATGATTCTCCGCGCTCCTTCGCCAGTCCGGCCTCGTCCATGAGTTGTTCGATGGGTTTCTTGAGCAGTTCTCTTGCCAGCCATTCCCATCCATTCACACCCGGTTCCAGTTCATGAGCCCTCACCCAGTCTCGCGCCATCTCCTGGGCAGTCAGCTTGACGGGGGTGGGGCGGGGGACATTATGGAACTTGTAGTCGCCATCAGGAATAAAGGCGTTGACCTTGTCCACAAAGGCCCAAGCAACGTGGTCTGTGCCTTCTGGTGCCCATTCC
>Ga0134124_10000349_pt1 | contig 40281 bp, 32 predicted proteins | sample KB304_FD_96880 | JGI IMG/M metagenome (GOLD analysis project Ga0134124, IMG submission 96880) | Terrestrial soil microbial communities without Nitrogen fertilizer from Kellogg Biological Station, Michigan, USA - KB3-0-4 | ecosystem: Environmental > Terrestrial > Soil > Unclassified ... | reverse complement strand
TATGTGTTTCTCCATAAATCACGCGAGGGTTTCAGAAAGATGGTCGTACCTTCAACCAGGTAGCGGCCGTTGATTTCGTTAAAGAGGCCCGTCGTGCAGCCGAACATAGTCGATTCCATGTAGCCTACGAAGGTGTAGGTGCCGTCTGCCTCAAACTTGTAGGAGAACAGTTGACCGCGCCTGTTCTTTGTCTGACCAGTGACGGTGTTGACCTCATTGATCGTTCCCACACCGCCCGTTTGCCAGTAACCAACGACCGAATTTTGAGCGGTTGCCGTCACGCCCTGCGATACGATGATTCCGAACACCAATACAAACCCAAGTAGAGTCTTCTCCATAAGTTTCCTTCCATCAAATTACTCGCTCAGTGGAGCGAAGTTCACTACTACCAAATAACGCGCACAAATCTATAAAAAAGGATCAGGAGTAGTCGGCTTGTGATAAAACCTAGTCGCAGAAGCATGAGACGACACTTCATAATCTGTATCGCGTCGCTTGCCGTTCTCGCTCTTGCGTCTCGAGCTGCGGCGCAGGAGACGAAACTGAAATGGTTCGGCCATGCGGCGTTCTCGATTACCACGCCCAACGGAAAAGTCCTGTTAATCGATCCGTGGCTGCGTAATCCATCAAATTCGGAAGGTAAGGACAACAGAGATGCGCTCGCCGCGATTTCTAAAGTCGATTACATCCTGTTGACTCATGGCCATCGCGATCACGTTGGCGAGGCGGTTGAGATTGCGAAGAAAACCGGCGCGCTCCTCATTGCTAATCCCGAACTTGCCGGAAATCTCGTCAAGCTAACTGATTTTCCAGCGAAACAAGCACAGGACAACATCATGCAGATGGGCGGCGAGATTCAGATCGCAGACGGCGAAGTCACCATAGCGATGACCGAAGCCGTGCACTCAAGCAGCGTCTTTAATCCAAAAGCCGGACCAAACGAACCTGAGCGCGCTTATGGCGGCAGCCCCGCAGGATTCGTGATCATGATCAGAAACGGTCCCACGATCTATCACACTGGCGACACCGCATATTTTAAAGACATGGAAATCATCGGCGAGACCTATTCGATCGATGTTGCACTCATAAACATCAGTCAGATGGGCGCAAAAATGTCGGCGCGCGCAGCGCAATCGGTGCGCGCAAAGCTTGCGGTCCCCATGCACTTTGGAACGTTTCCCGGTCTGCTTCAAACCGCTGACGAATTCGCTGCGAACCTCAAGCAAGTGAAGATTCCGTTTTTTCAAATGAAGCCGGGAGACACGGTGACATTTCGCGGAAGACAGATGAACTTGGCTTCTCTCTAAACTGATTGCGGGACAAAGCTTCTGGCTGAAAGCTTGATGAGACGGCTTCGTGTACTTTGATCGCACCACACGCGTCCCATACAGTTGCGGTTGATTAATCGATATCCCTCGTGTAATAGCACCGCCAAAAAATCCTTCTGCTATGGATAGGCTTATCACTACGAATCCGGACAGTTCGATATTCTCTCCCCATCAATTGATCCCGCAGCGTAAACCGAAAACGTATTGTTTGAATTTTCCGAGGTGACGAAGTTAATACCATGGAGATCCTTCACTAACGATCACCACTGACGCGAGGAGGTAGCGGGAACAGACTAAGACTCAAGCTCAATGAAGGTCAAAGAGGAGAAGAGGCTAGTTTTCGGCGATTGATTAATGATCGCATGGACCATGTGTGGAGCAGTCGAAGACGCAGGTACAGCAGTCACAAGCCCAGGTGCAGCAGGCTGCGGCGCAAGTGCAACAGGCACAGGCCGCGCTTAGTCTCGCTGAAGTTAATCTGAGTCATACATGTCCACGCCGATATTCCATTCATCACTGTTCCACACCGTGATATTGCGCGATAACAATTACCTGGAGCCGCCGCTCGCGGGTTCACCTCACAGCCTGACACTAAGTACCTTCCACGATAAGGCACCGGCCTGTGGCCTGATTAGGACAGTTCTGAGGAAGATTTTTGATTGTTAAGTGTGCTAACACCACCTTCGCGCCGAAATCAGGTTTAACCTCAATCGAAGCCCGGCCGTTGGGAGAAGTGATAGTCCCGCCTTCAGCAGTCCAAGTGAAGGTAAGGGCTGGATCAGGAACCATCGCGTTGCTGAGTTGAGCGGTAAAGGTAATGGTTGCTTCTTTCAGCGCTGTTCCGGGGCCCACCACGAGGATAACCGGGCAGCAGCTTGCCGCCGGTTGAATAAAATGTCGCAGATCGGTGACAACAAAACCGCCGGTAGCAGCATTTCCAGCCAGAACAATTGCGAGCGGAGCGTAGTGATGCTGGATGCCACGCGGCTCCAACTCCTCGGGTATGCCATTTCTCTTCGGCCATTCGATGTCGCCCGTAGCTGTGCGGGCCGGAATTAACCAGTAATTGCCCGAGAAATAGTTTGTGTTTGAAGTCGGAAATAGGATCTGTATGCCATCCTCAAGGTTGAGCCAGTCGTCATCACTTTCTACGACCAGTGCTGCACCGTCATTTGCGATCTGTAAACCACCCGTAGTTTTATCGCCCTTTTGATGATCCCACCGGCGAAGCAGTGGATGCCTAGTTTGGTCGCGGCCGACATTCTCTGCGGGAGCGCCGCTAAGCGTGACCAGAAATTCGATTGGCTCTATAGCCGTTACCTGAAGCAATGGCCACGACTCACCACGTAGTACAGACGAATCGTCCAGTACCTCAACCCAATCGCCCACTTCCAGGCCGAAGCGCTCTTCACGGCCCAGATGGTCCAAACTAATCGTACGGTCCGCTACAGTGCGAATCGGAAAGAACACTGAACCGTTTTCGCGCGACCACTTAAAGGTGGCCCCGCTTTCAGTGCCGGCTTTGCCACCTCGATGAATCTCTACCCGATAAAGCTGGTTTTCCGCCCCACGATAACGAGCTTCAGGCGAGACGATGCACACATTAGTTTGGTCTAAGTCTTCCGGTATTTGTGCCTGGGCAGCCAGTGTTACACCCGAAGAAAAAGGGTTAGGCAGGTTCTCGAGGAGATGAGCCATAATCTCCTGGATCTGGGTGGGATGATCACACCTTACGTTCGTCGGGTCAAACGGAAGATTCAGAGCATCCCATCGCCTAACCTTCACCTGCCAGACAATCTCGGAACGCGCGGCAGTATCGGGCCCGCCAAGTGCGACTTCCTGAATCGAAGGATCCTCGTAACCAGTGATGTGCCTTTCCCAAACATCCAGATAGACCAAAAAAGGCGGATCGGGAAGTTGGTCGCTGGTTCTGGTTTTGTCGAGAGGATAATTCGGTTGCTGGTAAAACGTGGATGGTCGATTCACCTCACACAAGATACCGTCAACGTAGTAAGTCCCCACACCAATATTGAGGTCGGCAATCTCAGGAGGAGTAGCAACGGTGGGTTCCATCATGAAACCCTGACTCTCCCATGGCACACCATAAGGGCCGATCAGATCGCGCGCCAGAGCTTGTATGTAGTGCAAAAGGATCGCTCCCTGCTCATTCCAGTCGGCATCCAGTTGCACGCGTCCCTGCTGCATCAGCACGCGCGCGTAGTTTTTTCCTGAATCCCATGTGTCCCTTGAGTAATCGCCTTTCATATTGGCTCCTTCAGTTCGCAAGGATGATGCCGGCATTGGTTCCGGCAGGGGTAAACTCGTCGAGCCGCGTACGCAAGTTTGCTTCGCGTTGAGGTTGAAACAGATTGTGAAAAACTCCCATCTCCGATTCGTCATCAGCGCCACGCTTGATTTCGTCCGCGCAGGTATTTGCTAGCTGACAGTACGTGGGCATCCCGTAACGCGTGCTGTTGAATCGAGGGCTGACGCGCATCTCTGCCAACTCTCTTTCCCTCGCCTCCTTCAAGCCGGCTGTCACGCCGTCAGGCTGACAGTTGTATCGCTGCGGCGTGACAGAACCTGAGGGTACATAACAAAAGCGCATGCAGCCCAATTGCCGGCGGGCAACTTTGACATGGCTCATGAAAATGGAATTTTCTGCTAAACGGATTGCACGTGTATTGACTCTGCCGAGAACCGTGGAACGCGCGATCGTCAATTGCACGTGGGCCACCTTACGGCCTGGTCCACTGACGCCGAGAGCGTCATAATCCAACCTCACCGCGTCAACAATGCTGTCCGCGATGTTGAGTTGCACAGGTTCAGTCAATACTTCGTTCTGATCCGCCAGAATGGTTCCTACGATACTGTGCTCGATGTTTACCTGTGCGATCGTGTTTCTCAACTCCAGACTATGATCCATCTCGTTTTCCGGCTCACAATCGTCGCCAAGCAGCCAGCCGGGAACCAGCGTGCAATGACGGATGGTTACTCTTGATAAATCACCTTTGATTTGGAGTCCGCGTCCGGCTATAAGCAGGCCGTCAAGAACAAACTGACCGGCATGTTCAGACTGGTTCTCTGTTCTCTTTCCAAAAACAGTCAACGCGTCACCGCGGCTGGTGCGGTCATCAAAGAGATTGATGACGGGGCGTGTTCCTTCTCGAGCACGTATCTCGAGTCGCTCACCAGCTTTCAACTCTATCTCGTTGATAGTTTCGTTGTAAGAACCACTATCATCGATTTCAATAATCACGTCAGGATTTTTCTCTCGATCATTCGACCAGGCGCTGAGCGCATCGGCGACTCGTTTGAAATAATCGGGCTTCGTGGAGTTCTGCTGTTGGCTAACCCGATAGACCCTTCGATTAAACGGTGGGCGCAGTGGCCGTTCGTATTCGCCGCCACCAATATCGGCGCTGAAGGCGTAATGATATGAAACCCACACGTCGGTCTCATCGAGATCGTCAGCGAGTGCGATCCTGCCAAGTTGTGGGTCGACCGCCACCTGATCGTGCCGAGGGCTATAAACCCAATCGCTCAAATCCGCGGCAATGATGTTTTCCTGACGCACGGGATGATCTAAGTCGTTAACCCAGATCAAGAGGCTCTTACCAGGGCCGTAGTAGTCAGCGGTTCGCTCGTCGAGAGCGCGGCGCCGAATAGGAGCCGGTACATTCATTTCGTCAGCAATATGGGTGGGAGTAGGTTCGCGAAAGGGGAACGTAATGAGCCGTGTATTGTTCCTCAGCACGCTAAACATAAAGCGATTTCGCTCGCGGTTCCTGCGTCGCCGTTCGAGATAATAAGCAGGCGCTTTCGTGATCGAATATTCTTTCAGGCGCCAGACAAAGAGGCCAACGCTGGGAATGTTGTAGCGACCCGGAGTGCGGTGTGAATTAGTTCGCCGCACATCAACGTTGTGAGCGATCTCATCAAACGGTCCATTCAGACGGTCGAGCGCATCGCCGGCGCGCAGATCAACTGTTACTCCGCGAGCCAGGCGAAGGTGATTGAGATTTTGGGCCAAACCAAGCAGTTGATAAAACTCGACGGCGCGAGCCGGCCAGCCGGACACCGCGCGTGCGAGCAATTCCAGAACTGACAGAGTTCCTTTTCGACGTCGATAGCCGATCGTCTTCGCAACTTCGCGCCGTGGAACCAGGATCTGGTTGAGATCAAGACCTGCGGCCGTCGCCGGCGATGCGGCTTCGCCTGCTTCATGAACCGGTCGATAGCCCACCAGGCCGGCGATATACGGCACAACCCAGTCTTCACAAGTTTCAATAAACCAGTTTTCATAGAGCTGCTTGATATCGTCTTCGACGACGTTTACCTGTTCGGAGATCACTCCCAGCAGAGCGCGCAAAGGCTGGCCCAGTTCGGCGTCTCGCTCGCGGTAGACGCCCGGAAGGAGCTGATACAGCCGGTCGACTCGTTCTTCCTTCATGCGCTTATCTCCGTGAGAATCAATGTGTCCGCGACTGCTGGACTAAGATAGGCGAGTTCGGCGGGCAGAATGCGCCTTGACGGACCGCTTGCCTTATCGATCATGGCTTTATTCACCCGTATGCGCTGATGCAATTTGAGAGTGGAGCCAAGGTTGGCAAGCTTTTGCGGAGGTATGTCTTCGTCTATTGCGTCAAACACGTCGAGATCAACGTAGGCCACGCCGTTTAGCGCTTGCATTACAGTCAGTGCTTCGCTCGCCAGTGCGTCCTGGCCTAACTCACGCCGCGCGAAGCCAAAGTGATCGATCAATGCGGCGCGAATTATGGGCTCGACAAATTCCCACGCGTAATCGGCTAACAGACGCACTCTTGCGCTGATCACCAACAACTTCAACTTACGAACTACGACCTGGATGCCTTGATAAGAATCTCCGAACTGGAGTAGAGACCGGCGGAGGTTTAGAAACAGATCCGAGGTGGTCGCGATAGGGATATCGTCTGACCCCGCAATTGTGAGATGCACCACCTGGCGACGCCCGTCGGAGAGTCGTACCGAGCTTGCTTTGGCAATCCCCGCATAGGTACGCGCAAAGTCTTCGTAATCCTGCACTGAGATCAGGCGATCGAGAGCCATCACCGCCATTGGTGCGTTGTTGCGAGCTTGATCACGGCCTTCTCTGTTTGCTCCGCCGGTGGCCGGCAACGGATTGATAACTTCCTTGACGCCCAGCGGCTTGGTGACCACCGATTTGATCTGACCTGCTTTGACATTTCCTGCCTGGCCGATGCCGACGCGATAGACCGCCTTAACGTTTTCTACACCGGTCGGCAAACGGCTACCATACTTCCCATTGCCGAACTCCACGGTCGTTTGATCTTTGTCGTCAGTGCGAGTGGTGTAATTTCGATCCTTAGGTCCCGCGCTGAGGAGCGTCTCGGTCTCGTGCCACAGCACGTCGTTAACTCGTACCTGCAACGTGCTTTCAGCGCCGGCGGGAGTGGGCGCAGACAAATAAGTCAAAGGCGACTGACGCAAATCAAACCGCTGCAGTTCCTGACTGCCGGCGCCGCTGCCAAGCACTTCATTCGTTGTCTCGCCGTGCGTGGCTTTTACGACGTTGCCGTAGATGGTTACAGTTGCGGCATCGTATGAGTAGGCCAGTTTGTTAGCCAACAGGAGTGTTGTATGAGGCGTGCCGCTGAGATGCTTGATGCGCCAATGGAAACCCTCTTGAATGTTAGGCACAGCGCCACTCGGACCGTGGTTCAAAGACGGATCAATACCTAATTCGAGGTCCGTTGGAACGTAAGCATCAACAAATAGTCCGGGTGCCAACTCTACCGGCTCGCAATACTGTTGATTAGGAACGCCCGGAGGGGGACGGCTCTTAAGGAACTTGAACCCATCAGAAGAGAGATCCCCTACCACAAATCGATCGTTACTAGCGTCGGGATCAGTGATACCAAAGATAACGTCGAAGGGGATAAGTTTAGGCGGAAACGGCACGCAACGTTCTTTGGGCGGACCCTGCGTGACTCCGGCCAACATCGCCAATTCGCTAGCCTTGACGCCGGTCACATTGGGGATGTCAGTTCGGTCTCCTGACACGATGATCCACCGGCCAGAATCCAAACCCGGGTAAAGTCCGTCAAGCTCTATCGTGTCTCCGGTGATGTCTCTATCGAGGGGTTCTTCGGCCAACTGCAAAGGCTCGGCCTGCGCGTAGACTACGGTGCCGTGAAGAACTTCAGTGGAGTTGAGAACGTCCTCGAGCGTTTCACCAAGCACTAATTCGTCCAACCACGGTGGATCTAATGTTAGTACCGTTACGCGCGAGGTATACCCGGTAGTCGTCACGATCAAGCCATTCGTTGCCATCGTTAGTGTTTGAACGGCGGTTACCTGGTGATAAGTTTTCCGGCGGTCAATAACTAACTTAGTGGAGTTGAGAACTGGTCGGTCGATCGCCACCCAACTATTCGGCTGGATCTTATCGTACACAGCCTCAAGAGCGACGGCGGCCGGAGAAGGACCAGAGGTCTTTGGCGGTAACAACGAGGCCCAGGAATCAGCGAGTGTCGGGGGCTGGAAACCAGTCTTAATAGTGTTGCCAGTAGTCGTGATAGCCGCTCCCGGATAGGATCCGGGAAATAATCCGGCTTTTATGCGAATCGCATCCACTCTTGCTGCAACGGGCGGTACTTCAATATTGGCCCAAGCCTCATATAGGGAACCCAACGAGGAATTCAGTTGGGTCAACAACCGCGGCGCGAGATCGGACTGTGCTGCAAACGTACGCCCACTGGTGCGCGGCAGATGTGCGGAACTGGCCACCTGGGTCGACGGCTCAATGGACAATGGCTCAAAAAGGGCAAACAGACTCCCAAAGCTGGAGAGTTGTTTTTTGGTTGCTAAGTCGGCACCTTTCGTAATGTCTGCGCCAACTATGAAATCCCCAGGCTTGATTGCTTCAACGGCTTTGGCCACTTCGGCGATCCACGGTTCGAGCCTCGTAAATTTTCGATTCAGAGCAGTGGCATGAAGCTCTTTCAAGTTGCTTATAACTTCTTGCAACACCACGCCCGTCGTCCCCAAGATTTGACCTGAGCGATGACTGTCTGCCAACGATTGCAGGATTTTGGCGACTCGGGCAGCGACCGTGCTCTTGCTAAAAAGATTGGACGCTTGAGCGACGAACGAATCCAACGTCGACGCAATAGTTGACCCGGCAGAGGAAAGCGTCTGATGAAGTCTGATCTCGGTACGGTTATACGCAGCCTGGGGGTCGACCGTCTCGACCAGGCGTATTACCTGGTGGTGCCTATCACCCAAACGGATAAGCAATGCATCACCTGGCGTTAACTTTGTTGAGAGTCCCTCAAAGTAGAGAGTTTCGCGGGTGGCCGCATCCGTTCCAGAGTTACTGTTGAATGTAATTGTTTGCGGGCTCGTCAAGCGAGGTTTGAGATTATTCCACACGAAGCGCGCTCTCAGCTTTTCAGAGGTTTCGAAAGGCTGTGGCAATTCACCTGGCCCAGGCACGCTCTGCGCGCGTGCACCTGCGGGAATCAACACTTCGCTGTTCTTCTCGAGCGTATAGGCAAAGAAAACACTCGCAGCAACACCGGGCCGAAGGCGGTAGCCAATCAGACGGGCCAACTCGAGGATCGACCTGCGTTCCGTCGCAGTTTGCAGGAAACCCTCGTTGGCAATGCGTTCCTGATAGAAGGTCAAGACATCAGCCACGATTGCCCATGCGTCGAGCAAGGCGATTGACGGATCACCTGAAGCGCGCGTCGTCAGGGCGAGCAGCCGGCGAAGTTGTTCCGGTGTAGGAGTGGGGCCTGCGGCGATGTCTGCCGCTGGAAGTTCCCAGTTTGACAGCCGCGCTTTCATAGTTTCAAAAAAGCTGGCATGCGTTCCCACACGATAGCTAAGCGCGTTCAAGCCTGGCCGATTGAGCCTGGTCGCCGGCGTAAGTTTCTTAATGCCGTCGCAGCAGCCGCAGGTTAGGTTCATCTCCCACCTTCCACATCCAAAAACAGTTTGCCGTGCTCAGGGAAGCTCTTATCGTTACTCAATCGGCCTACTTCCAATGGACCGAGCGAGAGTACTCCCTTGTCGATCTCCTCGTTTGGTCCCTCGTACAAACGTTGCAAGGTCTTGACTCGAACACTTTCCACGCCGGCGACTCCCTGTGCCGTGGCCACCAGCTTGCTCAGGTAAACTCCCTCGCCAAACGAGAGGTTATTCGGATGAAAGAAGCCAAGTTTGCCTTCCGGAAGCACCCGATTACTGAAGAGATCCAACAATGCCCGTTTCACATCGGCGCGCAAATAGTGGGGCAGGACGCAGATAGACAGAACAATATCCAGTGCAACGTATTTCGCTTCCTGCACGCGCAGATCGTGACCTATGCGCCGGTATTGATAGAGAGCACCTTCAACGAGTTCACGAAGATCTTGATCCAACCCCTCGGCGCCGAACGGGTCGATCGCCACCTGAACTTCATACCAACTACCGGTCCAGCGGAACGGCCCAGCGGCGGCCTGCTGTATCCTCCCGCGCCCGCTCTCACGTGCCAGACGCGCATAATCGTCAGGCGTCACGGCCCGCTTTAATTGTCGACGAAAACTCATTGGCGCAAACAGCTTGGCTTCCGTCAGCGGTTCCGGATCAACTCCCCCTTGCGCGGGCAAGGGATTTCGCACACGCGGGCTGCGGCCACTTATGTGATTGCGAAACACGAAGTGGGAGATGACTTCAGCGCCAACGTTGCCGCGCGTGCCGTTTCCAACACGATAAGTAGGACTCAGAGTCGTTTCCGGAACCGGCGCCCGCCCCCGATCTCCGTCACCAAAACGCAAGTGAGCCCGACCTTCGTTGTCTGTCTCGACAACAAAATGGCGATCCTGACCATTGCTTTCGAGCAAGTCAGATTGAGGCAACCAGGTTAAGGAAGACTGTTGGGTCTCGCTGCTGTTGGAATTAGACTCAACCACGCTGATGGCTGGTGTTGCGTCTCGAGGATCCTGAAGAAGCGCAGCGCTGGCCGGGCCAGGTAATTGGCTGCTGCGCAGACCAATATGATCGATCAGCCAGTTGCCAAACATCTCGGCGAGTTCAGCTTCTTCGAACTTTCCTAGTACGTATCCGGCCATCGCACGAGCAGCCAGGCTTCTTACGCGCCGGGATTTCTTTGACCACAATCGATCTGCACGGCGAATCAGTTGCTCGAATACCCTTGCCTGCGCATCGCTGTTAAGCGACCCAACCAACTCCTGCGATTCAGGGCCAAAAATTGCAGAGATCTCTTTAAGTTCTTCCTCGCCAAGCATGTGGCCGTCGCGCGTTTCTCTCCAAAGATATTCGACTCTCGCGCGAACCTTCGACATCAGTTTGGAAAGCAAATGAAATTGCTGATTCGCAACTGTAGCAGGCATCGGAAAGGGTACGGTGTAGGTCAAAGGTCCGTACTTGAGCTGGAGATGAAACTCGCCCGCTCGCAGCAGCGTTTCGCGTGGCTCTCCCTCGGCCCAGCAACCCGCATCGTCCTGTTTCACGGTAGGCACGTCCCATGATTCAGGCGTTTCTTCCACGATCCTGTGACCATGATCCACCAGCAGAACGTTTCCATGAGCGACGCTGACATCGGTTAGATAGAGACATTCAGGAGCTCTTCCGATCGTAGAAATGCACAGAGAGAAAGGAAGCGCATCCTCGCGGGCCCACTCGATGTCGACGATTGGCTGGTCGTAGAGGGGATCAACACCAGGTTCGACTTTGGTGAGACGAACAACGTGCCGATGTGACGGGTCGGCATCAGCTTTCACACCAGTCACCGGTCCGATTCGTTCTTCAAAAATTAGAACGTCGCCGACCTTAAGGTGCAAAAGCCGTGAGCGCGCCGGATCAGTATCGGGTTTTCCAGTGTGCGACACCAGGGTCTGCTGGTCTTTGCTTGAAACTGTTTGTGTCGCTTTTTGATCATGCTCTGCGGTTGGATATCCATAATCTGAGTCGGGTGGTTTTGATTGCTCCTCTTTGGCCCATTCATCAATCAGCGTTGCTGTGGTCGCGCCGCGCGGCAAACAACACTCCCGCTCATTCCAGGTATAAAATGAGATGTTATTGTGCTTTACAAAAAACTGCAGCGGTTGGTTGGGTTCCTGACTGATCGGCTCGAAAACTTCATAATCGCTGAAAGGAACCTCGCGCAGATCATCATTGAGCAGGACGGGGCTAAAGGAACGAGTTGCGCTGCTGATAAAATACACATCTTCAACTACACCGAGTGCCGCATCTTCATCGGCTTCAATATAGACCCACGCACGAGCGTTGCATCCTTCATGCATTTCGTAATCAACCAGCCTGGCGTGCCGTCGTACAGAGATGCGCTGGCGTGCCGTATCGAGATAGGACTCCGTCGCGACTGCATCCTGGTAGTAACTCAGGTGATCTCCGATGTATGCCAGCAACTCGACTAACGTAATGCCCAGGTCCGGAACATGACGCTCTTCCCAAGCAGGCATGATGAGGGATAGACGATCGAGAATCAGTTGGCGGAAGCTTGCATAGTCTTTGCCAAGATAATTGATCTCGGGTTCATCCAAAGGTGCGAGTGCGCAAGTATCCGCGGGTGCGCAATCGAGATCGCTGGGACAATTTGCCTTGAACGAGAAGTCGAGTTGTGCGTAACGCGGATCAAAACCGGCCAGTGGCTCGTCTCCCGGGCGACCTTGTGCATTGACGTTTACCAACCTCAGAGTGTAAGTCGAGAAATCCCCACGTCTATCAACTTCAACCTGCAAGCATCCATCCACGCGCGGATCCTTGGGATCGCACCGGTGGATATCCTGGACCTTGATATTGCGGATCCGTACGCCACCGTCGATTCTTATGTTGTTCTTACTGAGATTCGCCGGTGCCGCGTCAATAAAATAGAGGGTAAGCGTCGTCTGCTGGTCATCGACCTCCAGGTAGTCAATTCCGTTCAGGTCATGCTTGCCTGCCACTGTGTGTTTGCGGATGTCCTGCCGCCGCCGTTCCTGATCGCGGCAGATTTCTGCGTTGTTGTTCATGAGTTTATGTGGCGCGAGCAAATTGCGTCGTTGCACGTTCGTTGGTGCTAAGAACAAGATATTGAATGGTGATCAGCAAACTTGAATCGACACTCTTTACTTCCAGCGTTTCCAGTTTGATCAAATCTCCGAGCCATCGTTGCAGGTCAGCCTGAAGCGAGAACTGCAGGGCTGTAGCCAACTCCGAACTGTTAGGCGCAAACACCAGTTGCTTCAGGCCACTCCCGAAGTCCGGACGGTTTACTCGCTCTCCGTGGCTAGTGAAGAGCAATTGTTCAATCATGTCGCGAATGTGATTGTCGTTGCCCGCAACGGCAGTGCGGCCGTCGCCCGCAATGTGAAACGGAAAATCGATGTTCATCATGTCGCCTTCACGCGCATTTGCGTGTTGAGAATATTCAAACCGGTTCCAGTCGGTGCGCACACGGCCTGGCTATCCTTTGTCAGTACGGGAGTCCCCCCGGCTTTGACTCGAGTTGCGGCACTCACCCATTGCGCGCTGACACATGGGCCATTACCGGCAGTCGGCGAGGGCATCGTGCAGCCGGAGACAGTGTAAGAGTTCGACTGCGTAACGATCGGCTGACCACCAACCTTCACGCGCGCATTTGACGCAGTGGGTTGCGCCTGTCCCGCGTGCATGCATTGCACGGTCGCACCGGAGTGGAGTAGATAATTAGCCATTCAAGTGACCTCGAGAGCACCGTCGTCAACAGAAACACTGGACGAAGAGACCATTATCTTTTGCGAGCCATTGCTAATTTCTATTCCCTGCTGGTCCATCTTGATCTTCAAGTTGCTGGTGGTCTCAATCGTGATACTGTTCGAACCAGATGTGTCATCAAGCGTGATCGTGCCGGCGCCGGTTTTCAGGACTTTCTTGTCAGCCGATGCTGGTGAAACGGGCACCTCGTTCTCCCCCCAAAAACAACCAGTCCAAATTGGGTAGTCCGGATCTCCATGCTCAAACTCTATCCACACTGATGCGTCGGTGGGCGGAATCAAAAAAAGGCCGACGCTTCTGCCGGCGTAGGGCACCGCAGGCATTGCCCAGCCGCTCTCTTCTTCACCGAGCACATCCGGCACTCGCGCGCGCACTCGGCCCAGGTTGTTTGGGTCGCTGTTATCAGAAACGACACCCCGGTATTTTCCGAAAAACGGCTTTTGTCCACTCATGGCGTTACCAATGGAGTCAATGAGCCGCGTCCTTCGCGCGAGAGGGAAAAACTTTGCTTGTACTCGCCGACCTTCAGGCGGTGCGTAACCTGCTTTACGTAGTACTGGCCATCGTAGCTATCGCCAACTCCGCGCACGCTAACCAGGCGACGCGCGCGCAATATGTGTCCATACCGCACTCCATCCAGTTGCCCTGATCCGGTAATCGCATCGGCCGTCGCACCGGCGAGTGCAACCGCACGCAACGCTGCCAGTGCTTCATCTTTATTTGCAGTATCTCGGGGAAGAGTGCGGCGCAGCGAAACAGCGGGCTGCCTGGCAAGCGGCGGACGTAATCCAGCCGGCACTGGAATCGGAATAGGCTGCTTCGATCTTGGCTCAAGGATCGTTATCTCAGGTGTGGCCGGACCCAGCGCGTTAAAAGTAAAACTGATCGACTCGACGTTTGTATCCGGTCCCATGTTCATACTTAATGTCGGTTGTGGCGGCTCCAGGTAGTTCTGCAAACCCCAGTGGGCGGTGGTTCTGGCAATGACTTGTGTTGGTTCGACGTAAAAGACAAATCCATTTCGCCTGGCGAGTTCCTGGATAAAAGCGAGATCCGTGCCTTGCTGCGTTGTGTTGCCCTCATTCTCCTGTCGCCTGATGTCGGTCGATGTAATGTCTGGCGAGATGCCGTAGGTCAGATAGTCCCTCAGAATCGTCTCAACGATTTCTGAGTCAGATTGATTTCTGAATGTTTCGTTCTTGTCCTCCAGATCAAGGTGCAGACTAATGTCCTCTCCAGTGATGGCGAGAGTCGAGCCACCAGGAATATTGCTTGCGGCGATTTGGTGGTTAGTGATGATTCCGTCGATCAGGACGTTAGGAATGCCTCGAAGGATGACAATAATAATGACGCGATTCGGTGGCTCGAAATAATTCCTAAGCAACAGCGGGTAATCCACCGGCAAGTCTCGCGAATCCCTTCCCAATGTAAAGTTCATCTGAAAACCATCGCGGCCGCTGTCGGTGTTTGTAACGTCGAGACTGCTGATTGCATCGATCACTTCGGGCGCTACTGGCTCGGGCACCGTAGCACCAATTAAGAGTTGTACCTGAAGGCCTGTATCGAGCATCGATGTGTCTCACTGCGGCAGCGGAATGATCACGTGGCGGCCGACTTTTGCGGTCAATTGATCAGGCTTCATTTCGGTATTCGCGTCAGCCAGGCGCCAGAACTGTTCGGGATCTCCGAGATACCTGGCGGTGATATTGTCGAGGCGATCGCCTTCGGTCACGATGTGTTCGTTGAGCACGATTATAGTTTTCAAGTCAGGCAAAAAACGCCGGCGGAGGTAGACAGTTTCACGCCCGTCTACACTGACTAATTTGGCAATCTCAATATTCGCGTAGCGGCTGGTCGGTGGAAACATGCTTCGTGCTCCTAAACGATCTTCAATGAAGCGCCAATGTTCTGCGCGCTGTTAAAAATGTTGGTAGTGGCCATGGCTTCCTTCGTGACCTGATAGGCCATGAAGAGTGAGAAGCCCGGATTCGATTTTTTCAGATCGTAATAACTCAACACCTGGAGTGTCAGATTCACGGTTGCGCGCGTCGGATTGAGCAATGTGTCGAACGCTTCTTCGGTAATACTCAGACTTGTCAGCCGCACAGGGAGGACACGGGTTGGACCCCAAACGAAAAGCGTCAAAGGCACTTCGACCGGAATGATCTCCAACATACCTGTCAGCGTGATCGCCTGGTTCTTCAGCACGGCCGCGCTTTTTGGGTAGATCAGCATCTCGAGTGCAGCGAGAGTCGGATTGATTCCGGAGACAACGGCGATGGGATTAGCAGTTTCGAGCTGATCGGTGGCATCCACCTCGATCTTGAGTGTAATTGTCTCTTTAGGTGGACCAGTAAGACGGGGCGCTTCCGATCTATCGCCTCCTTCGGCGCTGGCGGTGCGCGCGTCGAGGCGCCGCGTCATCGTGTCAGGGTTGTACTGAAACACGATCACGCTGGCCAGCGGATTCAACGGATCCAGCCTAACGATCGCGCCTTTAAGGAGGCGAGGTGATCCGGGAAATGTGCTCATAGAAACTATTTAGTACTTACCAAATCCTCTGCTTAGTTCGGCCTCGGCCCGACAGCTCAATGCTGTTTCAGCCATCCGTGCCTGCCCCGTATGTTAGCGAGAATAGAGGCCTCGCTTTTCTTCGGCCCTCTCTACGACGCCGGCATTGACGGCCGCATCCAGCAGAACTGTGGTCCGGTCAGCCTGGTCAACCGGCACGGTGATAAGCATCCGCACTTCCGTACCAGTCCAGCCTAATTGTGGTCGCTCGATATTGAATCGGATTTCTTGGGATGATAGCAGCAGGGATATGTTACGTTCGTTTTCATCTGTATTCTTAAAGTCGAATAAAGTCACACCGTCAATCTGTTCCCGCTGACGAAAGTCAGGCCCGCTGTACTTCAACAAGCCCTGAATGTCGTAGCCTAGCTGTACCGCTTCAGGTTCTTTGGGTTTTTCGTCTGCCATGATTCCTCCAGGATCGTATTCTCGTTCGTATCTCTTCCAGCACTAAATCAAACGTGGCACTACTGGCACTGCCTGTTGGCAGCAAGAAGATCGTCCGGGACCCTGCCGCCTTGAACGAATGCTGGAGAGCCATTGCCGTTCGGGACGCCCACCGTAATCCTATTGGTGGTTGCCGTAGCCGTTGGGACGGCGCCTGCAGTATTTACGGTAACCCCAAACTCCGCATCCCAATCGATATGATGGATGGTGCGCACGCAGCCACTCGGACGGTGGCGGATGCCCACCCAGGTGCGGAACGAATCTCTGAGAGAAGCCGTGGCTAGAGTCGCAGCCCGAAAAGGACCAGTGCATTCTGGATTATCCAGCAAACTGACGAACGCTCCGTCTGAAGGAACATCAGGCAAGTCAAGGCCGACTGTGCTTCCCAGGGCGGTAAATGGCAGCAGAATGGCTGGGTGCCGCCCCCGACCGTTTTCGGCAAACACGGTATCGTACACGCCGCTCGATACCGGTGCTCCATCTTTCATTGGAGTCGGTAGTGCGCCCCGAACAATAGCACCGCTTGAATAGGCATATACCACCAAGTCAAACAACAGGTTCTGGATCAGTCCCGCCTCAAATTCGCTTGCCCGTGCAGCAGTTGGAGCGGCGATCGTAATTTGCGGACGATAACTCGGATGGGCGATACCATGCATAAATAGGAAATCTCGCCCCCCCTGCTGAATAATGCTGAAGGTTGCCGCCGGAGCCACTCCGGTGCCGGTGGCGCCCGCAACTGCAAAAGTCACACCTGCGAACGGAGCGTCGCAGCCGACCGCTGGGGCCGGCCGCGGGCCCGGCATGGGACCAACGTTCGCAACCGGCCCAGGCCCGGTCCGGAGTGTGGGATCGTGCGTGTCAAGCAAGCCCATTGTCTCGGGGCCAACAATGCCATCTATGTCTGTGGCGCCGGCATCCCTCTGAAAACGTCTAATGGCCGCCTCTGTCTCTAGTCCGAAAGACCCGTCTGCCCCAAATTGCGGCAGAGTGTACCCTTGAGCGAGTAGTGACTCCTGTATGAGTCGTACGAATGGTCCCGTACTGCCCCGCTGGATCAGCCGCTCGTTGTCAAAAGCAGCTTCGAGTTCGACCCTCCCGGAGAAACGGGGCGCTGCAAGGTCGTGACCGTCGCCGATCGTCCGCTGCAACCACGCTTTCGGCCCCGGTCCATTTGCTTGTTGAAGCGTGTGGGACAGTTCATGGGCCAGAAGCTTTCGTCCCTCATCAGTACCGGGCACGTATTTTCCCGATGCGAAGACAATGTCTTCCCCGACCGTGTATGCTTTGGCGTTAACGGCCCGAGCAGAGTTTGCAGCTTGAGCATCGGTATGGATGCGAACGCGACTGAAATCCACGGCCGCCTGCGGGCGGCGAGTTGAAGAAGACGACGAAGGCATTCGCAGAGCAGTCTCGGCAATACGATCCGCCTCGGACTCCAGCAGGTCATTCGCCGGCGCGACCGTTAAATTAGATCGAGAAATCCGGGACCTGATTGGCACCTGGCTGAAGTCGTGGCTGAAGCGTGGCTCCATGAGCGCGCGCGTCGCGGCGTCGAGTGGCTGGCCGGGTGAGCCTAGTACGTTGTAAACAATGGGTGGTACCTCGCTCGAGGGTCGAGCGTTAAGTTCCGCGTTCCGAGTCGCGCGTTGAAGGGATCGGTGTTTCTTGCTGCATTGATCACAGTTCCCGCCGCCACCAATCGTGTGCTGCCCGCAGTCACACTTGCGCTGCAAGACACCAGATTGAAGGGGCGCTGAAGCCGCATCGGATGGGGCTCTACCTTGAGACTGCGATTCCCGACATAACATATCTATTCCTTATTTGCCCAGCATTACGTTGACTGCTTACTCATGCATTGTTTCCTACCTTATGGACCACATGTTCCGGTAATGGCTGCGCTTGAAATCGGAGGATCGGTGTAGCGAATACGGTTCGGTTGCGGGCCGTCGCCAGTGGCCCATTGGACACACCTTGAGGTGTCATAATTCAAGATGCAGGCCACGTCGCAAGCGCAGTGACAGACGCCACCCTGATGACAGAGATCCCTTTCGCCGCTAGCTGCACAATCGTCGTAGCAGGCATCATGACTTACGCAGGCGGGGTGGCTTCCGCATTCTGTAACCACATAAATGCATGTGCGATGGCAATTACCGGTTACGGCAGGAACGCACAGGGTAAGCGGGGCAATCGTGCGGCAGGCATCAGGATCGCAGTCGGCTCCGCAGGCTCCGCGACACTGCGAGTGGCTCGCGATCGGAGGAACTCTGAGTTCATAGCCAGGAGGCGGTTGCGGACAAGGCGGTGGAACGCAAGGCGTCGGTGGTGCAGGCGTGCTAATTGTGGCGCGCCGGTTATGTCCCTCTGCCGAGCTGGAGAATTCGTCAGTTTCACCCTGAGCAAAAAAACTAATCATGCCCGAAGGAATCCCAGTCACTGTTCCGGAAACCGGATTTATCAGTTCCGCTCTGACGTTCTCCGCGCGATCACATGACAAACACCAGTTAAGCGACTCCTCACCGGCGACACTCGCGAAGCCGTCCACTCGGATCGGTGTTCCGGCACCGATCGCCCGCCAACTACCGACGAAGCCATCAATTTGAATTTTTTGTGCCAGGGAAAGCGTGACAACTCCAGTATCAAAGAACAGATCAACAACGCCGGCCGGAGGCAGGCTGAGTGCTGAAGGACAAGATAATCCTGGTGGCCGCTGTGCCGGATTGCCAACACGTCGTTGCACGAACGGAATGTAACTACTGGATGGTGAGACTTCAGTTATAGGGGCCTCGCTCGACATGACGCAGTCGGCCTGCCTATCTGCTTCGCGCTCTCCAGCATCGCCAGGTTGGCTTATGTCGAACTTGCTGATACTTCCCGTCGCAGATTGCTGTAACGTGTGAGTCAATTCGTGTGCGAGCAAATGGCGGCCTTTTTCCGTAGCTGGGTTGTACTGTCCCACACCGAATACGATGTCCTGCCCTACTGTGTACGCGAGCGCGTTCACTTCATGGGCCGACCGGACTGACTTTGCATCGGTGTGTACGCGCACGTTGCTGAAGTCGTGGCCGAAGCGTGGTTCCATGAAAGCGCGCGTCGCGGTGTCGAGCGGCTGGCCGGCAGAGCGCAGCACTTCGTGGACGATGACAGGCGCCACGTTGGCATGACTACCGTCAACTTCACGATTGATTGCAGAACGCTGGACGACAATCTCCCGGTCTTTGCTACACGCGGAACACTCGCCGCCGGCAATCGTGTGATTGCCGCAATCGCACTTGCGCTGCAACAGGCCAGACTGGAGCGGCACACTCGTATCGTACGATGAGGTTTTCTCCTGAGACTGCGATTGCGTTCCTGCCATGTTTGTTCCTTGTGAGTCAATCACCTTGTCCACTGAACAAAAGCAGCGTGTCGCGCTTACGCTTCACGCGTAATCTTCAAAGCCCACGCGTTCAGCTTGCCAATGTCACCTGCTTCGAGGTCTGCAACTCTCAACCGCCAAGCGCCTTGAACTGGTTGTCCGCGCAATGTTTGTAACTGCGGCGTGGTCGCCGGAATGTATGTCTTGATAATGTTGTCAGCATCTCCACCAGTGCGTTGATGAAGTGTCACAATGATCCCTGCGGGAGAAACCAGCGTCACCAACAAATCCCGAATGAAGGTGTGGGTTATATCAACCGCGACTTCAACTTCGCTCACGGTTCCGGACTCAGTTGTTGTCAGAGTGCGTTCAATCCCCGTTGGACCATTGTCAGGAACGGTAACGCCCGGTGTTTCAGAGAGATTGACGACAGCATCTTGTCGCCCTTCGATCGCCAACTCCCAACTATTCAAACGGCCGGTATCGACGGGCGCCAGGTCTTGTAAGAGCAAAGTCCAGTTGCCTTTTGCAGATTGGCCCACCATGGCTCCCAATGCCGGATTGGAAGTCAGATCATAAGTTCGCTGCAGATTCTGGGCGTTGCCTCCGTTCCGATCCTGCAGAATCACGGCTGTGCCGGATGGCGCGATGAGAGTCAAACGCAAATCGCCGATGAACGTGTGTGTGATGTCGACTCTAATTTTGACCGCTGAGATAGTGAGTGTAGTTGAAATGTTGATGGTGTCGCGCGCGCCATTGACATCATTTTCAGGAATAGCCAACGCCGGAGACGAGCCTTGCTTCAGAGTTTCGCCGGCTGATCCACCTTTGCGTCTGAGCGCTTCCTCCACGGCACGAACAGCATCGACTCTTCCGTGACCGAACCATGGGCTCCACGTCCCTTCCGCTGCTCCGATATCACTAAAACCGCCGCCATTGAATGGAGCGATAGGGGAGACGTCCCAGGTTGGGTTGGGATCGAAGCTGGCAGGAGGCGTTCGCGGATAGCTATCCATACTCAGGTCTTTTGAGGCTGTCTGCTTGAGGATTGAGACAACTTCGCGAGCAGTCAGATCTGGATTGGCTGAAATCGTCAACGCGGCGATGCCTGCCATCAATGGCGTTGCGCTTGAAGTGCCGCCAAAGCTATTTGTTACCCCGCCAGAACTCCCGGTTGCGGTTGTAACTCCTAAACCGGGCAATGAGAGACGCCGGTATTCATGCACGTTATTTGTCGGCGCGCAGATCATGATGCCGGCACCATAATTGGAGTAGTGACTTCGTCGTGCATTGCTGGCTAGAGCCGCCACGTGCATCAGCCCAGCGACTCCCACCAGATTGTTGCGGAACTGGCGCGCCGTTGTGACCCCAACCCACACGTTAGATCCATCCGGTTTCCAACCGTTGGTGTGAGGGACATCGACCGTAGCGACGTGCTCGATTGGACAGTTCTCGTTACCAGCAGCCCAGAGAAAAACAATACCGCGACCTCTGCGACCACCGGTTTGGGCCAATTGAGTTACGCGATTTATTAGCTGAGTGGACCAGAGACTGGTCGGCGTGATGCCCCAAGAGTTGGAAAGAACGTCTACCTTGTCAGCAACGAAATTGAGCGCGGTCAGAAGTTTTGAGTCGCTAATGAATAGTGACGACCCGGATGATTCCCACTGAATCGGCAGCAAACGACAGCCCGGCGCCGCGCCAACAGTAAGCACCGCATCAACTTCTCCTCCAATCACGCCAGCGCATGAAGTGCCGTGATTCGATCCCGTCTGGTACATCTCACTTGGCTGCGCATCGATATCCGTGCTCTTGATCAAACGCTCGCCGCGAAAGTAACCCCAGTTTGCAAACTTGCCGGGAGAATCGAAGTCCTGATGGTTCAGCTTGCAGCCGTCGTCAGTGATTCCTACAACGACGTCAGCACTGCCGAGATGATTCAAGAGTTGCCAGGCTCCCTCACAACGGGAAGAGGACCGCGGATCAAATTGTGAATCGTTCAACCGAGTGTGAAGGTGCCACTGTCTCTGATAGGAAGGATCAGTCGGAATAGGAACGGCATAAGTTTGCATTCTCTGATTCAGATCGTGCTCGGCGACTTCAACCATCGGCTCGTCTTCGTTGAGCTTAACGATGAGTTTCACCGGATTGATGCCGGTGTGATCGGTGAGTTGAAATAGATAATCGCGATCACTGTAAGCTTCCTTAACAAACAGACCATAACGTGCGGCAAAGGCGTCGATCTGCTCAGCGGGCAGGGCCTCGCGGAAAGTCACGAGGATCCGATCCGTAATAAGGAACTCAGCGCCGGTCGCCGTCTCTTTGTAAGCGTGATGTGTCGGAGCCACGTTTCGCATGCGACTCATCTCCCGTTCCAGATCGAGAGCGCTAGTAGTCACGCGAGAGGATTGCGACGAAACGCGTTCAGCCTCGTCGATTCCCAGTTCTTCCAACCGTTCGGGGAGAGTCCGGACAACAAACTGGTCCGGGGCTTTCTCAAGGGAAACTTTTTCTCCGGCGCGATAGGTAAAAGTCTCTTCAGGCATGAATTCCTCCAAACATATTGTCACGTGATCGTGCACGCGTTACATTCGGCGCTCCCCGTAAGATTCAATTCATTACCATGCAAGCGCAATTCATCGCATAGCGAGGCGCCATCGTCGGCCATCGCTACTCCGACATCGATAGCTACAACATCTTTCGGATCATCCAAGCCACCGGCTTGGGCCGCATCTGCCCGATTGTGGAGAAACCATGCCCTAAGCCCAGCCTGACGCCCAATCCAACCGTAATGAATATTGCCGGGCACGTCATAGTTGAAGCATCGACCACACAAGGTGACCGTGCGATCACAATCTCGTGTCGGACAATCCCTCCCTGCATGTGAACGCCATTGCGATTGATTGCTCTTGAAATCCCATGGCCCGCCGGCGCGAACCAGACTGCGGAAATCCAAAAGCACGCCTGCATTCCAGCCAATGTTGAAAAATGGTATGTAGTTCGGCCACTGAACTTCGCGGGAAGTTTTGATCACCGGGTGATTGCGGTTCGTGTCCATCTGATCAAGCAACCACTGAGTAGAGTCTGGACCACACCTCCTTGGAGTGACGGTGATCTCCTCAGGCTCATCTATAGTGAAGTCCTGCTGAAACTGGACCACCACACCGCGATTCTTGGCCCGACCTTCGACGGTCGCGTTGGTGGTCACATAATCCCCCAAAGCCGCCATACCCCGAAACGTCACGCGCGACCGAGCTTTGCTTCCCAACAATGCTTCGACTCGTTGAGCGCGGCCTTGGCGTAACGCGATATTGTCTGCGGTAATGCAATCGCTGTAGCCGACAATACTCAGGTGATAGGAATCGTCGGTCTCAAATGTGTTAAACCAGGACTGCAATGTCGGGTCGGTTGCCGCAGCGTTCTTGACGTTCCGCGAGTTCACTCCAAAATCGGCGACCAGCAGTTTATCTGGCGCAATTCGGATAACGTCGGGCGCCAAGTGTCCCGCTTCTGAATAGGAAGCCTGCAACTCATTGGCTTCATAATCAGGACACTCCGCGCTGTTGAGAGATGGCGAAGGTGCTCCCTGATTCCGGCGCCGGATGATTGGCGCCGCCGCTGTGCGTAGAAGTTGCCCCACCACCATTGACTCGTGTGACTGCGGCGCAACTGCTTCCGAGCGCTCAAAGGCGGCGGCCACCTGTTCAGCCTCCTGCTCAAGGCGGTCATTCGGGTCGCCAACCTCAAGCGCGCTTGTCATTAACCCAGAGTTGCTGGCTTGTTGAATCGTATGGGTCAACTCATGGGCCAGGAGTTTCTGGCCAGAATACGTGGATGGCGCGTATTGACCTGCGCCAAACACCACATCGTGCCCCACAGTGTAAGCTAGAGCATTTACTGACTGGGCCGACTCTGCAGCGCGGGCGTCGGTATGCACGCGCACTCGGCTAAAGTCGTGACGGAAGTGACTTTCGAAGAGGGTGCGCGTCGAGGCACCGAGTGGCTGGCCGGATGAACGCAGAACATCATGAACAATCGGAGAGACAGCGCCAGCGTCACTTTGTGTGGAGACCCAACGCCCTTCTGAACGCTGCAAGTTTTCCTCACGCTTTTCGCTACATCCAGAGCACTGACCACCGGCAATCGTGTGTTGCCCGCAGTCGCACTTGCGCTGCAAGATACCAGGCGCGATCTGCGGTACCGGCATTGCCCCAGCGTTCAGTTGGTTTTGCGAACTACTTCCCAATTACTACTCCCAAGGCTCAGTAATTCATGTTTGCTTACCGATGCCTCCGTAAATGGCACGTCCAATCTGTTGGCCGAGTCGTGCCGGGTTGCTGTCACTCGACATTTGAATTCCCGCAGCCTGCGCTGAAGGAATGGCTCCTCCACCGGTCAAACTGTTTTCTAACCCACTCGCCGCAAGTAAACGGCCCAGTTCCAATTCCACGGCAGTTTTGATCAATGGACCATGATGGTGCTCGATGGGCAGACCGTCGAGTACGAGCCGATCGATGTGCAAATTGATGTTCACGCGACAGCTCCCGCAGCCGCGACAGCTTCAGCGGAATTACTCGCGGCGCTATGATCGACCGGCTCGACTCTACGCGGCTCGTCCCAGCGAAAGTCCGATTCATTAATGAAGCGACCGAGCTTGCGAAACTCAGTGCGCGCTGCTTCGAAGATTAGCGTCATGGTGATCACGGAATTCGTTTGCGCCGCCAGGAAGGCTGCGTTGAGAGCGACGTTCTGAATGTTGCCGCCGGTCAGATCGAGCTGCGCCAGCCGATCAAACTCGAGACGCTCGGTTTTGGTTTGCCTCGGAAAGATTCCTTGCCAGATCGTCTGACGCTCCGCCCGGCGCGGGTAAGGAAAATCCACAACGAAGCGCAGGCGACGCAAGAAAGCTTGGTCAAGAGCCCCTTTCATATTGGTCGCCAGGATGGCCAGCCCGCGATAGGCCTCGATTCGCTGCAGGAGATAATTAATTTCAATGTTGGCATAGCGGTCGTGGCTATCCTTAACCTCGCTGCGTTTGCCGAAAAGCGCGTCGGCCTCGTCAAAGAAAAGAATTGCACCACCGTTTTCGGCGGCATCGAAAAGGCGGCGCAGGTTCTTCTCAGTCTCGCCTATGTACTTGCTCACAACAGCCGAGAGATCGATGCGATAAAGGTCCAATTGCAACTGGTTGGCAATTCCTTCGGCGGCCATGGTTTTACCAGTGCCGCTATCACCGGCAAAAAGAGCGCTGATGCCGAGGCCGCGATTCATCTGGAGCGCGAAACCCCATTCTTCGTACACACGACTACGCTGGCTCACTTGCTGTGCAATCTGCTTGAGCAGTTTGCTCTCTTCTTCGGGAAGTACTACGTCGTCGAGAGTGGCCTTGGATGTCAAACGCTGGGCCAGATTATCGAGTTGGGGCCGAGTGGCGGCACGGCAAGCATCCCAGAGGTGACGGCTAATTTGGACCTTGTCTTCGGTCGGAATAAATGCGGCAATCTGTTTGATCGTGGTCAGATTCAAATCGAACTGACTTGAAAGCTGCGCCGGGTCCCCTTCGGTTTCGGGTTGGGTCAAGGCAGTGGCCCAGGCGCGCCGTTGCTCCGACGGAGTCGGTTTTTCCACGTCAAACGGTATTACTCTTTCATTCAAGTCCGGCCAGATGTCCCGCGTGCTGAGAAAAATTACTCCGCCGGTGCGCATGAGAAAACGGTTGACTAAAGGAGTGGTTTGGCCTTCCTTTGGAACGGATGGATCTAATCCATGTGCGTCAAGATATAAGGCCACCGGCAATAGAATGCTTTCGCGCTGCCAAAGCCGGGCAAGTGTCTCTAACTCGGCTGCGTTGGTCGGCAAAAACTGGGCGGGCATACTGTAGAGATGAAGTGAGAGGAAACTTGCGACTCTGGCTGCGACCAGTTGCTTGCTGCTCTCGTCCGGTCCGAGTAGATGAATGTTCGGCAGGCTAGTTGTCGGCGCCGTCTGTTTCAAACTGCGAATGACGGATTCGGCCAGGTCGTTCTGCGAAGGCGGCAGTGTGCCTTGTGCGTCGACTACCTCGAGCGGAGCGAGGAGCAGCGTCAGGCGGTCGTCAAGGTAGTTGAGTCCTTTTATATAGTTGACGAGACGCTCATCGGCACGAAGCGCACTAGTGGTTAGCGGCTGGGCGCCCGGTTGATTGATTTCAATCAGTCGCCAATATCGCAACGGTCTTTCCGGCGACAGCACCTCCCACGCCGGTTCGTCGAAGACTGACAGGGCCAGGGCAAAGGTCGGATAGGCTCGATTTGCGTCGCCATGAAGCAACGCACATTGTGCCGCGATGCGGGTGTCGAGTTCCATAGCAACGCACAACAGCAACACGTCGCGCTCGAACCGCGAGAGGCCGAATCGCTGTGCCGTCATGATCAACGCCGGCGGCGGATCAGTTCTTTCCGCGGCTGCCATTGCCGCAGCGGCCTCTTGTACCTGGTCCTCAGTAACAACGTTGAAGGGGACAGGCGGAAGTAACGCACGCGGCAATCGACCGGAGGCGGTCGGAGAGGCTACCGGCGATTGCTTCCACAGAAAGCGCCATCGCGGCGATTCGTCAACGGGTTCAGGAGGTGGAGCAACCGGCAACATCGAGAGGAGCGCAGGTTCTTGCAGGCTTGTTCGCAAAGCCAGTTGCAGCCGCAACCAAACGAGTGCTGCCCCAAGATATTCCTCGTTTCCTCTTTGCCACTGGGCTAGATCGGTCATGCGGTAATATTCACTCTCTGGTCCGCCAGAAACTCCGGCGGTTCCTTCGTGTAGTCCACCACCATACTGTCGACGCCATCGACTCGGAGCCGAATTGGATTGGCTCCGATCATTGCTGTGGTTGGTCTTATCAAAAAAGTGAAGGGGTCAGTTTTTGCTGCGCGCGCGGCCGGTGGAACTTCACGACCGGAAAAGAGCAATGACACGCGCTGTTCAAGTGCCACCGCAGGATTCGAGTTCACGGTCAAAGTAAAATCCCCATCAGAAACTTTGTGGTCCACGGGGTTTGCGATGGTTATTTTCGGAGCTAGCGCAAATGAGAGCTCATTAGTGCTTCTCGTTTCAGTGTTTCCGTCAACCGTTCGCGTTACCAGCAGCGCAACGGTGTAATACCCCGGCACCCATGCCGCAGGGTCGACGGCATCGTCCAGCAATTTGATATTCACGTCGCTGACGTCAGTAGTGGTGACTACCGGCAAGGCCTTGCTTACAACCGGATCCGGAAGCCGTGAACTGTTGAAGCGCGCGATTATGCTGTCGCTAATCAAATGATGGCCACGCAAAGTAATGGTGTCGCCCAACTGAGCCGTAGATTGAAGTTTCGTTGGCAGGACTATTGACGTTAAGGTTGGGTATGGCGACAACAAATTCGCTTGCGCATCTACGCCTCGATCTTTTTCACCCCGCGTGAGTACAGGCAGCGGCGTGCTTGACGGGCGCTGACTTTCGATGAGTACGACTGAGACCTGGTAAGCTGTCGAGATGCGATACTTAGCTTGAAAGGTGGTCCATAGTTTCGACATATCGTCGACGGTGACAGGCTGCGGCGTTATCCGCACATGTTCGATTTGGGCAAACAGATCATTATCGACAAGCGCGGCTTTGATCTCTGCCGGGCTCAAAACCGGATGGTCATGTAAGGCTCTCATCGCGATTCCCAGCAGGCGATGACTAATCGGATTGATTGAATCGTTGTCTTTTCCGTAGGCGGTCAGGAGGTAATAAAGGTTCAAGGCAAGTGCGGGCTTCCCGGTTTCGCCCGGCTTTACTTGCTGCGGCAGATCCATGTTGCTCCAGGCCGCATTTATCATCGTCTGATAAAGAAAAAGATTGATCAGGTCGGCCGTTGCCTTGACTTCATCAGGAGGTTGAGTCGAAACTTTCGCGCCCGACACAGCCAACGCATCAGTGTCGAGCCCCTTCTGAATCAGATTTCGCAGCGCCGCGGTCACAGTAGCGATTGCCAGTGAGTTGCTCATCGTTTACCTCCTTGAGCACGCTCGCGCAGATAATCATCAAGACTCATCAGTTTTGAGGATGGCGTTGAGCTTCGATCCTTTGGCGGAGAAGGCGTCGGACCAACGGCCCGAACTTCGACACGCCCGATTGTCACATTAATCACTGGTACTACGTCGTCAGTTGGGCCCGACTCTTCAGCCAATCTCACAGGGGGCAGTGCGTGTGAAGTAACGACAGCGCTCGCTGACGGCCTTGACCTGCTGCTGTTAGGCATTAAGAACTCCGGCGTCGAGTTGAGCGGTCGTTGATTCTTGTCGGCAGTGCTCCTTTCGATCGCGATATGAGGGACCACCAACGTAATTGCCTGTCTTATTTGCTCAGTCTGATCGGTACGCGTCGGAGTGTGACGATTCTCTAACTGCAGGTCGCTTGATCCTTTTGTCGCGCGTCGCTCGCTGGGTTTATTCTGACGCTTCGCGGCGGGGGGCGGGACGTCGGGCTGAGGAGTCTTGTTTGTTAAAACGTGCGCGCGCTTATCATCCGCAGCGACCGGAGGCGAAGTGCTTTTGGCGTGGCTAGTCGGTTGGTCTATTGCGACATATCTGTTGTTTATAGGCTTTGAGTTGGTCTCGACCCGACCTGGTTCGTACCGGCGAAGTATTTCTTTGGCAGATCCAATGCGCACTGCTGGAACCACAACCTGAGGATCTATTTCCGGCGGTGCGGGTTCCGCGACTACTTTCTTCGTTTCACTGCGATCACCGCGTGCTACTTCCTCGGGCTGTGCGGGCTCTGCTGCAATCGCGGCCTTCATCGTTGTCTGCATTGGCCGGCGTTCCGGTACGTGCGCCTGCATTCCCTCTTTGATCTCTTCGGACTCTGAAGATTTACCAGAGATCGGTAAGGGCGCAGCAGGTGAGGAAGACCTTTGCGGCTCATACTCATGCCTTATGATAGTTTGTGTGTCATCTGGATTATCGGCAGGGACTGTCTCCGATAGCTCGACGCTTTCCAAACGGTCATCAATCAGCTTTGTCCTCGAAAATATTGGACCAACCAAGCTTGGTGGTTCGAACAGTGACGTTAATCGCGGCTGGACCGTCGCTACACGTTCCAGACTTCTTGCCACCACGTTGGTTAGGTAGTCGCTCATTAACTGATCATTTCGATATAGACTTGCCGCCGTAACGGACTCAACGCAAGAATGTCGGCCTCCCGCCAGCCGTAGGCCCGGGCCAGTTCCCCTACGTCGTGCAAAATGCGCTGGGCCCAGGCATTGACCTCCGACCAAAGAAACGACACGATGTCAAAAGGCGCCTGCCATTCATGGCTACACGATGGACAGTTAAGCCCTAATTGCACGTCTGCCGCCCCGTCGGCGTCGGCCATTGTCTGGACCACTACATCGATAACGTTTGCAGGCAGGTCATCCGTGGGTCTTACTTCGCGGTTCTTCTCAACAGTCAAAATGCATCGTTGCAGGAGTTGAGCTCCCAACGTGCTGACGTCTTTGCTCTTGTCCAGCGATAACAGATCTTCGCTGTTGGGAAGACGAAATTCGACCTGCCAACCGTCGACGCTCACAAAAGATTGTATGACCGGCACGGCGCCCGAGGATGCTCGAATATCTGCGGTGGTGAAGCTGAGTTCGAGTCGCTCGCCGCAACGTGGACAGTTCGCCACACCAATCAGTCGTGGTCCAAATAGACCTTCGCGCAATGACAACAATCCGGCATCGCGCCGGCCAATGCTTAGCTTTGCGAGGGTTTGTGGTGGGGTCTGCGGGTCGGTCGCTGCAAGCAGCGTCAGGCCGCGGGCAACTAGTTCCTGGCCCAATCCTTCTTCCCACGCTCCCAACAATTCCGAGGCTGATAGTACGCGCATGGTGTATTACGCAGGTTCAGTAAAGCTGGGTTCGGTCGGTTCCGTAACATCGTAGTCACGTTCCCAACCCTCGTTTTCCAACTTCACGTGTTGCAGGGCCACAGCGTTGGCATTGGCATCGAGATCGGGCGCCGCCTGCCATTCAGAAACCCAACAGCGAAAGACCTTGTAAGCGATGGCAAGTTGGCCCGCTTCGTTATAGATCTCGATAATAATGTCCTTGCGAAAGTCTTTAAGTGAAACCTCAAGGCCAAGACCGGAGCCGAAGTTCCAGACCTTGTTGGCCCACTTTTCAAACTCCGTGTCGTGTGTCACACCACGTTCCAGTGTGATTGGATCGTATTCAGTACGGCCAGGTGACTTGCGACTGCTGCTCGGATCGCCTCCCTCGCGGTGCTTGACGACTTCAGTCGTTCGTTTCAAGCCACCGACCTTGCTGACGCCGGCGACATACTTTCCGTCCCACCTGACGCGAAATTTGAAGTTCTTATACGGGTCGAATCTTTGCGGTTGTACATTGACGCTGAATTGAGCCATTGTGCCTTCTCCTTACGTCTCGATCTGGCCAGCCATTTGTTGAAGCTTGAGAATTACAAACTCTGCGGGTTTAAGCGGTGCAAAGCCCACGACGATATTGACTATGCCCAGGTTGACGTCGTTTTGAGTGGTCGTTTCTTTATCGCATTTGACGAAGTACGCATCTTTCGGACTTATGCCCTGAAATGCTCCCTGCCGAAAGAGGTTGTGCATAAAGGCGCCAACGTTGAGGCGAATCTGCGCCCACAGAGGCTCGTCATTGGGCTCGAACACTACCCACTGCGTTCCGCGATAAAGACTCTCTTCGATGTAGAGAGCGGTGCGGCGGACAGGAACATATTTCCATTCCGAGGCAAGACGATCGTTGCCTTGCAGCGTGCGTGACCCCCAGATTACGCGGCCGGCTCCAGTCATCGCCCGCAAACAATTTATCCCCAGCGGGTTCAGTTGGCCGTTCTCTTCGTCCGTCAATGAAACAGCAAGTTGTGGCACGCCGACCAAGGTCGCATCCAAACCTGCCGGCGCTTTCCAAACACCACGTTGCGTGTCGGTGCGGGCGAACACACCGGCCACGGCGCCACAGGGAACGAATTCTTCAATTTGGTTGTCATGGAGTGGGTTCGACTGCTTAAGACGTGGAAAAAAGAAAGCAGCGTTCTTACTCGACGTGCCCACAATCGCGATTCCCGTAGTGGCGCCATCACCGATAACCTCGGCAACTGTGTCCCACTCGACTGGTGGATCCACCAGCATCATGGCACGGCGCTTCTCGCAATATACTGTCGCATCTCCTACAAGTGCCGCATCGACATTACCGTCATTTTTGTAGGGCGGTATGCAAAGAAGGTTGAAGAGGTCGGCCTTCTCCAGTGCATATAGACCTCGTTTCAAACCGGCGAAGCCCACGCCGGTAAAACTGTTTCGATCAAGCGCTACTCCGTTCGTGCCTTTCGCTGGGGTGGCCTTGGTTGGTACTACTGGATTCGTCGGTGTGTCGTCGGGACTCGCTGCGGGCACGGCACTGCCGTCTTTTAACCGAACCAGCGCCGATCCATCCTTGAGCACACGAGGAATGTAACGCGCATCCATACTGTCAACGGAGACGTTCAGAAACTTCTCCGTATTCACGATTTGGTTTGTTATCGGATCTGTTTCAAGAATAGTGAGATTAAAGAGTTTGGCGTTTGCAGGATCCTTAGTCTTGTGATCGATTGTGGCGCTCAGGTTGTTGCCCCACTCGCCCGCGTTGGCAGCAACGAGGAACAGCATATCGGCGCCGGCTTTCAGGTCGATTTCTCCCGGAGTGCCGGTAGAGCCGACTAAACGTACTATGATCGCCTGGCCTCCTCCGTTAAGAAAAAAATCGCGCACGGCATATCCGAGTGTGCTGGCGGTCCATAATCCGCCAAAGACGCGCTCGAAATCGCCGAAACTATTGATTGTAACCGGCCCGTCTGAGTCCGCAGGTCCTCGACGAGCACGGCCAATGAAAGCAGTGATCGACGTCGCGACTCCGGTAATGGTTCTTACGCCGCTCGGAATCTCTTCGATATAGACTCCTGGGTAAGTTGGTGCTACTGGCATGACGAAACCTCCAAAGGCAGTGAGACAACACTGGATCTGTTTGAATTGAACGCCGGCAGACTGCAAACGCTCTCTTCAACCAGGTATTGAGGATCCCGCAGGATCGGTACCGGCCTTTCCTGAAGGATGATCGTTAAGTTATTTGAAACGCAGGATGCGAGACATAAGACGCCTGCTTTCTCAGGCGCACCGTTGAGGCTTGCCGTTTCTTGAGCTAAGAAATACGCATTGTTACCTGTGATTAGTGGGAGTCAGACTCTCGGGCGATGAGTAAGGTCTAATTCGCACCATTGTTACCGATTCGTCCAGTTAACTCTTTTAAGGATTGAGAGATTAGGTCAAAAGAGAAACTCTATCTGTGCGCTACCACACATATAAGAGAAGTTCATCTGGCGATGGGTCGCAGGCCTGTGGATCCGTTTGTGCACGGATGCTAGCGGGGAAAGTCGTGATAGTTCGAATTGAAGGCTTTACTGCCTCATCACACTCTTCTGTTCGTAGGAACTGCTTGAATCTAACCTCGAGGTTCGCCAAAACTCAAGCGATCAAAGACCTGCTGATGAACGGCCGTGAGGAAAATTTCAAGTTATTTACCGAAAACTTTGGGAAATTCTCACGTTATGCCCGACAAGAATTTCATTTAATGACCGAATCGTCCGCGTAAATTATTGATTCCATTGATGGGCCAATTTCACTTTATGACCGAACCCACATTAAGCGGTGTTTCAAGAGTAATTTCCGTCCATTCCTGGGTGAGAGTTGTATCGCCTCTGATGGTGCGATCGAGAAAGCGTGGGCGACCACCACAAATGAGTAGCGATGCGAGCAGTGTGATACAGCTCAGAAACAAGGTAACAGCGTACATATTCCACCTCATAAAGATGAGTTTTCTGCGTGGTTCAATAACTAAATATACGACAGCATTTAATACTGTTTTGCGTGATGCTGTAGCCCCGCCGCTTTCCATCAGGCGCAAACTGGTTGTAAGCATCGCTCAGCAGGTTCTTAAATTCTCATTAATTCTCTTCCGGTCTCGTCTTCAACCTTGCATGGCTCAGCGGAAACGGCGATAAGTCAGCGACGATCCGACAAGCGCTTCCAGCGGACTCATCAATCACGGGCTTTTTTATTAAGTTGCGAGGGCGAGCCGCTGAGCGCAGCGTTTGGTCCTTAATGTTTCCCCGAGGGTTTCTTATCGAGAATGAACCGGACGTAGAATACTAAGCACGAGATAAGAGCCAAAAGACTCATTCATTTCAATCGCTATGACAGGTTCGTAGATTCGTTTCCATCAGTATACAAAGGACAAATGTAATGAAGAGATCAACTCGAAATAGGCTCAAATGGGGAGTTAGATTTATCCTCTTGATAGGGCTGTGTAGTACCAACACGACTACGAGATCGCAAGCTCCGACGCAGAACGATGGACTGTTGCAGGAGCCGGTACTTCGCATCGAGACGGGGATGCACACTGCGGCCATTACGGAAATCGGTATAGATGCAACGAACCGCTTCCTGGTCACAGCTTCATTCGATAAAACCGTCCGACTCTGGGAATTACCGTCTGGCCGCTTGCTGCGCACCCTGCGAGTACCAATTGGTGAAGGTAGTGATGGCAAGTTGTACGCAGTAGCCATATCGCCTGATGGCGGAACTATAGCCGTAGGCGGGTTTACCGCCAGTGCCAGAGACGGGGGCTCAAACATTTATATCTTCGACCGGGCGACTGGTACTTTGATTAAGAGAATTGGTGAGCTTCCGAACTCCGTCACCTATCTCACTTATAGCCATACCGGTCAATATCTCGCGGCGACGCTCGGGGACAGCGGTTTTCGGATCTACTCAAGCGAAAGTTACGCGCTCGCAGGTGAAGACCGGGCTTGCGGCGATTCAGGCCTAAGCGCAGATTTCGATCGAGCGGGACGGTTGGTTACAACGTGTTATGACGGTGTCATTCGCCTTTATGCGCCGTGGCGGACGGTCCTCCACAGCTGCTCTTCAAACAGAAGATACCAGGTGGACAACCCGTCTCTGCTAAATTCTCCCCCGACGGATCCAGAGTAGCAGTGGGCTTGGGAGGCTCGGTTAAGGTGGCAGTGCTTGCAGCACAAGATCTCACTCCGCTCTACACGCCAGACACATCCGGGATCTCAAATGGTGACTTAGCAAGTGTCGCTTGGTCGGCAGATGGCAAAACGCTTTACGCTGGCGGCTTATATGTTGACCCGTCACTAAGTGCGAGCAGCAGAGTCATACGCGCGTGGACGGACGGTGGGCGGGGCGACTACCGCGACGTCGAGGCTGCACGTGACACGATTTCGCACATGCTCCCCCTCAATGATGGCGGAATTATTTACAGTTCGGGCGATCCGGCCTTCGGCATCATCGACGGAAGAGTGCGGCGAACTCTATTCGTTGCGGCACAAAAGGCCGACTATAGAGTTGGTGATTCAAGCTTCCTCATCTCATCGGACGGTACAGGCATTCAATTCGGTTATGAAGTATTCGGTCAGGCTCCCGCACACTTCTCGGTCGCTTCCCGGCTTAGATATGGGGACGGCGAATAGCGACTGGCACGCACCTATGACTAACGCAAAAGAGCTGGTCATTACCGATTGGAGAGAAACAGCATTTCCGAAGCTCAACGGGAAGACACTGACTCTCAGTCCAAATGAGCTCCCCCGCGCTCTCGCGATAGCACCCGACAATCGAGGTTTTTTGATAGGAGGAAGTTGGTCGCTTAACCTCTTCGACCGGATGGGCAACCTACTGTGGAGGGTACCAACTCCCGACACAACGTGGGCCGTCAACGTCACCGGCGACTGCAAGACGGCTGTCGCAGCGTTTGCTGATGGCGCCATCCGCTGGTACCGGATGGAAGATGGGCAGGAGCTGCTTGCATTTTACCCTTGCGCAGATCGTAAACGGTGGGTTAATTGGACACCTGGCGGTTACTATGACGCCAGCCCAGACGCGGAAGAACTCATTGGATGGCACTTCAATAATGGCAGAGATATGGCGGCTGATTTTTTCCCTGTTAAGCAGGTGAAGTCTTTCTTTTATCGGCCTGATGTCGTGGCGGAAACCCTGAAGCTACAGGACGAAAAACAGGCCATCAAAGTGGCAAATGAAAGATCAAGACGACAAGAGCAATGAGTAGAGGTTCGCAAAGTGCTTCCGCCAGTGGTCGATATCCTATCCCCTCCAGAAGGAGTAGAACGTGTTGCAGGAGAAGTTGTCGTGCGCTAAGGATGCGAACGCCTACAGGTGAGCCAGTAACTTCAGTCCAGGCCTTAGTTGACGGACGACCTGCTCAAACAAAGGGGACGGCTAGAGTTGCCATGGGCCGCAGCAGCAATATCAGTGAGATTACGGTTTTTGTAGAAGGCGCCGTTAATCAAATTTCCATCGTTGCTCAAAATAAGTATTCTGCTAGTGTGCCAGCGTCAGTTGAAGTTCGCCGGAACAGTCTGAAGCTTTAAGAGCTTTTCGTTCACCTTTGACTACCGCCGCCACGGAACTGTTCAAGATTTAGCAGACTGGACATAATACACCGCGCACGAAAAAGCCGGCTCGATCTCGAGTTCTGGCGAGCTCGCATAGTCTATCTCTCGATGCGCAGTTGTCTTTTTCCAGCAGTGTTTTTGGTGAGCCTTAGCGTGAACTCCCACTGGCCGGCGGTACCGTCCGTCAAGGGGAACCAGAATTTCAAAACTCCAGTTGTTTTAAAAGGGGTGTACCAACGCCAGCCGGCTTTGTGAAGGAATAAGCCGATCACTGTCTCGGCGTTGACCTTGTCACAATCGATGTTTCGACTGATCCAGTCGCGGTCAGTTGATTCCGTCACAAGATCTAATAGGTCAGGAACCATCTCGCCCGCTGTAATCTCGACCGAGCTTTGCGCCGCTCTCATCAGACTTCTCAAAAGCAACTCATTATAATTCGCTTCAATGTTCGATTTCGGTGATGGTTGTCCTTCAGGCGACAGAGTAAACGTCTTGCGATCGTGAAGAAATATTTTTCCTTCCGGCCGCATGACGCGTTGCGCGGCTTCGGCCCAGTTGAACTGCACAAAAGGCAGCATGCCTGAGTCCATGAGCAGCACATCTGCGTTGCGAACACCGCTCTCGAACGCCGAAGGATGGCCTTCGAAGACGATGACGTTATGGCCAGCGGTTGCCCAGGCGAGCAAGTAGCCACGGAAAGGAATCGCTCTGGTCATATCCGTGGTGAGCGCTTCAATGTTGGTGTATGAAATTACCGAAATGTTCAGAGGAGATTTTGACGGCAGCATTGCCAGCATCGGCAGGAGTTCGTCCTCTGGAACAGTGTTTGAATCGGGACATGGATCAAGCACAATCAGCCGGCCCGGCGTTACTGTGGCCACACCTCGTTTTGCCTGGTCCAACTCTGGCTCGCCGGTATCCGGGTGTTGGTGGCCTGCGGCTAACTGACGAGCCTCCAGAAATACTTCGTCCATGTCGTCAAACAATTCGACGCCCATCAGATGAGGTTGAAAGATGTCGGAAGGCGTCGCATCACCTTCAATGGACTGTATGTGTTTACGTTTACGAGCTGACATAACCAGAATACCTTTCGTTGAGGACTACACTGGCAGGTGTGATTGCGGTGAAACTCAACGAGGCAAAGGACAAAAGTCCCGCTCTCCTAGAGGTGTCACGATAACGAAATACTAACATTTCGCTGGTCCCAATATCTCGAGAAATATCGTGTGTGCGCGAGATCGACCCGACGCTACCGCGTTTACGAATCTGACCTCGTGCACTTGCGCCGACTTTGAGGCAAAGCTCTTGTCGCCAGATTACTCCAATCAAGTGCGGCTTAATTATTTCGCGGAATTCGCGGCACCTCCACGGTTACAGTCGCGCTGGAAGAGTTCCCCGAGCTATCAACGCCCGTTATCGTAATTGTATAAACACGCCCCCTTGTCGTGCCTGAGCGCTCCGCCCGCAGAAGCACATGATGCGCGTCTACAATTTCCCAATCAGGTGCCGTATCACCATCGCCGATCCCATCGACCGACTCATTACTGGTGACACTCAGAGAGGTGGTAACTGGTCCAAAATTATCACTCACGTTGTAGCTGACTGTTACAGCTACCATCTTATGGTTCGGCGCCGACAATATCGGCTTATCCACAGATAGATCTGTGATAACCGGCGGTGTTGTATCCACTACAGAAAAGAGTTCGGCCGAACGTAAGTCGGCAGTGCCACCAAAGCCACCGGCGACAAGGACTCGCCCGTCAGGCAGCAGGGTGGCCGTTTGTTGTTGCCTCGCTTCGTTCATACTGGCAGCGGCAGTGAAGGTCCCGCTCGTAATGTCGTAGATTTCAGTCGAGTTCGTCGTTCCATTTGAGGAGAAGCCGCCTGCCACTAACACTCGACCGTCAGTTAAAAGAGTCACTGAAGGACCAAGTCGTGGGACAGTGAGATTTCCTGTTGGGCTGAAACTTCCGGTGCGGGGGTCAAAAAGCTCTGCCGTCTGACCGCCACCTCCGAGGATAAGCACCTTACCATTACTAAGAACCGGAGCATCACCCCACCATATCGAGCAACGACCCACTGTCATATTTCCAGTCTTGCTGAAAGTACCGGTTGCAGGGTCGTACAGCTCAGCCGACTCGGTACAAATTCCAAATGACGGTGAGGTGTTGTCTGTCCCACCGGCAACCAGTACACGGCCGTTTGGAAGCAAGGTGGCAACGTGACCGCTGCGACCGGTGTTGAGACTCCCGGTAATGTTGAAAACGTTTGTCGTTGGGTCATATATCTCAACCGTTGTAGTCGAAATAACTCCAGTCGAAGCATTCACGCCGCCGCCGGCGATGAGCACGCGCCCGTCGGGGAGCAGGATAGCTGTATGCGCGAAGCGAGGGTTATTCAGATTGCCAGCTGGACTAAAATTGCCAGTCACAGGGTCATAGATCTCGGCGGAGGTGAGGGCGAACATGCCTCCCGCGATGAGCACTCTGCCGTCAAGGAGTCGTGTGGCAGTAGGATGTTGGCCGTGAGTGAACACGGTGTTACCCGCCGAGCTGAAAATGCCGGTAGCTGGATCGTATAGTTCGGCTGAGTCCGTGACAAATCCGATAATCAGCACCTTGCCGTTAATTAACAAAGTCGCGGTGTGATCTCGACGAATGACAGACATGTCGCCCGTGTTCGTCCATATACCGTCGCCGCCGATGAGTGTGGGTCGAGCGAGTGTGCTCTCATGACCCTGTAGAAAAGAGAGCGCAAACAGGGTGAGCGTTAGTGAGTACAACACGAGCTTGTGAGACGTTGAGGAATTTGTTCGCATGGTGTCTATCCTTTTCAAGAAACTTAAAGAAAGGTTGAGTTGTGAAGCGTTTCTGAACTGCACGTGGGGGAGCGTAGCCCTTTTAGGGCTGTGGTAAATATCTGAGCAGGAGCTAGCCTCCATCTATTAACGCGGATTTTTGTCCGCGATTCCCTCACCGGCTATCAGAGTTTGAGTCCCTGCTTCCCACCCATTATTCACACGTTAGCCCAGTCCTTCACACTGCTCCTGCAACGATGTGGAATCGTCATTGTTGTGAACTTCGAGGTCGTGGGATTCATAATCACAGATTCGGCAAAAAGCTAAGTTTTTGCCATTTCGAAAGTTGCAGCCACCAAGGAAAATCAGGGGTTTTGCGGTTCTTTCCCATTCATTGCCAGCGCCTCACTTAATGTGCTAAGAATTCTGTCCACAAATTGGCCATAATTTTTTTTGCTAACGCCAGCCTTCTTGCGTCATATTCGCGAATTTTAACACTCGACATAATCCAATAATTCGGAACGCCGTAATCTAACGTAAGAAGCCCTAGTCTTGTGGTCGTTGCCCTGGCTCGTCCGCTGTGATAGAAGGTCAAAGGTATCCTCGTCGAATGCTCTGTCGTCAACTTAGCGACCATGCAAGACTCACTCACATCAGAATCCGAATACGTTTTTATTTGCGACTGCGACGAGTGGGCGCGTTCGGCGTGCTACGGTGAGATTTTCTTTAAGGAGTATAACGGCAAGCGTTACTGTGTGCTTCATTATCCCGATGCGAAAGCAAACTTCTGGGATGCGCTGTACCAGAAGATTTCTCGCAATGATTTAAACTTTCGTGGGGTGTGGTTTCCAGGGCCGTGGCCCTCCGAAAATGTCCAATTTTTGAACGATGCAGATTTCAACTCAGCATATTTCCACAGCGAAGTGGATTTCAGTGGTGCCAGCTTTTACGGGAAGGTTGATTTTTCACGAGCCACTTTCATGGGTGGGGCGTATTTCTCCGATGTTAATTTCAAGTCAGTTAGCTTCTCTGGTGCAAGTTTCGGTCAGGCAGGGGATTTCGTTCGTGCTACTTTCGATACCGTCATTTTCGAACATGCACAGTTTAAAGGGCAAGCCAGCTTTATCCATGCGACTTTCAGAGAAGATGCTACGTTTCTTGGTGCAACATTTAGTCAAGAACTCCCATTCGTTTGTGCAGACTTTAGAGGTGCGACCTTCTGCGGACGCGCCGACTTTGATTTGGTTAAGTTCACTAGCGCAGCTTCATTCCAAGAAGTGAACTTCAAAGGCCCTGTCGACCTGAGCAATGGCCGATTTGGGGACGTAGCAGATTTCAGGTTCGCTACCTTCAGTGCCGTGACCTTTATGCATTCCGCATTCAACTCGGAAGCTAGGTTTGAGAACTGCACTTTCAATGAGCTGACGAGTTTCTTTTCAACTTCATTTTGCGGAGAGGTAAATTTCAACGCCGCAATGTTTAACGCGCACGCGTCTTTCCGCGATGCTATCTTTCGAGATTATGTCAAGTTCACAGGCGTCGAAAGTAGACCGATGTTTGGTAGCACCTCTTCACTAGATCTCCAGTTTGCTAAGATTGAAGAACCTAGCCATGTTCTGTTCCACACGTCGATAATGCGACCCCACTGGTTCGTGAATGTAAACAGTCGGCAGTTATTTTTTCTAGACGTTACATTCCGTTTTAACTTTGCGGACGAAATCAAGTTTCTCCGCAAGCGCGAGATCCAATCTCCTTATGTTCGGCTTTCAAAGACCTTTCGTGATCTAGCAATTAACTGTGAGGACAATCACCGGTATAAGGAAGCGTCAATGTTTCGGTACTGGGCAATGGAAACTGAACGTCATTCTGAATGGCGCAGGTTCTCGTTATGGCCACTTAGTTGGTTGTATTGGTTTGCAAGTGGTTATGGCGAGCGAGCGTTCCGAGCTTCCGTTGTCTTGATCAGTCTCTTGTTGCTGTTCGCAGCTATCTATTCCAAAGTTGGATTCGCACGCTGGGAGCCGAGAGTGGCAAGCGAAAGTGATGTAGTTACGGCGAAGCGAGATGAAGTCGGGGCGCCACTGACATTCGTGAGGGCACTAATATACAGCGGACAAGTAGTGACCTTCCAAAGACCTGAACCACGGCCCGCGACGGCAGCAGCTCACGCGGCTGTCCTTGTCGAAACGATCCTTGGACCGTTGCAGGCCGCTCTCCTTGCCCTAGCCATCCGCCGCAAGTTCATGCGTTGATGAACGCACAAGCCACTTACGCAATAACGTTGGTGAGCCCAACCCACTGGCAACATCCTTAGCCCTGACGAGAGAAAGACAATTGCTAGGCCATAGATTATGAATCACGCGGGATGCGTAAACGTAAGTAATTGATTTTGAATCGAGATGCAGCCGAGTTATGTTTGAAAGTTGGGTATGAGCAGATGAAATAGGTGGCGTATTCTTGATGAGTTTTTCCACGAACCATCAACCTTATTGCTAAGGAGAATACGCCGTGAAAGAAGATAGCGTAGTT